>Ga0181537_10002620_pt1 | contig 15761 bp, 9 predicted proteins | sample PEATcosm2014_Bin_39_FD_119765 | JGI IMG/M metagenome (GOLD analysis project Ga0181537, IMG submission 119765) | Peatland microbial communities from MTU Mesocosm Facility, Houghton, MI, USA - PEATcosm2014_Bin23_10_metaG | ecosystem: Environmental > Terrestrial > Soil > Wetlands > Peat | place... | reverse complement strand
CCGACTTCCGTATCACTCTCCAGACTGATTTTATTGTAGGGGGTCGAGGGAAACACGATCGTGGTGAATACCGTCTGGCCGGCATTGATGAAGATTTCAATCGACGATCGATCAAGGAGTGCGCGAACGGCCACATGAGGAGATTGATCGACGATCGGCGCAGTTTGCACGCCGGCGAACTTGGGGCTGAAATCGATCGTGCCCGAGGCCGTGCGATCCAACTCATAGCGACGCGATGACTTGTTGATTCTGAAGATGGTCCGTTGATTTTGAGCGTTGCTGAAGACCAAGTCGATGCGATTCGCCCGTCGCGTATTCAACTTGACATCGAGATCCAGCAGATCCGCCGCTGAATTGGCCGGGGTCAGATCGACTGTGTTGGACACCATCCGCCGATTGAGAGTGTTATGTCCCGTGCGAAGCGCCGCGATCTCCTCCACCGGCAGCGAGCGCAGTTCGATCCCGTCCCGCGTCCTCACCAGGGTAAGTGTACGCGGCACTGTCATGGCGTTTCGCCATCGCTGCGTGGGTACGACATTTGCGTATGCCCAGTTGCTCATCCAACCGATGAAAAGCTGCCGGCCTCCTGGGGTGGAGCCCGACCAGGTGGATCCGGCGTAATCGTCCGTTCCGTAGTCAATCCACCGCGCCGTAGTGGGCGCAGAGGCTTCCAGCGTGAACTCTCGCCCGTCGAAGCGGCCGACGAAGTATTGCGTGCCCGAGCCGCCGTTGGGTGCGCCGGAACCGACGCTGACCAGCAAAACGTGCTTGCTTGCCGGCTCTGCGGCGATGCTGAGCTCAATGAGGTCCGGGCATTCCCAAACGCCATCGTGAGCGCCGACCGCTTCGCCGAAATCACTCTCGTGGGTCCACTCCTTGAGATCGGGAGACGAATAGAAGCTCACATGATTTCCCACCGCGAGCGTCATGATCCAACGGCTCCGCGGCGCAAACCAGAACACCTTGGGATCGCGGAAATCCCGCACGCCCGGGTTGTGCAAAACCGGATTCTTGTCGTATTTGACCCAAGTCCTGCCCCTGTCCAGACTGTATGCGATGCCTTGCGATTGGAATCCTACGGAACTCAAGTTCTCTTGCAGATGATCGTGATAGGTGAACACGGCAACCAGGGCCGGATTTGTCGCTGAGCCGAAGCCCGAGGTGTTGGCCGTGTCGAGCACCGCGCTGCCCGAGAAGATCGTGCCGTGCCGGTCCGGAAACAGCGCGATCGGCAGATTTTTCCAATGCACCAAATCGCCACTGACCGTATGGCCCCAGTGCATGGGGCCCCACTTGTTGGCGTACGGGTTATATTGATAAAAAAGATGGTATTCGCCGTCGGCGTACACCATGCCGTTAGGGTCGTTCATCCATTGCTGCGGCGGAGAGAAATGGAATTGAGGCCGATACTGCTCATCATATAGCGGCCCGGATCGCACCGCGGCAAGCGGTGCGGCGGAGGCAACAAGCAAGAGTGCTGATAGTCTTTTCACGTGGTTGCCTTCGGCACCGCATCCCGGCGCTAATATCCCGGGTTTTGCGTATACACGCCTCCGCTCAAATTGATCTCGGTCTGCGGAATGGGGAAATATTCATCCCGCCCCGGCGTGAACTTGGCGTCGGACAGATAGGGTCTGCGTATCACTTCATCACCCAGGTATGTGCCCGGTGTGCTGACCGTGCCGATCGTCTGGGCTGCGACACCCCACCGGACGAGATCAAAGAAGCGAAATCCCTCCAAGCCCAATTCCAGGCGCCGCTCGCGCATGATGGCTTTCATGGCCAAGGCAGTCGTGGCGAAAGCGGATGCGGGATATTGTCCGACGTTATACAGGAACACTGCGCCGCCAGTCGGGTGCGCCGCATCGGCCGCGAAGGGATTTGTGTTCAGATTCGCCGTGCTCGCCGCGGCCCGTGCCCGGATCGAGTTGACGATGGACAAGCCGCGATCGCCCTGACCGAGTTGTGCAAGGGCTTCCGCTTTGAATAGTTCCACGTCCGCAAAGCGGATGAGCACGGTATTCATCGAGGAGATGAAGAACGGGCCGTTGAGCACGAGACACGAGCAGCTGCGCAACACCAAGTCCTTCATTCCGATATTGCTGCCATAGAGCGTGGGATCGCGTGCCCAGTTTGCGCCGTCGTGGATGCACGTGGGTCCGCTGGTGGTGCAGTACTTGAATGGCTTGCCGTGCAGATCGGTGGTGTGATCCAAGCGCGGATCCACCGCCACCGTGGTGTAGTTGCCGTTCTCGTATGTGTAGTCGTCCGAGACCGCGGTGTTGTAAACCTCCAGCGGTAGACCACTGGCGTCGGTCTTGAAGGAATTGACGAAATCGGTTGACGGAATGTGGAAGCCGCAACAGCCAAATCCGCTGTCGCCCACCGGGTAGTTCAATGCTGAAGCATACGTACCGCGGCCGCCGTTGCCCGGCGCAGAGTTGTCATTCACCGACCGCTGGATCGCGAAGATCGACTCAGCGTTGTTGTCGTTTGATGGGTCGAAATTCTCCGAAAAATCCGCCAGAAGTGCGATCTTGGCCGGCGAGCCGTCGGTCGCGCCATTGGTCATGCCGTTGGTCTCGATATCGGTGACCAGGGTTACGACCTGAGAAAGCATCGAGGAGTTGATCGATGTGACGGCGTGAGTGGCTGGATCCTGGACATAGGCCGAGTACAGCAGTGTCTTCGCCAGATAGGCCTCGGCGGCGTAGTAGTTGGCTCGCCCCACCTGCGGCTGAGTCTTCGGCAACTGTGTCATCGCCGTGCTGAATTCGTTGGCGATTTTTGCCCACAGCTGAACGGACGTCAACGCCGTATTCGAAACCACCGGTGTTGTCGGAGTGTTCTCATCGATCCAGGGTATTTGGTTGAAATGAATTTTCAGCCAAAAATAGAATACTCCTCGCAGGAAATGCAGCTCCCCGATACGGATTGTCTTGTTGGGATACGTCGAGGCGTCGACCGCATTGATCAGCGTGAGTGCGGTGTTTACCCGCGAGATGCCGTCATACCAGCGAATCCAGTAACGGTCCGGCACATCGAGGCCGGCTGATACGGGTGTGAGCGTGTAGTACTTCGTCATGTAGTCGTAGTCGGAGACGTCGCCTGGCCCGTTGCCACCCTTGTGAGCATCGCCTGCGCGGATGTTGCCGCTGGGCCAGAAGAAATTCGGGTCCGTATAGTGGTCATTTCCAATCCACGAATAGGCTGCCGTCACGAAGCCATCCAAATTGACGGGCGTCTGGACCTGCGCCGCCGTCAGGTAGCCGTCAGGCGTTTTGTTGAGCGATCCGCTGCCACAGGCGACCGCCACACAGACGCCGGCGGCCGCGAGCAGCACCTTCCCCAATGCTTTCATCCAAGTGAATGTGTTCATCTTAGTTTTCCCCCAAAATAATGGTTTTAACAGTGTGCTGTATATCGAGCCGCGCGCTAGAAGGAGCCATTGAAGCCCAGCGTGTAGGTCTTTGGTATGGGGAATGACGATCCCGGAACTTCCTCAGGATCCCGCAGAGTGGTCGCCTTGTCCTTGATGATGAGCAGGTTCGACCCCTCCAGGTAGAATCGTAGCTTCGCCACGTGCATATGCGAGAGCGCCGCGTCCGGCAGCTGGTACCCCAGACTCACGTTGCGCAACTTCAGATAGGTTGCCGGTTCGTAGAAGTAGGTGGCAGGCAACAGTACAGAGTTCAGAGTAGGCGCCGGCACCGTGGATCCCGTGTTGGTGGGCGACCAAGCGCCCAACACTTGAGTGGAAAAATTGGCGCCGGTGTTGTTCGCCGGAAACTGATAGTTTTTCCAGGCGTTGTAAACCAGACCGCCGACTTGACCCTGCCAGAACATGTTGAACGCGAAGTCCTGAAAGGTGGAGTCGAAGTGCAGGCCATACAGAAATTTTGGATCCGTCGATCCGAAAAATGCCTGGTCCGCAGCCGTGATCTTGCCATCATGATTGAGGTCGCAGATCTTAAGACCTCCCAGATAAGCGCCCGGCTGACCGGACGCTGCCGCAGCGGCCGCCGTCTGGAATATTCCGCACCCGGTATATCCGTACAAGCTGTTGATCGAGCGCCCCAGAACCGTCTGCGTGGAGCCATTGCCAGGATAGGCACTCACCACATCTTCAGGCAGGCTCAAGACCGTATTGACCGCGTGGGACATATTGCCCGAAATATGGATATTCAAAGGCGACTGAACGTGCGGCAACGAGAACGCATGTCGCCAGCCCACCGAGAATTCCCAACCTGCGTTATCCACCGTCCCACCATTCACGACCTGCTGCGCCCCCTCACCGGAGGTCGATAGCGGCACAGTCGTGGTCAGGATATCGGAGGTTCGCTTTCGGAAGATATCGACGGACGCATCGAACGCGTTGTCGAACATCGTCACATCGAAGCCGAAGTTTATCTGCTTCGAGGTTTCCCACTTGAGATTCGGGTTGCCGGTCGCTGCCTTCGCGAAGCCGGACGGCAGGCTGCCGGTGTTGACGCCGTTGAGGTCATAGGCGGTGCCGATCTCCTGTTGGCAGTTCGGCCCAGGACACGTGCTGGTGTTCACCGGGTTGGCGTACAGCGACGTGGTGGAATATCGGGATGTGTAAACTGTCGTTGCAGCGTTGGTGGCTATTTCCTGGTTGCCGTTGGTGCCGTCGCTCAGGCGCAATTTCATGTCGTTGACCCACGGCAGCTTGAACCAGTCTTCTTGCGACAGGCGCCAGCCGATCGCAGCGGACGGGAAATCGCCCCAGCGATTGTTGGCTCCGAATCGCGACGACCCGTCCCTGCGTGCGACGATGGAGGCAAGATACTTGCCGTCGAAGTCGTAACGCAGGTTGGTAAAGTATGAACGCAGCGTCCACGCATCGCCGCCGCCCGCGGCGCTGATGTTGGTGGTGGCGTCGTTCAGAAAGGTGTAGCTCTGGGCGGGAGACGCAAAGCCGCTGCCGCTGCCCGAGAAATCTTCCATGTGGTAATCGATGTTTTCATAGCCAACCAGGAAATCGAAATTATTGTGCGTCCAAAGCGTGCGCTTGTAATCGATCGTGTCGGTAACGGTTTCGGACTGGGTGTAGACGTAGGACGTATTGAGGACATCGACCTGAAGCACGTTGCCCTGCTGGCCTCCGGGAAAGTAGTTTCGGTAATACTGCTGCGAGTAATCCGTGCCGACGCTGGTGCGCACCGTCAGCCCATCGAGGGGACGTAGTTCGGCATACACGTTGCCGAGCAGCTTGTTGAATTTGCTGACGTCGGCCGCGCCGGATTTGTCGAGGTAGACGGGCTGATTGTGGTCCGTGGTGCCGGCAGCCGGACCCCCATAGCCACCGGTGGTGGTGTAGATCGGAATGATGGACTGGGTCTCCAGTGCCTGATTGAGGATACCTGCAGCATTGAAGTTATCCTGGTTCTGAAGCTCCTGGGTCAGCAGCAGGTTCTCGCCGACGGTAAACATGTCGTTGAACAGGGTATGGTCTGAATTCAAACGGAAGGTCGTACGCTTCATCATCGAGTAATCCACGACGCCTTGGGCATCGTGATAGCCGAATGACATGTAAAAATGCGAATCGTCGGTGCCGTTCGACAGCGAGATCGTCGAGTCCTCGATCTTCGCCTTTTGCGTCACAGCGCCGAACCAGTTGGTATTCGACACCGGCTGGGTGAGACCTGGGTCGATGAAGCGTTGTCCGGCGGCATTCGCAAAGCCGCCGAGCAGCACACTGCTATAACCCGAGGCACCGCACGGATTGGATCTGCACGTGTAGGTATACAGCGAATTATCCGGGTTGAGCCCGGCGTTGACCGATGCCGTGTACCACGCTTGGGCGCGTTGATTGGTGTTGAGCGGCGTGATGTCTGTTTGATAATCCTGCCAGGACTCAGACGCCTGAACATCGAGTTGCATATGGCCGGTGCCGCGCTTAGTCGTAATGACGACGACACCGTTGGCGGCGCGCGCTCCGTAGATGGAGGCGCTCGCTGCATCCTTCAGCACCTGAATGGATTGAATGTCGGCCGGATTGAGCTCCTCGAGCCCCGTATTCACATTGAGCGGTACACCGTCGACAATAAAGAGCGGGGCGTTGAACCCCAGGGGACCGAGACCCTGGCCCCGAATCAAGATCGTGGCGCCGCCTCCCGGGTTGCCGTCGGTGTTGATTTGCACGCCAGGAATTTCGCCCTGCAACGCCTGCAGGATGCCCGCCACCGGTTTGTCCTCGGTTTCCTTCAGGTCAACCACCGCGATGGCACCGACGATGTCTTTCTTCTTCGATTCAGTGTATCCGGTGACGACGATGGTATCGAGCTCACTCTCTGCCGCTGCCTGCGCCGGCTGATTTGACGCCTCTTGCGCCTGCGCCATTCCGGCAAGTGCTGTTCCAGACAAGGCCGCGAACACCGCGACCCACCGCACTAACAATGATCTGCGACTCATGTGCTTAATCCCCTTTGTTATGAGTTGTCGGCAATGTCCCGCAAGGCGACCGAAAGTTCCGGCGCAGGAGCGTCAAAGATGAGAAGGGAGGGAATCTGCTGGAACGCGCTCGGGCGACTGTGCGGTCGCAACCGCGCGCCATGACAGGCGACGTGCCAGCAACGCAAAGGACTGTACGCATCCACTCCCCCTGGCGAGCAGTTCTGTGAACTGCTTTATTTTTTCTGATTTCGAAAAAATCGAAACGTTTCAAAAATATCCCACCATTTAAATCAAATTGCAAACTATTTTTCCAAGCTTCCGATGGAAGCATGGCCCCGAACGGCTACTTTTGCGTTGCGGAATACAGTAAGCGCATAATCAACCCGGACTGAAACGTTGCGATAATTAACAAGAATCGGGGGGTCTTTGTGGCGACGATCAAGGATGTTGCGCGGGTTGCGGGCGTCTCGATCGCCACCGTTTCGGCAACACTCAACGGCACCGCACGCGTCTCAGCGAAGCGCTCGCAGCGCGTGTGGGACGCCATTCGCGATGTTGGCTACACCCCTCATGGCATTGCACGGAGTCTTCGGCTCGGGCACACGCGATCGATCGGCCTGGTCGTGGGCGATATTTCCAACCCATTCTTCACGTCACTCGCCAAGGCGGTCGAGGCCGGCGCAAGCGCAGCGGGATACATGGTTATACTCGCCAATAGCGATGATGACCCCGAGAAGGAGTTGAACCTCATAAGATTGCTGCTCGAACAGCGGGTCGCGGGAATATTGCTCGCACCAGCGGGGCACGATCCCAAGTACCTTGCGATTCTGTCGGAGATCGTCCGCATCCCGCTCGTTCTCGTGGACCGACTGTTGCCGGGAACGCCGTATGATGCGGTGGTTGTCGACACTCAGGCGGCCGCTCGAATGGTGACCGATTATTTGATCCGGCTGAAGCATCGGCGCATTGCCATCGTGATTGGACGGCAGCATCTTTGGACAACTGAACAGCGGGTCCGGGGATATCGGGATAGTCTGCACGCCGCCGGCCTTCGCGAGAATCTCGATCTCGAGCTGATTGCAGATTCCCGGCTTGAAGCCGCTTACGGCGCGACGCAGCGCCTCCTGAGTCTTCCTGATCCACCGACAGCGATTTTTGCTGCCAATAATTTGATGATGCTCGGTGCGCTCAAGGCCATCTTGGACATGGAATTTGACTGCCCGGGAAGAGTGTCGCTCGCCGGAATTGATGACTTTTCCTGGAGTTCCGCGATTCGACCCCGCCTGACCACCGTATCGCAGCCGATCGAGGAGATGGGCCTGCGCGCCGTGGAACAGTTGCTGGACCGTGTATCCAAACGCGGCGCCGTAAAACGAGCACCGTTCAGAGTCATCACTTTGGAGCCCCGTTTTATCATTCGGGATTCCTGTTCTCCGCATCGCGGAGCCGCGAGGTCGGCAACTCAAAGACGTCCAATGCGCGCAAAGAAGCAGGTGAGTCGCAAATGACGGCTGCGCCTGCACCATAAATCAAAATAGATGCTTGAGGACAACAATGAACTACCGAATCGTTCTTTGGTCGATCATCTCCGCACTCGCGGGCTTTCTGTTTGGCTTCGATACCGTCGTCATCTCCGGCGCCGAGCAGAAAATCCAGGCGCTGTGGCACCTGGGTCCCGTCATGCATGGAATTGCCATCGCCTCCGCACTCTATGGCACCGTATTCGGTGCGATGTCTGGTGGCTATGCGTCTGATCGCCTGGGTCGTCGGACGACGTTGCTCCTCATCGGCGTGCTTTATTTGATCGGCTCTGTCTGGTCGGCCCTTGCCACGGGTGTATATAGCTTCTTGATCGCACGGCTGATCGGCGGGATCGGGATCGGCATATCCACGGTCGCGGCGCCGTTGTACATCTCCGAAATTTCGCCTTCACGATATCGCGGCCGCCTTACCGGCATGTTCCAATTCAACATCGTCTTCGGGATCCTTGTCGCATACCTGTCCAATGCACTCTTGGCTGGAGTCGGCGAAGAAGCTTGGCGATGGATGCTGGGTGTCGCCGCTTTCCCCTCGCTGATCTATACGCTGCTGACCTTCTGGTTACCCGAGAGCCCGCGTTGGTTGGTCGTTCATCAGGACGACATGCCGGCAGCACATCGCGTCCTTGCTCTTATCGAGCCTGGGGCGAGTGCCACCCAGATCCGCGAACAGGCTGATGCGATAAAGATGGGAAGTTCACAGATTGGTCGATCGACAAATTTTTGGACCTGGAACCTGCGTTTGCCGATCGCGCTCGCCATCTTGATCGCGTTCTTCAATCAATTCTCAGGAATCAATGCCATTCTTTATTTCGCTCCGCGAATCTTTGAATTGACGGGCCTGGCAGCGAAGGCCGCGCTCTTGCAGTCCGTGGGTATCGGCGTGACCAATCTTATCTTTACGTTCATCGGGCTTTGGCTCATCGACAGACTCGGGCGCCGGACGCTGCTCTATATCGGCTCCCTGGGATACATCGGATCACTCGGGCTCGTTTCCTGGGCATTTTTCACCAGCCACTACGCCTTGGTGCCCGCCTGCATCTTCGCCTTTATTGCGGCTCATGCCATTGGGCAAGGTGCGGTCATCTGGGTGTACATATCGGAAGTTTTTCCGAATCGCCAACGAGCCGAAGGGCAGGCGCTTGGTTGCTTCACACATTGGCTGTGCGCGGCAATAATCACGAGTTTTTTTCCGAAACTGGTGGCGTACTTCGCGCCTGGCTACGTGTTCATGTTTTTTGCGGGAATGATGGTTCTACAGCTCATCTGGGTGAAGCTGATGGTGGTCGAAACCAAGGGAGTGCCGCTCGAGCAAATCGACATGCGTCTGCACGCGGGATAGATTCTTTGAGATCTGCGCGTGCAAGCTCGAATCTGGTTGGCCTGGACCGATCCTGCCGGCGCGTCGGCGCTTCAGGGTTCTGCAAATGACGCAGTCTCCATCGCGCGCTCGGCCTGCAGGCTTTGCAGATCCCGCGAGATCGTTGCGACGGCAAGAGTGAGTCCGGCGCGGCGGTAGCTTACTGCGCAGTCACGCGATTCCAATGTGCCCTCGATCGTTGTCGCGTCGTACTTCTCCGCATGCCCAACGTAATTGATCGCGACGTCGTAATGTTGGCTCCAAAAGAACGGCACCGCGGTGAATGGTTGGCGAAGACCCAGCATGTTTCGCGCCGCCGCCTGTCCCTGGCGCTGCGCAACCACCCAATGCTCGACGCGAATCCTGTCGCCGGAGTAGGGATCCGGCCAGCGTGCAATGTCGCCGGCGGCAAATACTCCCGGTGCGCTGGTTTCGAGGTATCTGTCGACCAAGACGCCGCGATCGATGGTCAGCCCCGCCCGCTCGGCGAGTGCAATCGCGGGCCTCACGCCGACACCGAGCACGACGAAATCTGCCTGCAGGGTCGTGCCGTCGTTCAGTGTGACCTGCCGGCCGTCAACGAGGCTCACCGACCGGCCGAGATGGAAAGTCACGCCGTGCGCCTCGTGGACACCGCGCAGAAACGTTCCGACATCGCGGCCCATCACGCGCTCCAATGGCACTTGCTCGAGGCCCACCACGTGCACCTCGATGCCGCGCGTGCGCAGCGACGCGGCAACTTCCAGCCCAATGAAACTGGCGCCGACGATGACCGCTGATTTGGCTGATTCGGCGGCCGCAACGATTGCGCGGCTGTCGGCAAAGGTACGCAAGTAAAACATGAGTGCGGCGGACTTCTGGGGAATTTCCAAGTGAATCGGATCCGCACCCATCGCCAGCAATAACGCACTGTAAGGAAGCTCTCGGCCGTTGTCCAAACTCACGATGCAGCGTACCGTATCGATCGCCGTGGCCCGCTGCTTGAGCAAAAGATCGATTTGCCGATCGATATAGTATTTTGCGTCTCGCAGCGGCATCCACTCCTCCGGCGCAGTTCCGGCGAGAAAATCCTTGGAAAGATTCGGGCGATCATATGGCGGCGCATCATCCGCGCTCACCATGGTCAGGGGTGCCGAATACCCCGAGCGACGCAGCATGTCCGCCGCGGCCAGCGCTGCCGCCCCGCCTCCTACAATGACGATGGAGGTCGGAGTCCTTGAAGACGGTGCAACGCCCGATTCAATCGCGCCCTTTGGGGGATTGAGCTTTTCTCGAACAAAAACCTTGTCGAGGATCACCTCGACACGCCAACACGCAACCGGATCCAGGGCCGGTGCAGTCAAGGCTTCGCCGGTGCGCAGACTGAAGCACGCGTGATGCAAGGGACAGCGGATCGTATTTTCGACGATCAACCCGTTCGCAAGCGGGCCGTGGTAGTGCGTGCATGACGCACCGACGGCAAAGTACTCCTTCCCGCGTCGTACTAGAATCGCCTCTTCACCATCGACGCGTCCGCTGATGATTTCGCCATCCGCGAGTTGCGCTATGGGGAAGCCGGCCTTTAGATCGAGATCGCTGGTGTGTTCCATTGTCTGGCCCAATTTCGGTTACGCGGCATCGTTTTCAGCTTGGCGCCCCTGCCGGCGCCGAATTGAGCCGCAAGGCATGCCAGACTGATAATAACGCGGGATTGGCAGTGTATGATCGCAATCAGCGATTTGCCGGCGCAAACGCGCTAAATCTCTCAACAATGGATCAACAACATGGCCTTTCCGATTCCCTACAGTGCGGCCCCTTCACGCTATGAATCGATGCACTATCGCCGCTGCGGCCGTTCGGGATTGAAGCTGCCGGCCGTTTCACTCGGCCTCTGGCAGAATTTCGGCGGCGCCGATGTCTTTGCGACCGGGCAGTCCATCCTGCGCTTCGCCTTCGATCACGGCATCACCCATTTCGATCTGGCAAACAATTACGGCCCGCCGTATGGTTCCGCCGAGGAGAATTTTGGCCGCGTGATGGCGACGGACTTCAAGAGTCATCGCGACGAGTTGGTCATCTCGACAAAGGCAGGCTGGGATATGTGGCCGGGACCATATGGCGATGTCGGCGGCTCACGCAAATATCTCATCGCCTCGTGCGACCAGAGCCTGAAGCGGTTGGGGCTCGACTATGTCGATATCTTTTATTCGCATCGTGTCGATGCGGAAACGCCGCTGGAAGAGACCATGGGGGCACTTGCCACGCTGCACCACCAGGGTAAAGCGCTTTACGTCGGCATCTCCTCCTATTCCGCGGAGCTCACCCGTAAGGCTGCCGAGATCTTGGAGTCATACCGGGTCCCATTGCTGATTCATCAGCCATCGTATTCAATGCTGAATCGCTGGATCGAGGGCGATCTCCTTACGGCGCTCGAGGAGCTCGGCGTCGGCTGCATCGCCTTCTCGCCCTTGGCGCAAGGCATGCTGAGCACGAAGTATCTCTCCGGAATTCCCTCCGATGCACGGGCCGCGAAGCCGGGTTCACTCAGCCGGCAATTGATCACCGATGAGAATATCCGTCGCATTCGTGGACTCAATGCCATTGCCGAAAAGCGCGGCCAGACCCTCGCGCAGATGGCGATCGCCTGGGTGCTGCGAGACCCGCGCGTGACTTCGGCACTGGTGGGTGCTCGTACCGTCGAGCAGCTGGCGGACACGCTCAAGAGCCTCGAAAAGCTTGCTTTCGCCTCTCAGGAGCTGAAGGACATCGACTCCTTCGCCACCGATGGCGGTATCGACCTGTGGAAGGTGTCCTCGAGCATCGGGCGCGCCAAGTCGTGACTTGATGAGTCCCGAACCTCACTTTACAAGGCCGTTAGGGATGCTATTATATACGGGAGTCTACCTATATATACATCAATATGGCGCTGAGCATAAAGGATCCCGAAGCCGATCGCCTCGCCCGCGAAGTAGCCAAGGCGACCGGCGAGACTCTGACGATGGCGGTCGTTCAAGCCTTGCGCGAGCGCCTCGCGCGCGTGCGGCGCCGGCGAGGACCGCGCCTCAGCGAGGAGTTATTGAAGATCGGCCGGCGTTGCGCCCGCCTCCCGGTGCAAGATACGCGGTCCGCCGAAGAGATGGTCGGCTACGACGAGCAGGGGCTTCCCCGCTAACCCAATACTATGGTGATCGATACCTCTGCGCTGATAGCGTTGTTGAGTATGGAACCCGAATCAGCGCGTCTCGCTGTCGCGCTTGAATCAGACGCGACCCGGCTGATATCGGCGGCCACTGTGGTTGAGGCCGGACTGGTAATTGAATCTCGCTTTGGGTCTGTCGGTGGTCGCGAACTCGACCTGCTAATTGCGAAAGCTGGTCTGTCGATAGAACCCGTCACCGCAGACCAAGCCGATGCGGCTCGTGAGGCCTGGCGCCGCTACGGCAAGGGCCGGCATTCAGCGGGTCTTAATTTCGGAGACTGCTTCAGTTATGCACTCGCGAAGGTTACGGGCGAGCCGCTGCTGTTCAAGGGAGATGACTTCACTCAGACAGACATTTCCGCTATTGCTTATTGATGGCTTGGTGCCGATATGACTCGTGACCATGCGACGCACCAGGCGCGCGCCAATCAGCTTGCCGATTTCGTTGACATCAAGGTTCCGTCGGGGGCATTGGGATGAGCGACACTACGGAGGCGAAACCGACAGCCGCGATCATCCGCCGAAATCGCACCCCGATCATTCACTGGCGACATACGGCTTTACCATCTTGGCCGGGTCGACGACGCGATCAAACTCGGCTTCCGTGACGAAACCGAGCTGCAGCGCGGCGCTCTTCAGCGTGAGATCGTGATCCATCGCATGATGGGCGATCTTCGATGCCTTGTCGTAGCCGATCACCGGCGCGAGTGCGGTCACCAGCATCAGCGAACGGTCGACGTATTCTTTAATCTTCTTCAGGTTGGGCTTCGTGCCTTCGATCAGGAATCTGCGGAAATTCACGCAGCCGTCGGTCATGATCGTGATGGAGTGTGTGAGATTGAAGATCATCAGCGGTTTGTAGACATTCATTTCGAGATAGCCGCCGGCGCCGCCAAAACCGACCGCGACGTCGTTCGCCATCACCTGCACTGCGATCATCGTCAATGCTTCGGCTTGGGTCGGGTTGACCTTGCCGGGCATGATGGAGGAGCCCGGTTCGTTCTCCGGGATCATCAGTTCGGCGAAGCCCGCTCGCGGACCGCAAGACATCAACCGAATGTCGTTGGCAATCTTATACAACGATACGGCGAGCGTGCGGAAAGTACCGGAGAGTTGGACCAGCGCGTCGTGCGCGCCCTGGACGGTGAACTTGTTGGCTGCACTGACGAAGGGCAATCCCGATTGGCGGGCGATCTCGGCCGCCGCTGCTTCGGCGAAGCCAGGCGCGGCGTTGATGCCGGTACCGACGGCCGTGCCTCCCAGTGCCAGGCGATAGACACCCGGTAGAGCGGACTCGATGCGCTCGAGATTATCCGCCAGCATGCCGGCGTAGCCTGACCATTCCTGCCCGAGCGTGATCGGCGTCGCGTCCTGCATATGGGTACGGCCGATCTTGATGACATCGTCCCATTCGCGCGCTTTGGCATCGGTGGCATCATGCAGTGCCTTGACGGCCGGCGTCAGCCGCCGCACGACATTCATCGCCGCCGCAATGTACATCGCCGATGGAAACGTGTCGTTCGACGACTGCGACATGTTGACGTGATCGTTCGGATGCACCGGCGTCTTGCTGCCGAGCGGCGTGCCGGCGAGCTGGCAGCAGCGATTGGAGATCACCTCGTTCACGTTCATGTTGAACTGGGTGCCACTGCCCGTCATCCAGACATGCAGGGGGAACATGTCATGGTGCATCCCGGCGAGAATCTCGTCACAGGCATGGACAATGAGACCGTGGACCCGATCGTCGAGCCGCTTGCCCGCATGATTCGCAATGGCCGCGCCCTTCTTCAGGATGGCATACGCGGTGATCATCTCACGCGGAATCAGGTCGGCGCCGATGCTGAAATGCTCCAGCGATCGCTGCGTCTGCGCTCCCCAGAGTTTGTCGGCAGGCACTCTGACCTCACCGAGACTGTCGGTTTCCGTGCGCACATTGCTCATGATTCCCCCAAGTTGTTGAGTAATTCTATGCGGGCGTTTGAACACTCTAACTGATCTCGAATACAATCCGCTCGCCGTATTAACGGCCTCGGCACAGGGGCGGCTTCGAGCGCCGCGGGACGGCGATTCCAATGCGGTCTCCGATTGCGTTGACTAATATGCACGGTTCGTGGGTGAATGTGACGTTCACACGCTCCGCGCAAAACCTCCTCTGGCATAATTCGCAGCTGAGATGACGAAGAATTCCTCCGGCCACATCCGACTCACCTCCCACTCGGCGGGCGGTAAGCCCCCCCGGTTTCCAATCAACTGGGGTGCCGCGACGGCGCGTGAGCGCGGTCCCGTGATCGGATCGATAACAGCCCGTTCGCACCGCAACGTCATCGGCGCACACGGCGGGACCTATTCGATATATCGCGCCCTCGCTGTGTCTTCGGGCCAGCTGAATCCACTCGCGCGCCCGGATCTCAAGGACACGGGGCCGCTCACCGAGATTGGTCCGCATGCACAGTGGACAGGCGGCAAGATCGTGTCGTTCGACCCCTGGGGACATCGTGTCGCGGAGGACTTCAAGGCCGAGATCGAGGACGGTCTCGACATCCGTCCGACAATCGCGGTCACGCACGCGCGCCTCACGCTCCCCGAGGTTCGCGAAGCGATCGAACTAGGTCGGCTCGTGGAGGACGGGGTCATCGTTCGGGCCGGCGGCGAGATCGGCGTCATCAAGGCGGCGGTGGATCCGGTCTGGTATTTGCCGGGCGTGGCACAACGCTTTGGCGTGAGCGAAAACGATTTGCGTCGCAGTTTGTTCGAACAGACCGGCGGCATGTATCCGGAGCTCGTCACACGCCGCGACCTGCATGTATTCCTGCCGCCGATCGGCGGCATGACGCTGTATATCTTCGGCGATCCGCGTGCCATCCATGATCCTGCGCGGCGCCTGACCTGCCGGGTTCACGATGAGTGCAACGGCTCGGATGTGTTCGGCTCCGACATCTGCACCTGCCGCCCGTACCTGACGCATGGCGTCGAAGAATGCGTGCGCCAAGCGCAAGCGGGCGGCGCCGGGCTCATCGTCTACAGCCGCAAGGAAGGCCGGGCGCTCGGCGAGGTTACCAAGTTTCTGGTCTACAATGCGCGCAAGCGACAGCCCGGCGGAGATCAAGCCGCGACCTACTTCGCGCGCACGGAGTGCGTCGCGGGCGTGCAAGATGCGCGCTTTCAGCAACTCATGCCGGACGTGCTTCACTGGCTCGGTGTCACCCGCATCGACCGTCTGGTGTCGATGTCGAATCTCAAGTACGACGCACTCATCGATGCCGGCATT
>Ga0181537_10002619_pt1 | contig 15762 bp, 17 predicted proteins | sample PEATcosm2014_Bin_39_FD_119765 | JGI IMG/M metagenome (GOLD analysis project Ga0181537, IMG submission 119765) | Peatland microbial communities from MTU Mesocosm Facility, Houghton, MI, USA - PEATcosm2014_Bin23_10_metaG | ecosystem: Environmental > Terrestrial > Soil > Wetlands > Peat | place... | reverse complement strand
TGCCGATCGGCGATCCCGATTACGCCGCCGCGCGCGGCGGGCTGGCCATGCCGCGCGACAAGCTGATCATGCTCGACCAATTCTACGGCTTCCACCCGGCGCTCGAGGCGCTCGCGCCCTTGTGGCGCGATCGCGAGGTCCTGGTGATCCATGCCGTGGCCTCGCCCTATCGCGACCGGTCGCATTTCGACGGGCAGGACGTGCTGGAAAACGGCGGCACGTCGCCGCATCTGCCGGCCGACGGCTGGGCCAACCGCGTGCTGCACGAGCTCAACGCCGGTCGCGCCGCCGGGCTGGCCATCAGCCAGGGCGTGCCGCTCGCGCTGCGCGGCGCGGTGCCGGTGACCTCGTGGACGCCGGCGCCCATGCCCGGCATGTCGACCGAGATGATCGAGCGGCTGAAGGCGCTCTATGCCGGCGACGGCGAATTGACCATGGCGCTGGAGGAAGGCGTCCAAGGCGAGGATTTCGTCGCCATGACGCTGTCGGGCGACGCGATGGGCGGCCATGCCGCCGACGGCGCCGGCGCCGGCGCCAAGAAATACGGCCAGTTCGCCAGGCTGGCGGCGGCCACCGGCAAGCTGCTGGCCGCCTCGGGCGGGCCGCGCGTGGCGGTGATGGAAGTGCTGGGCTGGGACACCCATGTCGGCCAGGGGCTCGAGAAGGGCCGCATGGCCGATGCGCTGACGCAACTGGGCGAAGGGATCGCGGCGCTGCGGGAGTCGATGGGCCCGACCTGGCGCAACACCGTGGTGGTGGCGGCCAGCGAATTCGGCCGCACCGTGGCGATGAACGGCACCAACGGCAGCGACCATGGCACCGCCACGGCGGTGTTCATCGCCGGCGGCGCGGTGGCGGGCGGCCGCGTGGTGGCCAACTGGCCGGGCCTGGCCCGCGACCGGCTCTACCAGGCGCGCGATCTGGCGCCGACCACCGATCTGCGCGCGGTGCTGAAGGGGTTGCTGCGCCAGCATCTGCTGGTGAGCGACGTCGAGCTCGCCAAGGCGGTGTTCCCCAACAGCGCGAACGTACCGCCGATGACCGGGCTGGTCAGGGCGTAGGGCCACGGTGGAATGCGAAGCCGTTTACCGTTAAAATGGCGGCACGTTGGAGGTTCGAACGATGCACGCGCGCAAATCCGCCAAGACCAAGCCGGCGTCGAAATCGAAGGGAGCCGCGCCTCGCGGGGCGCGCAAGCCCGGAACGCCGTCGGGCCGCTATGACGACGAGGTTTCCGCCAAGACAATCGGCGCGCTCGACAAAATCGTGCCCGACGAAGAGCTCGAAGGCTTCGAACCGATCTCGAAGGCGGCATGGTAGGTCGTTGGAGATTTTATCCGCCGACCACGACACCCAACCGCCTCGACATCGTCTGGTGCCGATTTCCTGAATCCGAATTGCTCGATCCCGGTCCTAAAGCGCGGCCCGGGTTGATTCGGCGCGTGGTACGCCATCCCGTGAGTAGCCATGTCGGCGTCGAGATCGCTTATGGCACGTCCAATCTCAAACTCGACCGCGCCCTCGCCCATCAATTGATCATTGCCCATCCCTTCGACCTGGTGGAGGCCGGATTGCGTTACCCGACGCGCTTCGATCTCACGCTGACAAAGTTGCTGCCCTGGTCGGAGGAGTTCTTCGTGCCACTGCGCGGCGGCGCGGACCCGGTGATCGGTCGATTGAGCGCGATCAACCGTATGGACCTTGCCGAACTTGCCAAGACGCTGCCTGCGAGGAAATAACCCGGTGGCGGCCGATGAGTGACGGGTGACGGTCCCGTCCCGTCAGCCGCTGTAGCCCTCGACGGTTTTTTCGTCGCGGAGCTTGGCCTTGTCGGGATCGCGGCCGAATTCGCGCAGCGCGCGGCGCTGGCGCAGCAAATCGTAACACTGGTCGAGCGCGACCTCGATGCTCTTGACGCGCGCCTTGTCGGCGTCGGTCGCCGTGCCCTTCGACTCGCGCGCGATCAGCTCGCGCTCCTCATGCGTCAGGGCGTGGATATGGTCGATAACCTTTTGATCGTCCAAGGCATCCTCCATCTTTCGCGAATGATATAACGGGCCCGCGCCGCCTTTTGGCGGAGCGGCGCGTTGGCGGTACACTGCGCCCAACGCGCCAGAGAGATATAGGTGGAGATGTCCGATGCAACAGCTTCTCGTCTATCAGTCGCTGTGGGCAATGGAGCGGCGCCGGCCCGATGGGCTGGAATGGTCGCTCGACGAAAAGCTGGCAATGATCCGCGACGGCGGCTTCGACGGGGCGGGCGTGCGCTTCTTCGATCTCGACTATGCGCGCACAGTGACCGGTTTTCTGCGCCGGCACCGGATGAGCTGGCAGGCCCAATGCTATCCGAAAACGGTCGATGAGCTGAAGCCGATCGTCGCCCATGTGCGCGAGCTGGGCGCCGATCACATCAACCTGCAGCCCGATGTGCGCCCGTATCGGATCGAGGACTGCATCCCCTATATCGAAGGCTGGCGGCGCATCGCCAACGAATCCGGCATCGCGATGCATATCGAGACCCATCGCGACCGCATGACCACCGACCTGTTGTTCACCTTGCATCTGCTCGATTGCTTCCCCGATCTGCGCCTGACCGGCGATATCTCGCACTACCTGGTGGGACGCGAGTTCGCCTGGCCCGTGAGCGAGGAGAATCACGCGCTGATGCGGCGCATTCTCGACCATTGCTGGGGCTTCCACGGCCGCGTCGCCAGCCGCGAGCAGATCCAGGTTCAAACCAGCTTCGCCCATCACAAGGATTGGGTGGAGCTGTTCGCCGGCTGGTGGGAATACGGATTCCGCTCGTGGCGCCGCCGCGCCCCGGCCGACGCCACGCTGACCTTCCTGTGCGAGCTGGGACCGGCCCCTTACGCGATCACCGGCGCCGACGGCTATGAACTATCGGACCGCTGGCAGGAGGCGCTGGCGATGAAAGAGATGGCGCGCGCGATCTGGGCCCGCCTCGAGGCCGAGGACGCGGCGGCCACCGGCAAGGCCGCCGAGTAGCGCCTACTCCCCGTCGTCGGCGCCGTCGGATTCGTCGGGCGCGGCGTCGATGGCGAGCGCGAGCAGGCCTTGCGTGCCCGGCGCGGGCAGCGACTCGACATCCTTGAGCTTGCCGAGCATGACACGCTTGCGCTTGTCGATTTCGTCGATACCGCCCACCGCCTGGGCGAGTCGGTTGCGCACCTTGTCGAGCGTATCGCCGAACTTGCCGAACTCGCTCTTGACCACCGCGAGAAGGTCCTGGATCTCGCGCGTGTGCTGGGCGATGGCGATGCGGCGGAAGCCGAACAGGATGCCGTTGAGAATGGCGGCGAGGGTCGTGGGCCCGCACAGGATGACGCGATAGTCGCGCTGCAGTGCCTCGGCTAGGCCGGGGCGGCGCAGCAGCTCGGCATAGAGGCCCTCGGTCGGCAGGAACAGGATGGCGTGGTCGGTGGTGCGCGGCGGGGCGATGTATTTCTCGGCCACCTCCTTGGCGAATCCCCTGACCCGGTTCTCGAGCGCCTTGCCGGCTTCCTCGACCGCGGCGGCATCGGCGCGTTCGGCGGCCAGCACCAGACGCTCGTAATCCTCGGCCGGGAACTTGGCGTCGATCGGCAGCCACAGCGCACCCTCGCCCGCGCCGGGATAGCGCACCGCGTATTCGACTCGTTCCGGCGAGCCGAGGCGCGGCGCGAAATTGTGTTCGTACTGTTCGGGCGCGAACATCTGCTCGAGCAGATTGCCGAGCTGCACCTCGCCCCAGGTGCCGCGCGTTTTCACATTGGTGAGCACGCGCTTGAGATCGCCCACGCCCGAAGCCAGCGACTGCATCTCGCCCAAACTCTCGCGCACCTTTTCCAGCCGCTCCGAGACCAGGCCGAAGGATTCGGTGAGGCGCTTGTCCAAGGTGGTTTGCAGCTTCTCGTCGACGGTCTGACGCATCGCCTCGAGCTTGGCCTCGTTGCCCTCGGACAGTTTGGTGAGGCGCTGCTCGACCGTGGCGCGCACCGTTTCCAACCGCGCTTCGAGGGTTTCGACGACGCGTTGCAGATTGCCGCCGACCTCGTCGCGCAAACCCTTGGCCTGGTTCGACTGGTCGGTGCGCGCGGTGACGAGGTCTTCGCGCAGGTTGCGCTCCAACCGGTCGAGATCGTCGCGCGCGAGGCCGGCGGCGCGCGGCCGCACCACGAGCACAATCAGCAGGCCGAGATTGGCGACGCCGAGAATGGCCGCGATGACGATCAGGATGGACATGGCGCCGGTCTACGCCGCGCGCGGACGAACTTTGCGTGCGATCGCCGTGCCGGAGGCGATTTCCGCCGTCTCCAGTTCGAAGTCGCGCTGCATGTTCAGCCAGAACTCGGCGGTCGTGCCGAAATAGCGCCCGAGGCGCAGCGCGGTATCGCCGGTGATGCCGCGCCGCTCGTCGAGAATCGCCTGGACGCGGCTGACCGGCACGTCGATATCCTTGGCCACGCGATAGGCGGAAAGACCCATCGGCTTCATGAACTCCTCACGAAGCTGTTCGCCGGGGTGGATGGGCGGCAAGTCGCGACGCGGCATGTCAGTTCCTTTCAATGATAGTCGACGATCTCGACGCGCTCGGCTCCACCGTCTTTCCAAACGAAGCATATGCGCCATTGATCGTTGATCCTGATACTATGTTGGCCCTTCCGATCGCGTCCTAATGCTTCCAATCTGTTACCTGGCGGAGCGGCCAGATCGCGAAGCTGCCCTACCTGGTGAATCTGCCGCAGTTTGCGCTGTGCGACACGTTGGATGTCCCGTGGAAGCTTCCTCGCGAATCGGCCATGAAATAGCTCTTCGGCATCCCGGTCGCGAAAGGATCGGATCATTCGCGCAATATACCTGCATTGCGGTCATACCGCAACGCGTATATACGCGATACAGTCATATTGAGCCTAGTTGCATTCCACGGAGCGCGCCATGCCCGCCATTTCCTACGTCAACCTGTTCGCGCACGACGTCGAAGCGCTGGCCCGGTTCTACGCGCTGGTGTTCGGCTTCGCCGAAATCGCCGCGGTGCGGTCGCCCATCTTTCGCGCGGTCGATGCCGGCGGCTGCCGCATCGGCTTCAACGCGCACGCGGCCTACGGGCTGCTCGATCTGGCCGACCAGGCGCATTGGACCGGCACCAGCGCGATGCTGACGATCGATGTCGGCAGTGCGTCCGAGGTCGATCATCGCGTCGCCGCGGCGGTGTCGGAGGGAGCGGAATTGGCCAAGCCGGCCTATCGCACGGCCTACCATACCTATCAGGCGGTGCTGTTCGACCCCGAGGGCCATGTGGTGCGGATCAACGCCGCCCTGCCCGAGGGCGGCTAGGCCCGGCGCGCGATCAGGGCGTGGGTTTCGATCACTTCGGCGACCATGCCATCGCTGGCGTGCGCCGCCATCAGCGCGGCGATCTCGCCGATCATCGCGTCGGTTTTATCGCCCAGCCGGTCGGGCGCGGTGCTCGACATCGACAGCGCCCGGTCGACGAAGGATTCGACCGGCGTGCGGCGGCGCTCGATCACGGCAATCCGTTCCAGACGGCGGAACGGCGAATCGAGCAAGAGGGACTCGTTGCGCCACCAGCCCGGCGCCTTGCGCCTCGGGTGGGTCGTGTCTTCGGCGCCGTAGCGGTCGAGCAAGGCGCGATAGGGCGGCTGCCAAGCGTTCTCGGGCACATCGTCGAGGTGGCGGTCGCCGAACAAGGCCACCGCGCCGGCGGGTTCGATCAGCCCGTCGAGCGCGGCCAGCGTGCGGGCGCGGTCCGTCCAGTGGAAGGCGCGGCCGATGGCGACGAGGCGGAAACGCCCCAGGGCGGGGCTCAGATCGTCCGAGCCGCCGGACACGAAGCGGATGGCGGCGCCGGCTTCGGCGGCGCTCGCCCTGGCGATCTCGAGCATCGCCGGCTCGGGATCGAGCGCCACCATCTCGGCCACCAGCGGCGCAAAGGCCAGCGCCAACTGACCCGGGCCGCAACCCAGATCCATCGCCCGGTGGGTGCCATCGAGGCCGATGAACGAGGCCACGTCGGCGATCAGCGTGGCGGAATATTCCGGCCGCCCCTTCAGGTAGTGCGCCGCCGCGGTGCGGAAGCGGTGCGCGTGGGCATTGGCGGATTCGTCCATGGCGCGGCTCACTTGCGCGCGGACAGGCGGCGCAGCTCACGCGCGAGCAGCTGGAATTCCTCGCGCCGGCCGGTGCGGGCGCGCCACACCAGGCCGATCGAACGCGCCTGCGCCTTGTCCGCGAGCGGAATGGCGGTCAGCTCGGTGCCGCGCAGGATGCCGGCATCGAGCGCGAGCCGGGGCAGCAGGGTCACGCCGAGCCCGTTGTCGACCATCTGCACCAGGGTGGCGAGGCTGGTGGCCTCGAAGGCGGCACGGCCGCCGCGGTCGGGCAGTTCGCAGGCGGCCAGCGCGTGGTGGCGCAGGCAATGCCCGTCTTCCAGCAGCAGCAGTTCCTCGTCGCCCAGTCGCTCGGACGTCACGAAAGGCGAATTGGCGAGCGGATGGTCGACGCGGCAGCAGAAGCGGAACGGGTCGTCGAACAGGATTTCGGATTCGAGCGTGCCGATTTCGTAGGGCAGCGCCAGCAGCGCGGCATCGAGCTCGCCCGCGCGCAGCCGATCGAGCAGCCGGTCGGTCAGATCCTCGCGCAGATAGAGGCGAAGCTGCGGGTACTTGGCGCGCAGCCGACCCAGCGTGCGCGGCAGCAGATAAGGCGCCACGGTGGGAATCACGCCGAGGCGGATGGTGCCCGAAAGCGGCGCGGCGGCCGAATGGGCGAGCCGGGCGAGATCCTCGGTCTCGTCGAGGATTTGGCGCGCGCGGCGCACGGTTTCCTCGCCCACGGGGGTGAACACGACGCTGCGTTTGGTGCGGTCGACCAGCGACGCCCCCAGGATTTCCTCGAGCTCCTTGAGGCTGGCCGACAGCGTCGACTGGGTGACGTGGCAGGTCTTGGCCGCGTGGCCGAAATGGCGGTGTTCGGCAAGCGCGGCGAGATGGCGGAACTGGCGCAGGGTGGGCAGGGCGATCATCGGTTTTGTCGATTACTGAAGCCGGAATTACTCGTTGGATCGATGAAGAGATAGGCACCATCTTCTGTCCCGTCAAGCCATTCCACCCACCGAAGCCCAACCCTGATGGAGACAGCGATGCTCACAGTCGGCGACAAGTTCCCCAGTTTCAATCTCAAGGCGACCGTTTCCACCGACCCGCACAAGGCCTTCGCCGAGATCGGCGGCGCGAGCGACGCCGGCAAGTGGAAGATCGTGTTCTTCTGGCCCAAGGACTTCACCTTCGTCTGTCCGACCGAGATCGCGGCGTTCGGCAAGCTGAACCAGGAGTTCAACGATCGCGACGCGGTGATCTACGGCGCCAGCATCGACAGCGAATTCGTCCACCTGGCCTGGCGGCAGAACCACGCGGATTTGAAGTCCCTGCCTTTCCCGATGCTGGCCGACATCAAGCGCGAACTCAGCACGGCCCTGGGCGTGCTCGACAAGAACGAGGGCGTGGCCCTGCGCGCGACCTTCATCGTCGATCCCGAAGGCACGATCCGGTTCGTCTCGGTCAACGATCTCAATGTCGGACGCAACCCGGCCGAAGTGCTGCGCGTGCTCGACGCGCTGCAGACCGACGAACTGTGCCCCTGCAACTGGCAGAAGGGCGACGCGGTGCTCAAGGCGGCGTGAGCCGACCACCCCACCCCAACCCCTCCCCATCAAGGGGAGGGGCTTATAGGTGAAGTCCCCTCCCCCTTGTGGGGAGGGACAGGGTGGGGGTGATACGTCCGTCTGAATATCCTGTGATGAAAGGACCGTCCCCATGTCGATCGAAGCCCTGAAGGACCGCATTCCCGACTACGCCAAGGATTTGCGGCTGAACTTGTCGAGCCTGGCCGCCGAGCCGGCGCTCACCGAGCAGCAGCGCGCCGGGACGTTCGTTGCCTCGGCGCTGGCCTCGCGCAATGCCGAGGTGACGGCCGCCTTGATCGCCGCGTTCGCGCCGCAACTGAGCGCGGAAGCGTTGACCGCCGCCAAGGCCGCCGCCGCGATCATGGGCATGAACAACATCTATTATCGCTTCATCCATCTGGCCTCGGCGCCCGACTACAAGACCATGCCGGCCAAGCTGCGCATGAACGCGATCGCCAAGCCCGGCGTGGACAAGGCCGACTTCGAACTGTGGTCGCTCGCGGTCTCGGCCGTGAACGGCTGCGGCATGTGCATCGACAGCCACGAGCGGGTGCTGCGCGAGGCCGGCGTCACCGTCGAGACGATCCAGGCCGCGGTGCGCATCGCCGCCGTGGTCCATGCCATCGCCGCCACGCTCGACGGCGAAGCGGCGCTGGCCCGATCATCGGCTTTGGCGGCATAATGTGAACCCGGATGCCCGAATTACGAATTCGGATTCGTTTACAGAAATTTCCGCACTGAGGGAGGAACGGCATGGCCGATGACAGCAAATGCCCCGTCATGCACGGAGTCCGCCGCGACGAGGCCGTCGTTGGACCATCGAACCGCGACTGGTGGCCGAACCAGTTGAACCTTCAGCTTCTGCACCAACATTCCGCCCTGTCCAATCCGATGGGCGAGTCCTTCGACTATGCCAGGGAATTCCAAGGCCTCGATCTCGATGCCGTGATCAAGGACCTTCACGCCCTGATGACTGATTCGCAGCCCTGGTGGCCGGCCGATTTCGGCCATTATGGGCCGCTATTCATCCGCATGGCCTGGCATAGCGCCGGCACATACCGGATCGGCGACGGACGCGGCGGCGCCGGACGCGGCCAGCAGCGATTCGCGCCGCTCAACAGTTGGCCAGACAACGCCAGCCTCGACAAGGCGCGCCGGCTGCTGTGGCCGATCAAACGGAAATACGGAAGGAAGCTCTCCTGGGCCGATCTGATCATCCTCACCGGCAACGTCGCCCTCGAATCGATGGGCTTCAAGACCTTCGGATTCGGCGGCGGGCGCGTCGACACCTGGGAGCCCGACGAGGACATCTATTGGGGACCCGAGGGCAAGTGGCTGGGCGACGAGCGCTATAGCGGCGACCGCGACCTGCAGAATCCGCTCGGCGCCGTGCAGATGGGACTGATCTACGTCAATCCGGAAGGGCCGAACGGCAAGCCGGACCCCGTGGCCGCCGCGCGCGATATCCGCGAGACCTTTGCGCGCATGGCGATGGACGACGAGGAAACGGTCGCGTTGATCGCCGGCGGGCATACCTTCGGCAAGACCCACGGCGCCGGCGACGCAGCGTTGGTGGGGCCCGAGCCCGAAGGCGCCGGGATCGAGGAGCAGGGCCTCGGCTGGAAAAGCATGTATGGCTCGGGCAAGGCGGGCGACGCGATCACCAGCGGGCTCGAGGTGACCTGGACGCCGACGCCGACACAATGGAGCAACGGCTTCTTCGACAATCTGTTCGGCTATGAATGGCAGCTGACCAAGAGCCCAGCCGGCGCGCATCAGTGGAAGCCGAAGGGTGGCGCGGGCGCCGGCACGGTGCCGGACGCGCACGATCCGTCGAAGCGCCACGCGCCCTCAATGCTGACCACGGACCTCGCCTTGCGCGTCGATCCCGCCTACGAAAAAGTTTCACGACGCTTTCATCAGCACCCCGATCAGTTCGCGGACGCGTTCGCGCGGGCCTGGTTCAAATTGACTCACCGCGACATGGGCCCGATCGTCCGGTACCTCGGGCCGCTCGTGCCGAAGGAGCAATTGGCCTGGCAGGACCCGATCCCGACGGTGAATCATCCGTTGATCGGGGCGCCGGAGATCGCCGCCCTCAAGGCGAAAATCCTCGTCTCGGGTCTGTCGATCGCCGAGCTTGTTGCCACCGCCTGGGCCTCGGCGTCGACCTTCCGGGGTTCCGATAAGCGCGGCGGAGCGAACGGCGCGCGCATCCGGCTGGCGCCGCAGAAGGATTGGGACGTCAATCAGCCAGCTCAGCTCGGCAAGGTGCTGCAGACGCTCGAAGCGATCCAAAAGGCGTTCAACGCCTCGCAGTCGGGTGGGAAAAAGGTCTCGCTGGCCGACCTGATCGTTCTCGGCGGGGGCGCGGCGATCGAGAACGCCGCCCAGGCGGCCGGCCAGGATGTAAAGGTGCCGTTCGCGCCGGGCCGCATGGATGCCTCGCAGGAGCAAACCGATGTTCACTCCTTCGCGCCGCTCGAGCCGACGACGGATGGCTTCCGCAATCATAGCAGCGGCAAGCAGCGCCTCTCCGCCGAGGAGCTGTTGGTGGACCGCGCGCAGCTGCTGACCCTGACCGCGCCGGAAATGACCGTCCTCGTCGGCGGTCTGCGCGTACTGGGCGCCAATACCGGGCAGTCGCCGCATGGCGTGTTCACCAAGCGCCCCGAGACTTTGACCAATGACTTCTTCGTCAACTTGCTCGACATGGGCACGCAGTGGCAACCCTTGGCCGGTTCCGATGGCGTGTACGAAGGGCGCGACCGGAAGACGAACGAACTCAAGTGGACCGGTACCCGCGTCGACCTGATCTTCGGCTCGCACTCCCAGCTCCGGGCGCTGGCGGAAGTCTATGCGTCCCCGGATGCCAAGGAGAAGTTCGCACGCGACTTCGTTGCCGCCTGGACCAAGGTGATGAACGCCGACCGCTTCGACCTGGCCCGATAGAGCCGGCATCGGAGGCGGCGTAAGGGGCCGGCCTCACATCGCCTTCGCGCTTTGCGACTCCGTCCACAGATTGACGCCGGCGTCGACCGCATGCTTGTCGATCTCGGCCAGTTCCTTGGCCGTGAATTTGAGGTTCTTGCAGGCGTCGAGCGAATCGTCGAGCTGCGCCACCGTGCGCGCGCCGATCAGCGCCGAGGTGACGCGGCTGTCGCGCAGCGCCCAGGCGATCGCCATCTGGGCCAGGGTCTGGCCGCGCTTGCGGGCGATCGCGGCCAGCGCCTTGATGTGCGCGATGGTCGCGGGCGCGAGGAACTTGCGGTCGAACGATCCGCCGGCGCCGCCGGTGGCGCCGCGGCTGTCGCTGGGCACACCCTTGAGATACTTGTCGCTGAGCATGCCTTGGGCGAGCGGCGAGAAGCCGATGCAGCCGACGCCGTGGGCGGCCAGCGTGTCGAGCAGCCCATGCTCGATCCAGCGGTTGAGCATCGAATAGCTGGGCTGGTGTATCAGCAGGGGCGTGCCGAGACCCTTGAGGATCGTGGCGGCCTTGCCGGTGGCCTCGGGCGAATAGGACGAGATGCCGACATAGAGCGCTTTGCCCTGGCGCACCAGATGGTCGAGCGCGCCCATGGTTTCGTCGAGCGGCGTGGTGGGATCGAGCCGGTGCGAATAGTAGATGTCGACATGGTCGAGCCCCAGACGCTTGAGACTGCCATCGAGGCTGGCGGTGAGGTACTTGCGCGAACCACCCAGCCCATACGGGCCCGGCCACATGTCGTAGCCGGCCTTGGTGGAGATCACCAACTCGTCGCGGTGGGCGCGGAAATCGGCGGCCAGGCAGCGACCCAGCGTCTCCTCGGCCGAGCCGTAGGGCGGGCCGTAATTGTTGGCGAGGTCGAAATGCGTCACCCCGCGATCGAAAGCGCGGCGCAGGATGGCGCGGCCGTTCTCGAAGGCATCGACGCCGCCGAAATTCTGCCAGAGCCCGAGCGAAATGACGGGCAAATCGAGGCCGGAACGGCCGCAGCGGCGATAGGGGATGCGTTCGTAGCGCTTGACGTCGGCGACGTAGGTCATGGCGTCCCTCCCTCTATTGTCATTTTGAGCGAGGGTCATAACGGAAGCCTCGGCGCGGCGCAAATCGCCGCCTCGCACCCGCGCCATGCCGGCCGGACCGGGCGATGCGCTGACAACCGTGCAGCCCGGATCCCGTATATACAACCAATGGTTGTATATACGGGATCGTTGTTATAGCGTCGTCGTGGGGATGGGGACGGCTGGCCACCTGCGGGGCGTTGGCAGGCGGCTATGCCGAAGGGGGAGGTGGGCTATGGCTGACAAAGGAAGTATTCGGCTTGTCATAGAGAGTTTTCTGTCCGTCCGGATCTTCGTCGCGTTCATCGCCGCCACGGTCATGGCGCTAGTGATTACCTTGAGCGTGGCATTGTCGCTTGGGGTGGTCGACTGGGTGAAAGACGAGAGGCTGCCCCGAATCACCGGGTATCATATCGGCTTGACGATCTTGTTCCTGATCGCGCTCGCCGGCTTGACGTTGGTGATCTATGTGCGGAGTTACCGGGAGAACGACGATCTGTTCACGCCGTTTCGCAAACAATTGTGCGGCGACTGGCAAATGAAATACACCACCTGGCTTTATACGAACGGTGGTCAAGTCGTCTTCCGGGAGCAATCAACGAATTGCACCATCGGCATCGACGAAGTCACGGCGAAACTGTTCATCCATGTGAACCCCCAGGAAACCGAGATGGCGCAGTCGAGTCCGTCTCGGATCACGGATGTGCTTGTCAATCCGCTGCTCGATCAAAAGCGCGTCACCTACTACTACGAAGCTCGGATGCAGTTGAAGCCGAGTTTCACGTTCAAATACCAACTGCCGGGCGGCGATTTGGTTATTCCCGTCCTTGGTGTGCTCACGGCCCATACCGGCAAAGAAGGCAAGAATGTCATTTCGATGAAAGGGAAGTGGTACGATTTGGACGGCACTTATTCGGACTTCATCGAAAAACTGGCGCGGATCGATAAAATCGACGTGCAGACCAAGCTGCCGCGCATGGGCACGCTCGAATTCGCGCGGGCGAACGACTGACCGTACGGGGAGTCGACAATCCTCCCGCGTCGTCCAGGCCGAAGCGGAACCGAACCCTGCTCCGTTATCGACTGGCTGGACGCTGCCCTCAGATCAGGCGCCGACCACCACGAAACCCTCGGCGTCGCGCAGCACGCGAAGCTTGGTGCCGGATTTTTTGAGCGTGACCACGCGCTCGCCGGCCCGCCGTCCCGAGGCGGGCGGCATCCAATCGGCGCGCCGGATCGAGAGCGCTTGGTGCAGCCCCTTGTCGTGCGGCCGTCCCTTGGAACAGAGAAGCGCAAAGGCCGGGTTGCAGTCGTGGATCACGCCGGCGCGATCGAGCAGCGCGACCGGCGTGGGCACCGCCAGGCCGACCGCGCGGAACCGCGCCACCGTGGCCTCGCTTTCGTCGAGCCGCATGCGGAGCGCGCGGATGGCGATGGCGTTGACCACCAGCGCCGCGAAATCCTTGAGCCGGGCTTGCTGCTCGGCGTCGAAATCGGCGCGCGGTTCGGGCGAGATCACACAATAGGTGCCGATGCGGTAGCCCGAGGGCAATCGCAGCGGCGCGCCCGCATAGAAACGGATATTGGGTTGGCCGATCACCAGGGGATTGTCGTGGAAGCGCCGGTCGGATCGCGCATCGGAAACCACGAGCACGTCGTCGGACAGGATGGCGTGGCCGCAAAAGGAATGGGCGCGCGGGGTTTCCGCCGCTTCCAGGCCGATGCGCGCCTTGAACCACTGGCGATCCTTATCGACCAAGGTCACCAGCGCGATCGGCGCGCCGAACATGGCCGTCCCGATGCGGACGATCTGATCGAAATCCGCCTCGGGTGGCGTATCGAGCAGGCCAAGGCTGGTTAGCGCGTCGAGACGGTGCCGTTCGTCGCCCGGCCTGCGCGGCGGCTTCATCGTGCCATCCCGCTCAGGCCCTGGCCGCCAATTCGTAGATGCCGTGGATCAGCCGCACCCGGTTGCTGCCGTCGCCGAAGGGCAGCATCAACCCTTCGAAGGGGACGACGCGGTTGCCCACCGCGAGTTGGCCACGCCGCGAATCGGGCTGGCTCGATTTGATCACCCGGTGCACCGGCACCGACACCGAGATGCGGGTCACCACCGAGGGCACCTCGTCGACCGCGATGCCGCTGCGGCAACCGGGCAGATAGCGCCGCATGACGTCGCCCACGAACACGAATTTGGGTACCGGCTCGCGCGCCGGAACGGCGATGCAGGCCGAAACGCCCTGCGGCATCCGGCCGGCGAAGCCGGCGTAGTCGCCGATGTCGGGCATGATCCGGTTGCCGCGCACGGCCACCCATTGGTCGTGCACTCTGCGCAACGGCAGCGAAACGATGTCGAGCCAAGAAATCATCCGACGCCCCAAACCCGGATGGAAAAAATCTACCGGGCGGATTCTCGCCCGCCAATGGCAAAACGACGGCCGCGCGCCACATACCGGACCGTTGCCATACAGCCCTATGCGGCACCGATGAGCCGTTGCCACGCCATCGATGCCGACGATGTCGCCGATCTCGGTCGTCGCGGGTGCGCGCCGTTATGCGCGGTGGGCGCGGCGCCGGGCCTGGCCGAAGCCAAGGCCCGCGATCCCGATCAGCGCGGCGCCGAACAGCGGCAGCGACGCCGGCAGCGGCACGGGCGAAACCAGGTTGGCGTTCTGGCCGTCGTAATGGAACTCGGCGTTCTGGGTCACCGAATTGGCGACCACGGTGCCTTCGATGTTGCCCGAGTTGATGAGGTTGGCGTAGTCGGCCAGGATGGTTCCGCCGAATTGCGCCTTGACGTCGATATTCGTCGCGTCGGTGAAATTCCAGACCGTGTCGGTGGCGAGCGTGGTGGCGACGCCGCCCAGGAAGTTGGCCGAAAGGTTCAACTGGGTCGAGCCGACGCCGGACACGTTGATCACGACCTCCTTGGCGCCGTTGAGATCGAACGCGTATTGCGTGGCGGAGCCCAACAGCGAGGCGGCATTGGAGGTGATGTCGAACACGGCCACGCCCTTGGCGTTGGGCGCGGCATCGAAGGTGAGCGTGCCGTTCGACGAGGACACGCTGCTGTTCTGGGCAAGCCCCGCCAATTGCGTGGAATAAGCCTTCAGCTCGGACTTGGCGGTGCTGACCTGGCTGGCGATGTTCGGGAGCACGGTCGCCGGAACGCCGGAGTTCTGATGCAGCTGGCCACCGTTCACATTGACCTGCGAGCCCGATTGGACGGTGCCGCCGAGATAGGCGCTGCCGCCATTCACGCTGACGCTGGAATGGTTGGTGGCCGAGCCGACCACGTAGAGGTTGCCATTGCCGTTGAAGTTGGCGTTGAAGCCGGAGGCGACATTGCCGCCCACGACCACGTTGCCACCCTTGTTGAGGTTGAGGTTGGAGGTGGCGATGTTGCCGCCGACCGCCAGGCCCGAACCATTGATGTTGACGTTGCCGGTCAGGTTGCCGCCGGCGGTCAGCGCGTCGGGCGCGGTCGGGATGCCCGAACCCGAATGGGTGGCGTAGTTGCCGCCCGACACGGCGCCGCCGACCAGCGCATTGCCATCCATCTCGGACGTGCTGGTGAGATTGCCGAAGATGACGGCGTTATAGGTGTCGATCAGCTGCGTCGCGCTCAAGGTGGCGGCGCCGGCGCCGGTGGGCAACAGGAATAGAAAGGCCGCCCCGGCTGCCAGGGCGATCGTTGAAATACCGTGTTTCATTGAGGTTCCTAAGGGCTAGAGGCCGATTGTCCCGGTGTGCGGGAAGCGGCCAACCGCTTCGACCAAATCTGTGCGTCCGGATCGAAGCAAGAGAAGCAAGCCATGGGCACGACTTACGCGTTGGCGCGGCCGTCGGCAACCGGCAGAAACGGGATGCACCTAGTTGTTTTTGGCGAAGCCCGCCTCCCTCACCCGCGCACGCGTCCGAAAGTTGCGCATTCATGCCGAAAGGATCGATGTTGTTGCGCGCCAATCCGGCCTGCGGTGCTATGCGGTACCGATGAACTATCGCCATGCCTT
>Ga0181537_10002618_pt1 | contig 15782 bp, 13 predicted proteins | sample PEATcosm2014_Bin_39_FD_119765 | JGI IMG/M metagenome (GOLD analysis project Ga0181537, IMG submission 119765) | Peatland microbial communities from MTU Mesocosm Facility, Houghton, MI, USA - PEATcosm2014_Bin23_10_metaG | ecosystem: Environmental > Terrestrial > Soil > Wetlands > Peat | place... | reverse complement strand
TGCCGGGCTGCTCGTCGAGGCCGAACGTCTGCTGTGCCATGCGCTTCAGCAGACGGAGCATTCACCGCTGGTATGGCGCGGCATGGCTCAAACCCTTTTGGAAGCAGGCCGGCTGGCTGAGGCGAGTGCAGCTCGAAGGCCAGCTCATCGAATCTCGTCTTGCGACGGCGGAGGCCCAGGTCGACCCCCAGATGCTGTTCAGCGCTCTCGCGGAGATTCGCGACGGATTCAGCCGCTCCTCACCGGACGCCGACGCGAAGCTGGATGATTTGGTGCAGCAGCTGCGAAACGCCCTGACGCGCACGCGGGCGGTCGACGGCGAGGATTCGGCCAATCCATGAACATTCCCTCAGCCATGATTGCGGAGGATGAACCGTTGCTCCGGACAGAGATCCGGGATGCATTGCAGATGCTGTGGCCGCAATTGTGCATCGCCGCTGAAGTGGGCGATGGCGTCGAGGCCATTCGAGTACTGGATCGGATGGCGCCTGACATCCTGTTCTTGGATATCCAGATGCCTGGCGCGAGCGGCATCGACGTGGCGCGGCACGCGAGCGGGAAAGCTCACGTCGTCTTCATCACGGCATTCGACGCCTACGCGCTGCAGGCATTCGAACAAGGCGCGCTCGATTACATCCTCAAGCCGATTACCACGGACCGCATGAAACTTACCGTGGAGCGGCTGCAACAGCGCTTGCGGGAGCCTCCGGCAGATCTGCGCGGTCTGACCGATTTATTGAAGGATGCGCTGCACAGCGAGCCGCGCCACCTCAAGTGGCTCACGGTACCCAAGGGACATGAACTGCACGTGGTGGCGGTGGCCGACATTTCCTACCTGCGCGCGGACAACAAGTACACGACGATTGCGACCCGCGCATCGAGCTTCCTGTGCACCTCCTCGCTCAAGGAAATGAAGGAGAAGCTCGACCCGACCATGTTCTGGCAGATTCATCGCAGCGTCATCGTGAATGTCGGCGCCATCGAAACGATCTATCGATCATTTCGCGGCGCCCTGGAGGTCAAACTCAAGGAGCGGGACGAATTGCTGCCTGTGAGCGCGGCATACGCACACCTGTTCAAACAGCGGTGAGCGGAGGGCGGCGCCGTAGCGGCCATGCTCCGAGGCGCGCAGTCACTGCGGAGCGCCTCTTCACACCGGCGGTCGCCGTACGGTTGGACACGACCGTGCCTCGATTGTAGTCCCCTGCGTTCCCCTCATTTCCCCGGCGCTCGCAGTAGAGCTGGCAGTAGACGCACAACTCTCGCTACCGACGCCGTTGCAAGTTTAACGCGCCCTGAGCGCAGATCGCTGGGGCCAGCGCACCGTGTGGGTCATCTCGCCTCCCAGATTTGCCGCCAAGCCGCGAATTCCGAGGGTCGGATTCGATAGCGGGCGAAATTGCCTTCATGCAGGCTTAGGAGTTCGGTTTCGACCAGCTCGGCGAAACGCCGGCGGCCGTCGGGTGGGATTTCTTTCTGCGACCAAGCGGATATTCGCGCTGCTGCGTCCTTGCGACCCACCCGCGCCCTCACAAGGTCGCCGATGAGATCACGAAGCTGTTCGCGGTAGCGAAGCCGGAAAGGATCGGGTTCCCCGAGGGATTGGCGAACGGCAGCGTAGCGGGCGGCTGACCGCTCGTAGGCCCAGATGAAGACGTCCTTGAGGAGGTCGATCTTGGTCAGCTCGTAGACGCCGAGCACGGCTTCCGTATAGGTCTGGCGAGGGACGTCAGCGAACGATAGCGGCGACAAATTGTTCTTGATGAATGGGATGTTAGCTGCGAGGCGGGACACGCGCTTGTTCACATCGTCGAAAGGCTGCAGGTAGGGAAGCTGCACCATCATGAGGAACGCTTGCTCGAAGGGGTCGGTGACCGCGGCCGCGGTCGCCAGTATCTGCTCGAAGCTTTCCTCGATGAGCTGCGGTATCTCCAGCGGGTGGAATGTAGAGCGCTCGATGCCGACGGCAATGTATCGCAGCTGGCCCGCTGCTGTGGAATCGGCGAGCAGGTTGTTGGCCAGGAGCGCGTGTAGATTGAGGATGGTGTAGCGGTTGAAGCCGATCTCGTCGGCGGCGCTGACCAGGAACTCGATCGCGTCCTTGTGGTTCAAGATCATCTGCGCTTCGAGATGCGCGCGCCCTTCGGCCTCTTGGCCCAGCTCGATGAGGCGCTTGGTGTCGAGCAGCGAGTAGGTGTTGCCTTCAAGGCGGCTTGAATTCCACGAGAGATCGATCAACAGCCTGTCGAGGATCTGCTTGGCGTAGGTGCCGGCGGGCTGTTCTTCAATTTGCTGACGGCCGACGGTCGCGAGATGTGTGCGGTCCTGTTTGGTCAGGTAGAAGGAGACGTTCGGTCGGTAAAGGTCGAGGAATTTGCGGTCGTAACCGACCGGCTTGCGGGCTTCCGGCGCCTGACGAAGGTAATCGCGGATTGATTTCCCTGCTTCTGAGAGCGGAATGACAGGCTCGTTGGTATCTTGCTGAGCCATTCCATCGACGGCCCCATCGGGTAACCGGTATTTTGCCCAGCGCCCAGAGCCATCCATGATGAGGCGATTTCGGGTGACGAGATGCTTGAGGCGATATTGGAGGGTGCGCGGCGGGATAGGGGCTACCAGTGAACGCAGAATCTCCGGCGCCGATACGCCGTTGCGGTGGCGCCGCACGATGTCTTCAATCGCCGCCAGTGCTTTCTCGGGGATTTGGTTCGCCAATCAGGTCTTTCCAGCGTACAGGATCTAGGCGCAAGAATGACGCGGATAGACGCAATAATCAAGCTTAGGCGCAATAATTGGTCTCTAGCCGCAAAGATGGTTGCGCCCAAGCGGTCGGTTCGCATTCAAGAATCGGTAGACGGAATGCTTCGTTGACCGGCCTAAGACTGCAAATTCATTGACAGTTGTGCCGCGCGCGACCTCTCAGCGGATTCCGCTCGAGACAGCAGCAATTCCAGATCCTCCCGACCGAGATTGCGGATCACGCTGTTATCGGCGTTGACGATCGCATCGGCTAGATCGCGTTTCGTATTCTGCAACTGCAGCATCCGCCGGGCGGATCGGTGGCGCGGATTCCGGCGAAGATCCGCAGCTCATCGCGCGCTTGCGCGAAGAGCGCATCGCATTGGGCTTCCGGCCGAGCGGCGAGTAGAGCATCGAGAACGCCGATCTGGCTGCGCACGAATCGCAGATGATCTTCGTGCGCGGTGCCAAGGGCCGCGAGTAGACCATACTGCTTCATCCATGTCTCCGGCAGCAACCCGAAAGTTCCGTCTCCGAGCGTCACCACGTTTTCGCCACGCCGCAAGGCGGCCAGTAGCTCGGGAAGATGCGCAACCGCATCGCCAAACTCAACGGCGCCGTGCAATTCGAACCAGTCGATGCCGGAGCGGATTTGAAGGTCGAACTTGCCCGGGGCGCGATAAGGCTTGCCTTCGGCTTCGACATGCCAGCCGGTGGCCGTCAATTCGCGCACTACGTTCGGCAGGTGGCGCGGAGTCAATTCGAGCTTTGGTTTGCGTTGCGAGTAGGTCGGCGTCGCCCAGCGCCAGCCGAGTTGCTGCAAGCGGTCGGTAGCGGAACGCTCCAAAGCGAAGTCACGCAGCAGCACGCGGGGCGGCGCCGGCTGCAATACCCCCCCGGCGCGGATCGTCGTGCGCCACGATCATCTGGCCATAATCGAAACGCAATTTCCGCATAACCTTGTTATATCGCATGGCGGAGAGGGAGGGATTACTCGGCGCTTCGCGCCTCGCCCCTTCGGGGCCGCCCAGGAAGGGCGTTATCCCTCCCACCCATATGCTTCAAGAGAACGCCGCACACTGAGGTGCCGCATCACTTTGTTATATCGCATGGCGGAGAGGGAGGGATTCGAACCCTCGATGGGCTTTTGACCCATACGCCCTTAGCAGGGGCGCGCCTTCGACCACTCGGCCACCTCTCCGGTCGGGACTTCAGCCCTTTCGCGGAGCGCGGGATCATACCCGCGCGGAGCAGTCCAGGTAAAGCTAAAGGGGTCTAAGCGCCTGGATCAGGCGTCATCCACAATCTTGGCGACCGGGGCGCCGGGACGGGCATCATGATCTTCCTCTCGCTTGATGCGCTCGTAGATCTCCTCCCGATGAACGGCCACGTCCTTGGGTGCGTTGACTCCGATCCGTACTTGGTTGCCCTTGACGCCCAAGACGGTGACAGTGACTTCGTTGCCGATCATCACCGTCTCGCCGACACGCCTCGTCAATATCAACATATTCCAGCTCCTAGCTTCGTTGGCGTTGCTGCGACGACAAATGCTGTCGAAGATGCCGCATGGCCACCAACCCGTTCGTGGGTCAAGAATACAAGAATCTCAAGCCAATTGTGGCATCTTCGTTTCAGAATAAACCAACTGTTCAATTAGCCAGGCGATTGCGTATCAGCGACTCGACTCCCGCCAGCGCCTTGCCCAAGTTCTCGGGCTGCGTTCCTCCCGCCTGGGCAAAATCGGCGCGCCCCCCGCCCCTGCCGCCGACCTGCTCGGCCACGGCACCCGCGATTTCTCCCGCCTTCATCCGAGTCAGCAAATCCGCCGAAACGCCGGCCACCAGCACCACTTTACCCTCTTGCACCGTCGCCAGCACGATGACGGAGGAGCCCAGCTTGCCTTTCAACTGATCGACCGCATCGCGCAGCGACTTGGCATCCGCGCCGTCGATTTGCGCGGCCAAAACCTTAATCCCGTCCACATCCTTCGCCTGAGATGTCAAATCGCCGCCCTGGCCGCTCGCGAGCTTGGACTTAAGCTGTTGAACCTCCTTCTCCAGCCTGCGGGAGCGCTCCACGAGTTCTCGGACCTTCTCGTCCACGTCCTCGCGGCTGCCGCGAAGCATCACAGCAATGTCCCGCAGCACCTGCTCGGTGTGCACCACCCACTCGTACGCGGTCTTGCCGGTGACCGCCTCCACGCGGCGCACGCCGGCGGCGACACCCGATTCGCTCAAGATCTTGAACAACCCAATATCGCCAGCACGTTCGACGTGCGTGCCGCCGCAGAGTTCCATCGAAAAATCGCCGATCGTGAGCACGCGAACATCACTGTCATATTTCTCGCCGAACAGAGACATGGCGCCGGCGGCGACGGCCTCATCCAGCGCCATGACCTTGGTCTGCGCCGGCGCATTGCGCCGGATCGCCGAGTTCACGAGTTCCTCGACCTGACGCAACTCCTCGGGCCGCATCGCCTGCGTATGCGAAAAATCGAAGCGCAGTCGATCGGCCGCGACCAGCGAGCCCTTTTGCTCGACGTGTGGTCCAAGCACCTGTCTCAAGGCCGCGTGCAGCAGGTGCGTCGCCGAGTGATTGAGCGCGATGGCTGTTCGGCGCTGTGAATCGACCCGTGCTTCGACGGCATCCCCCACCCGCAGTTCTCCGTGGTCGAGCACGCCCACATGCGCAAACGACGCGCCGATTTTCTGGGTGTCGCGCACGGTGAAATGCGCCGCCACGCCCGCCAGAACGCCGGCGTCGCCGATCTGTCCGCCGCTCTCCGCGTAGAACGGGGTATGGTCGAGCACCACCTGACCCTCTTGCCCTGGCCGCAGTACATCGATCACGGCGCCATCGAATATCAGCGCTGTCACGACGCCCTGATCGGTCACCCGATCGTAGCCCGAAAAATCGGTCTTGCCCGGGAGTTTGACCGAGTCGCGCAGCCCCGGCGCGAATTTGCTGGCGGCTCGCGCGCGGCCGCGCTGCGCGTCCATGGCGGCGTCGAAGCCCGCCTGGTCGATGGTCAAGCCGCGTTCTCTGGCCACATCGGCCGTCAAATCCAGCGGAAAGCCGTAGGTGTCGTACAGCCGGAACACGGTCTCGCCCGGAATCACCGTGGAGGTGAGCTTGGCAGCCTCCGCGTCGAGCAGCGCCATGCCGGTGGCCAATGTCTCGGCGAAGCGGTCCTCTTCCTGCGCCAGAACCTGGGTGGCCCGCGCCTCGCCTGTCACGAGCTCCGTGTAGTAGCCGCCCATTTCCCGCACCAGGGTCGCCACCAGCTTGTGGAAAAACGGCTGGATCTGGCCTAATTTGTAGCCATGGCGAATCGCACGCCGGATGATGCGTCGCAATACATAGCCGCGGCCCTCATTGGATGGCACGACGCCATCGACGATCAAGAATGTGCAGGCGCGGATATGGTCGGCAATCACGCGCAGGCTCGACGATTCCAGATCGTCGGTGCCCGTGATCTCCGCGGCCGAGCGGATCAGCGCTTTGAACAGGTCGATGTCGTAGTTGCTGTGCACGCCCTGCATGACGGCGGCGACGCGCTCCAGGCCCATTCCCGTGTCCACCGAGGGCTTTGGCAGCGGCAGCAGCACGCCGTCCGATGAGCGGTCGTACTGCATGAACACCAGGTTCCAGATTTCGACGTAGCGGTCGCCGTCCTCGTCGGCCGTGCCCGGGGGGCCGCCGGGGACCTCCGCGCCATGATCGTAGAAAATCTCCGAGCACGGCCCGCACGGCCCGCTTTCACCCATGGACCAAAAATTGGATTTCTCGCCCATGCGGGTGCAGCGCGTGGGGTCGATGCCGATCTCCTCCGTCCAGATGCGCTGCGCCTCGTCATCCTCCTGGAAGACCGTCACCCACAGCCGGTCCCTGGGAATCCCCAGGGTTCCGGTGATGAAGTTCCAGGCGAAATGGATGGCTTCGCGCTTGAAGTAGTCGCCGAAGCTGAAATTACCCAGCATCTCGAAGAAGGTATGGTGCCTGGCCGTGTAGCCCACGTTCTCCAGATCGTTGTGCTTGCCGCCGGCGCGCACGCAGCGCTGCGCGGTAGAGGCCCGCGAATAGTCGCGCACCTCCTTGCCGAGAAACACGTCCTTGAACTGCACCATGCCCGCGTTGGTGAACAGCAGCGTGGCGTCGTTCCCGGGCACGAGCGAGCTCGAGGGCACCACCGTGTGTCCATTCTTGCGAAAGAATTCCAGAAAACTCCCGCGGATCTCCGAGCTCGTCATCGATTTCAATCTGGCGTCGCGTTTCATGTTCGTTCAGTGTCTGAATCAACGTCTATGTCAAATCCTAAGGCGGTTCGTATCTGAGCGCTCGTGAAACCTCGGTAACCCAGAAATCGAGCCTGACGCTGCCGCTCGGCATGCGTGTCCGGCAATTTCGCGCCAAATCTCTTTTGCCGGGCGCTTCGCAAATGCACAATCCAGTCGGGAAAGGCGCCGAGACACTCCTCCACCAGCATCCCCTCCAAGCCGTGGCGGCGCAACTCGGCGCGCACGCGAAGCGGTCCCTGGCCCCGCGCGGCATGAAAAGCCACGAAATTCTCCGTGTAGCGGTGGTCGTCGAGCAGTTTTTCGGCGCGCAGCGCATCGATCAGCCGCGCAACGACCTCGGCATCGTAACCCTTCTCGGTGAGCTTACGGCGTAAATCTTCGGATGCGTGGTCGCGGCGGGCGAGCGCGTCGAGCGCCGCCACCCGCGCCGCGCGCGCATCGAGAGGTTCGATCGCCCGGCGACCGAAGGGCATTAGGCCTCTTTGACGTCGCCACCCCGATTCATGGTCGCCTTTTCCGGTATCAATTTCGCGCGAATCTGCCCTTCGATGTCCTTGGCAATCTCGGGATGCTGCTGCAGGAAGGTGCGGGCATTGTCCTTGCCCTGGCCGATCCGTTCGCCCTTGTAGCTGTACCAGGAGCCGGATTTCTCCACCAGATTGTGCAGCACGCCGATCTCGATGAGTTCACCTTCCTTGGATATTCCCGTGCCGTACATGATTTCGAATTCGGTTTCGCGAAACGGCGGCGCCACTTTGTTCTTGACCACCTTGACCCGGGTCATCGAACCCACCACTTCCTCGCCGTTCTTGATCGCGCCGATGCGCCGGATATCCATGCGTACCGACGAATAGAACTTCAGCGCGTTGCCGCCGGTGGTGGTTTCCGGGTTGCCGAACATGACGCCGATCTTCATGCGGATCTGGTTGATGAAAATCACGATGGTGTTCGATCGCTTGATGTTGCCCGTCAATTTGCGCAGCGCCTGCGACATCAGCCGTGCCTGCAGGCCCATGTGCTGGTCGCCCATCTCGCCTTCGATCTCGGCCTTCGGAGTCAGTGCGGCGACCGAGTCGACCACGACGACATCGACCGCGCCGGAGCGCACCAGCATGTCGGTGATCTCCAGCGCCTGTTCGCCCGTATCGGGTTGCGAAACCAGCAGGTCGTTGACTTTCACGCCGAGCTTTTCCGCATACACCGGATCGAGCGCATGTTCGGCATCGACGAATGCCGCCGTGCCGCCGTGACTCTGCGCCGAGGCGATGATCGCCAGCGTCAGCGTTGTTTTACCGGAGGATTCCGGTCCGAAAATCTCTATGACCCGGCCGCGTGGAATTCCGCCCACGCCGAGCGCGATATCGAGACCCAGTGACCCGGTGGGGATCGAGTCCACCTCGTAAGTGGCGCCGGCATCGCCCAAGCGCATGACCGAGCCCTTGCCAAATTGCTTTTCGATCTGGCTCAGCGCCGCCGCCAGAGCCTTCTTACGATTCTCTTCCATGGGGAGTCCTCGACAAAGTGTGGCGCCATTATTCCATATTCAGTGCCCAGCGCTCATCTCATATGCATCGAAATTACAGAGATTGCGATGGCTTCGGCCTCTTATCCAGTAGTGGCCAGGTATCGACTACTGTATAAACCGAGTGTGCGGCGCTCGTATCGGAGCGGATCAGACTGAAATGCCGCGCCCTCCAGGAGAACGGCGACATTGCTTGCGGCACAGGGGCTTGCGCGACCTTCCTCGCGAGCGTGACATGCGGACGCCATGGCCACTCTCTCGTGTCGAGATTCAGGGAGGGCTCGGAAGCGAGATCGCGGTGCAACCGCATCCGCAGCTCGCTCAGCGCCGCCGGAGTCTTTCGCGCAATCGCAACCGCCGCCAGCGGCTGCGGCCAGTAGGCATGGATGTCAAATCTGAGCGTGCAGCCTCGCGCCTGCTGAGCGCTTCCAATGCGGCGCAGGATCTCGAGCTGGGCGGCAGTGGCCTCGCCGAGGAACGCCAGCGTTACATGGAAGCTCTCTCGGGGCACGAGCCGCGCCGCCGGACTTAGGAGCAGAGCGCCGGCGGCCTTCTCGGCTCGCGCCCGTGTCTCGGCGTCGGGCCACAGCGCAAAGAACAATCGCATGTTCAGGCGTCCAGCAACCCTTGCAGCGCCGCCCGCACGGTTTTGCGCCGTACCGCATCGCGGTCGCCGCGGAAGCGTCTCAGTTGCACGGCAACACGGATTACCCGTCCGCGACGCCGCGCCCAGCCGAGCCAAACAGTGCCGACCGGTTTCCCCGGCACCGCCCCTCCAGGACCCGCGATGCCCGTCACCGCCACTGCCAGCTGCGCTCCGCTGCGCTTGAGCGCACCCGCCGCCATCGCCCGTACGCTGGCTTCGCTCACTGCACCGTCGTTGCGCAGCACGGAGCGCGGCACCCCGAGCCTTTGGGCCTTCGATTCATTGCTGTAGGTCACGAAACCCTCGACGAACCATTGCGAGCTCCCCGCAATGTCCGTCAGGGCCTTGGCAATGAAGCCGCCGGTGCACGATTCGGCGGTCGCCACGGCACGCCGGGTATGCAACAAGTGCCGGCCGACGCGGGCGGCAAGACGCGCAAGATCGTGATCCGTCGTGCGCATCCGTCTAGGGCTTCGCAAAGGCCAGGTGACCGGTATTGATCGACGCCAAGTCGGCGGTTCCGGCCTGGCGCATGATGATGCGCAGCTCCCGGGTCAAGATGTCGCTGATCGCCTCCACGCCCGGCTGACCGAATGCGGCAAGTCCCCAGGCCTGCGGACGCCCGATGCCGACCGCCGTCGCACCCAGGGCCAGCGCCTTGAACACGTCGGTGCCACGGCGTATGCCGCCGTCCACGAAAATCGGGACGCGCTTGCCGGCGGCCGCGACGATTTCCGGAAGGCACTCGATGGTCGAACGCAGGGTCTCCTCGCTGCGCCCGCCATGATTGGACACCACGATCCCATCGACTCCCGCCCGCATCGCCAGCGCCGCATCTTCCGCCGTCACGATGCCCTTCACCAAGAATTTCACCGACACCAGTCTGCGCAGGCGCTCGAGATAGTCGCCCGACATATTCGACGGCGAGAGCTCGGTCACGTGCGAGACGTCGATGCCGGCGAACATGGGCGCTCTGCGCACCATGTCATGCGAATTATTCACATGACACTGGGTGCAATCCCGGCTGTCGCGGCGCATGGCCCGCAGCAAGGTCTCGGTGTTGCGGCCCGAGAAGGTATCGACCGTGAGAACGATCGCGGTGCATCCCGCGCCTTGCGCGCGGCGGACGATCGCCTCGGTGACATGCCAGTCGTCCGTGGCATACAGCTGCTGCCACACCGGCGCCTTGCGCGCCGCAATCACCTCCTCGACCGGACAGGAGGCTCCGGTGGACAGCATCATGTGAACGTCGCGGCTCGCCGCGGCGCGCGCCACAGCGGCTTCCGCTTCCGGATGAAAGGCGCGCATCGCCGACACCGCCGAGAAATAGATCGGCTGCTGCCACAGTGTGCCGAGAACCCGGCATCGGGTGTCGAGCTTGCTGACATCGAAGAATCGCCGCGAGCGAATCTCGATGTGCGAATACGCCTCGTGATTCAGCCTCACCGTGCGGTCATCGTCTGCTCCCGTGGCGATGTACCCGAAATGCGCCGGGGGCAGCCGGGCCTGTGCCAGGGCTTCGAAGTCCGCGACATTGAGCACCTTGTCGGCGCTCGGCGGCGCGGCGTCCGCGGCGTCCGCGGCGTCCGCGGCCGGATCCTCGCTCGCCGCACCTAACCCCAAGCGCGGCATCCCGAGCAATGCCGGGACCGCGGTCAACCCTCCCAGAAGCAGACGGCGGGCTCGAGAGGGAGGGTCTTGAACGTGCATGGAGAGTCCTGAAATCGTTTTAGTAATCTTCCGGCCTGCGCCGAGAGTCGCAGGCGGTGACGGTCCGGCCACGGACCGATCATGCAGCAGTGCCGGCGCACGATCAAGAATGGGGCCCGGCCATGCACCCGAGAATTCGGCTCGCCTATCGAATCGCCGCGACAACGTGTACCGTTGAGAGAATGGATTCCGTACCGGTGGTTCGCCGACTGGCGTTGGACGTAGCGCTGTGGTACTGCATTCCCATTCTGTTCATCACGGCGTACGTCCGCATCTTCGCGCAGCCGGCGGCGGCCGTGCTGCCGCATCTTCTGGCAGTGGCGCTGCCGCTCTTGATGATCCTTCTCGCGCGCCTGCTGCTTTCCCGCTTCGTATCGAGCGTAGCTCTGAATCGTCTGGCCGCCAGCGTATTGATATCCATTCTGCTTGCGCTCCTGATCACGTACTACGCCTTGGTGCTGATCGGGCTGGTCTCGTGGGGCGGCGTGGTTTCCTGGAATGTCATCCCGACGTTCTTCGCGCAGTCGCAAGTCGCGGCGGAGGCGCTCCATCTTCCGGCTCCGCTCTTCCCCTGGGCGCTTTTGCTCGCGTTTCTCGGTGTGCTCCGCGCCTGCTGGCTCTACCTCAGGCGCTTCGACTGGACGGTTGCATGGATCGGACGCGTGTCCGACTGGACGCTCGCGGCGGCTGTATGGGGCGCAATCTGCGCTGTTGCCATCTATGCCTTTGATTTTTCGTATGGTTACGGCACCCACACATCCGAGCCCATCAGCTTGACCCTCTTCCCGCCGAGAGACGCCTTGGCGCTGGAAGGCTACACGGTGAATCCGATCAGCGCCGGTCGCATCGATCGAGCGCAGGACCTCGCGCGCCGTGCGTATGTGCCGTCCGCGTCCACCGATCGAAAAAACCTGGTGGTAATCGTGGTCGACGCGTTGCGGCCGGATCACATGGGCGTCTACGGCTACGCAAGAGACACGACTCCCAATCTCGCCCGTCTCTCCAAGGAGATTCCCGCACGCGTCGTTGCAGGCACCCACGCATCCTGCGCCGACACCGCGTGTGCCATGTTCAGCCTGTTCAGCTCCAAGTTCCCGAATGGATTCTCCTTTCGGCCTTTCTTCCTCCACGAGGCGCTGCGGCGCAACGGCTACCGGATACACCTGATCCTCAGCGGGGACCATACTTATTTCTTCGGACTGAGGAGGTTCTACGGCGATGTCGACAGCTTCTACGACGGCAACCAGGCGCAGGGCGGTCACCTCAACGATGATCAGCGGGTGCTCGATCGACTCTCCGCTCTGCCGAATTCGGACGGCACCCCCGTCATGTTTCAATTTCACCTGATGTCCGCGCACATACTGCGGAACACCGTCGCAGATCCCGGCCCATTCCTGCCGGCAGAGCGCTACGGACTCGGCGCGAGCCGCGATATCGGGTCCGGCGGCACGCCGATGCAGGGCGCGGTCAATTTCTACGACAATGGTGTCGTGCGCGCCGATGGCCTCATCAATTCGCTGCTCGACCTGCTTCAGTCCAAAGGCTACTTGCGCAATACCGTCGTCGTCATCACCGCTGACCATGGCGAATCGCTCGGCGAGCACGGTCTTTTCAAACATGCCAACAGCGTGCGCGAGGAGGTGCTGCGCATTCCGCTGCTACTGCTGTTCTACGGGTGTCAGCCTCGAACTCCCGGGGCGCCGCGTGATTATCCGTCGCAGGTGGACATCGCACCGACGATTCTCAGCGAGCTCGGCCTGCCGATTCCCACGACCTGGGTCGGATTGCCTCTTCAAGAACCGGACCGACCGGAATTCTCGTTTTTTCAGGAGCACGCGTTTGCCGGACTCATCGACCATAGAGACTCGGCCCACGTCTGGAAATATTGGATCGATCGGAACTCGGGCGAGGATCACGTCTTTGAGTTGAGCACCGATCCGCACGAGAATCACGACCTGCGGGATGAAATTCCGCGCGCACAGCTCACCGCTTTGCGCGCCCGCGCACGGGCCGAAACATCATCCGGCTTGGTCGTCCGCTAGCGTCCTGTCCCACAAATGACTTGCTCGATCCGCCCGCGGATTTTTAGGGAGGCACAAGAATATGCTCGGGTGGTAATCCGGCGTAAAACCTCTCGAGAATCTTCCCGTAGCCGGCTTCCAAGTGCCGGGTGAAGCGGCGGGTATCGAACAGCGGTGAGCCAAGCCGGTTGCGCGCCAATTTCTCCCTTATGCCCGCGCGAAACTGCGGATCTTCGGCCATTCGAACGGCCATGTCCTCGTAGCTTTCGGCACTGGTGACGATGAGCTCAGGCAGCTGGGCGGCCTTCAGCAAGCTGGCCCCCACCCGGCCGGCGAACCCCTCGCCGGGGAAGGTAAGAACCGGCAGTCCCGCCCACAACGCATCGATCGCCGTCGCGTGCGCGTTGTACGGGCGGGTATCGAGAAACAAATCGGCCGCTCGATGCCGCGCCAGGTGCTCGGCCGGTGAGGCCATTCGGTCGGCGAAAATCAGCCGCTCCGCGTCCATGCCTCGCCGCACGGACTGCATTCGCAGATTATCCGCCGCCGGCTCGTTGTTCTGCGAAAGCCAGAGCACGCTGCCCGGCACCCGCGCCAGTATGCGCATCCAGCCATCGAAGACCTCCGGCGTGATTTTGTAGTTGTTGTTGAAACAGCAGAACACGAATCCGTCCGGCGGCAACCCGAGCTGCTCGCGGCTGTACACCGTGTCGGCGATCGTCCGAGTCGAATCATGGGGCATGAAACTGTTCGGCAATCTCACGATTTTTTCGGCGTAGTGAGGCTCGTGCGCCTGTGGAACGACAATCTCGTCCCCGATCAGGTAGTCGATGTAATCCGCACCCACCGTGCCGGGGTAGCCCAGAAAGTTGACCTGCAGGGGCGCCGCCCGCAGAGCAAATATCCCTGCACGGCTGCCCCCACTATGCCCCGCGAGATCCACTGCGACGTCGATGTTCATCTCCCTGGCGAGCGAGGCAATGTCCCGGTCGGACTTTCCGCGCACGTCGATGAAGCGGTCGAAGGCCGTCTCGAGACGCTTTCTCATGCCGTCCTGCGCATCGGGACCGTAGGAAAAGGCAATCAGCTCGTACTTCGAACGATCGTGAGCTTCAAACACCCCGGCCATCAGCACGGCCACAGGATGTTGATGGAAATCGCCGGAGAAGTAGCCAATCCGTGCCTTGTCCGGCCGGGGACGCCGCGATATCGCCGGAAGCGCGCCGAGCCCTGCGGGATGCTGCTCCCGCGCCCAAAGTTGTGCGGCCTTGTAGTGCAGCGACGCGGAATCCAGCAGCGCCAGCACGGACAGCGGCGGCGACATCATTTCCCCGGCCTCGATCCCCGACGCAAGCCTCTGCAGATCGGCCGGCAAGCCGCTCCAATCGCAGACGTTCATTTTCGCGTACCGGACCATGCCCGGCACGAAACGCGAATCCCCGTTGAGGGCAAGCCCCTGATCGTAGCTCGCAATGGCCGGCAGGAAGCGCTTCATGTTGACCAGCAAATTCGCGCGGTTAAGATACGCATCTGCGTAATCCGGCTTGAGGGCGATGGCTCTGTCGAAATTCGCCAGAGCCGGCTCGAAGTGCCCCACCGCCGCCAATGTGAGCGCAAGAGAAGCATACGCTTCGGCGAAGTCCGGCCTGATGGCGATCGCCCGCTCCAGACTCGGCCCGGCGGCGCTCCACCGTTTCATCTCCACGAGCAAGAATCCGCGGTTGCAGTACGCTTCGAAGTAATCGGGCTTGACCGCGATGGCTTGCGTATAGCTCGCGAGGGCCTCTTCCGGCCGCGCGAGCTGGCGCAATACCGCGGCCCGGTTGTAGTGCGCCAGCGCGTCCCCGGGAGTGAGCGCGACGGCGCGATCGTAGCTTTCCAGTGCCGCATCCCATCGACCGAGACGCTCGAGCACGAAGCCTCGATTACAGTATGCGTGGGCGTAGCCCGGATCGAGCGCGACGGCCTCATCGTAACTCGCGAGCGCGGCCTCCATCTGCTGCCGGTCTTTGAGCAAATTGCCGCGCTTGTAGTGGGCAGGCGCGTGGTCCGGCTTCACGTCGAGCACGTTTCGATAGAGCTGCATGGCCCGATCCCATTCGCCTCCCTTCGCGGCAATTTCCGCCGACAGAAACAGCGAGTCGACCGTTTCCGCAAGGATATCCGACGGCGCAGGCTTCTTCGTCTCCGGCTTCGGCTTCGGCTTCGGCTTCGGCTTCGGCTCCGGCTCCGGCTCCAGCTCCAGCTCCGCCTTCGTCTTCGCCTTCGCCTTCGCCTTGAACAGATTGAATAGTCCGCGCGCCATCGGTTGAGTCTAGCAAAAATGGTCCTGCGGATTGCGGCGCCCGCGGACGCCGTCCAGGTTTGTGACGCAAATCCGCGAACCCGGTAGTGTTCCGGAGAAGGGAACCTGTAAAATGAAGACGTCCTCTGTAATTCAGGCACCGTTCCCGAGGCCACGATTCCATGATTTCGAGCTACTTCAACACCACAAAGACGAATGAATTTGCGGACTGGATCGTAGCCGAGCTCAAGCGGGCCGTGCCGCCGGGCTCGGCCCCGCACAAGAAGAAGCAGGTGATTCGCGCTCGGACGATGGACGAAAATATCGCAAGGCGGGTGGTCGAATTCACGCGGACGACCCGCCTCAATATCTACAAAAAGGCGCGCCTGGCGGCGAGGGTGCGGGACGGCATGAGCGCTCACGGGTACCCGAAGGCGTTCGTGGAGTCCTTTTCCTTCGAGCTGATCGCTCGGATCCAGGCAGCCGCGAAAGCCCGCACCGATTGACGGTCCGCTCAATCGGATGACGCCCGACCACACTCCCATGATGCAGCAGTACCTGC
>Ga0181537_10002617_pt1 | contig 15784 bp, 18 predicted proteins | sample PEATcosm2014_Bin_39_FD_119765 | JGI IMG/M metagenome (GOLD analysis project Ga0181537, IMG submission 119765) | Peatland microbial communities from MTU Mesocosm Facility, Houghton, MI, USA - PEATcosm2014_Bin23_10_metaG | ecosystem: Environmental > Terrestrial > Soil > Wetlands > Peat | place... | reverse complement strand
TCCACTGTCCCGCCAGGCGGGTATCGGAGGGGGCGGTCGTGACGGTTCTGCAGCCTGTCAGAGCGCAGATCACGACACTCGCCAGCAGACCCGCCCAGCGCCGATGGCTGATCAAATACGGCTTGCTTGACATCGAGGCCTTCATATCCGGGACAGTAGAGGCGCTGCCAGCGCGCTGTCAAACCATGCGTCGCGCTACACTGATCCGATGTACCGAGTCTTTCTCTACCTGATTGCCGGCTGGTCAGGATTTTTCGTCATGGGACTCGAGCTGCTCGGCGGACGCTTGCTTGCGCCGTATTTCGGCAGCAGCATTTACGTCTGGGGCGCGATCATAACCGTGTTCATGCTCGCGCTCTCGCTCGGGTACCTCGCGGGCGGCCGCGCCTCGCTCTCGGCACCCAGCCTGCGTCGATTGGCCGCGCTATTGCTCCTCGCAGCACTCAGTACGCTGCCGGTGCTGCTGTTTGGCGATGCGCTGCTCGAGCGCCTGTCCATTGCGCTTGGGGATCCGCGCTTCGGATCGCTGCTGGCCGCCGGCCTGCTGTTTTCTCTGCCTGCCTTTGTCTCGGGGATGATCTCGCCCTATGCGGTGCGACTGCTGGTGGCTGATCGGGACAGCTCCGGTGATCGCGCCGGCAAGCTGTATTTCGTCTCGACCTTCGGCAGTGCCGCCGGCACCATCCTGACCTCGTTCTATCTGGTGCTCTATCTGGAGGTCAACCAGATCGTACTGCTGATGCTCGGGGTATCCATCGTCCTGGGTATGATGGTCTGCGTGCTGCCTTTCGCAATGGAAGCATGAGAGTGGGCAAGGCGTGCGCGTTGTCATTATTGCGCTGGGCGCTGCTGGCCTGTGCTGCACCGCACCTCGCCTGCGCGCAGCAGCTCATTCACGAAGAGCGCTCCTTGTACCGGCAGGTGCTGGTCTATGAGGAGCCCGACACGCGCTGCCTGTGCTTCACGCGCCAATGCTCTATCGGCCGGCAGTCCTGCATCGATCTGAGGCAGCCGGACCGGCTGGTGTTCGAATACACACGCATGATGCTCGGTGCACTGTTTCTCGACCCCGAGCCGAGCAATATTCTGATCATCGGCCTGGGCGGGGGTAGCTTGCCGCACACATTGCGCCAGCTGCTGCCCAACGCGGACATCGATGTGGTGGAGATCGACCCCGCGGTCGTGCGCGTCGCCGAGCAGTATTTCGGGTTTCATGCCGATGCGCGCATGCCGGTGTTCGAGGAGGATGGGCGCGCCTACGTACGCCGCGTATTGCGCAGTGAGAAGCGCTATCAGCTCATCATGCTTGATGCATACGACAGCCAATACATTCCCGAGCACATGCTCACGCGAGAGTTCCTGAGTCAGGTGCGTGCATTGCTTGCGCCCGACGGCATCGTGGCCGCCAACACATTCTCCGCCAGTCGCCTGTATGACAGCGAGTCAGTGACGTATCGCAGCGTGTTTGGACAATTCTATAACCTGAGGAGCGTCAATCGCGTCATTCTGGCCAGCAACGCCGCTCTGCCCTCGCTCGCGCAGGCTGCGCAGAACAGTCAGCGCTTCCTGGCCGCGTTCAAGCCCCTGGGTTTCACGCCGCAGTCCGTATTGGCGCACTTCAGCACCGCGAGCGATTGGAATGCCGGCGCACGCATCCTGACTGATCAATACTCCCCCGCGAATCTGCTCAACAGTGAGCCGCCCTGACGCGGCCGTGAGCGCAGCCTCAGTGTCCGTGAGCGGCCACAGCGCTGCGCAGCTCGCGCAGTTTTGCCTTGACGATGGCTGCGTTGGCCGGTCCCATGCGCAACAGGAGTTTTTGTCCGGCTGAGAGCGCCTCGAGATTGGGATCTGCGAACTGGTACATCACATTCGGGTGCACCAGCGCGATCGGCTCGGCAGGCTCCGGCGCGGCGAGCAGGTCGTCGATGACAGCCACCAACCGGTCGTTGAAGTACCCATTGGGATAACCCAGATTCTGATAGGCCTCCTGGAACAGCGGATAGAAGCGCAAGTACACCGCCGTGACGCGCTGGACATCGAGGCCCTGGACTGCCCGCACGTAGGGCGCGTAGCGCTGATAGTTGGCCGGATCGAGCGCCATTTGGTTCTGATCCTCGCCGGTGACCATGAATTGGCCCGGCGCGGGCTTGGTCGGCCGCAGCTCTACGGCGACTCGCTTGCGCGGCAGATTGTCGACCGTGACGACAACGTGACGCAGCAGCATGTTCGGTCTGATCAACTGATCCATTGTCCTGGCGCCAACGAGCTCCGAAAGCGCATCGCGCAGGGGCTCATCGCTCTGATCAAGCGCGGGCAGCGGCGCGGCTGCAGCGCCGGTCTGCGGCACCGGATTGCCGATGGCCGGCGCGTTCTGTGTCGGCGCGATGGCTGTCGGCACCGGCATCACGGCGGCGCGATGGGTTGCGCGCCACGACAGCAGCAACACGACCGCACACAGCAGCACCAGACCACCGCCCACCCACCAGATCGAGTTTCGCATAGCCGGCCCTCGAGTAATTTCAAAAACTTATAGCCCGACGAGCGCGATTGCAAGCCGTGCCTGGCCAATCTTTGAATTATGATCGCCGCAGGCGAATCATGATTGAGCCCCAATGCAGTAGCAACGCAGCTCGGGCGCGAGCCCGGCAGACCCTGCAGTGCGCGCCAGCCGTGCTGCTGGTGCGTCCAGCGCGCTTTGGCTTCAATCCGCAAACGGCCGAGAGCAACCGCTTCCAGCGAGACGCGCCGAGCGTCGATTCGAGCCAGGCGCTGGCGTTGGTGGAATTTGAAAGCCTGCGCAGCGCGCTGCAAAGCGCTGGTGTGCGCCAGTGCGTGGCGTTTGATACCCACGAGCCCATCAAGCCCGATGCCTTGTTCCCCAACAACTGGGTCAGTTTTCATCGTGACGGCACGATTGTGCTCTACCCCATGCACGCGCCGAATCGGCGGCTCGAACGTCGCATGGAAATCCTGGCGGCGGTCGAGCGCGAGCTGCGCTTCCGCCGCCGCCGGGTGCTCGATCTGAGCCCGCAGGAGCGCCGCGGACGCTTTCTCGAAGGTACGGGCAGCCTCGTGCTCGACCATGTCGAGCGCGTGGCGTATGCGTGCCGTTCGGCGCGTACCGATGAATCGCTCGTGCGCGAATGGGCGCGGCTCATGGCTTATGAGCCTGAATTGTTTGATGCCAGCGACGGCAGCGGGACCGCGCTCTATCACACCAATGTCATGCTGGCGATTGGATCGCGCTGCGCGATCATTTGCAGTGATGCGCTCGCATTGCCTGATCGAGCTCGCGTGCTCGAGCGTTTGCGTGCCTCGGGCCGCGAGCTCATCGAGATCGGCCTGCCGGCACTGCGTGGGTTCGCCGGCAATGTGCTGGAGCTGCGCGTCTCGGGCGAGGCGGCCGCGGCACAGTCGGTGCTCGTGATGTCGGCGCGGGCGCGCGCGACGCTGAGCGACGCGCAATGGGGTCAGTTGAGCGACGCGGCCGATCGCATGCTCGTGGTCGCCGTGCCGACCATCGAGACGCTCGGAGGCGGCAGTGTGCGCTGTATGCTGGCTGAGGTTCCGGAGCGCGACCCATGAGTTTCAATCGATCCCCTCTGCCGCTGAGCCAGCGCGTCTTTGAGCTGCTTGCCGATCAGCAATTTCATTCCGGTACGCAACTCGCCGCCGCCTGTGGCGTATCGCGCAGCGCAATCTGGAAGGCCACTGCGGCGCTGCGTGCGCTCGGGGTTACGGTCCATGCGGTATCGCATCGCGGCTATCGCCTGCCACTGGCGACGTCGCCGTTGGAGGCGCTGCGCATACAAAGCGCGTTGCCGGCGCCCATTGCGACGCGACTGCGTCGGGGCGCCGCGCTTTGGTCGACGACGTCCACCAATGCGGATCTGCTGGCGCAGGCCGATCTGCCGCCGGGACGATTTGATTTTCTAACCGCCGAGTACCAGAGCGCCGGGCGTGGGCGGCGCACGCGCAGCTGGATTGCGCCGCCGGGGGGCGCGATCTGTTTGTCGGTGAGCTGGAGCTTCCAGAGCCTGCCGCCGGCGATCGGCACGCTGAGTCTGGCCATGGGCGTGTGTGTGCTGCGCGCATTAGTGCGCGCCGGCGTGGCCGGCGCGGCGCTCAAGTGGCCGAACGATCTCGTGGCCGGAGCGGCAAAACTTGGCGGCATTCTGAGCGAGCTGCGCGCCGAGACCGGCGGGCCGGCCTTTGTGGTGCTGGGTATCGGCCTGAATGTCGCGCTGGGCGCCGCGGTGCGCAGTCAGATCGAGGCCACGGGTACCCAAGCGAGCGATCTGGCTAGTCTTGGTTTTGACTCGCACGATCGCAATGGGCTGGCCGCGGCGTTGATCGCCGCCGTGATCGAAGGCTTCCTGCAGTTCGAGCGCGAGGGTTTCAGAGCATTTGCGCCTGAGTGGCACGCGGCCGACGCGCTGCTGGGCAAGCGTGTACGGGTGAGTGCCGATTCCGGCAGTGTGGATGGTCATGCACGCGGTATCGATCTCGACGGCGCGCTGTGCCTGCACACGCTCGACGGCTTGCAGCGATTCGTGACCGGGGATGTCTCGGTCAGAGCCATAGCGTGAGTGCGCAGCGCGTCGGTGCAGTGCCGCGCCGCGCCGCAGTATTGCTGCTGGATATCGGCAACTCACGCTTGAAATGGGCGTTGTTGCAAGGGGCCTATCGGCGCGGCAAGCGCTTCACCGCCAGCGGAGCGCTCGAGCTGGATGCACTGCGAAGCGGCGGCGCGCTGCAGCGCCTGCTGCGTTCGTTGGGACCGGACCTGCGCTTGCAGGTTTGCAATGTTGCCGGCGCGCGCTCGCAGCGCCAGTTGCGAGCGCTCGCGCGCCGCGCGGGCCTGCGTGCGCCGCAATTCGTTCATAGCGCGCGAGCTGCGGCAGGTGTGCGCAATGCCTACCGCGAACCCTGGCGATTAGGCGTTGACCGCTGGGTCAGCCTGATCGGGGCGCGATTCGAGTACCCGGGGCAGGCTGTGTGCATCGTGGCCGCAGGTACTGCCGTGACCATCGACCTGCTTGATGCCGAAGGACGCCATCGCGGCGGCACCATCATTCCAGGCCCACAGCTCATGATCGAGTCGCTGCTCGAGCACACGGCGGGCATACGCCGTCGGGCAGGGCGGCGCATCTGGGCAGAGGACTACGCTGGCGCTCGCGCGGGCTTGTTTGGGTGTGATACGCGCGCGGCACTGCTCGGAGGCGCGAGGCACGCGGCGGCTGCTCTGATTGCGCAGGCCGCAGGCTGTGCGCAAGAGCTGCTCGGCACTACGCCGCGCCTGCTGCTGGGTGGCGGAGCCGCCGCTGCGATCGCACCGCTGCTGAAGCTGCGCCATCAACGCACGCAGGACCTGGCGCTGCGCGGCCTCGCCGTTCTCTGGGCGCTCGGCTCGCAGCGCTGAGGGCTTGCAGCCCAGCGCGCAGCGCTGTCGCGGCCGTTTTCACGCGCCAATCGCATAGAATCGGCACGTGCGCCTCCTATTCGCAGCGCTGCTGTTACTCAACATCGCATTCTTCGCGTGGGCCCGTTGGATTGATACTCCGACGCGCGGCTCGTCGACTGTTACGCCGGATGCCGACATAGCCTCCCTGCAGCTGGTGCGCGCAGGCGCGCCTTCGGGCACAGCCAGCGGCGCGAGCACGGCGGGCGTTGCCGGTACGGCGGCCGTCACCAGCACTGCGCCGGCGACAGTGGCCACCACAACCGCGCCGTTGCGTTGTCGCAGCCTTGGGCCCTTTGCTGATGATGCTACGGCCAGCGCAGTGGCCCAGCGCCTGCAAGCGCGCGGCTGGACTGCGCGCCCGCGCAATGTCGACAGCGCCACCCCCGATAGCTATTGGGTATACGTGGGCAATCTGCACGATGTGGCGGCGCAGCGGCGCATGCTCGCGAGCCTGAACGCGGTTGGCATCCGCGACGCTGCCGTCATGACCGAGCCTGAGCAGAGCGATCGCGTCTCCGTCGGCGTGTTTGCCGATCAGGCCCACGCAGTGCGCCGCGCCGAACAGGTCCGCGCCCTGGGCTTCAAGCCCACGCTACAAGTCCATCAGCGCACGCTCAGGCAGCGCTGGCTCGACGTCGATCTCAAGGTGGGCGATTCCGATCCGTCGCCCCAAGAGCTGCTGCAAGGCATAGCAAGCTCTGACGCTAGCTCGCCAGGGAAGGTGCAGACTGTGGATTGTCCCGGCGCGAGCCCGAGCGGCTGAGAGAAAGAAAGCGTTGCCCTGCGCTGGCGATCTGCGGCGTTTTTCTCTGCACAGGGTGGTAAAGGGTCGCGTCAGCCCGCAAGATGTACGCTTACAGGAGAAAACTGGCGATCATGAGCCCTCGACTTTCCTTTCCGATGCTGATTCTTGTCTTGCTGGGGGGGGCAGGTTGTGCTGCGCACAGCCGGCAAACTGAAAACGCCAACGCTGGCGGCTTGCCGGGCAAGGATGACTGCATATGGGTGCTCTACATCGACCGATGGGAAACGCTCGATCCCTCAACTCTGCTCGTATACACAGCCAACAACGCTTACTACCTGGTCAAGCTGGCGCAACCGGTAGCTGATCTGAGCAACAAACAAGCCGTCGGGTTCTTCGCCAGCAATCGCGATGATCGGGTTTGTGGCGGCGGTTCGGACTTGCTCCTGCGCGCCTCGGATTCATTGCGCGATCCGCTCGTCACGGTCCGGTCTATCAAAGCGTCGCTGGCGAGGCAGTACCAAAAGACGATCACCCCGACCGCCGCTGCCACTACGACTGCGGCTACCAGTACGAGCCGAGCTGCGCGACGCCGCAAGCCTGCGCCCGCGGATAGCACACCGGCACAGCCAACGGATACCTCAGCGCAGCCAGCTGCTACGGCAGCGCAGCCCACCGATTCGACAACACAACCCTCGGGGCCGGCGACGCAGCCCACGGGTGCGGCAGCACAGCCGGCCGCGGGTCCTTGAGCACTCGGCGATCTCGATGCTCTCGGCGCTCGCATCATGGTGAATCTGGCGCTGATTCGCTGATTCCCATTAATCTAAGTAGCGATGTGCCGGCTTAGCTCAGTGGTAGAGCAGCGGTTTTGTAAACCGTTGGTCGGGAGTTCAAATCTCTCAGCCGGCAGCAGCGCACCCGTTCACCATCGCCTGTTAGCGCGACTGGCCGCCGCCACAGTGTTGTGGGGCGTGGCTGCGATTGCCATGGCTGATGGCGGCCACCATTCGTTCTGGAGCGTCAAAGGCGCGCACAACACGCTGTACCTGCTCGGTTCGGTGCATGTGTTGAAGCCTGAGGACAGCGATCTGCCGCCCGATTCGCTGCGCGCCTACGACAACGCGAAGGCTCTCGTGATGGAGCTGGATCTCAACAACATCAGTGTCGAGAGCCTGCTCGGCACGGACCTCAGCGAGGAGATGTTGCCTGAGGGGCATACTTTGGCCGAGGCGCTGGGCCCTGCGGCTTACGGCAAATTTGTCGCACATCTGCAGCCGCTGGGCGTCGAGCCGGATTTTTTCAACCAGTTCCAACCCTGGTTCGCCGCAATCTCGCTCGAGCAGCTCGAGCTGGCGCGAATGGGATTCGAATCGGGCTCGGGCGTGGATGAGCAGTTCGCTGCGCGCGCGCAAACCGATCACAAGCCGATCATCGCGCTGGAGACCGTCGAGCAGCAGCTCGGCATCTTTGCGCATCTGTCCCTGGATGAGCAGCGTCGCTTCATGCTCTACACGCTCGATGACGCCGAAGACACGGCGGGCGCCACCGACGCTGTGATCAGCGCTTGGCGCACTGGCGATACCAAGTCGCTCGAACAGCTGCTAAGCGAGAGCTACGCGCAATACCCGGAGCTTTTTCGCATGCTGACGACCGACCGCAATCGGGCCTGGCTGCCCGTCATAACCGGGCTGTTGCACGAGGATCAGGATTACCTCGTCATCGTGGGCGCGCTGCACCTGGTCGGCAAAGACGGCATCGTTCAATTGCTGCAACAGCAGGGCTTCCAGGTCGTTCAGCATTGATCCGGCCGCGCACGCACTAGCGGCTGCAGTGCCTCCAGGCGCTCATCGATGACATCGCGCAGCGTGTCGACAAGCACGCGTGTCTGCCGGTCTATTTCGATATTAAGCATCGCGCCGATGGCAAGCTCGGCAAAAGTGGTCACGCGCAGCGTTTCGGGAATCAACCAGACCTCGAACCAGCCGCCACCGCCGCGCTCGCGTTGCACCTCAGCTACGGTCAGACTTGCGCCATTGACCGCAATGTAGCCGCGCGCGAACACGTAGCGCATCCACGGGGCGGGCAGCGCGATGCGCAGCTGCGTGTTGTTCTCCGGGCGGCGAATCTGCGCGACTGTGCCGGCGACGTCGATGTGACCGGACAGGACATGACCGCCAATCTCGCCGCCCGCGCGGGCGGCGCGTTCGACATTGACACGGCTACCCCGTTGCAGGTGGCCCAGCGTCGTCACGGACAGCGACTGCTGCATCACGTCGAATTCGGCCCCATCAGTCCCGCGCAATGCGCTCACTGTCAGGCAAACGCCGTCGACCGCAACGCTCGCGCCGACGGCCAGGCCCGCGGCAATATCGGACGCAAACTCCAGCGTGATCCGGCGCAATCCGGGACTATCGATCAGCGCCTGGACAGTGGCGCAGCCTTGAACGATGCCCGTAAACATGAGCCGTCAGCGTAGTTTTTCAATGCTGGCGATGGTGGCCGCGCACGCGCGCGCGGCTTCGGCCCCCTTGACGACGAAATGCTTGCGAAAGAAATTGATGTGCTCATCGTGCTGATGAAATCGCTGCGCAGTCAGAACCACCGAAATCACCGGTACTTCGGTCTCCAGCTGCACGCTCATGAGCGCGTCGATGACGCTGCTGGCGACAAATTCGTGACGGTAGATGCCGCCATCGACGACAAAACCGGCGGCCACGATAGCCGCATAGCGGCCTGTCTTGGCCAGCAGTTTCGCGTGCAATGGAATCTCGAACGACCCCGGCACCTCAAAGGAGTCGACCTGTTTGCGCAGCAGGCCGTACTGAGCGAGGTTCCTCAAAAAGGACAGTCGCGCCTGATCGACGATGTCCCGGTGCCAGCAGGCCTGAATAAAAGCGATACGAGCCGCGGGACGATCATCCTTGCGGGCAACTGGAGTGGACCGGCGCCGTCGTGCGCTGCTCTGAATCATTGCAACTCCGTGCACTTCGAGCCGAGGTTCGCGCACCTGCGCTGGCACGGCCTGGGTGCGCGATCATGCAAGCTTTGCCGTCGACGGCGCAAGTGAGGGGGCGCCTCTAGCGCTCTATCGCACAGCTGCCATCCAGCAGCATCTCGCCCGTTGGTGGCCAGGCCGGCGGCGGCAGGATCACGCCTCGTGCGGTGGTCCCGCTTCTGCCTGCCAGCAGCATGAATCCGGGACCGTTCGGCAATTGCACGCCCGCGACCAGCAGCGAGTAGGCTCCCATTGATGGCGCGCGCACTCGATGCGCCAGCAGCGCAAAAGGATTGACCCCACTGAGGGACTCGCCCATGACGGTCAGCGCCAGGTAGGGCGCGTCATTCACGCGCACCGCAGACCAAGCAGCCCCGAGGGATGGGGCCAGTGACTGTAGTTGCGCCTGCACGCGCGGCTGCAGGCACGCAATGTGTATGTGCAACTGATCCTGACCGCGATGCCCCAGCGGATTGATTGCCAGACCCACGGCGTCGCGCCGCACGGCGTGCCCGACTGCGTTTGCCAAAACATCGCGGGCCTGCCAGGCCGCCTCAAAGTAGTTGGCCGAATCCGCGCGCAGCACGCCCGGATCTTCGATACCGGTCAGGGTGCGAATGGGAATGAGCAGAAAGTGAGCGCCGCCTTTGCGATCGGCCAGTACGGCGTAACCCTGCGAAAGGCCGTCCGTCACGAGCTGCAGGCACGGTGCCGGGTCCCGGTTTTGCCGCAAGTTTGGCAGACACTGTTGCTGCACGATGCGACGTAATGCATCGCGCTCGTTCGGCGCGACGTTGGACGGGGCTCTCGCGGCACAAGCCGCAAACAGGCACAGCCCGATCAGAGCCGCGGCGCGCAAGCGCGCCGCGAAATTATTCTGCGTTCGGGTCGAAAGCCGGATAAGTCAGGACGCCGAGTGCTGTCGCGCTACTGCGCGCTATACCCCCGCCCCTCGAAGCAGGCGACCAGCGCACGCCGGTAATCAGGCGAGCCGCTGGGCGAGCCCGCCTGCGAGGCAGCCCACTGGGTGCACTCCTGGCGGTCGGTAGCCTGCTGCGCGGCGCTCTGTCCCTGCGCCGGATAGGCGAAGATGTTGTCGGCGCCGCCAGCCTGAGCTGGCTGCACGGGCATCGCAGCCTGATCCGGTCCGGCGTAGCTCGGGGCAGCGGCGTCACTCTGGCCGTCAGCGGGAGCCGCGGGCGGCGGCTCGGTCGCAACATAACCGTCAGCGCTCGGGCTCCAGGTGTAATAGGCGTCGTTGTAGTAATAGTAGGGGACGTCATTCCACCAGTAGGTCGCGAAGCCGAACGGCAGCACGGGCAGGAACCAGGAAAAACCCGCGCCGTAGTACACACCCGGCCAGTAGCGGCCTCCCCAATAGCCGCCGCCCCAGGCGCCGGGACGCGCGTAGCGCGCGCCACCGATGGCAGCGCGGCCGGCATAACCGGAAGAGGCGACCGTCGCGCGTCCGGATACCCCGAAAGCAGCGCCACCCGAATAATGAGCCAGGGGCGCGCGCGCAGCGTACCCGCCTGCGTAGCCAGCACCGCCGTAGCCGCGCGCGGCGAAATGCGCGGTACCCGTATGGGAGGCACCGGAAAAGTGACCGCCGCCGCCGGATGAGTGGCCACCGCCGCCGCCGCCATGACCACCACCGCCCGAATGCGCGAGCGCGGGTTGCATCCACCCACCCAACAGCAACAGGCTCGCCGCAAAGGCAGCGCTGGCGTTGGTGATTTTCATCTGTCCTCCGTGGGCCGCCGGCACTGATGGGCAGCCCGGCACCGTGTGTTCCGAGTATACGTCCGCAGGGGTTCCGGCGTGCGTACGGTCAGACGCCGGAGGCCCCGCGCGGGCGCTTGCTATGGAACTACAGCGCGCCAGCCGCTGTGGCGTTGACGCGCAGACTCGAGCGGGCAGGCAGATGTCGCGCGGCTAGCGTGCCGCGGCGTAGGCGTCCATCATCAGGCCGGTACCACCGCCCGAGACGTGCGCGACAATAGCGGTGCGACGGTGCAGTTTGGTGACCGAGCCCAGGTCGATCGCGAATGCCAGGTTGACCTGTTGTCCTTTGCGCAGACCCAGACCCGCTGTGCGCACGAACACGCCCGTGGCGCTGAGGTTGACGGCCTTGCACAGCCGTCGCATCCCGCCCGGCAGCAGTATGTAAACTGTGGTGCGTGCGCGATGTCGGGTGTGCAGCCTGCGTTCCATCCTCGCGACCCCTGAGCTGGCCAAACGGTTGGTCAACGCGCGGATGCCCTCATCGTCAAGCCGCATCAGCGCGCACAACCATTATGCCTCAAGCCATTCACTTGCCCAACCGGACTCAACATTAATCGTTGTTAATCGTTGCAATACGGGCGCAATACGAGGGATTGAAGCGCGGCCTGTCATAACGACGAACGCGGCCGCAAAGCCAGTCACGCGCGCCCTCAGGCGAGGAAAGCGCCGATAGCATCGCCGAAGCGTGGGATGTCGATCAGGAAAGCGTCATGTCCCTCGAGTGACGCGAGGCGCACGAAACGCGTGCGTACGGCATTGCGCTCAAACGCCTCGGCGATTGCCGCCTGCTCATGCGTCGGGAAGAGCATGTCGCTCTCGACACCGATGATCAGCACTGCTTCGATCGTGACCTCGCGCAACGCGGCGGCGAAACTGCCGCGATGCTCGGCCAGATCGAAGCGATCCATGGCGCTCGAGAGGTATAGATAGCAATTGGCGTCGAACAGGCGCGTGAAGCGCTCGGCCTGCGCCTCCAGATAGCCTTCGACCGCGAAGCGCGGCGCAAACAGACCAACGTTACCCGCGATACCGGTGAGCGGCTCGCGACCAAAGCGCTGTCCTAATTCAGCAGCGGAGCGATAAGTGATGGTGCCGAGTTTGCGCGCCAGACGCATGCCGCTGCGCGGTGGATGCTCGGGCGCGTAAAGTCCGCCCTGCCATTCCGGATCGCGCAGGATCGCCTCGCGCTGCACGGAGCGCAGTGCAATCGCAAAGGGCGAGGCAGCCGGACTGCCTGAGATGCTGATCAGGCGGCGCGTTGCGTGCGGGAACTGCGCCGCGAAGGCCAGCACTGACATGCCGCCGAGTGAAGCGCCGATCACGGCAGCAAGCCGCTCGATGCCCAGGGCCTGCATGGCCGCCCATCCGGCGCTCGCGATGTCTTCGACGGCGATTTCGGGAAAGCTGGTCCGATAGCGTTCGCCCGTGGCCGGATCGATCGAGGCGGGTCCGGTCGAGCCGAAGCAGCTGCCGAGCGAATTCACGCACACCACGAAGAAGCGAGTGGTGTCGAGCGCGAGTCCCGGTCCGATCATGCGTTGCCACCAGCCCGGGCTCGGGTCGTGCTCGCTGGCTGCTGCATGTGCCGAGGGCGAGAGCCCGGTAAATAAAAGGATCGCGTTGTCGCGCGCAGCGTTGAGCTGGCCCCAGGATTCATAGGCGATGCGCGCTGCGTGCAGCACACCGCCGCGATAGAGGCGGAACGGATCGGGCAGCGCGACGCTCGGCGGCGCGCTCACGGGGTGCTGTGTCATTGGCTTTGGCCGCTGCCCCTGCACTGCACGGCGCTCTGGGGCTGCGGTTTCAGGGTTCTGGATCCGAGCCATCGTTGATGCCTTCGAACAACGCGGTGGACAGGTAGCGCTCGCCCGTATCGGGCAGCATCGCGAGCACAACCGCGCCCTGGCTGGCTTCGCGCGCGATGCTCAGCGCCGCTGCGAAGGTGCCGCCAGCCGATATGCCGCAGAAGATGCCTTCCTTGGTCGCCAAAGCGCGCGCGGTCGCGATTGCCTCGGCGTCGCTGACGGTTACCAGGCGCTCGGGTACGGCGCGATTGAGCACCGAGGGTACAAAATCGGGAGTCCAACCCTGGATCTTGTGGGGTGAGAACGGCTTGCCGGCCAGCAGCGCGGCCGCTTCCGGCTCGCACACGATGATGTGCACTTCGGGTCGGGCCAGCCGCAGCATCTCGCCAACGCCGGTGAGGGTGCCCCCCGTGCCCCAGCCCGTGACGAAATAGTCCAGCCGCCTGCCGGCGAAGTCGGACAGGATCTCCGGCCCGGTGGTATTGCGGTGATAGGCCGGGTTAGCGGGGTTGTCGAACTGGCTGGCCAGAAACCAGCCGTGCTTTTGGGCGAGCTCCTGGGCTTTTTGCACCATGCCGGTCCCGCGCCCGGCCGCCGGCGTGAGGATCACGCGCGCCCCAAGCATGCGCATGATCTTGCGTCGCTCAACCGAGAAGGTCTCGACCATGACCGCGACGAAGGGGTAGCCCTTGGCTGCGCAGACCATCGCCAGGGCGATGCCAGTATTGCCCGAAGTCGCCTCCACGACGGTCTGACCGGGCTTGATGGTGCCGCGTGCCTCGGCGTCCTCGATGATCGCAATCGCCAGTCGATCCTTGACCGAAGAGCCCGGATTGAAGAATTCGCACTTCACGTACATAGCCACGTGCGGCGGCGCCAAGCGCTGGATGCGCACGATAGGGGTGCGGCCGATCGTGCCCAGTATGCTGTCGTAAATCATTGGTTCACCTGGCAGATCCCTTCTTCGGGGCGGCCACTCTAATCCGCCGTTGACAGACGATCGATATATAAAGGGCCATCTTTTAATAGCATGTTGTTATAATTTGCACGCCGCATTGGCAGTATCGTGCGCTACCCAGTTGCTATGGACCAGCGCGCAGAACCATGAATTTCCATCAGCTCCAATATGCAGTCGCGATTGCCCGCCACGGGCTGTCGGTGACCCAGGCGGCCTCCGCGCTGGGGACCTCGCAGCCAGCGATCAGCCGCGCGCTCAAGGCGCTCGAGCGCGAGCTCGGCTTCGATTTATTCGTGCGGGAGGGCCGGGCGTTCTCCCGCGTGACCCCGCAGGGCACGACAGTGCTCGAATATGCCAATCGCGCATTGGCTGAGATCGACAGTCTCAAGGCGGTCGCCGCTGACCTCAACCAGGACAATCGCGGCACGCTCTCGATCGCCACCACGCATACCCAGGCGCGCTACGTCCTGCCGCCGGTGGTGCATACGTTTCGCGAGCGCTATCCGGAGGTGGAGCTGCATCTGCATCAGGGCACCTCGGAGCAGATTGGCGAGATGGTCGCGGCCGATCGCGTGCAGCTGGCCATCGCCACGGGCTCCGATGGTCTGTTCCCGGGGCTCGTCCTGCTTCCGGTTTACCGCTGGTACCGGCAGGTCATCGTACTCAAACACCATCCGCTCGCGCGCGTCGAGAAGCTCACACTGCAGGATCTTGCCCCGTATCCGCTGGTGACCTATGTCTTCAGCTTCACCGGCTCCTCCTCGATCCACACCGTGTTTGCCCGCGAGGGGCTCACGCCGCGGGTAGCGCTGACGGCTCGCGACTCGGATGTGATCAAGACCTACGTGCGCCTGGGACTGGGCGTGGGCATCGTCGCCAGCGTCGCGATCGATCCGGCGCAGGACAGTGACTTCACGGTCATCGACGCCTCGCATCTGTTTCCAATCCATACGACCTGGATCGGCTTTCGGCGCGGCACATTGCTGCGCAATTTCGCCTACGACTTCATCCAGCTGTTTGGGCCGCACCTGACGCGCCGCCTGGTCGATCGCGCCATCGAGGCGCGCGATGCAGAGGTGCAGACCGAGCTGTTTCGCAAGATCTCGCTGCCGATCCGCTGAGGTTGGCACGCACGGCGCGGGTACATGGCAGGCAGCTTGGGCGAGCGCGTGCAGAAATTGCTGGCCGCGGCCGGACATGGCTCGCGCCGACAGATCGAGCAATGGATTCGCTCCGGGCGCCTGACGATCGATGGCCGCGTGGCGGTCCTTGGCGCGCGCGGCACCGAGCACGCCGATATTCGCCTCGATGGCCGTCGGCTCGCCCTGGGCACACTCGCGCCCATGAGGCGCGAGGTCCTGCTCTATCACAAGCCGGCGGGGGAGGTCACGACGCGCTCGGATCCGGCCGGCAGACCCACCGTATTCGAGCGCTTGCCTGAGCCGCAGCGCGGCCGCTGGGTCGTGATCGGACGACTCGACGTGAATACCACCGGCCTGTTGCTGTTCACGACCGACGGCGCGCTCGCACACCGCCTCATGCACCCCTCCTCGCAGCTCGAGCGCGAGTATCTGGTGCGCGTGCGCGGCCGCCCGGGCGCTGCCGTGCTCGATCGGCTGAGGCACGGCGTGGTGCTGGAGGATGGTCCGGCGCGATTTGATCGCATCGAACCAGCAGCCCCGCGCGGCTCCCGAGCCGTGGCTGCGGCGGGCGCACACACCTGGTTTCGCGTCGTATTGCACGAGGGACGCAATAGAGAGGTGCGTCGCCTCTGGGAGGGGGTCGGTTTTGAGGTCAGCCGCCTCTCGCGGCTGCGCTATGGGCCCGTCGCTTTGCCGGCGGACCTGCGCGCGGGCCAGTGGCGGCATCTGGACGAGGCCGAAGCGGCGCGACTGGACCTGCGATAAGCCCCGATGGCCCGATTTGTGCATTGACAGGGCTGAGCCGCGAAATCAGAATACGCGGCTCGTTTTTCGCGGAGGGGTACCCAAGCGGCCAACGGGAGCAGACTGTAAATCTGCCGGCTTAC
>Ga0181537_10002616_pt1 | contig 15784 bp, 12 predicted proteins | sample PEATcosm2014_Bin_39_FD_119765 | JGI IMG/M metagenome (GOLD analysis project Ga0181537, IMG submission 119765) | Peatland microbial communities from MTU Mesocosm Facility, Houghton, MI, USA - PEATcosm2014_Bin23_10_metaG | ecosystem: Environmental > Terrestrial > Soil > Wetlands > Peat | place... | reverse complement strand
CCATCGCGATCTGCACCAGGCAGACGACAAGGCTCGCGCCGAGCGGTATCAGGGCGAGCGCGAACAGCAGGGCGGCCCCGAAATGCCTGCCCCTGAAGCGAATGAGCTGGACCGCACTGAGGATGAGGATCGTGAAATAGGCCCAGCTCCAGAAGAGCCTCTGGAAGATCGCGTCCTGCAGGCCCTGCCAGGCGAGCTGCAGGCCGTCCAGCGCGCGATCGGGCCACAGGGCATCCGGCTTTACGGCAGGGACCGCGGCTCCCGGCACGCCGGTGTCCTTGAGGGCGTACTCGCCCGTTTCACGGTAGGCCAGCGACGACCGGATGTCGAAATCGAATCCCACGCCCCTGTAGAACTCGACCAGGTTCACCCATACGAACTTGGCATACAGGTCGGGATGCTTGCGGATCGCCGTAAACGCCGCCGCCCTGATGAATCCCCTGGTTTGAAGGTAACTGCCCGCCTTGAAACGGCTCCCGGTCCCCCACCCCACACTCCATAACATCCGGTTGTAGGCCTTCGCGTAGATCTCGAAAATCTGCCTCCTGTCCCACGACGTCCGCAGAAGATCGAGCTCGGCCGGTGAAATTTCCGCCTCCGCGTACGATTTGGGAAGCTCCTTGAAAGCACGATTGACGACATCGGGGAGCCCCGGATCGGGTCCCCAATAGAGCGCCGTGGCGCCCGCAAGGTTCGAGTCGCCGAACGGGTTGATCGTGAAACTGCCGATTGTCCCGTAGTTGTACGCGCAGAATCCGAGAAGAAGGATGGGCAAGGGCGCCACGAAGGCCGCGATCGACCTGGCCGGCAGCCCGTTCCACAGGAAGAAGACCGCGGCCAAGCCGTAGATCACGGTGAAGTAGAGGCCCGAGGGCCGGGTAAGGATCGCCAGGGCCATGAACCCGGAGCAAAGGGCCATGTGAGGCGGGCTCCAGCGCCGGAACGACAGGATGAGGAAGCCGGCGGCCAGGATGACGCAGCTCGTGTAAAGGCTCTCGCTCAGCAGGGCGACATCGTAGAGCACGACCTGGGAGCTGCCCAGGAATCCGCACATCGCGATCGTCGCGGCCAGGGCGAGGGAGGGGCGGTACCGCTGCACGGCGCGGACCAGGAAAAGGCTCGCGGCAAGGGACAGGAAGTTCTGGGCATAGAGGACGAAGATCCATCGGTCGGTGAACAGCTTGATGGACCCGATGAAGAGGCTGTAGAGCGGCGTCCTGAACACGAAATGCGGCCAATTGCCCTGCTTCACCTGCACGAGCGCCGCCATGTAGCCCGGCAGGTCCTGGGAGATCCCGACGGTCGGGTAGATCCAGAAGAACGCCAATCGGCTCGCCATGAACACGGCAAGGAGGAGGCCCGCAAGCAGGAGGAAGGGCGGCCGTTCCCAAAGATCCGCCACACTTCGGGTCCGGGTCCCGGCGGGTGCAGGCGTCGTGCTGCCCCCGGCGCGGGATGAATCATCCACCATAGGGCCGGCAATGGACCAGAATAGCCCGCCGGAGGCAATGAAAGCCCTCGCCCACCCGGGACCAAGGATCGGTGTTGATCGCCGTTCGGCGTTCCAACAGCCTGCCCCATGGCACGCTCAAACTATGAGGATGAGATCATCGTTTCCTGGGTCGAACTTCACCGCGACGCGCGGTTCCTGTCCGAACAGCTCCACGCAAAGGGTACATGGAAGGGCATCATCGCCATCACGCGCGGCGGCCTTATCCCCGCCGCGCTCGTGGCGCGCGAGCTCGACATCCGGCTGGTCGACACGATCTGCGTGACCAGCTACTCCAGCCCCGCGGAGGGCGGCGCCGCCCAGATCCGCGAGGACGTCAAGGTGCTGAAGGGGGTGGCGGGAGACGGCGAAGGCTACCTGCTGATCGACGACCTCGTGGATTCGGGAAAGACCGCCAAGGTCGTGCGCCAGCTGCTGCCCAAGGCCCATTTCGCAACGCTCTACGCGAAGCCCCTGGGCCGGCCCATCGTCGACACCTGCGTGAAGGAATTCAAGCAGTCCAAGTGGATTTTCTTCCCGTGGGACATCGAGTACAAGTTCGCCACCCCCATAAAGGAGGGCGGCCGCACCGCGTCCGGTCCCTGACGCGGGGCCCGGCTCAGGACGGTGCGCCGGCGCCGTCCGACGGGCGCACGTTCCAGAGCGAGATCACGGGAGCCGCCGGGTTGGCGTGCTCGTAGGCGAAAATCCCCACCGAGGCGGTGTCCAGCTGGAGGCGCTCGCCCGCCTCGACGGGAAACCCCGCCCACCGAGCTGCGAGGACCCGCCCGAAATGCCCGTGGGAGAAGAGCGCCACGTTTCCGTCCAGCGAGCGGACCCTCGCGATCACCCGGTCGGCCCGCCCCGAGACCTGCGCGGGCGACTCGCCGCCGGGACAGCCGTCCGTGAAAAGATTCCATCCCGGGTGGCGCCCCTGGATCTCGGCGGAGCTCAGCCCCTCGAAGTCGCCGTAATCCCATTCCGCCAGCTCCGTGTCGGGCTGCGCCGCGCCCCCCAGCCCCGCCAGCTCGCAGGTCTGTTGCGCCCGAACCCTCGGGCTCACGAACACGCCGCTGAAGCGGACGCTTGCCAGCCACGGGGCGAGGTAACGTGCATTCACCTCGCCCTGCTCCGAAAGGGAGATCTCGGTGCGCCCCGTGTGCCTCCCGGATTTTGACCACGCGGTTTCACCGTGGCGCACGAGATAGACCCGGGAGATCACGCGCCCTTGGAATTCTCCACGGATTCGGAATAGGCCCCAAGGACCGCGAGGCCGTTGCACCGGGCGCGGTGGGCGAGCGCGTCCTGGGCCGCCTTGACGTTCTGCGCCTTGCCTCCCCAGGCCTTCATGGCCGGATCCTGGAGCGCCCTCCCGTAGGAGAACGTGATCCTCCAGGGTAGTCCCTTTACGGCGCAGATGGGATTGAGCCGCTGCGTCGCCTCAACCTCCTTCTGCCCGCCCGAAAGGAAGACGATGCCGGGAACCGCAGCCGGCACCGACCTCCGAAAACACCGCAGCGTCGCCTCGGCCACCTGGGAGGGGCTGGCAATCCCTTTGGAGTCGGCGCCCGGAAGGATCATGCCCGTCTTCAGGATCATCTGCTCAAGGACCACGCGGTGCTCGGACAGCCTTTCGAACGTGCGCTTGAGCACGGCGGTCGCCACCTCCTCGCAGCGCTCCATGCTGTGGTCGCCGTCCATCAGGACCTCGGGCTCGACGATCGGGACGAGGCCCGCTTCCTGGCTCAGGGCCGCGTACAGGGCGTGGGTCATTGCGTTGGCGTCGATGCACGCGTCCGTGGGGATGCCATTACCGATCGTGATGACCGCCCTCCACTTGGTGAACCGGGCCCCCAGTTTGAAGTAATCCGAGAGCCGGTCGCGAAGCCCGTCGAGGCCCAGCGTGAATTTCTCGTTCGGGAACGCGGGAAGGACCTCGGTGCCTGCGTCAACCTTGATGCCGGGGAGCATTCCCTGGGCCGAGATCGCCTCTACCATGGGTCGGCCCGCGGCGGTCTTCTGGTGGATCGTCTCGTCGAAGAGGATCACCCCGCTGATGGATTCCGCGAGGCCGGGTGTCGAAAAGAGCAGGTCGCGGTAGGCGCGGCGGTTCTCCTCGGTCGAGGCGATGCCGAGTTCCTTGAACCGCTTCCCGATCGTGGGGAAGCTCTCGTCCGCCGCCAGCAGGCCCTTGCCCGGGGCAAGCATCGCCTGGATTGATTCGTCCAGAATTTTCATGATGTTTTTCTCGGTTTGAAGGTCGATTTCTCGGAAAGCTTCTCCCAGAGCAACCGCTCCTCCGCGGTGGTGGTCGGCGGGATCTGGATCCGAGCCACCGCATAGAGATCCCCGCGGCTGCCATCTTCCTTGGGAAGGCCCAGGCCGCGCAGGCGAAGGTTTCCGCCATTTGCCGTTCCCGGGGGCACCTTCAGCGATGTGGTCCCGTCAAGGGACGGTATCTTGACCTGCACGCCCAGCACCGCCTCCCAGGGGGCGAGGTCCAGGTCGTAGCTGAGGTCTGACCCCTGGACGTTGAAGTCGGGGTGCCGCGCCAGCCTTACGCGGAGGAAGAGGTCGCCGGCCTGGCCACCGCCGTATCCGGAGCTCCCCTGGCCCGCCAGGCGGATGCGCTGGCCCTCGTGGACACCGGCGGGGATGCGAACGTTGTAGGTATCGGTGCGGTCGTCCCCGTCCTCACCCGGCCGCCGGAGGGTGACCTTCCGTTTCGAGCCTCGCAGAGCCTCCTCAAGCGTGACCATGATGTCGGCCTCGACGTCGCCGCCCGCCTGAGAAAAGTTCCCACCGGGGCCCCCGTTGCCGCCCTGCGCGCCCCTGAAGCCGCCGCCCCGGCCGCTCCCGAAGAAGGACTCAAAGAAGTCGCTGAATCCTGTGCCGCCGAATTCAAAGTCGCCCTCGGGCATTCCCTGCGCCCCTGCGCGCCTGCGGAATCCGCCATGCGGGCCCTCGGGAACCCCGCCGTCCTGCCAGTTCGCGCCCAGCTCGTCGTAGCGCTTGCGCTTCTCCGGGTCGCCCAGGACCTCATAGGCCTCGTTGATGTCCTTGAACTTCGCCTCCCCCACCGTCTTGTTCTTTGCCACGTCCGGATGGTGGATCCGCGCGAGCTTTCGGAACGCCTGCTTGATTTCCTCGGGGGTCGCGGTCCGGGCGACGCCGAGGGTCTCGTAGTAGTCTTTGAACTTAACGGCCATGGAGGTTTAGGATCGGGCGACACTCTTGCACCGGAACGGCCGGAGCACAATGGCGCCGCGGGCCCAAGAATGAAAAAAATGCCCTCGCCTCAGTGCGCCGGCCCCCCGTCTGTGCGCTCCCAGAAGCCGATCGCGAAGGTCTTGTCGTCCCCGTACATGTGGTGCCAATAGTAGCGTGACTTTATTTTATCGTTGAGGGGCTTGAACAGGGCGTTGTTGCCCGTGTTATCCCGGGGCAGCCAAAGGATGTAGGTGATGTTGCCCTGGAGGAGCCACCCCAGGGGATCGGGAAGGGACCCGTTGTAGAATGACTTGATCTGCACGTAACGCAGGTTCACCTCGCTGAAGCCCGCGCGCCACGTCGTCTCAAGCCAGGGCCATCCCAGGAAGCTCTCCTTGTCCGAGAAGAGGGACACCGCCGGCGACTCGGTGTTCTGCATGTCGAGCCCGCTCTCGACCGCGATCCCGTCCGGCCTGCGCGAGAGGACCGCGATCATGTCCCTGATCACCGGGTCGCGGTCGATCCAGCCCGTCCCCGACATGTGCCCGCGCGACAGCTTGGGGCTGCCGTCGAACTGCCTCGCGAGGTCGTAGGCGAACGCCAGCCCCGGCAGCAGGAGGATGAGGGTCCCGTAGCGGCAGACCCGGTTGGCCGAGCCGAGGTTGAGCGCGCCGAGCGTCATGATGATGCCCGCGTACACCCATTGCCACCACTTGAGCGTCGAGTTGAACCTGCCGAAGGCGCCGCCGTAGATATCGTGGTTGAAGAGGAATTCCGTGGCGAAGAGCGCCACCGCCCAGATTGCGACGAGGAAGAGCGCAAGCGGGCGGCGCTCGCGGTTGAACATCCCGAGGATGAGGATCCCGACGACGGGCCAGAACACGATCAGCCACCCGATCAATGGGGTGTGGTCCTCGTGCTTGGTGATGCCGATCGCGGCGTTGCCGCCGATCGCCTGCTGGGTGAAATCCAGCAGGAAGGGGAACTCGAGGCCCGTGGCGACGGCGGCGCCGACCAGACCCGGGACGAGGCATCCCTTCTCGCGCCTTGCGAAGCAGTAGACGAACCACCCGCCGACCAGCAGGCACTGCAGCGGCAGCACCCAAGCGTTCGACATGAAGACGATGGGGACCGTCGCGGCGATGAGGCCGTGGTAGAGGCCCCGCGCCCGCCCTTGTGCCCCGGTCTCCTGGGCGACGATCAGGGCCGCCGTGAACGCGAGGAGCAGGAACCCCGCGAGCGGGGGGTGGTAGTCGCCCTTCGTGAGGTAGTAGCTGAGCGGCTCCATTGGCAGGTCCCGCGCCTCGAGGCCCGGGGTGGCCATCCACTCGGAGACGACCTTGCCGATCGGCGTGACCGGCGTGCGCACGATCGCGCCTCCAAGGAAGCGGACGATGTCGATCGCATACGGGTTCTTGAGGAGGATGTGCGCGATGACCGGGATGCCGCTTCCGCCGATGAGGAGCGAGAGGACCCCGACGCCGCGACCCGCGCTCCACGAGCACAGCTTCCAGAAGCAGCTGCCCGCAAGGAGCGTCATCAGCCCGACGAGCGTGCAGAAGGCCAGGTGGTAGCTGAGTCCGGGACCGATCCCGATCAGCCGCCCGATCAGGGCCGCGCCGTAGTGCTGGAAGCTGTAGTAGTTGTTCGCGGGAAAGGGCGGCATCCAGAGATCCGCGGGCGGAAGCCGGGTTCCGCGCATGTAGGACTCGATGAGCTCGAAGTTGGGCATCTTGTCCTCTGTGAAGTCGATGTCCGGGAACGTGTACCTCCAGGCCAGGCAGTAGAAGAACCCCACCCCGAAAAGGGCCTCCATCGCCAGGTTCTCCCGCACGTGGGCCCGGTTGCGCCAGATGAGCCAGATCGAAACCGCCGTGGTGAAGGGCAGGAGCCGCAGGTGCGGGCCCCATCCCCAGAAGTATTCGGCGAAGAAGCATACCATGCATATCGCCAGCGGGCCCGTCGCCCGTGCGAGGGCGTAATCTCCCACAAGACGCCTCGCCGCCAGCCCGGCACCCAGAAGATTGATCCAAAGCGCGGCGATGGCCAAACTTAGAAATACCAGCGACATCCCCAATTAAGTTGCCCGCCGGGCCGAACCCAAGCGAGCCTCTATTTGCCCGGGAGCGCGGCGCCCCGGCCATAACCCCATCCCCATGCAAGCTTTGCAAACCTCGCTGCCGACCGGTGGCCTAGCCGCCGCATGACGACGACCCCGCGCCGCCCGATCCCCCGAAGGCGGTGGGGAATGGGCCTCCTGCTGGGCTCGGGCATCCTCGTGAGCTTCCTGGACCGGATAAACCTGTCGGTCGCGGCCCCGCAGCTGCAGCGGGAATTCAACCTGGGTCCGCAGGACCTCGGGATCCTTTTCGGCTCCTTTCTCTGGCTCTACACGCTCCTCCAGATCCCCGTCGGCACCATCGTCGACCGCATGGGGGTGACGCGGATCGGGCGCTGGGGGGCGCTCATGTGGACCGTCGCCTCAGGGGTCACCGCGGTCGCCGGCGGCTTCGGCGGCATCCTCGCCGCCAGGATCCTCCTCGGGATCGCCGAGGCCCCCTCGTTCCCGGCGGTTTCGAAGGCGACCGGGCACTGGTTCCCGCGGAGCGAGCGGGCGCGCGCCACCGCGATCTTCGACTCCTCCGCGAAGTTCTCGAACGTGATCGGGGTGCCGCTCATCGCGTTCGTGGTCGTGCACTTCGGCTGGAGGTGGGGGTTCGCCACCACGTCCGCGATCAGCCTCGTCTACTTCGTCGCGTTCTACCTCCTGTACCGGGACCCGGGCGCGGACCCGAAGCTGAGCGCCGAGGAGCGCGCGCACATCCTCGGCGGGGGAAGCGTCCCCGAGGGGACCTCCGGTTCGGGCACGCTCGAGATGCTGGGCTACCTGCTGCGCCAGCCGAAGGTCTGGGGCCTCGCGATCGGATTCGCGGCCTACGACTACTCGTTCTACCTCTTCCTGAACTGGCTGCCCGACTATCTCGTGAGCACCCACGGCATGAGCATCCTGAAGTCGGCGGGGTACACCGCCGCGCCGTGGGCCGTGGCGACCGTGGTGGACCTGGCCGTGGGAGGTTGGATGATCGACGCCCTGATCGCCCGAGGCGCGGACGAGACCCGGGTGCGCAAGGCGGTCCTCGTCACCGGCATGCTCTTCGGCCTCGCGATCGTCGGGGCGACCCGCACGACGGACCCGGCCTGGGCGATCTTCTGGATCTCGATCTCGCTTGCGGGGCTCGCGGCCTCGGCGCCGGTCCAGTGGTCCCTTCCCTCGCTCATCGGCCCCCGGGGCGGCGTCGGGGCGGCCGCCGGCATCATGAATTTCGCGGGCAACCTGATGGGGATCGCGGCTCCCATCGTGACGGGCTTCATCGTGAAGGAGACCCATTCATTCACGGACGCGTTCCTGGCAGCGGCCGCGATCCTCGTGGTGGGCGTCCTCGCCTTCGTCTTCCTGCTGGGAAGGATCGAAACCCTGCCCGGCCCGGCCAAAGGGCCGGGTTGACCTTGGCAGCATATCCTTGAAATCCTCCCACCGCGCATGAAGAAGACGCTCATCTATCCCGCGGGCTTCCCCGCCCCGAGGGGCAACTACAGCCCCGGCCTCCTCGTGGAGAACGGCGGGGTGAGCACGCTCTACATCACCGGCCAGCTCGCGGTCGACGCCGACGGCGAGGTGGTGGCGCCCTACGAGGCCGCCGAGCAGACCGAGTTCGTCTTCAAGCTGATCGGCCAGATCCTCGAGGCCGCCGGCATGGGGTTCGCGGACGTCGTGAAGGTGGACACCTTCCTCACGAACATGACCGACTTCGAGGAGTTCACGCCGATCCGCAACCGCTACTTCGCGGACACAAGGCCCGTGAGCACGCTGCTTGAGGTGAAGGGGCTCGCCCGCGTGGGATGCTGCGTCGAGATCGAGGTGCTCGCGATCAAGTGACGTCGTGAGCGCCCCCACCACGCCGCCCCTCTGCGTCGCCGACGACGACACGTTCTGGCCATGGTCCTCGTGGCCCGTCCTCGGAGCGTGGCCGGACAAGGACAACACGGTCGTCGTCGTGCCCCTCGCGGGCATGGCCGACTGGGGCCTGGGGCATCCCCTCGACGCGGAGGAGACGGTCCTCATGCCCGTCCTGCGCGACGCATGCCGGCTCGTGCCCGCCGGGCGAAAGCCGCTGGTGCTGCCGCCGCTGCGCCTGGTCGCGGGCTTCGATCCCTCCTGCGCCTTTTCCGTCGGCCCGGGGACGGCGCACGCGCTGATCGCGGAGGTCGCCGCCTCGGTGGCCGCCGCGGGATTCCGGAAGATCGTCATCGTGAACGCGAGCCCGTGGAACGAGGAGCTCTGCGCCGCCGCGGCCCGCGATCTGCGCGTTTCGCGCGGGCTCCACATGTTCCTCATCCACCTGAGCGCGCTGGAGCTGGATTTCCATCCCGTCCGCAGCCGCACCCGCCGCAGGCTCCAGACCCTCCTGACGTCGATCCTCGGGAAGGCTCCCGAGACCCAAGACCCCGCGGCCGCGGCACCCGTCCCTTCGTGGGGTGACGAGTCGGTGACGCCGTTGCCCGGCCCCGTCGTGGGGCTCGCCGAGGCCCGCGCCGAGGGCGCCGCCACGCTCACCGCCGCGGCGACCCGGCTTGCCGGCCTTATCTTTGACATCGGCGAGCGCCCTCCCCTGACCGCAAAGATAACGCCGGTATGAACTTCCCTTCCTACCGCGAGCGTTACCTCCCGGCGATGACGCCCCGGCAGATCGCCGGGCTCCCCGACAAGGCGTGGGCGCCGGTCATCCTGACCACGGGCGCGATCGAGCAGCACGGCCCCCACCTCCCGGTCGCGGTCGATGCGCTCATGGGCCAGGCGTGGCTCTCGCTCGCGCTCTCGCGCCTGCCTGCGGGCGCCTCGTGCTACGTGGCGCCACCGATCACGATCGGCAAGAGCAACGAGCACACCGGCTTCCCGGGCACGCTCATGATTTCCCGGGACACGCTCCGCTCGCAGATCCTGGCGATCGCGCGCCAGGTCCACGCCTGGGGCTTCCGGTCCCTCGCGGTGATCAACACCCACGGGGGGAACATTCCGGTGCTTGTGCCCACGCTTCGCGAGGTCCGCTCCCTCTACGGACTGCGGGCCGCAATGCTTGCGTCGAAACCCGTGCCGGACATCTCCCCGATGGAGGCGACGTTCGGCATCCACGCGGGCGAGGTGGAGACGTCCTGGATCCTCGCGGCCGCGGGCTCGCGCGTCGACATGTCGAAGGCGGTGTGCGAGTTCCCGGCGGGCATCGACGGCCCCGGGGAGGTGCGCCCCGTGGCGGCACCGGCGATCGTGGCGTGGACGTCGAAGGATGTTTCCAAGTCAGGGATCATGGGGGATGCCGCATCGGCCACTGTCGAGAAGGGCGAGCGCTGGCTCGCGATGGGAGCCGAGGCGTACGCTTCGGCGATTGCGGAGATCTGCCGCTTGGGCCAGTCGGCAGAGTAGTTACCTTTGGTTCTTCAGGAATGACTCAATTTCGCGGTGCGTCCCACAAAGGTGGAAGACCAAAGCATCGTCCTCGCGCTGGAATACCAGCCTGAGATCAAGTCCGCATCGGCATTCCAAGAAGGGCTTAATTCGCCTGAGCCCGATGCCCGCGTGAAGATGGGGATGTCCAAATGCCGAACCCGCGGCCTTCATGGCCGAAAAAACTTCCTGGCGGCGCATGGGTGGGACGCTTCTGAGAAAACGCGGCGTCGCCAACAATCTCACGGAGTAAGGTCGTCAATCGACGTAATCTCGCGAAGCTTTCCTTTTCGACGAGCACGCGCCGCTTCGGAATTCATGATCGCCCCAGCTCTAGCGGCTTCACCAGGGGTCAAACCATACTCGTTCACAAAGTAGGCCGCATCAGGCTCCATGACGGCAAAAGGTATGCCGCGGCGATTCACGAGCTGGGTTAGCGCCATCGAAACGTACGATCCTGCATCAAGGCCAATGCTCTTTAGAACGGAATCGCTTTCCTTTTTTAGTTTTCGATCGATGCGGGTACGGATTTGAACAGTGGGCATGCCTCAGAAATGCTCAATATGGCTCATCCGGTCAAGCGCCGGACGTCCTTTCCGGCATTTGATTCAGGATGCCTCTGTTTCTGAAGCGGCGATTCTGTCGTCTCTTCTCGCGCTGACCCGAGACAGCAAACTCGATTCTCCGGGCTCCTTGCCTAAGAGATGGAAGGGTACGCCTCCCCCTGCGTCCGCCTTGCATGTCGAGGCGCATTTCAGCACCTTGGGCCTGTGTCCCACCCCAAACTTTCTCTCGCGACCGCCTGTCTTGCCGCCTCCCTTCTGGCGCAGGGATGCGTCGAGTATGTTGCCGCCCCTGCCGAGCCCGGTCCGCCCCCGCCGCCCGCTCCTCCCCCGGGTGCATACGCTCCCCCGGCTGCCTACGTGCCGCCGGATGAACCGTCCGGGCCGCCCCCCTCCTCCGCGCCGAATGCCTCGCTCGACGCCCTGGTCGGGCCGATCGCGCTCTATCCCGATCCCCTGGTAGCCCTCATCCTCCCGGCGTCCACCGTGGCGGGCGACATATCAGCGGCGTCCTCCTACCTGGTACAGTACGGCGACCCTAGCCGGATCGACAGCCAGCCCTGGGACCCAAGCGTGCGCGCTCTGGCCCACTACCCAACCGTCGTCACCTGGATGGCCCAGAACATGGCATGGACGCAGGCGCTGGGCTCGGCCTTCCTCGCCTCCCCCTCCGACGTGATGAATTCGATCCAGTCGCTGCGTGCCCGCGCGCGCGCCAATGGTGCGCTTGTGTCAAACCCCGAGCAGCAGGTCGTCGAGGCCGATTCCGAAATCGAGATCCTCCCCGCTCAGCCCGACTATGTCTACGTCCCCTCCTACGATCCCGATGTCGTCTTCGCCGACGGATACTACGGCGGCTATGACGGTCCCTTCTTCAACTACGGGCCGGCCTACCCGGCCGGGATCTGGCTGTCGTATTCGTTCGACTGGCGCCGGCACCGCGTCTGGCAGGGCGACCGGAACGACTGGCATCCCCACGAGGGATGGCATCCCCAGCACGGCGGCGGCACACCCCCGCCGGGTGCAAAGCCGTGGACCCCGAGAGCCCCGGGACCGCGGGCGGATGTCCCGCCGCCAAGCCGCGGCCCCGCGCCCCGCCCGCGGCCGATGCAGGGCGTGCCCAAGCCGCCGCCCGCGCCCAGCCGCCAGCTCTCCCATCCTCTGACCGTCCAACCCGGCGGACCGGCCGACAGGCAGCCCGCGCCGCATACCGGCCAGATCGTCCACTCCCCGGTCGAGCCCGCGCCGGTCCCGAGGACCACTCCTCCCCCGCTCGATCGGCCGCGGCTTCCCTCCGAGGTCACCCGCGGATTGGCAAACCCGCCGGCGCCCGCCCGCGGGGAGCCCCAAGCCCAGGCCCCCGAGCCGCATTCCTTCGCCCCCCAGGCGGTTCAGCATACGACGGAGACCGCTCCCATGCACGAGGCCGGCCAGGCGCCGTCCGGCCAGAACCCAGGCCGATCTGCACCCGAGCACCCGGTTCCGGCGGGACACGAGCACGCGCCCGCGCACGCACCGGCGCCTGCACCCGCGCCGGCCCCGGCGCCTGCGCCTACTCCCGACAACAAGAACCACTGAGGCCCCGTCGGACATGGAGCTTCCTATTTACTGGATCGACGCGTTCACCGAGCGCGCGTTCGGCGGCAACCCGGCCGCCGTCGTGCCGCTGGATTCATGGATCGACAACGCCCTCCTGCAGCGCATCGCAAATGAGAACGGGTTATCCGAGACCGCCTTCTATGTCCGCACGGGAGCGGCGCGTGCGGACCTGCGCTGGTTCACCCCCCAAGTCGAGATAGACCTCTGCGGCCACGCGACGCTAGCGACCGCCTACGTCCTCTTCAACGAGCTGGGCCAGGCCGAGACACCCATGGTGTTCGACACGCGCTCCGGGCCCCTTTCCGTCAGCCGGCGCGGCGCGCTGATCGAGCTCGACTTCCCGGCGCGCCCGGCGGCCCCGGCCGAGGCGCCGGACAACCTGTTGCGCGGCCTTGGCAAGCGGCCCAGCGAGGTCCTGCGCTCGGAGAGGATGTGGCTGTGCGTCTATCCGTCAGCCGACGACGTCGTGGGGCTCGCCCCCGACCACGCCGTGCTCGCGACCGTCACCCCCGGCCGGATCATCCCGACCGGCCCGGGGAAGGACTGCGACTTTGTCTCGCGCTTCTTCGCCCCGGACGCGGGCGTCCCCGAGGATCCCGTCACGGGCTCGGCCCATTGCACGCTTGTCCCTTATTGGGCGGCGCGCCTCGGAAAGACAAAGCTGCACGCCCGGCAGGTGTCTAGGCGCGGCGGGGAGCTCTGGTGCGAGCTCGATGGAGACCGGGTGAAGATGGCCGGGCGAGGGGTCCCCTACCTCAAGGGACGCATCAGCGTCTGAGGCAGGCGCCCTACTTCTCGGTCATGACGTAGACCCCGTCCCAGTCCGCGGCGGGTGGCTTCGCCTTGTAGGCCTCGGTGATCGAGATGTAGATAAGGGAGGGATTGTACTTCGCCTGGGTCGTGCGCCCGGGCCCGTTGATCTCAAGGACCTCCGAGCGCCTGAAGAAGCCGAGGGCCCCGTCCCAGTCCCTCGCATAGTACCTCGCGAGTCCCTGCTCAAAGAGGGAGATGCATTCCAGGGTGGCGTCGGTCACATTCTCGGAGAGGGTAACGAGCTCGTGGATGGGCACCGGCTGCGCGCGGCCCTGTACGACGATCCGGCCGAGGGCACGGAACACCACGCGGCCCGGCTCCACCTTCTCGCATTCGGTTCGGGTAACTTCAGTGCACATCGTGTAGACACCCCAGGCCTTCGCCCCGCTCTCCATCCTCGCCGCGAGGTTCACGTCGTCCCCCATCATCGTGTAGCTGAAACGCGTGTGACTCCCCATGTTTCCGACGACGACCGGACCCGTGTTGAGCCCGATGCGCGCCTGGAGCCTGTGGATGATCGCCGGCCACCTGTCGCCTTCGCCTATCCACTTGGCCCGCAATTCGCCGATGCGCACCTGGACGCGCAGGGCCGCCACGCATGCCTTGTGCGCGTGGCCGGGGAGCGAGAGCGGCGCACCGAAGATCATGACGATCGCGTCGCCGATGTACTTGTCGAGCGTGCCGCCCTCCGCCTGGAGGATGTCCGTGCACGCGGTCAGGTACTCGTTCATGAACTCGACGAGCAGCGTGGGCGAGAGCAGCTCCGACATGGTGGAGAACCTCTCGATGTCGCTGAAGTAGGCCGTGATCGTCTCGACGACTCCTCCCAGCTTCGGCTCCTCGCCGGATTCCACCATCCTGTCGACGAGCGCCGGCGAGACGTAGGTCCCGAACATCCCCTTGATGCGGCCCTTCTGCTTCTGCTCCTCGATGATCTGCCAGGCCAACCCGACGAAGCTGGTCGAGAAGGCCGCACCCAGGGGGGCCACGACCGGCAGCGTGAGCTGGCTCATCTTGAAGAGCTGGAATGCAATCCCTACATAGAGCGCAGCCGACAGCACCGCCATCATCTTGGCAAAGACGGCGCGCCCACCGCCCGCCAGCGCTAGAAGCGCGACAATCGCCGAAAGCGCGAAAATGATCACGTAGCCGCCCACTTGCGGGAGTCGCCTGATGTACCTGCCCGAGACGATTGTCTTGAACACGTTGCCGTGCACGGCAACGCGGGGTTCAGGAATCGTCTCGTCCATGGGAGTGTTGGCCACGTCCTGCAGCAGCTTGTCAACGGGACCAATCAGGATGACGGCATCCTTGAAGATCTTGCTGACGTCTGGGCGCGTAAAATAGTCCTCGCCCGCTTTGCGCTCGTTCTCCTTGTCGGATTTCATCAGCTGGGCTGCGGCCAGAACCTCGCTGAAGCTCGCGTGGGGATTTCGGGCGGTGTCCAGCCACGAGGAGAACCAGTTGATCTCGAGAATCTGCCGATCGATCATCGGGATGCTGGCAGCCGTGGTTCCGTCCGGCCGCACCAGATCCAGTGTGTTCTCCCTGATCTTTATTCCGTCGCGATCGATTCCATAGTAGATGCGCGCGAGCTCGACACCCATCGTGTAGTAGGTCCTATAGCTCGTCTGGGCATAAAGAGGCACAAACCGGATGCCGTCGCCGACTCTATCGATAAGACCAATGCTCGGAGGCACAAACGGCTTAGATGTGCCGACGTTGAATTCCGGTAGTTCCGGGGGCTCAACCTGGCTGAGTGGCGTCGGGTCATTTGATTCCACGAACGGGAATGCACGAACCCTGATCATGCCCTTCGCATCCTGGAATGTCGCCGCCGTGTAGGAAGCCGCGACGACAACGGAGGGCGTACGCCAAAGAAATCTCCCGAGCGCCTTGTTTCCGGAAATGAGCACCTTTTTGTCAAAGGCTTGGGGAAGGCCCTCCTCCGAAAACACGAGATCCATTCCCACGGCCTTCGCGCCGCCGTGCTCCATGAGGGCCGATGCCACGTCCGCAAAATACGATCGGTCCCAGGGAAACTGCCCGAGCGTCTGGACAGAGATCGAATCCACGTCGACGTAGGCCACCTTCGCCGGCGCATCGATCGGGCCACGATAGCGGTATCGCCAGTCGAGCACCCGGTTCTCGACGAACTCGAGCATTCCGAAGTGCGCGACCACGCACGAGAGCAGCGGGATCGGCGCAAGAAGCAGCCAGCGCAGCCGGAAGAGCGCGGACTTATTCGGGGATGCCACGGGCCCGGACGCTACTTAGCGCCAGCCGCCAATGAAAGCAGAATAGCGATCAGCCGCCGCTGCCGGCGCCGGCCGAGAGAGGGGGGCTCTGCTGGGTGCCGTTGGACGACGTGTTGTTCGTGCCGCCGCTGCTCCCGCTCGTCCCGTTGGTGCCGCCCGAGCCTCCCGTACCGGTGCCGGTGATGGGAACGGTGGGAGCCGAGGGGATGACCACGTTGACGACGACAGCGGCAATAGCGGTTGCCTCCACCTGGATATCGGCCGATTCCGTGGGTGTCACATCGGTCGTCGTGACGACCGTGACCGGAGAGACGGTCGCAGGGACGGCCGGAGTCGTCGCCGTGGCCGCCGT
>Ga0181537_10002615_pt1 | contig 15788 bp, 10 predicted proteins | sample PEATcosm2014_Bin_39_FD_119765 | JGI IMG/M metagenome (GOLD analysis project Ga0181537, IMG submission 119765) | Peatland microbial communities from MTU Mesocosm Facility, Houghton, MI, USA - PEATcosm2014_Bin23_10_metaG | ecosystem: Environmental > Terrestrial > Soil > Wetlands > Peat | place... | reverse complement strand
CGATCGCGGCATCAGCTGGCGCGAAGCACTGCAGCGACACCGATGGCACCTCGCGATCGGGCTGGTATGGGGCAGCGTGATCCTGCTGCTGGCGCCGAACTTCATCTGGTGGATGTCGCCGGTAATCGTCGGCATGCTGCTCGCGGTGCCCTTCACCGTGCTCACCAGCCGCGCCGACCTGGGGCGCGCGCTGCGCGCACGCGGCTGGCTGCTGACGCCGGAGGAAACCCGGCAACCACCCGAGCTGGCCGCCGCCGCCGCCGCGCGTGCCCTGCCACCGGCGCCGGCGGCCGACATCGAGCCGCTGGCGGTGCCGCCACGCTCGCCGCTGGCGATGCTCGCCGAGGCGCCGGCGTATATGAGCGTGCGCAGCGCGCGCCGGCGGGTCACAAGCTCCGCCTGAAATGGCATGATTCTGCTCCCGCTGCAGTTGCCGCAGCCGCCGGAGTAGCCATGGGCCGCATTTTCGAGGTTCGCAAGCACGCCATGTTCGCGCGCTGGAACCGCATGGCCAAGGGATTCGCGCGCATCGCCAAGGACATCAACATGGCGGTCAAGTCCGGCGGTACCGATCCGGCCGCGAACCCGACGCTCCGGCGCATCATGCAGAACGCGCGCGCCATCAACATGCCCAAGGACAAGGTCGAAGCGGCGATCAAGCGCGCCAGCGGCCACGACGCCACCAACTATCACGAGGTGCTGTACGAGGGCTACGCGCCGCACGGCGTCGCGCTGCTGGTGGAGACCGCCACCGACAATCCGACCCGCACCGTCGCCCACGTGCGCAACATCATGAGCAAGAATGGCGGCAACCTCGGCACCACCGGCAGTGTGAGCTTCCAGTTCCAGAAGATGGGCGTGTTCCGGCTCGATCCGGCCGGCATCGACCAGGACGAACTGGAGCTTGCGATGATTGATCACGGGCTGGAGGAAATGGGCGAAGGCAGCGGCGAGAAGGGCGAGCCGCAGCTGGTGCTGCGCTGCGCGTTCGAGCACTTCGGCCAGCTGCAGGAGGCGCTCGAGGGACGGCACATCGCACCGCTGTCCGCCGAGCATGACTACGTGTGCACGACGCCGATCGAGCTGCCGGAGGCGCAGGCGACCGAGGCGCTGGAACTGATCGACAAGCTCGAGCAGGAAGACGACGTGCAGCGCGTGTTCCACTCGCTGAGCTGATGCAGGGCTGCATCAGCGTGACTGAACGTGGCGTCGCTGGGCAGCGCGTATGGCGGTCAGCGCCAATGGATCCATGAGTCGGTAACCCGCCAGGGTGGGATGCACCCCATCCGCTGAAACATCCGAGCGCATTCCCAGCGCGCCATCGGTCAGTGCCGCATAGTAGTCCACGTAGATCAAGTGCATGGCCGCTGAATAGCTCTTCAGCCATCGGTTGAGCAGGATGATCTTTGGACCTGGATCCAGCTCCGGGCGCCAGGGAAACTTCGCCGCCGGCAAGACCGATCCGATCACGACCTGGATGCCGTTGGCCTGTGCAAGGTCGACCATCGAGGCAATGTTGGATTCGATTCCTGACAGATCCATCGGACCAGTGTTGCCGGCGATATCATTGGTGCCAGCCATGATGTGCACCACCGTGGGCTTCAGTGCGATCACATCCTGTCGAAATCTCAGCAACATCTGCAGCGTGGTCTGTCCGCTGATCCCGCGGTCGACAAATTCGGCGCGGGCAAAGAAATCCGGATCAACCGTCGGCCAGAAGTCACTGATCGAATCACCCATGAACACCACACGCCGTTCATTCGAGCCCGGCGACGGCAGCGCCGCATCGGCCGCGACATAGCGGCGCAAGCCAGCCAGGTCGACAAATAGCTCCTCCCTTGCAGTCTTCTGGCAAGCGGCGGCCTGCTCCGCTGCCAGCGATGACACGCTCGGCGGCTCCGGCACCGGCGTGTCCCCGGCAAAGCCCCGGCCCCCTGTCCCCAAGGCTAACCACAGCAGCAACAGCACGCGCGTTTCTCTACCCTGGAATCTCATGACGCTTGTCTGCTCCTGTCTATAGCCAATCGGCAATTGTTTTCGCCCGCGCCGGATGCTGTCAAAGCGGCTCGCTTGACAATCAACGCCGGCCGCGAAATACTATATCGAAATACTATATCGATAAAGTCAGATTCGGAGTAATTGGGGGATCAGGTTGATGAGCTTGGCCATGACTGCTGTCTGGCGCTCAACGTCAGGCGATTGCGCTGCTCCCTGCGCCGGCCGGTGCGCGCATGGCGCACCCGATCCGCGCCTGCTTCCCCTTCTCGATGCCTCGCCCAAGCAACAGCCTGCGCATTCATATAGGAGGAGTCACGATGATTAAAATTCGAACGCTGCGATGGTCACTCTTGAGTCTTTTTTCATCCATGATGGTCACGACCTATACGTTGGCCGATGCCCCATCCGAAACCAGTGAGGAAGGCAGTCTGCAGGATGTCATCGTGACCGGTACGTTCCTGCCGACTACGAAACAGCAGGCCACCAGCGCCGTTTCGATCGTGGATGCGCAGGAGATGACCACGCTGGTGCCAAGTAATGCCCTGGATCTGCTGCGAAACGTCCCGGGTTTCTTCGTGGACTCCTCCTATGGCTCGATAGCACCGACGTTCTCCGTGGAATTTCAGACCAGCGATATCACATCTCGCGGCCTGCCCTTCGTCGCGATTGAGGAGGATGGACTGCCGCTGGAAGGGGCTAACGGCATCAGTGCCGTGCTTGGCTCCACCGCCCTGCTGCGCGCGGACACCACGCTGTCCCAGATCCAGGCGGTACGCGGCGGCAGTGCCTCGATCACAGGGGCCAATTCGCCCGGAGGCATTATCGACTACATCAGCAAGACCGGAAGCGATGTTCTGTCGGCCGAGATGGCCGCAAGCTACGGCCTGCAAGGTAACGGCAGCCTGCCCTATGAACGCTTCGATGCCAATGCGGGCGGTCCGCTCGGTCCCGAAGGCTGGTACTACAACATCGGCGGATTTTATCAGCACGATGACGGCACCAGGGATGCAGGGTTTCCGCTCGACTACGGCGGCCAGGTGAAAGCCAACCTGGTTAAGAAATTCAATTTCGGTTCGGTCGAGATCTATGGGAAATACCTGGACGACCACAACGGCTTCTCCGAATTGGTTCCGGCACACAATTTCAACTCGCCCTCCCCGGTAGCCGGCTGGAACAATGTGTCCTTTTCCACGGCCCCCGATACGCCGTTCCAGGTCCTGAGCGGCCCGAATTCCTACACCAAGATCGATCCGCGCAACCTGAACGGTACCGAGTCCTCGGCTATCGGCCTGAAATTCAATTTCGACCTGGGCGACGGCTGGGGCATCAACAGCAACGTGAAGTATTCCAACAACCTGGAGACCGGAGCGCAGAACGACTTCGGCATCTACGACACCCTGACTGACGTGTTTGCCTATTCTTTCCTCGGATCGGCGGCGATTCCTGGCACCTACACTCTAAAGAGTGCGGCCACCGGAGGCTTTGCCCAGGTGGTGACCACAGACGGCAGTCACTTCACGGTCCTGAACAATAACCTGCCTGGGACCAGCGCCGTGCCCAATGGGATTGAGGGTGATGGTTTCTATTCCGAAAGGATGAAAGACAACGAGTGGCAGGGTACATTCACAGCCACCAAGAAATTTGACACCATGTCGTTCGCGGCTGGCGCCTACTTCGATCACTCCGACATCCACAACACGGCGGTCGGTGTATTCGGTCTCGGCACGCTGACCCCCCAGCCGGAGATGCTGAACGTCTCGCTGCTGACTCCTGCGGGCAGGACGCTACAGATCACCAATCCCGCAGGCTTCAGCACCCAGTTTCAGGTCGGCTATAATTCGGCCACCTGGCAACAGCTGTCCCTTTACTTCAGTCACGTCTGGAATTTCTACGATAAGTGGACGCTCGATTGGGGTGTGCGTCATGAGCACACCAGCATCAATGCCGTCAACATAGCGACCAGTGGCCCGGTCACGGTGGCCGACACCGATAACTTCTACAATAATCAGTATCAGGGAATCGACTCGCTGTTCGACGTCGACCGCTCGATTAACACCTTCGCGTATTCCGCCGCACTTAATTACGAAGTCGACAGGCATAATTCGGTTTATTTCCGCTTTTCGGACGGCAAGAAGGCGCCCAATATTTCTGTTTTTGAGGGTTTGGGATCGAGCGTCACCAGTCCCAATACGCCAGCGCCCACGCAGAATGTTCGGCAATACGAGCTGGGCTACAAGCTCGATGAGCGCAACGTGAGCCTCGAAGTCACGCCCTTCTACAGCATCCTTGGCGTGCCGGGAAACCAGGTGCTCGAGGGAAGCGGCATCACCACGACGGCGCTGCTGTACAACGTCACCACGCCCACGAATAAAAGTCGCGATTACGGCGTAGAGATGGACGGCACCGGACACCTGAACGACAACTTCGCCATGCGAGCAGCGGTGACCTGGCAGCACGCGACGGAGCTGGATAATTATCACTATACCCAGCCAAATGGCCCCGGTCCTATTCAGGACGCGGTGCTGGTTGACAGCAATGTCGGCTTCGAGTCGGCAAACGTCCCGAACTGGATGGCCACCCTCACGCCTGCCTATACCAACGGCCGTTTCCTCGCTCAGTTGCAGTGGCAGTACATGGGTGCCCGCGCGGCCAACAACTTCGACGCCTGGACGATTCCCGGGTACCAGCAGACCAACCTGACCTTGCAGTGGAAGTTCACCAGCAATTTCTACGCGAATTTCACCGTGAACAATCTTTTTGACGGCAAGGGCGTCACCGAATGGTCGGCCGGGGGACCCTACCCTGACGGACTGTTTGTGACCGCGACGTACAGCAAGGCGCAGGTGGCAGCCAATCCCAATCAGATATTCAGTATCCTGCAGATTCCAGCGCGTGCTTACTTCTTCAAGTTCGGCTACAAGCTCTGATTGCTTCGGCTCGGGAACGCGGGCGGCGGTAGCGCCGCCCGCGCTGCGCCGTGTCCACCATTGTCGTGGCGTCACAGACGGGGGATATCGCATATGACTGACAATCCATTGGGTCGCCGCGATTTCATACGGCTAGGCGTCACCGCCGCTGGGGTGATGGGCGTTGGGCCCGCAACTGCAGCGGCCGTCGCTACGCAAAGCCCGCCGTGCCAGACGAGTGGCTCGCAGCAGGACAATCAGACGCGAGAACATGCCAGTCGACTTTATAACGGCGCCTACGATGGCGCGAGACTGGAACATATCGCCTTTCCGATGGGGGGATTTGGTGCCGGGATGATTTGCCTGGAGGGTGCCGGTGCGCTGTCGCGTGTCTCCTTGCGGCATCGACCCGACATGATTCGCGAACCGGGGGTGTTCGCCGCGATCGCGGTCAAGGCACCAAAGCCAATCGCGCGCGTGCTGGAAGGTCCCGTGCCACGGCGCAAACGCTGCGTCGATCTGAGTCGCAACGCGATTACTGAGGTCAGTTCATGGTGGGGACTGCCCCGATTTCGCAACGCGTCTTTTACCGCTCGATTTCCCTTTGCTGAAGTCGCCCTGACCGACGATGACGTTCCCCTGGCGGTGACGCTGACCGGTTGGAGTCCGTTCGAGCCCGGTGACCCGGATAACGCCAGTCTGCCGGTGGCGGGCCTGGAATATCAGTTCAGCAACCGCGGCACCGAGACTGTCGAGGCGGTATTTTCCTTCAATGCCATGAACTTCATGGCAGAACCCGATTTTTCCAAGGAACAGGACAGTTCAGGAGACAAGGTCAATGCCATGCCCGGCGGCTTTCAGTTGGTCGGAGCCGGCAGCGCACAGCACCCGTGGGATGCGGGGAGCTTTGCCGCCTGGGTGGACAATCCGGCGGTGCAGGTCAACGCCGCGTGGTTCCGCGGCGGATGGTACGACGCGGCGACGATTGCCTGGAGCGACGTGCAGAGCGGCGCGTGTTTCACGCGCCCACCGGTCACCGACGGACCCCCGGCACCAGGCGCCTCGCTGTTCGTGCCTTTCAGGATTGCACCCGGGGAAAGCAAAACCATTGCGGTACGCCTTGCCTGGTTCGTCAAAGGGTCGAACCTCAACCGGCCGGGCGGCGTGATCCTTTGGCCACCGTGGGAAGCTCCGGTCTTTACGGATGAGACGCTTTGCTATCGGCCGTGGTATGCCGGGCGCTTCGCTGATATTGACGCGGTCTGTGACTATTGGCGCAGCAGCTATCAGGTGCTCCGGCAGAACACCGCGCGATTCAGCGACGCTTTTTATAGTTCCACCCTGCCGCCGGAGGTCCTCGAAGCGGTCGGGGCCAATCTCACGATACTCAAGTCCACCACGGTATTGCGCCAGGCTGACGGTCGTTTCTGGGCTTGGGAAGGCAGCCTGGATGAATTCGGCAGTTGCGAGGGCTCCTGCACCCACGTCTGGAACTATGCGCAGGCCCTGTCACATCTGTTCCCCACGCTCGAGCGCAGCATGCGCGAAACAGAATTCGGTCCTGATCAGCGCGACGACGGTCATCAGGATTTTCGCGCAGCGCTGCCGATCCGTCCTACCCCTCACAATTTTTATGCGGCCGCCGACGGACAGCTAGGCGGGATCATGAAGGTGTACCGCGACTGGCGCATCAGTGGAGATACCGCCTGGCTGCGTCGTCTGTGGCCCAAGGTGCGCGCCAGTCTCGACTACTGCATTCGCACCTGGGACCCAGGCAGCAAGGGCTGGCTGGAAGAACCGCACCATAACACCTACGACATCGAGTTCTGGGGACCCGATGCGTTGTGCACCGGCATCTATCTGGGCGCCTTGCAGGCGGCGGTGCTCATCGGCAACGCTCTGGGCGACGATGTCACGCGCTACGCCGATCTGATGAAAAAGGGCATCGCCAGGATGGAAACGGAATTGTTCAATGGCGAATACTTTTTTCAGAAGGTAGCCTGGCAGCAGCTTCAGGCGCACTTTCCGGATGACTCCAAGGGATTCGTCCAGAAGTACACCCCGGAAGCCCTGGCGCTGGCGAACAAAGAGGGCCCGCGCTATCAATACGGCGATGGCTGCCTGTCGGATGGCGTTCTCGGCGCATGGCTCGCGCTGGTCTGCGGGGTCGGGCCTGTGCTCGAGCCGACCAAGGTAAAAAGCCATTTGCAGGCGGTCTACCGCCACAATTTCCGCAGGGATCTGTCCGATCACGCGAATCCGCAGCGCGCAGTGTTTGCCTTTGGTAACGAAGGCGGCCTGCTGTTGTGCACCTGGCCCGGCGGGCAGAAATTATCACTGCCATTCATCTATTCGAACGAAGTATGGACCGGGATCGAATACCAGGTGGCCTCACATCTGATGCTGACCGGTCTGGTGGACGAGGGGCTGACGATCGTGCGCACCTGCCGTGATCGCTACGATGGCCGTTCGCGCAATCCGTTCGATGAGGTTGAAGCCGGACATTGGTACGCGCGCGCCATGGCCTCCTATGGGCTGCTGCAGGGCTTGAGCGGCGCACGCTACGACGCCGTGGACAAGGTGCTGCATCTGCAGCCCGCGATCAAAGGCGATTTTCGCGGTTTCCTGTCCACCGCCACCGGCTACGGCATGGTCGGCGTGCGCAATGGCGCGCCGTTCGTCGAAGTGGTTTCTGGCCACATCCCCTACACCAAGATTGACTATGTGCCCGCCTAGCGCAACATCCGGCCTGATCATCGACTTTCGCTGACCATTTGTCCGGAGGCAATTGCTGCAGACTGTATCGATAGAGTACGCTACCCGGCCATGACGCCTCTGTTGCTGGCACAGAACATCGACAAGCATTTCGGCGGCGTCATGGCGCTGCAATCCGCGCGCTTCGCCCTGCAGCGCGGGGAGGTGCATGCCTTGATGGGCGAGAATGGCGCCGGCAAAACCACGTTGGCGCGAATTCTCTCCGGATCGTTGGTAGCTGACCGCGGCCAGATCGTCCTCGATGGCCGGCCTGCACCGATTCACAATCCGCTCGACGCTCAGCGATTGGGAATTGGCATCGTCTATCAGGAACTCGACCTGTTTCCTCACCTGACCGTGGGCGAGAACCTCGTGATCGGTAATCTGAAGTACCAGGAGCGACTGCTAGTCGACCGACGGGCCATGTCGGCCTTCTGCCGCCCGTTCCTCGCGCAGGTGGGGCTGGACCTTGATGCAAACTGCTGGGTTGCCTCGCTGTCGATCGCCGAGCAGCAACGGGTGGTGATTGCGCGCGCGCTCAGCATGCAGTGCCGCATCCTGTTGCTGGATGAGCCCACGAGTGCGCTGTCCGAGGATGCCGCCGAACTGCTGTTTGCGGTGATCGCGCGGCTGAAATCACAGGGCGTCTCCATCATCTATGTATCCCACAAGATGGACGAGATCTTTCGTCTTTGCGATCGCCTCACGGTGCTCCGCGATGGACGCACCATCGGAACGTGCGAGATCGCGGCTGTCACGCGCGCGGATGTCATCCGCATGATGGTGGGGCGGAACGTGGAAGTGACGTCTCGAGCACCGCGCCAGCAGTGCGAAACGTTTGCCCTGTCAGTTTCCCACCTGACGACCCATAAACTAAAGGACGTGTCTTTTGAACTGCGTCGCGGAGAAGTCCTGGGAATCGCCGGACTGGTCGGGGCGGGCCGCAGCGAATTGGGTGCGGCGTTGTTTGGGCTCGAGCGGATCCGGCACGGCACGATGCAACTGAACGGCAGGCCGTTGCTGCCGGCTGGCCCCGGCCAGGCGCAACGTCGCGGGCTGGGACTGGTGCCGGAGGATCGAAAACAACAGGGTCTGATGCCGCACATGAGCGTGCGGGAAAACGGAACGCTGTCGATCTTGCCTCAATTGGGGAGGTGGGGCTTTGTCCGCGGGGCGCAGGAGAGTGAACGCTTCGATCCGGTGGCGCGGCGCTTGCGCCTGCGCTGCGAATCGACTGCTGCCGCCATCGGCACGCTGAGCGGCGGTAATCAGCAAAAGGCGCTGCTGGCGCGCGAACTTCTGGTCAATCCTGACGTCCTGTTTCTGGACGACCCGGCACGCGGCGTCGATGTGGCTGCCAAGGAGGATATTTACGCGCTCATTGACGATTTCGCTGCCAGCGGAAGAAGCGTGCTGCTTGCGAGTTCCGAACTTGCGGAGCTACTGCGCTGTTCGGATCGCATCATGGTTCTGCACGACGGACGGATATCGGGAATCTTCCCCGCCAGCCAGGTGACGCAGGAAACAATCATGATGGCGGCTACCCGCGCCGATTGCGCCTGATCAAAAGGAAATCGACGTGCCGGTGCGCATGAAGGATATTGCAAAGGACTTGGGCATATCGCCGATGGCGGTCTCCAAGGCGCTGCGCGACCACAAGGACATCGGCGAGGACACCAAGGAGCGCGTGCGCCAGCGCGCCGCGGAGCTCAACTATCGCATGGACTGGGTGGCCCGCAGCATGGTCACCGGCCGAACCTATCTGGTGGGGCTGGTGGTGCCCGATCTCATGCAGTCCTTCTTCGCTGAGATAGCCACTGCGCTCACCGCCGCACTGTCGCCGGAGGGCTACCATCTGCTGATCTCCCACAGCAGTGAAAACGCGACCGAGGAAGCCGCCAATACGGATCTGCTAGTTTCGCGCAAGGTAGACGGCCTGGTGATTGCCTCGGCGCGGCGCAGCCCGCAGACGCTACAGAGCCTGAAGATTCCCTATGTGCTGATCGATCGGCGAATTACCGGCCTCGATGCGAACTATGTGGGAACGAAGAACGACGAGGTCGGGTATCTGGCCACTCAACACCTAATCGAGCAAGGCTGTCGTCGAATAGCGCACCTGAAGGGCCCGGCGCTGTCCACCGCGGCGGGCCGGCTGCGAGGCTACCGTCGGGCGCTGTCCAAGCATCGCCTCGTTGCGCGCGAAGAGTTCGTCGTGGAAGCCGGACACGAGGATGTCTCCGGATACCAGGCGATGCAGCGACTGCTGCTGGAGCAACCTCGACCTGACGGGGTGTTTTGTTTCAACGATCCGGTCGCAGTCGGCGCGATGCGCGCGATTCTCGAAGCAGGCCTGTCGATCCCGCAGGACATTGCGATTATCGGCGCCGCCAATATGCACTACTCCGATATCATGCGTGTGCCCCTGTCGACCGTGGACCAATGCACTACGCAGATGGGCGAGCAGGCGGCCGCCCTGCTGCTTGCATGCATGGCCTCCAAGAGCCCCCAGGCCCCGCGCCAGGTCATCGTGCCACCGCGACTTATCGTGCGTTCGTCGAGCGATCGACGCGGCGGACGGGCGTCGGGCTGAGCGCCGGGACGGACATTGACAGCGCTGTCCCCAAGCGCTACTGTATCGATAAAGTAACGACGTGACGTTGGGGGGAGGGATTTGAGTTTCTCGGCGAAAGCGAGCGCGTCGGCCATGAACCTCAAGCGCTGGGATGTGCTTCGAGTCTTACGTGTTCCGAGCTTCAGCGCATTGCTGGTGCTTATCGTGATCGCCGCAATCCTGAGTCCGACAGCAGCTGACGGCTCGCGCATCTTTTTCCAGTGGGGCAATCTCAGCGATATCCTGCGGCAGGTCTCACTAATCGGGATCATCGCGCTGGGCATGACCTTCGTGATCCTGACCGGTGGCATTGACCTGAGCGTTGGCAGCGTGCTGGCGCTGTCAACCGCTGTCACCGCGGCCACCCTGACCCATCCGCTGCCAGGCGTACCGCATCCGCTTCAGATCCTCGCTGCCATCGTGCTCGCCATCCTGGCCTGCGGTGCGGTCGGCGCACTGAATGGATTCATCGTTGCACGCCTGCAGGTACAGCCTTTCATCGTCACGCTGGCTTCGATGATTGGCGTGCGCGGCTTTGCCAAGTGGTTTACGGGCAACGAGAACATCGACATCGGATTCGGTGACGATGTCGCCGCTCGGTTCGCGGAAATGTTCCGCGAAAAGATCGTCGTGATCGGCACTTATGTCGCCGCCGCGGCCGTCCTCTGGACATTGCTATCGAAGACCGTCTTTGGCCGCCAGGTGCGCGCCATCGGCGACAATCCCATAGCAGCCCGCTACGCCGGCCTGCCGATATTGCGAACTCAGCTTTGGGTGTACGCCCTCGCCGGCCTGCTCTCCGGAATCGCCGGTGTGCTGTATGCGGCGGAAAACCACCAGGGCAACCCGAACGCCGGGGTTGCCTATGAACTTGACGCCATTGCCGCCGTGGTGATCGGTGGTACCCGCTTGTCGGGCGGTCAGGGCACCATCCCCGGAACCCTGGTCGGAACACTCATCATGGGTGTACTCACCAACATGCTGCGTCTGAACAACGTGGACAGCAATGTCGAGATGATGATCAAGGCGCTCATCATTATTTGCGCGGTTGCCGTGCAGCACAGACGCTCCACATGAGCGGCGTCATCGGCCGATCGCTGTGCGTGTTGCTCGCGCTGTTGGCGTCGGATTGCACCAGCCACAAACCCGGGCAACGGTTGGTGGCCTTCTCCCAGGCGAACAATGCAGAGCCCTACCGCGCCGCTCAGAAAGCGCTGATGGAAAAACTCTTTGCCCAAACGCCGCAGGTGCAACTGGTGGTCTCCGACGCCCAGCAGGACAACAGCAAGCAGATCGCTCAAATCGAAACTTTCATTCGGCAGAAACCCGCCGTCCTGATCGTGGCTCCGAACGAACGTGCAGCGTTGACGACGGTCATGGGTGAGGCCATGCAGGCGGCAATCCCGGTGATCTGCCTCGAGCGGGACATCCTGCAGCCCAACTACACGACCTACATCCGCATTGATAACCGGGAGATTGGCCGCATGGCCGGCCAATTCATCGTCGATCAATTAACCGCGAGGTATGGCGAACCCAGGGGCAATGTGGTCATCATACGGGGCCTGCTCGGCGTAGAAGCGCAGATCAATCGCGACGCCGGCGCTCGGGAGATCCTGGAGCGCTATCCGCAAATTCACATTGTCGCCGACCCGGTGGCGGACTGGGTCCAGGCCAAAGCCAAGGATCGCATGACCGAGGTGCTGCGGGTGCAGCCGCGCATCGACGCCGTCTATGGGCACAACGATCCGATGGCGGTTGGCGCCTACCTTGCGGCCAAGGAACTCAACCGCGAGAAGGAGATGGTCTTCGTCGGCGTCGACGGCCTGGGAGGGCCATCGGGTGGGATCAAGAAGGTCATCGATGGCGTGCTCGCGGCGACATTCGTCTATCCGCTTGGCGTCAATGAAGCGGTCGAGCAGGCACTGCACATCCTGCGTGATCCCGCCTATCTGCCGCCCAAGGAGATCACCCTGCCCTCGGACATGGTCACGCCGCAAAACGCTGCACAGCTGTACCGACAGTTAACGCTGGCCGGTGAAAACTGATGCGGACACGTTCCGCAAAAGATTGAGGAGCATCGACACATGAAGAAAACCGCGGCTATCTTCTGGCCGGGCGACTACCGTCCCTATCCAAACGGCATCGCATTATCGACGGTACAGCAGGTCACCGCCCAGATGGAAGCCGCGCTGCGTAAGGTGGGCTGGTCCTCCTACCGTGTCGAAGGCTATCTGACGCGCCCACACGAGGCCATCGAACGAGTTGGGCCCATCCAGGACCCCCTCATCGGCATCTACGCCCACTGGGTCTATGCCCCGCATACCACGGATGGCGTCATCGCCAACGAGCACCCGCTGCTGCTCGCCAGTAATTTTTCGGGACGCTGGCCCGGTCTGGTCGGGTTGCTGAACACCGGCGCATCGCTCACCAGTCTCGACCGGGCACACAGCCGCATCTGGAGCGACGCCGAGGATTGGTCGCGCGATGAGCCCTTCCTGGAGCGACTCGACGCCTGGTGTCGCCATGGCGACATCGCTTACGAAGGCAACGAGTTGCACCAGCCGCCGCATCCGTCGGCCGCCGCCAAGCGCCATGCGCAGATGGTCGCCGACGATATGAAACGGCGCCGGCCACTTGTGTTGATGCTGGGCGATACTTCAATGGGGATGATCAACGGCTACTTCGGCCCGAGGCTTCTCAACCCGATCGGTTTCTCGGAGCACAAGGTTGATCAGGCGTGGATCATCGAGCGGGGTCGCGCGGTCGCGGACGCACGCATCGATGACGCCGTCAAATTTGTCATCGATCGCGGTGTGCAGTTTCACCATGGCGCTGAGGATGCCGCAGACTTCACCGCGAACGATACCCGCGAACAGTTGCGCGACTATCTGGCCGTGCTCGACCTGGTGAATGAATTCAAGGCCGACTGCATCGGTTGGCAGTATCAACTCGGCCTCATCAAGCTGCGGCCACCCTCTGACTTCGCCGAAGGCCTGTTCAACGGCACCTGCCGCCCGGAGTCCAACGGCGACACCATCGTAGATGCCACCGAGGCCGATCAAGGCAATGTCGTGCCGATGGAGCTGATGAAGCGACTATTGAAGCTCAAGGGACTTCATCAAGCGGTTTTCTTTCACGACATCCGCTGGGGCGGTGAGTTGGATGGACGCTTCATCTGGGTGCTGCTCAATTCCGGGTCGAGTGGCGCCTTTGCGTTCAACCACGATCCCGAGACGTTGCGCGGCACGCACAGTTATCGGCAGCCGGCGGGATACTTTCCCGTTCCAGGCGGCACCTTCACCGGTGAGAGTCTGCCCGGGGCAATCACCTGGGCCCGCACCTATATTCGCAACGCTCAACTGTGGACCGACATCGGTCGCGGCGCAGTCGTACGCTTGCCGCCCGACGTGCGCGACAGATGGTGGACCGGCACGACGCGTCAATGGCCGTTGATGGCTGCGGACCTTGGCATGGGACGTGACACGCTGATGGCCCACTACCAGAGCAATCATGTTGCGGTGGGTTATGGCGATGTGCTTGAGGAGATGATCGCCCTTTGCGGATTGCTCGGCATGCGCGTTCGGGTCATGGGAAATGCGGTCTAAAGTGCGCCACGCAATGATTTACCGGCGTCCGCTGAACTGAGATCGCATAACGTGTCCGTGGTTGCTGGAGTAGACTTTGGGACGGCGAGCGTTCGCGTCTCGATTGTTCACCATGAGCGGGGTTCTCTCGGTTCAGGCGTGGCCGCGTACCCGGTTATTCGCGCCAGGGATGATCCTTTCTTCGCGACGCAGCGCCTGGAAGACCATTGCCAGGCATTGACGCAGGCCTTTCAGCTCGCTCTTGAAGCTTCGGGTATCAACGGCAACGCCATCGAGGCGCTTGCGATCGATACGACCGGGTCCACCGTAATTGCGGTCGATGAGCAACTGCATCCACTGGGAGACTTTTACCTCTGGTGTGACCATCGCGCATGGCGCGAAGCGTCCGAGATTACCGCCCGCGGGCGCGAGCAGTCCCTGCCCGCGCTGAGTTGGTGTGGGGGCACCTATTCCTCGGAATGGGGCTTTGCGAAGGTGCTGCACTGGTTGCGTGCAAATCCTGCGCAGCGAGATCGGTTTCATACCGCCTACGAGCATTGCGATCTGATGGTAGCGATGCTCTGCGGAATCAAGCAAGCATCGCAGGTGCCCCGGTCGATTTGTGCGATGGGGCACAAGTGGATGTGGAACCGGGATCTTGGCGGTCTTCCGTCCGAAGAGTTCTTAGCCTCAGTTGACCCGTTGATGAGCGGTGTTCGGGCGCACCTTGATGGTCGGTATGAAACTTCGAATGCCACCGCCGGAGGCCTGTGCGTTGAATGGGCAAAGCGGCTCGGCCTTAGAAGCGGAATTCCAATTCCTGTAGGGGCGCTCGATGCGCATTGGGACGCAATAGGCGCCGGCTGTCGCAAGGGCGACGTAGTGAATGTGATAGGCACCTCGACTTGCATCATGGCACTTTCCGACACTCCACATCCCATTCCGGGAGTCTCCGGCGTCGTGCAGGGCTCCATTCACCCAGGCGCTGTGGGAATCGAGGCAGGCCTTTCTGCGGTCGGCGATCTCTTCGACGCGATCGCAAGGCGCGCCGGCAAGACTGTCGAGGCGCTGACGACAGGTGTGGAGCACTTTCGTGCAGGTCAAACGGGCCTGACTCGCCTGGCCTGGGACAACGGCGATCGCTGCGTACTCGTGAATCCTCAGTTGCGGGGCATGACGATTGGGTGGCGTCTCAATCACACGACGGAAGATGAATTCTTTGCCGCAATAGAAGGCACAGCCTTTCATACTCGAATCATCCTCGAGCGCATGCAGGATTATGGGGTACCCATCGAGCGCGTCATTAACGCCGGAGGGATCCCGCAACGAAATGAAACTCTGAACCGCGTGTACGCCGGCGTCTTAGGGAAACCGATACTGGTTCCCTCGGCGGGTACGAGGAGCCTCGGCTCTGCGATATTCGCGTTCATGGCGGCCGGCACGTTCACGAAGCTGGAGGAGGCTCAGGCGGCGCTTTCGCCCGTATTCCGCGTGGTTGAACCGGTGACGGAGGACGTTTTGGTCTATGAGGACCTATATGCTCGCTTTCGGGAACTCTACTTTTCCCTGGGCCAGACGACACAAACCAACTAGACCCATCTGCTAACCCGGCGATGACGTCACCCCTCCTCCAGCGCCAGCAGACGCGTGTCCCCGCCGACCGCGGCGGTATTGACGCTGATGCACTGTTCGACCAGCAAACGCTCGAGCGTGTAGTCCTCGTTGCCGACCACCACCGGCTGGATCGGGCCGTCGCCCGCCGCCAGCTGCTGGCACAGCTGCGCGAGCCACTGCGGTTGCAGCCGCGCCTCCGCCGCATCGACCAGCACCGCCTGGCAGGCCGGCGCGTGCGACAGCAGCGTGGCGCGAAGTTGCAGCGGCAGCGCCGCGCGCAGCGTGTTCGCAAGCTCCGCCTCATCGGCCAGTAGCGTGTTG
>Ga0181537_10002614_pt1 | contig 15790 bp, 19 predicted proteins | sample PEATcosm2014_Bin_39_FD_119765 | JGI IMG/M metagenome (GOLD analysis project Ga0181537, IMG submission 119765) | Peatland microbial communities from MTU Mesocosm Facility, Houghton, MI, USA - PEATcosm2014_Bin23_10_metaG | ecosystem: Environmental > Terrestrial > Soil > Wetlands > Peat | place... | reverse complement strand
CGGCGCATTGAACAAACGCGAAGGCCGGTTTGAACTCGCCCATGGCGGCACCATTTTACTGGATGAAATCAGCGAGATTTCACCCAGCGTCCAGGCCAAGCTGCTCCGGGTATTGCAGGAGCGAGAGCTGGAACGCGTCGGTGGCAACCGCACCATCAAGGTGGATGTGCGGGTCATAGCCACAACCAACCGCCGGCTTGACGAGAGCGTCGCGAAGAAGGAATTCCGGCAGGATTTGTTTTTCCGCCTGAACGTGGTGCCCATCCATCTTGCCCCCCTGCGCGAGCATCCCGAGGACGTGCCGCTTCTGGCCAAAGAATTCACCCGCCGTTTCTGTCGCAAACACGGGGCACAGGTCCACGGAATTTCGGCCAAAGCCTTGAACGCCCTCAAGGCGCATCACTGGCCCGGCAACATCCGCGAATTGCAAAATGTCATTGAGCGCGCAGTCATTCTTAGTGACGGCCAACAAGAACTCGAGCCGCAACACCTCGGATTTACGGCCGCCAACGAGCTGGATGACGTGTCTGCGGGCATTGATGTTCCAACGGGAACCAACGGCAGCAACTTTGCAACGATGGCCGAGATGGAAAAGCAACACGTTATTGCCGCGCTGCGCCGTTGCGAAGGCAACCGCACCCATGCCGCAAAAATGTTAAACATCAACGTCCGCACCCTGCGCAACAAACTGCTCGAATACAATGATGTTGTGATAGACGAGTCCGAAAAGGAAGAGCTGTCCGAAGCTTGAAGCTAGCAAAACGACGCGGCCTGGATTTTCTTCGGGGTTTTAGCAACTAGACAACACTTTCCTAGTGGAGACATTCAAAGAGGAATATTTTTCCTCTTTTGGCAGAGCACTTCACATAAAGTTCCATTTTCTCGTGTTTTTCACGCTGGCACCAATGCTGCTTAACACCGTCAGGAAAAAGTAGCATGATAGACGCCCTTTTCAATCAACCCGATTATCTGGCCGCAAAAAAAACGCTCGATGCTGTTTCTTTGCGCCAGACTGCCATCGCGAGCAATATCGCGAACCTCGAGACTCCCGGTTACAAACGGCTGGACGTGGCGGCTTCCTTCAACACAGAACTCCAACGCGCCTGCGCCGCGCGTGACCCGCAGGAAATTGCCGCTCTGAAGCCCGAACTGGAAGTCGATCCAAACGCGGTTGCCGTCAGCCCCGATGGCAACACGGTGAGCTTGGAGGATGAATTGCTCAAGATGAACCAGAATTCCCTGGCCAACACGCTGGAAACGCAGTTGATCAGCACTGATCTTTACCGGCTCAAAATGGCCATTACCGGCACCGCCGGTTGACGAATATGATTGATATTCTTTCTGGAATCCAGAACACCACCGCCGCACTCGACGCCGAGCGCACACGGTTGAATGTCATTTCCGAAAACATTGCCAACGCGAACACAACGCACGGCGTCGATGGCAAGCCTTATCAACGACAGGTCGTGGTGTTTGAAAGCGCCCTTCGGCAGGCAATGGACGGCGGACCGGCCACACCAACCCTGCAAGTAGCCGGAATTGAAAAAGATCCGCGCCCGTTTGATATGGTTTACGAACCGGGCAATCCCGATGCCGATGCGCACGGCATGGTCGCCACGCCGAACGTCAATATCCAGGAGGAAATGGCGGACATGATTTCCGCCTCGCGCACCTTTGAGGCAAATCTTGCAGTAGTCAAAAACGCCCGCGAAATGGCCCTGCAAGTTCTATCCATTGGCAAACATTGATTTGAACCATGATACCGCTCAATGCCATCCAGCCGCTAATGTCAGCTTACGGTGTTTCGCCAAGCGAAAAAATTTCGCCGTCGCTGCCGGTCACACCTACCGACCAGCCCGGCATACTCGCTCCGGCGCAGCCGTCGGGCGATTCTTTTTCCACAATGCTCGGGAAGATGGTCGGCGAAGTTAACGACAAACAAATCAGCGCCTCGCAAAATGTGAACAATTTACAGGCGGGCGGCGATGTTTCACTGCATCAGGCCGTCATTGGGATGGAAGAAGCCAACGTCTCATTTCAACTGATGGTCGAGGTCCGCAACAAGCTGCTCGATGCTTATCAGGAAATCATGAAAATGCAGTTATAAGAAAATTTTCCAATGAACAATCTTTCCAAACTTGGCACACAACTTGTAGAAATCTGGAAGCAGCTTGGCGTAAGCCAGCGTGTCAGCGTCATCTCGGCCACGCTCGTCCTGATGGCGGGCTTGGGCTCGCTAGCATTCTGGTCATCACGCGCTGATTACAGCCTGCTTTACGGCAAGTTATCCGACACCGAGGCGTCCAAAGTCATCTCCGCACTTGACGACGCCAAGGTTCCTTACAAGGTCGGCGAGGGAGGCGGTTCCATCCTCGTTCCAGCAGACAAGGTTTATGAAATGCGGATGCAATTGGCCGGAAAGGGAATTCCCAGCGGCGACGGCGTGGGTTTTGAAATATTCGACAAGCCAAACTTCGGCATTTCCGATTTCGTGCAGCGCGCAAATTACACGCGCGCCATCCAAGGCGAACTGGCCCGCACCATCAGCCAGATTGACGAGATTGAAGCCGCCCGCGTGATGATCGTCATACCCGAAAACCGGCTGTTGCTCGACAAGGACAAGCATCCCACCGCGTCTGTTTTCGTCCGCGTGCGCGGCAACACACAATTGCAACCGTCGTCAATCAATTCCATCCGGTTCCTCGTCGCCAATTCGGTAGAAGGTTTGAGCCCCAATTTCGTAACCGTCGTGGACAATCTGGGAAACGTGCTTTCCGAAAACAACGAAAACGACTCCATTTCCGGTCTGTCCACTTCCCAGCTCGCCGCCCAGCGCAACCTGGAACAATATCTCGCAAAGAAGGCGCAGGACATGCTTGAAAAAGTCCTCGGTCCCGGCCAGGCCATCGTCCGCGTTTCCGCTGAAATCAATTTTGACACCACCAGCAGCACTGCGGAGAAATACGATCCTGACGGCCAGGTCATCCGCACCCAAACCAAGAATGACGAGAGCACCATCGCCACAAGTTCCAGTTCCACATCGGCCGTTGGCATCTCCGCCAACACCTCCACGGACACCAACAGCGTCAGGTCCGGGTCTTCTCCGATCAACAATTCCGACAACCACAAGACCACTTCCACCGTCGAATACGAAATCAACAAAACCGTCAGCAGCCTCACCCAGTCGGCAGGCGGCATCAAACGGCTTTCCGCCGCCGTGACCGTCGCCGCGCAATACGATGGAACCGGCACCGACCGCAAAGTCGTCAACCGCTCGCCGGAGGAGCTCGACAAGCTGAAGCAGATTGTCATTGGCGCGATTGGCATCCAGACCGGTGCCGACAACATACGCAACGACACTCTCACTCTGGAGGAACTGCCCTTCAACGACGAGTTCGCCACCACCATGACCCAGCAACTCGATCAGCAGCAGCAACGACAGTTCTGGTGGGACACGGCGCGTAATTTTGTTTATCCCGCTCTCGGTCTGGTGGCACTCGTCGTGTTGCTACGCATTTTCAAGCGCACGCCAGTTCAAGAAATTCCATTGGGCGTTCCCGTAGGCAAACTAATGGGCCAACAAAATGGGAACGGAAATGGCAATGGTCACAGCCATTGGCATCCCGAACCGCAGCCGGGCGTTGTGACCGTGGATGTGCTGAACCGGCTCATCAAGGAAAACCCATCAAACATGAGCCAGGCCATCCGTGATTGGATGAACCGTGGATCAACACCTGAACGCTGATTATTCATGGCTGCAAAAATTGAAAATTCACCCGATGCGGCGCCTGCCGAGAATGGCGCGTTGACCAAAACGCAGAAGCTCGCGGCGTTGCTGGTGATGATCGGGCCTGAAAGCGCGTCGGAAATCATGAAGCAATTTCAGCCGGGCGAAATTGAACCTGTTTCCCGCGAAATGGCGCGGTTCAACCTGATCACACGTGAACAGCAGCAGGAAATCCTGTTTGATTTTTCAGAGGTTGCGCTGGCCGCCAGCACTTCCGTTTCGGCGGGACTGGACGTCACACGCAACTCTCTCGAAAGAGCCGTGGGCAGCATCAAGGCCAGCGACATTCTCGGTCGCATCCTGCCAAACCGCGCCTCCGCCGGCGCCATGCAATCCATTGCCGACATGGATTCGCGAAGCATTTTCAACCTCATCCGTGACGAACAGCCGCAAACCATGGCCTTCGTCATCAGTCATCTCTCGCCTGAAAAAGCCGCACAGATGTTTTCCCTGTTCCAACCGGAACAACGCGAAAGCATCATCGAGCGACTCGCCACCTTGGCGCCAACACCGGTTGAAGTGGCGGAAAAAGTGGTGAACGTGCTCAACGCAAAAATGGGCGTGAAACAGACCCGCGCTTTGAGCCAGACCGGCGGTGTCACGCCTGCTGCGGACATCCTTAACGCGATGGACAAAAACATCAGCCGCCTCCTGCTTTCCAGCATCGAAGAGCGCAATCCGGAATTATCGCAGGCGATTCGCAAAAAAATGTTCACGTTCGAGGATTTGCTCCTGCTCAATGCGCAGGTCATCCAACGCATCATGCGCGAGACGGAAATGCGCGACCTCGCACTTGCATTGAAGAAAGCCAGCGAGCCACTCAAAAAATTGCTGCTTTCCAACATCTCGCGCCGCGGCGCCGAAGGTGTGCAGGACGAAATGATGGCACTGGGCCATGTGAAGCTCCGCGACGTTGAAGCCGCACAACTGAGAATCATCGATGCCGTCCGCAAACTCGAAACCGATGGCGAAATCGACCTTGATGAAGCTCGCAACGTTGAATATGAAGTGGTCTGAAACCATTGTTCTAAAGGAACCACTCCGCGAAGTGCGCTTGAGCGTGCTGCCGCCAGAAAGCGAACAGGAAAATCGTGCTCGCGCCCTCGAACAGGCCGCCTTCGAACGCGGACGGCTGGACGCCGAAAAGAATCTCGGGGAACAGCTGCTCCAGCAACGGAATGAATTGCTCGAACTGCAACAAGGTGTTCTTGAATCGTTGCGTAACGCCGTGCCGGATGTCATTCAACAAACCGAGGGTGTCTTGTTTCAAATCGCGCTGGAATCCGCAAAAAAATTTGTCGCAGGAATTCCCATTGATTCCGTTCTAGTCGAAGCCATCGTGCGAGAAGCGGTACTTGAAACCAAGGAGACCGCCGAAATAACCGTCCATCTCCATCCTGACGATCTTGCATTGTTGCACAAACACGCTGCGCCGATTCTTCAGGGTTTGCCCGAAGCCGGCCCGCTCAAATTCATTGGTTCATCCGAAATCACCTGCGGCGGCTGTCTGGTGCAAACCCGATTTGGCCTGCTCGATGCGCGCCGCGAAACAAAGATCGAACAAATTCGGGAATCCATTTCCAAATGAAACCCGCCATTTCCTGCCCAGCCAAACGCTTTGATGCAGCGCTTCAACGTGTGCGACATGCGCGCGTCACGGAAACTTGTGGTCGAGTCGTGCAAGTAATCGGGCTGGTCATTGAATCGGAGGGACCAGTCGCAGCGGTTGGCGAAATCTGCCGCATTGAATCCGCCCGGCACGACGGCATCACACTCGCCGAAGTCGTCGGCTTTCGAAACCATCACCTACTGCTCATGCCGCTGGGTGAACTGAAAGGCATCCATCCCGGGAGCGAAGTCACCGCCACCGGCGCGCCAATGCGCATTGGCGTCGGCAACGCGCTCAAAGGCCGTGTCCTTGATGGTTTGGGCCGTCCGATTGACGGGCTTGGACCGGTTCAAACCGAGCAGTCCGTTGAATTAAATTTGTTGCCGCCGCACCCGCTAAAGCGTCAGCGCATTCACCGTGTATTTCAAACGGGCATCAAGGCCGTTGATACATTCATGCCATGCGGCCGCGGACAGCGTCTCGGCATTTTTGCCGGCAGCGGCGTTGGCAAATCCACATTGCTCGGCATGATGGCGTCGCGCGCAGATGCCGACGTAAACGTCATTGCACTCATCGGCGAACGTGGTCGCGAGGTTCGCGAATTTTTGGAACGTGATCTCGATGCACTCGGGCGCAAAAAATCAGTCGTCATCGTCGCCACTTCCAACGAACCCGCTTTGCATCGAATAAAGGGCGCATCATTGGCAATGGCCATCGCGGAATTTTTTCGCAATCTGGGGTTGAGCGTGCTGTTGATGATGGATTCCGTGACACGCCTGGCGATGGCGCAACGTGAGATTGGCCTAGCTGTCGGAGAACCGCCGACCACACGCGGTTACACACCATCGGTTTTTTCAATGCTTCCGCAGCTGCTCGAACGCGCCGGCACCTCTGAAACAGGCGACATCACCGGTTTATTCACTGTTCTGGTCGAAGCAGACGACATGAATGATCCGATTGCCGACGCGACACGCTCGATCCTCGACGGGCACATCGTGCTAACACGCGAATTGGCGACTCAAAACCATTACCCGGCGATTGACGTTCTGGAGAGCGTAAGCCGGCTCAACCGCGATCTGTTGAAGCCGGAGCAGCTAGCATTGACTGCCGCCGGACGCGAACATCTGGCGGTTTACCGGCGCAATCAGGATTTAATCAACATCGGCGCCTATCCGGCTGGCAGCAATCCGGCAATCGACCACGCCATTGCCTTGCACGAACCGCTAAAACGTTTTTTACGGCAGGGAGTCGGCGAAGGATTTGACACTACCCAAAGCTGGTCGCAACTGTCGGCGGCTTTGTCCACGCCTATCCCGCAAAAACAACCTCAGCCCAGGAAATAAATTATGAAATCATTTCGTTTTTCCCTTCAACCGCTGCGCCTGCTGCGCGAGCAAAAGGAGCGAGTCGCGCAAAAACGTTATGTCGAGGCTTTGCGTGCCACCGATGAGGCTGCCGCCAAACTCGATGCAGGGTTCCTTGAATTGTCCACGTCGTGGACGGCTTTCTGCGAGGAGGTTGCCGATGGTGCAACTTTCGCGAAATTGCACCAAACACGAGCTTGGTGCGGTGAAATCGAACTGCGTTGTGAGCAACTGACAGCCGCACTGAAAGCCGCCCAACTCGCCGCCCAGGAGGCTTGGCATGAAATGTCGGTGGCCACCCGGGAACGCAAGGCTCTCGACCAGTTGCGCGATAAATTCCGGCGCGCCTACGACAATGATGTGCAGCGCGATGAACAAAAGGAATTGGACGAAATGGGGCTGCGGCTAAATTCATCGGCATCCAATCAAAGTGAATCCGTCCCGACATTAATGGAAAAAATATGACACGCTGGCTTACATCTTCGTGGATGGTCGCCTTCTTGGGCTGCCTGATTTATTTGGGAACGACGGCGCTGCTGATTCGACCTACACAATTTGCCGGCGTCCATGCCATGCTCACCGAAGCCAAACTGACACCGGACAACGACCCGTCGTGGAAGTTCAAGAATCCAGAATTTGCGCAGTGGGTCGCGGAACTTAAAATGGAAAAAGGCGACTTGGATGAGCGCAAACAGCAGTTACAGGAATTGCAAACGCGGTTGGATGCCGAGCGCCAGGAATTTTCAACGGCCACACAAACGGTCTACCAATTGCAGGCGGAATTTGACCGGAACGTCGTCCGCCTCAAGTCGCAGGAAATGATCAATCTCAAGCAACAGTCCAAGGTAATAGCAGCCATGTCGCCGGAAGGTGCGGCGCGCATGATCGCCCAAATGTCCGATGACGATGTCGTGCGGCTGCTCGCTGTGATGAAGCCCGATGAAGCCAGCCTGCTGCTCGACTCGTTGAGCAAGCAAAGTGACGACGGAGCAAAATATGCCGCCCAAATTACAGAGCGTCTGCGGATGGTTTTGCCTCCAGATGCCTCCGAAACCAAATCATCACCCTGATGTCCACGCTTAAAGCCATTCTATCTTCAGTTGGCAACGATTCATCAGCGAGTCCAAAACCATCTGCCGGTCCGTTGTCGCAGCTTCCGGTGGAAAAATTTCAAACCCTCATGGAACGCCTCTCGGGGCATTCCCCTTCCGAAAATTTGCAGGTCAACACCATTCCAAATGGCGATTGCCCGTTGCCTGCTGCCCAGCAATCTCCTCAACCAATCGCCAAAAACGCTGAAACCGGCATAACTGATTCAGACAAAGCCAGCCCAGTTTCCAAACGCAACCCGGCTGCGGCCAGATTAAAAATCAAATCCGATTTCGCTCCCGGCACAGACACTATGGTTCCATTGGATTACACAATTTCGGTTGTCGCCGAATTATCCACTGTGCAATCGCCTGCCGTCATCACGAAAAATACCGATGGCAATCCGCCAAAATCGCAATCGGAGACCGAAGGAAAATCGGCCGGCAACATAGCCGTTTGTTTTGATACAAAAAAGCTGGTTAATGGAAACATGTCCACTCTCTCGCGTGCGGCACAACTGTTGAGCGAGGCCAATTCAAAACCAGCTACACCTGTTCAAAACGGCCAAAACATCAAGCCGGCAGATTCACAACCCGCATCAATCAGGAATCAGTTAATTTTGTCCACGCCCCCGGAAAAATCTGCCGAGTCCGGCAACAAAGCCGCCTTGACGGAAATTTTGAATCCGCAAGGCGACGAAAAATCATTGCCGTCACCTAACGCTAAATCCGGCGAGGCATTTACGGCTCCGGCTATGGAAAATATAGGCGAAAATCAAAAACAACCGGCGACGATCATCATCAGTGTCGGTTCCAGTGCGGGTTGGGATGCGATGCCGAATTCCTTAAAGTTGAACGATGGCACACCTGTTGCTCAACAAGACATGAGCATGAAAATGTCGGCTAAAAAGACAAGTTTTTCCGAGGCAACTAAGCAAAAGTTGCCGAGCACGGTTGCGTCTGCCGCCGGGGGTAGTGTGTCGGGGCATTTGGATCATGCAGATGAGCCCGCGCCATTAAAAAACAGCAGCGATCCGGTTTTAGCGATTAGCACCGGAATGCCGCCGAATGCCGCCGTTGCCAAAACCGTTTCCCAAGAAGCATTAAACACAGCTCAGTCCGTCTCCATAGGCACGCCAGCACTGGAACGGACGAGAGAAATGTTGGCATTGGAAGTTGTGCGTTTACACGAAAATGGCGCGGATGAACTGCGTCTTGTGATCAAACCGGACGCCGGCACACAGTTATCTCTCAATCTTCAGCAGCGCAACGACGGCGTGGAAGTGCGTGCAATTTTGGATCGCGGGAATTTCGACCTGCTTAACCGGCACTGGCCGGAATTACAGCAGCAGCTTGAAGCACGTGGCGTGCGAGTCGCGCCGCTGTCGTGCGCGGAACATTTTTTTGGAGGCGGAAGCGAAGGCTTCCGACAACCCACCACCCCCAACGGCCAAACTGCCGGGGACGATGCCGAACAGGTGGAAGCGCCTGCGGTGTTGGTTTCTGGTTTGCCCACGGCCACAGCCACGGCTTCCGCCTCCGCAACCTTGGCACGCAATTGGGAAACTTGGGCTTAAAATTATATGTCATCCACCATATCATCAATCAACTCCACCGCCGCGGCGAACTCACAATCAACCGCCAACGCCATTACATCGGCAACATCTCAAACGCTGTCCGAACAGGATTTCCTCAATCTTCTGGTCACACAAATGACCTCGCAGGATCCGTTGAACCCGGAGACTAATCAGGATTTGTTGTCTCAGATGGTCGGTTTCAGCACGTTGGCCAGTAACACCACCACGCAAACCGACCTAGGCCAGTTGGCAGGCGGTCAGACCTTCTCGGAAGCCAACTCATTGATTGGATCGCAGGTTAATTTACAGACGGATTCAAACGGCGACACGACGCAAGGTATCGTCAGCGGCGTGAATGCTTCTTCCGGCACTGCGCAAATCGTCGTCAATGGCCAGTCCTACAGCCTCAATCAGTTGCTTTCAGTTACGCCACCTTCAACATCTACACCTTCGACACAATAAACTAAACCCATAACCACACAATTATATGATCGGTTCACTTCAAACAGGTGTCAGCGGCCTCCAACAGTTTCAGGAGGATCTCCAAGTAATCGGCAACAACATCGCCAACGTCAATACAAACGGCTACAAGAGCCAGAGCATGGATTTTGAGGACGAGCTTAGCCAAAGCTTGTCAAATGGCACAAACCCCATGCAGATCGGTGAAGGTGTCACCACCGGTGCCATCAACTCGGACGATACCCAAGGCACTATCAACAGCACCGGCAACACGGCGGACATGGCCATTAACGGCAGCGGCTATTTTGTTGTCAAAGATTCCTCCACAAGCGCATCCTACGTCACGCGCGACGGCGAGTTTAATCTCGACGCCAACGGTTATCTGGTTACAGCCAACGGTCAACGCGTCCAGGGTTATACCGGCTCCAGCACCAGCACCATCGGCGATCTCCAAATCAACAGCGCCGCCGCCATAACCGCCCTCAACGACACCACCAACCCCGCACCGACCCTCACCAATTATAGCATCAACACGTCTGGACAGATTAACGCCACTTTGAGCGACGGCACCAGCGGAGTAATCGGACAAGTTGTGTTGCAAAACTTCACCAATCCGCAGGCCCTAGTAAACCAGGGTGACAACCTTTACACCTACTCCACCGCCGCCGGAGCACTTGCTGCGCCTGTTGCGGCCAATTCCAGCGGCTTGGGCCAGATACAATCCGGAGCGCTCGAATCATCCAATGTGGATTTAGCTACACAAATGTCCGACTTGATAACAGCGCAGCGCGACTTTGAAGCCAACGCCAAAATGGTCACCACCAGTGACGAAGTTTTGCAGGATCTGATCAATCTCAAGCGCTAATCTCATAAATTTCAAACGCTAATTTCCCATGCCCGCCAATCCCGCAGACGATGCCCCCGCCGCAGAGGAAACACTCACGCCCGCTCCCAAAGCCGGCGGCGGCTTCTCAGCGTGGGTGCCGCTCATCGTCACCATCATTCTCATGCCGGTGATCGCCTACGCCATGACGAATTTCGTTCTGCTGCCGCAAATCCAAAAAAACCTCGGCATCTCATCTACCACCTCAGACTCCGGCACCAAATCCAAGGCCGAAAATCCCGGTGCAAAAAAAATTACAGTCGCCATGGACAAACTCCTCGTCAACATAGCCGGCACCATGGGCTCGCGCTACCTCCTCACCAGCCTTTCCGTGGTCAGCACCGATCCCGGCTTTCAACAAAAAATGACCGACAACGACCCAGCCTTGCGAGACATGGTCACCAGCGCCCTTTCCGCCAAAACACTGACCGATCTGGAAAAACCCGACGAACGCAATCTTATCCGCACCGAACTGCTTGCCGGTTTCAACAACATCCTAGGCAACGATGAAGTGCAGGAAATTTACCTGACCGAATTCGCCATTCAATGAACAACACCGACTCAGAAAATCCGAAGTCGGAAATCGGAAGTCCGCCACTGGCCGACGTTACAGTGCTAACATCACAGGGCGTGCGCGAAAACCGCAAGGCCGCTGAAATTCGCAACTATGATTTCCGGCAGTCCGGTTTTCTTGCACCGAGCGAACTGCGCCGCATCCGACAGCGGCATGAACAATTTGTGCGGTCGCTTGCAGCGCGACTGGCGATATTCCTGCGGCTGGAATTCACGCTACATCTGGCCAAGCTACAGATTGTGGGCTATCTGAAATTCACCGAAAGCCTACCAAACCCAACGCATATTACATTATTCAAGGTGGACCCGCTCAAAGGCGTTGGGTTGCTGGCCATCCCGCCACGACTCGGTTTGAGCCTTGTGGACAGGATGCTGGGAGGCTCCGGCAAGATGCCTGACGCCGCGCGAGAGTTGAGCGAGATCGAAGTAGCGCTGATAGACCAGGTGGCGCAATTATTTGTTAACGAATGGTGCGCGCACTGGCCTGAGATACGCGAGCTACGCCCGTCTTACCTAGGCCATGAAAACAACAGCCGGTTCCTTCAAACCGCCACTCCCGAAAGTGCCATGCTCATCATCACGCTCAACACCGGCTTGAGCGACCAGTTGGAACCGGTTCAACTTGCGTTTCCCTACGCCACAGTGGAACCGCTCATGCGCCTGCTTGCGCCCGCTGGACTGCCGGAAACAGATGTGATGTCTGCCGCCGCAGTGCGCCCGAAATGGAATTCTGATTTTGATGACGTGCGGGTTCCGGTGGTGGCCGAATGGCAAGGCCTAAAGCTTTCCACAGGAGACATTGCTCATCTCAAAGAAGGCAATGTGCTGATGCTGGATGCCCAATGCGCTGGGCAAGTGCAGATAAGATTCAACCAAATTCCAAAATTCATCGGCCGACCCGGCACGCGCTCCGGCAACTGGGCCGTTGAATTGACAAATTCCGTTAGTACATAAAATCATGAACGCCACCGCTCCCGCCAATTTAAACCTCGTGCTCGATGTACCGGTAAGCCTCACCATCGAGCTTGGCAGTTGCCAGCTCGCGATGAAGGAAGTGCTCCAGCTCAATATAGGCTCTGTCGTCCAGCTCGACAAACCAGCCGATGCACCGGTGGAATTGAGCGTCAACGGCAAGCTCATCGCCCGCGGCGAAGTTGTCGTGATTGAAGACCGTTTCGGCGTGAAAATCACCGAGGTCGTCGGCAGCGCCAACGCAATCGCCGCTTAAGCTGAGAATGAAGAAAGGACAAATGCAAAATGAAAAAACTCCCACTCAGATCCGCTATACTGGCTTTTTCATTCTTCATTCTTCATTCTTCATTAGCTGAAACAACAAATTCCGCAGCCGTTTCGCCGATTGTTCCTGCGCTTTCAACCCCGAACATTGGTGTGTCGCTGCTTCGCGTAACGGGTGCTTTAGCGCTGGTGATCGGACTTTTCCTGGCCGGTGTCTGGTTGCTCCGTAATTGGCAGCGGCTATCCTTTGAGCGTGGTCACGCACCGAAGCTGAATGTTTTGGAAATTCGTTCATTGGGCGGACGGCAGTCAATTTATGTTGTGGGCTACGAACAGGAACGTTTTCTACTCGCGTCATCGCCGGCCGGTGTAAACTTTCTGACTCATCTTCCAACTGCAGGCAACGATCCTGAAAGCGTGGAGTCGAAACCGGCCATTCCATTTTCCCAAGCACTGGCACAGGTGCTCAAAGGCAAATGAACGAGCCAAGCAAAATTAAAAAATCTGGCCGCTATCGCTTGGTTGCGGTTCTGCTTGTTTTTTTGTTCGCCGGCATCATGGGCGCGACGGCACAGACCAACCTCACCACCGGCTTCGGTCCCGTTCAAATTACTCTTGGCACGAACAACGGCCCACAGGACGTGGACACCAGCGTCAAGGTTCTGGCCGTGCTCACTCTGTTGACGCTGGCACCTTCGATTCTCCTGCTGATGACCTGCTTCACGCGTATCGTGATTGTGCTGTCGTTTGTGCGCACCGCCTTGCAATTGCAAGGCACGCCCGCCAACCAAATTATAGTCGGCCTCTCGCTGTTTCTAACGATGTTCATCATGGCACCAGTCTGGGATGGTATTCAGAACGATGCACTCACTCCGTATCAGGCGAACCAAATCAACAGCCAGCAAGCAATGGACCGGGCATCGGCACACATACGAACTTTCATGCTCCAACAGGCCCGCCCGAAAGATGTTGAATTATTTGCGCAAATGGCGAAATTGCAACCGACGAAACCTGATGATTTGCCGTTACGCGTTGTGATTCCCGGTTTTATCATCAGCGAACTGCGCACCGCATTTCAAATGGGTTTTCTAATTTTTGTGCCCTTTATCCTGATTGACCTCGTAGTCGCCACCGTGCTGATGAGCATGGGCATGATGATGATGCCGCCCACGGTTTTTTCTTTACCGCTAAAACTGCTCCTGTTTGTGCTCGTGGATGGCTGGTCGCTTATCGTGACCTCGCTTGTCCACAGTTTTGGAATGTAACACAACAACTAATAATATATGAACGCGGAATTCGCCATTGAACTGCTTAAAACCATGATTTACCAGGGATTGATGATTGCCGCCCCGCTGCTGGCCACGGCCATGGTTGTCGGGCTGGCCGTCAGCCTGTTTCAGGCCGTCACGTCAATTAACGAACAAACAATGACATTTGTGCCCAAGGCGCTGGCAGTAATCGCCGTGCTGCTGGTGTTATTGCCATGGATTGTGCGGACGCTGGTGGAATTCACCATCACAGTCATCCAGAAAATGCCGGAGATGGTTCAATAAATTCCTGCCCGTCCTGCGCCTTCACAATTGAAAACAAATTGAAGGTAATGACGAGAATGAGGCAAAAATTAAATGGTAATAGATTTTTACAACTGGATGCTCGTGTTCATGCGCGTTGGCGCGTTCCTGCTGGTGCTGCCGTTTTTTTCGATGACCAATTTTCCGGCCACAATGCGCGTCGCGCTGTCGGCGTTGACCGCCTTGCTGCTCGCGCCAACGCTGCCGCCATTCCACGTGGATAACATGCCGTTTTTTTCTCTTTTCGGTACGATGGTTCAAGAGGCGTCAATAGGGCTGCTGCTAGGCTTCGTGGCCCGGATGGTTTTTTTTGCAGTTGACCTCGCCGGCAATGTCATCGCGAGTGAACTGGGTCTGAACATGGGCGCGATTATGGATCCGATGACCGGAATGTCCTCGCAAGTGCCGGGAACGATTTTGTTTTTTCTGGCGGCGGTGGTGATGCTGACTATGGATTTGCATCATTGGATATTACTCGGCTTTCAACGCACTTATTCTGTGCTGCCCATCGGCGGCGCACATCTGAACGGCGAATTGTTCAATGTCGTTCTCAACCAGATCAGTAATATCTTCGTGGTGGCGCTGCAAATTTCCGCGCCGGTGCTGGCAGTGTCGTTTGTGGTCACCGTCGTGTTTGGGGTGTTAAGCCGTGCCGTGCCGCAAATGAACGTATTCATTTTGAGCTTTTCCTTCCGCATCGTCGCCGGACTGGTTGTCTTCGGCTTTACATTGCAACTTACGGCACAACATGTAATCAATTTCCTAAACCGCCTGCCGGACGATCTGTTGAATCTCGGACAACTCTTGGGAACGCGATGAATAACATGTTTCGTTATTATTGTTCACGTTCTCGTCATCGACAATATCCATATATGACGACGAGATCAAAAAGGATGTGTTTATGAGCGAACAAACCGGCGAAAAAACGGAGCAACCAACAGCGAGGCGGATGGAGGACGCGCTCAACCATGGTCAGATTGCCCGTAGCGCGGAGGTGCAGACAGCGTTTGTGCTGCTTGGCGCGGTGGCCGCCCTTTCCTTTACCGGACCGGAAATATGGAAACAACTCGTAGCCACCACCGAACTCACGTTCAGCCATCTGGCTGACATATCCATCACCAGCACTGCTCTTCAAGGCTATGCCTTGGCCGGTTCATTGGTGTTCCTGAAATGTGCTGCCCCCGTGGTTATCGCCACCATGCTGGCTGGATTGCTTGCCGGTGCCAGCCAAAACCGTTTCAACACAGCTTCCGAGGCGCTTACTCCCAATTGGGACCGATTGAATCCGGTGGAGGGTTTCAAGCGGGTATTTTCATTCCGCAGCGCGGTGCCGTCGCTGGTTTCGATTGTCAAACTGGAGGTGATCATCGCCCTCACTTATTCGCAGGTGCGCACCATATTAAACGACCCCATTTTCACCACGGCGGTGAGCGTGGGGCGTATGGCGGAATTTCTGGCCCAGACCGGCCTGCAAATTTTCCTCCGCGTCAGCCTCGCGCTTCTCGTCATCGCCGCTGCGGACTACGGATATCAATGGTGGCGCACGCATCAGGATTTGATGATGACCAAGGACGAAGTGAAGGAAGAAATGAAAAGTTCGGAGGGCAACCCACAGATCAAATCCGCCAGACGCCGTCGCCGGT
>Ga0181537_10002611_pt1 | contig 15795 bp, 12 predicted proteins | sample PEATcosm2014_Bin_39_FD_119765 | JGI IMG/M metagenome (GOLD analysis project Ga0181537, IMG submission 119765) | Peatland microbial communities from MTU Mesocosm Facility, Houghton, MI, USA - PEATcosm2014_Bin23_10_metaG | ecosystem: Environmental > Terrestrial > Soil > Wetlands > Peat | place... | reverse complement strand
TTCGCCGTCTTTCGCCGCAATATCGCTCAGCACGCCGGCGGCCGGCGCCGGCACTTCGATGGTCACCTTGTCGGTCTCGAGCTCAACCAGGGGCTCATCGACCGCGACCGCGTCGCCGGGCTTTTTGAACCATTTGCCGATGGTCGCCTCGGTCACCGATTCCCCGAGCGTCGGCACGCGTATTTCGGCCATGGCGTCCTCTTCGCATTGCTTCGTCTTGGCCGGGCTGGTCCCGGCCATCTACGTCTTTGGTAAGAATTAGCCCAGCGCGTCTTCCAAGAACTGCTTGAGCTGAATGAGATGCAGCGACATCTGCCCGACCGCCGTCGATGCCGAGGCCGGCCGGCCGGCATAGCGGGCACGGCGCGATTTGGCGCCGATCTGGTTGAGCACCCATTCCAGAAAGATATCGACGAACACCCAGCCGCCCATGTTGCGCGGTTCTTCCTGGCACCAGACGATCTCGGCCTGTTTAAAGCGCGACAGCTCCGTCATCAGCGCCTTGGTGGGGAAGGGATAAAGCTGTTCGATGCGCAGCAGATAGACATCGTCGAGGCCGCGTTTCTCGCGCTCCTCGTAGAGATCGTAATAGACTTTGCCGGAGCACAGCACGACGCGGCGAATCTTGTCGTCGGCGACGAGCTTGATGGCCTCGTTCGGCAGGGTTTGCGCATCGTCCCATAACAGCCGATGGAACGAAGTCGCCGGGCCCATTTCGTCGAGACGCGACACCGCGCGCTTGTGGCGCAGCAGCGACTTCGGCGTCATCAGGATCAGTGGCTTGCGGAACTCGCGATTGAGTTGGCGGCGCAGGATGTGGAAATAGTTCGCCGGCGTGGTGCAGTTCGCCACCTGCATGTTGTCCTCGGCGCACATCTGCAAGAAGCGCTCGAGACGGGCGGAGGAATGTTCCGGCCCCTGCCCCTCGTAGCCGTGCGGCAATAAGCAGACCAGCCCGGACATGCGCAGCCACTTGCGTTCGCCCGACGAGATGAATTGGTCGAACAGCACCTGCGCGCCGTTGGCGAAGTCGCCGAACTGGGCTTCCCAAAGCGTCAGTGCATTGGGCTCGGCCAGCGAAAACCCGTATTCGAAGCCGAGCACGGCTTCTTCCGAAAGCATCGAATTGATCACTTCGAAGCGGGCTTGGCCGTCGCGCAGATGATTGAACGGCGTGTAGCGCTGCTCGGTCTCCTGGTCGGTCAGCACCGAATGGCGTTGCGAGAAGGTGCCGCGCTCGCTGTCTTGGCCGGACAGTCTCACCTTGTGACCGTCGAGCAAGAGCGAGCAGAAGGCGAGCGCTTCGCCGGTCGCCCAGTCGATGCCGGTTCCGGTTTCGATCGCCTTGCGCCGGCTATCCAAAAACCGGTTGAGCGTCTTGTGCAGATGGAAACCCGGCGTCAGCGTCGTGATCTTTTGGCCGATCTCCTTGAGCGTCGCGATTTCGACGCCGGTCTTGCCGCGGCGGGCATCGTCGGCGTCGCCGGCGGACTTGAATCCGGACCAGCGGCCATCGAGCCAGTCGGCCTTGTTGGCAAGATAGCCTTGCGCCGCATCGAGCTCGGCGTCGAGATGGCCGCGCCAGGTCGCTTTCATCTGTTCGACTTCGCCCGCGGTGACGACGCCGCCGGCCACGAGCTTGTCGCTATAAATCTCAAGCGTGGTCGGATGTGCCGCGATTGCCTTGTACATCAAGGGCTGCGTGAACGACGGCTCGTCGCCTTCGTTATGACCGTGGCGCCGATAGCAGAACATGTCGATGACCACGGGCTTTTGAAACTTTTGCCGGAATTCGGTCGCGACCTTGGCGGCGAACACCACGGCTTCGGGATCGTCGCCGTTGACGTGAAAGATCGGCGCCTCGATCATCTTGGCGACATCGGACGGATAGGGCGACGACCGCGAGTAACGCGGATCGGTGGTGAATCCGATCTGATTGTTGACGATGAAATGCACCGAGCCGCCGGTGCGGTGACCGCGCAAGCCGGACAGCCCGAGCGATTCCGCGATCACGCCCTGTCCGGCAAACGACGCATCGCCGTGGATCAACAGCGGCATCACCATGGTGCGGTCGTCGGGGGTAGCGCCGAGCTGATCCTGCTTGGCCCGCACCTTGCCGAGCACCACTGGGTCGACGATTTCGAGATGCGACGGGTTGGCGGTCAGCGACAGATGCACCTTGTTCAGGTCGAATTCGCGATCCGACGAGGCGCCGAGATGATATTTGACGTCACCCGACCCCTCGACCGCGTTCGGCGTCGAGGAGCCGCCCTTGAATTCGTGGAAGATGGCCCGGTGCGGCTTGGCCATGACCTGGGACAAGACGTTGAGCCGGCCACGGTGGGCCATGCCGATGATGATCTCGCGCACGCCCAGCGCGCCGCCGCGCTTGATGATCTGCTCGAGCGCCGGGATCATCGACTCGCCGCCGTCCAGACCGAACCGTTTGGTGCCGGTGAATTTTACATCGCAGAATTTTTCAAAGCCTTCGGCTTCCACCAGTTTGTTGAGGATGGCGCGCTTGCCCTCCTTGGTGAAGCTGATCTCTTTGTCCGGCCCCTCGATGCGTTCCTGGATCCAGCCTTTTTGCGCGCCGTTGGAGATGTGCAAAAATTCGACGCCCAGCGTCTGGCAATAGGTGCGGCGCAAAATGCCGACGATCTGGCGCACGGTGCCAAATTCGAGGCCGAGCACCTTATCGAGGAATATTTGACGATCGAGATCGGCTTCGGAAAAGCCATAGGTGCGCGGATCGAGTTCCTCCTCGTTCGCCGGCACGTGCAGGCCGAGCGGGTCGAGATTGGCGTGAAAATGGCCGCGCGCGCGATAGGCGCGAATCAGCATCAGGGCCCGGATCGAATCGCGGGTCGCGCGTTCGACGTCGGGCGAGGTGATGTCGACACCGCGCGCCTGGGCCTGGGCCTTCACTTTATTGCCGAGTGTTTTGCCGACTTCCGCCCAATCGCCGTCGAGCGCGGAAATCAGGTCGTTGCGCTCCGGCGCCGGCCAGCCCGGCCGCGCCCATGACGGGCCGTGCGCGTTCTTGGCGACGTCGTGCGAGTCGTCCTTCAAGCTTTGGAAGAACGATTGCCATTCGGCATCGACCGCGGTTGGGTCGATTTCGTACCTCGCGTAGAGGTCTTCGATGTAGTCGGCATTGCCGCCGTAAAGAAACGAAGTCAGGGCGAAGGCGGCATTCGCGTCTTGGCGAGACATGGTGTGATCCTAAGCGAGTTCCGAGCTAGGGGTGGCAGACGAATAAGTCCAAAACGAACGACCCCTTGCCGCGCTAGCGGCGGTAGCAAGGGGCCCCGGCCCGGCGCTGGGGATTTTTCTTTGTAGCCTATTTAATCACTCTATGCGGCAAGCAAAAGACAAAAGAATGAATCACGATTTCCATATTTCAGCCAGGGTTTTGCCCAGCCGGGCAGGAGACGGCGAGACCTTAATGCCTGCCGCTTCCATGGCCGCAATCTTGGACTCCGCCCCACCCTTGCCGCCGGCGATGATGGCCCCGGCGTGTCCCATTCGCCGACCAGGCGGAGCCGTCCTTCCGGCGATAAAGCCGACCATCGGCTTCTTGCGGCCGCGCTTAGCTTCGTCGGTCAGGAACTGAGCGGCATCTTCTTCCGAAGCGCCGCCGATTTCGCCGATCATGACGATCGCTTCGGTCGCCTTGTCGGCTAAGAACATTTCCAGCATCTCGATGAAATCGGTGCCCTTGACCGGATCGCCGCCGATACCGACCGCGGTGGTCTGGCCAAACCCCTCCCGTGTGGTCTGGAACACCGCCTCGTAAGTCAGTGTGCCGGAGCGCGAGACGATGCCGACCTTGCCGGGCTTGAAAATATTGCCGGGCATGATGCCGATTTTGCATTCGCCGGCGGTCATCACGCCTGGACAATTCGGCCCGATCAGGCGCGATTTCGAACCGCACAGAGCGCGCTTGACCTTCACCATGTCGATGACGGGGATGCCTTCGGTGATGCAGATGATCAGCGGGACCTCGGCCGCAATCGCCTCGCAAATCGCATCCGCCGCGCCGGGCGGCGGCACATAAACGACGCTGGCGTCGCAGCCGGTTTTTTCGCGCGCCTCGGCCACGGTATCGAACACCGGCAAATTGAGATGGGTCGAGCCGCCTTTGCCGGGCGAGGTGCCGCCGACCATTTTGGTGCCGTAGGCGATCGCCTGCTCGGAATGGAACGTGCCGTTCTTGCCGGTAAAACCCTGGCAAATGACTTTTGTGTTTTTGTCGATGAGGATGGACATCACGCCGCTTCCTTCACCGCTTTGACGATTTTCTGCGCGGCGTCGTCGAGGTCGTCGGCCGAGGTGACGTTGAGGTTGGATTTGGCGATGATCTCCTTGCCGAGTTCGACATTGGTGCCTTCGAGCCGCACCACCAGCGGCACGCGCAGGCCGACTTCTTTCACCGCCGCGACCACGCCCTCGGCGATGATGTCGCAGCGCATGATGCCGCCGAAGATGTTGACCAGAATTCCTTTCACGTGATGGTCGGAGGTGATGATCTTGAACGCCGCCGATACTTTCTCTCTGGTGGCGCCGCCGCCGACGTCGAGAAAGTTGGCCGGCGTTTCGCCGTAGAGCTTGATGATATCCATGGTGGCCATGGCAAGGCCGGCGCCGTTGACCATGCAGCCGATGGTGCCGTCGAGCGCCACGTAATTGAGATCGTAATGCGAGGCTTCGATCTCCTTGGCGTCCTCTTCGGTCACATCGCGCAGCGCCAAAATGTCGGGATGGCGGTACAGCGCATTGTCGTCAAACCCGATTTTGGCATCGAGGCAGATCAACTCGCCCGACTTGGTGACGACCAGCGGATTGATCTCAAGCAGACTCATGTCCTTGGCGAGAAAGGCTTCATACAGCTTCGGCAGCACCGCCTCCGCCTGCTTGCCGAGTTCGCGGCTCAAGCCCAGCGCATGCGCCACGTAGCGGGCGTGATGGGCCATGAAGCCGGTGGCCGGATCGACCGAGAAGGTGAGTATTTTATCGGGCTTGGTGCGCGCCACTTCCTCGATATCCATGCCGCCTTCGGTCGAGACCACGAAGGCGACCCGCGAGGTCGAGCGGTCGACCAGCGCGGACAGATAATATTCGCGCTCGATGGAGGAACCTTCCTCGATATAGAGGCGGCGCACTTCTTTGCCGTGCGGTCCGGTCTGATGGGTCACCAGCGTCGCGCCGATCAAGCGCTCGGCTTCGCGTTTCACTTCGGCGGTCGACTTGACCACCTTGACGCCACCGGCTTTGCCGCGACCGCCGGCGTGAATCTGCGCCTTCACCACCCAAACCGGCCCGCCGAGCTCGTTGGCGGCTTTTTCGGCTTCCTCGATGGTAAAGGCGGGGATCCCGCGCGGCACCGGCACGCCGAAATCCCGCAACACCGCTTTAGCCTGATATTCGTGGATGTTCATTGGAAATGCCCAATCCAAATTAGCTTATGATCCATCATCCTGAGGTGCGAGCGAAGCGAGCCTCGAAGGATGCCGGCCGAGGCGCTCTGGCCGTCGCCCTTCGAGGGCCGCTATGCGGCCACCTCAGGGTGACGGATGACTTAGTGACCCAGACTGGGCGCGATTTTCTTGCAGGCTTCGACCAAGGATTCCACGGCTTTGGCCGAGGCATCGAACATGGTGCGCTCGGCGCCATTGAGCTCGATTTCGACGATGCGCTCGACACCCTTACTGCCGATCACCACCGGCACCCCGACATAGAGGTCCTTGACGCCGTACTCGCCGTTGAGCCATGCCGCCACCGGCACGACCCGCTTTTTGTCGCGCAGATAACTTTCGGCCATCGCGATGGCGGAAGCGGCCGGCGCGTAGAACGCGGACCCGGTCTTGAGCAAAGCCACGATCTCGCCGCCGCCGTTGCGCGTGCGATTGACGATCTCGTCGATACGCGCCTGCGTGGTCCAGCCCATCTTGACCAGATCGGGCAGCGGAATGCCGGCGACGGCCGAATAGCGGACCAGCGGCACCATGCTGTCGCCATGGCCGCCCAGCACGAAGGCCGTGACGTCTTCGACCGAAACGTTGAATTCGTCGGCGAGAAAATAACGAAAGCGCGAGGAATCGAGCACACCGGCCATGCCGACGACCATGGTTTTCGGCAGCCCGCAATATTTCTGCAGCGCCCAGACCATGGCGTCGAGCGGATTGGTGATGCAGATGACGAAGGCGTTCGGCGCATATTTTCGAAGGCCGGCGCCGACCTGCTCCATGACCTTGAGGTTGATGCTGAGCAAATCATCGCGGCTCATGCCGGGCTTGCGCGGCACGCCGGCGGTGACGATGCAAACCGCCGCCCCCTCGATCGCCTCGTAGGAATTGGCGCCGGAAAAGTGGGCGTCGAAACCGTCGACCGGCGACGATTGGGCGAGATCGAGCGCCTTGCCCTGCGGCACACCTTCGGCAATGTCGAACATCACGACATCGCCGAGCTCCTTGAGACCGATCAGATGCGCCAGCGTGCCGCCGATTTGACCCGAGCCTATCAATGCGATCTTGTTACGCGCCATCAGACAAATGTCCTTGGTTGGTAATGATAGAAGCCCGGCTCTTTCGGTCATTAGCCCTTTCGGATGACGCGTTCAAGTCGGCTCCGGCGTCGTCCGGCGATGCGCCGGCGGTTTCCCGATGCGATGGCGTCCCGCAAGAATCATGGGAACGACAACAGTCCCGCCGCCATTGACGGGCGGAGCGGCGCCGCCGCGGCGCCGCAAACGAGAGCAGAAGATGGCGCGCAAAGCCGGCCCGGCGAAGACGCTGTTGCGGATGCTCGGACCCGGGCTCATCACCGGCGCCGCGGACGACGACCCGAGCGGGATTGCGACCTATTCCCAGGGCGGCGCGCAGTTCGGCTATTCGCTGGGCTGGACGATGTTTCTCACCACGCCGTTCATGATCGCCATCCAGTTGGTCAGCGCTCGCATCGGCGCCGTCACCGGCGAGGGCCTGACGGCGAACCTAAGCAAGGCGATGCCGCGCACCTTGCTGCTCGGCCTGGTCGGGCTTTTGCTCGTCGCCAATACGCTCAACATCGCCGCCGATATCGCAGCGATGGGCGATGCCTTGAGGCTGGTCGTCGGCGGCCCCGAACTTGTCTATATCGCCTTGTTCGGAATCGGCTGCCTGACCGCCGAAATCTTGATCCCGTATCACCGCTATTCGCGCTATCTGAAAACGCTGACGCTGGTGCTGTTTGCCTATGTCGCGACGGCGTTCAGTATCCGGATTCCGTGGTTGCAGGTGCTCGCCGCGACGTTCGTGCCGCGGCTGTCGTGGAACCGCGATTACATGCTGATGCTGGTGGCGATCTTCGGCACCACCATCAGTCCCTACATGTTTTTCTGGCAGGCCTCGCTCGAAGCGGAGGACCGCAGGCTGCGCGGCAAAGTCAAAGCCGCAGCAGCGGCCGCGGCGCTCCCCAATCGTCTGGGCCGACGCGACGGTTTTCGCATCGGGGTCGACACCGCCACCGGCATGGTGCTGTCGAATTTGATCGGCTACTTCATCATCATTACCACGGCGGCAACGCTGCACGCTCACGGTACGACGCAAATCGGCACCGCCGCCCAGGCCGCCGAAGCGTTGCGGCCGCTGGCCGGCCCGTTGGCATTTTTGCTGTTCGCCCTCGGCATCATCGGCACCGGGCTGCTCGCCGTGCCGGTGCTCGCGGGTTCGGCCGGGTATGCGGTGGCGGAGTGTTTCGGCTGGGAGGGCAGTCTCGAAATGCCGGCCCGCGGCGCGCCGGGGTTTTATCTGGTCGTCACCGCCGCGACGCTGGCCGGTTTGGGCGCGGCGCTGACGCCGCTCGATCCGATCCGGATGCTGTTCTGGAGCGCCGTCGTCAACGGCGTCGTCGCCGTGCCGCTGATGATCGCCATGATGGTGGTCGTCGCCAGCCGCGTCGTCATGGGCAAATACGCGGCTGCAAAAGTCCTCGTGATCTCCGGCTGGGGCGCGACGGCACTCATGGCCGTCGTCGTCGCCGCGATGCTGGTGACAAGCTTTGGCGGTTGACGACTCAGGTCTCGACAATGCCGGCCGATGACCCCGAAGCCGCCGCGTGCGCCGCGCCGTGCGGACGCGCCAGATAGGCTTGCGAACTCATCTCGATCAGCCGCGAGGCGGTGCGCTTGAATTCCTGTGCCTCAAAGCCTTCGTCCGCTTGGTACAGCGCATCCGGCGCCGCCGCGGCCGACGCGATCAGCTTCACATTCATGTCGTAGAGCGTATCGATCAGAATGATGAAGCGCTTGGCGGCATTACGGGTCTCGAAGCTCATGACCGGCACGTGATCGAGCAGGATGGTGTGGTACTGGCGCGCGATGCGCAGGTAGTCGGCGGCGGCCAGCGGTTGCTCGCAGAGGTCGGCGAACCCAAAGCGCGCCACCCCCATGAAGGCGCGCGGCACATGCACGGCGCGGCCTTTCAGCGGCAGGTCCTGCGCGGCCCCATCATGGCCGCCCGCCAGCCGCCGCCAGGCGTCATCGAGCGTCGCGTCCGCCGCGGCGTCGGCCGGCACGTACCACACCGGCAGGCCGGCGAGCTTTTCCAAGCGAAAATCGGTGCGCGCCTCGAGCCGCACCACCTCCATGTGCTGTTCCAGCATATGAATGAACGGCACGAACAAAGCGCGGTTCAGGCCATCCCTGTAGAGATCGTCCGGCGCCACGTTCGAGGTCGCCACCACGACGACGCCGCGATCGAACAATTGCGTAAACAGCCGGCCGAGGATCATGGCGTCGGCGATGTCGGTGACATGGAATTCGTCGAAGCACAAAAGCCAAGCCTGTTCGGCAAGCTCCTTACCGACATGGACGATCGGATCCTCGTTCTGGTGCGCGCCGGCTTTCATTTGTTGACGAAACGCGTGCACGCGATCGTGCACGTCGATCATGAATTCGTGAAAATGCACGCGCCGTTTGCGCAGCACCGGGCTGGCGTCGAAAAAGAAATCCATCAGCATGGTCTTGCCGCGCCCGACATCGCCGTAGATGTAAAGCCCCTTGAGCGGCGGTAGCGCGCGTTCGCGGCTCGCGAACAACCAGCCCAGCGACGACGATTTCCGCGACAGCCGGGTTTGCTCGATCCGCGCTTCCAGCCGCGCCATCATCGCGATCACCGCGAGTTGCGAGGCGTCGCGCTCGACGCGCCCCGCGGCAACACCGGCCGCGTATTGCGTTGTGACCGAATTGGTCATGGAAGGGTGCCGTGGAAGGTTAACGTGAATTAACCGCTGTGAGTTAAACGTGGCAGAAAATCACTGAGCTGACGCGCGTTGCAGGCGCCGTGCCAAGATGCAGCCGTCAAACAGTCGCAAACGCTACGCTAGCCATGCGTATAAGGAATGTAGGCATGTTGCTCAATCCTTCGCCTTGCCAATTTTCCGCGAGATACAACATGATGACGTGATTCGGGCGCTGGCGAATTCGTTTGCCGCGCCCACGCTTTCTGGGAGGAAGCGCGTCGGGACAGCTTCGTCGATGACAACGCCAGGAGCCCGTCGAAATGCTGGAAGTTCTTCCCGAAGGCGCCTTGATCCGCAAATTGTGGGTCGGTGAGACAGCCAAATATCGCGAGCATGTATTACGTCTCGACCCCGAGAGCCGGCGCAATCGATTCGCCGGCGGCGTTTCCGACGAGTTCGTGAGCAAATATGTCGATCTGACCACGGCGCTCGACGCGGTCGTGCACGGCTTTTTCGTCGACGGCATCATGCGTGGCGCCGCCGAGTTACGCCCGCTGGGCGCGAAATTCCCGCACCAAGCCGAGGCCGCCATCAGCGTGGAAAAATCCTGGCAGAGCCATGGCGTCGGTTCGGCGCTGTTACAACGCACTTTGCTCGCCGCCCGCAACCGCGGTTACCGGCTGCTGCACATGGCGTGCCTGGCCGAAAATCGCCGCATGCAGCAATTGGCGCGCAAATTCGACGCCGAGCTTTCGTTCGATTTCGGCAGCGTGGTCGGCGAGGTCGAGTCGTCGCGCCCGACGCCGCTGTCGCTGATGCGCGAAATGATGTCCGACAGCCATGGCATCGCCACGGCGATGCTCGAACTGCAATCGCGGATGCTGCGGGCTTAGCTTCGGTCTTCCTTGCCAGCGGCGATCGCGGTCCGGCGCAACGCATTGAGCTTCGACGGCGGTGCGAAAATTCAGCCCCAGCCGGATTTCGCTTCGCTCGTCCAGCCGCCCGCTTCACGGGAGCCTGACGCGCCGAGCGGATAGGCTTCTTCGACGATATAGGGCCCACCGCCGACCGACGCGCGCGACGAAAACAATACAAAGCGCGACACTTCAAACGACGACGAACGATAATGCCCGCGCGCGGCGAGGTAGTCGGCGACCTGGTGGCTCGACGAATCGCGCAGCCGCGCCACCGTGACATGCGGCGTGTATTTGCGGCCTTCGGGCTCAAGCCCGAGCCGTTGCAGCAAGCGCTCCTGCTCGGCCTGCAATTCCATCAGCGGCGCGACCGGTGAGACCGCGGCGACGACGGCACGGGGTTTGCGGCCGCCGAACGAGGTGAGCCCGTCGACGCGAAGCGAGAAGCCGCTGCGGTGCACGCGCCCGAGCATGCCGGCAATTTCCTGCGCCAGCACATCGTCGATGTCGCCGATGAAGCGCAACGTGAGGTGATAATGGTCGGGCGTGATCCAGCGCGCGCCCGGCAAACCGCCCCGCATCATGGCGAGCGATTGAGCCACCGAGGACGGCACTTCGAGACCGGTGAACAAGCGGGGCATAACGACCTACCCTGACGACCACCGGCTTGCGCTCGGCGATTCGCTACCTGTGCAGCATGCGGGGATCGCACCGGTCATGCAACCCTTACGACGGGTGCTGCGAACCGGCGCGGGTCAAGAGCTCCTTTACCTTCGGCAAGATCCGCCCGACGATCACGCCGACTCCCGCGGCGTTAGGGTGCAGCCCATCGTGCTGGGTCAGGCTGCGATCGCCGGCCGAGCCGTCGAGAAAGAACGGGTAGAACAGCGCGCCGTATTTTTCCGCCAATTCGGGATAAATGCCTTCGAAAGCCTGACCGTATTCGGCACCGAGATTTGGCGCCGCCCGCATGCCGCAGAGCAGGACCGCAATATGACGTTGCGTCAAACGCCGCAGGATCGCGTCGAGTGCGTCGCGGGTGGCCTTCGGATCGATGCCGCGCAGCATGTCGTTGGCGCCGAGTTCGACGATCACGGCATCGGTGCCGGGCGGCACCGACCAATCGAGCCGGGCCAAGCCGTCCGCGGCGGTATCGCCGGAGACGCCGGCATTGGCGATCTCTACAGCGATGCCGCCGTCCGCGAGCGCCGCTTGCAGCCGCGGCACAAAGCCTTCCTGGTCCGGCAAGCCAAATCCCGCGGTCAAAGAATCGCCGAGCGCGACGATTTTGCTTGGCGCTTCGGCGCTCGCGGCAGGCATCGTAATTCCGGCTATGAGTGAGACGCTACAAAGTGCCGCACCGGCGATTTGGAGCAAAGCGCGCCACCACCCATATGAACGGGCGCCGCTCGACCCCGAGCGCGGTGAGCCGGTCAAAAGCATGAACGACATTTCGCGGGACCCCTCCACGGCCGACGTCATTGCGTTGCGCGGCGTTAACCTGTCGCTCGGCCGCGGCGCTGCCCGCGTCCATATCTTGAGAAATATCGACGTCAATATAGGGCGCGGCGAGGCGGTTAGCCTGCTCGGCCCATCCGGCTCCGGCAAATCGACGCTCTTGATGGTGATGACCGGCCTGGAACGGCCGGATTCGGGGTCCGTCATGGTCGCCGGCGAACAGCTGCAAGACCTCGACGAGGACCAACTCGCCCGCTTTCGCGGCCGCAGCGTCGGCATCGTCTTTCAGGCCTTCCACCTGATCCCGACCATGACGGCGCTGGAGAACGTCGCGGTGCCGCTGGAACTGGCGGGCGCGCGCGACGCGATCGAACGGGCGCGGCGCGAACTCGCCGCCGTCGGCCTGGCCGCGCGCATTCATCACTACCCCGCCGAACTTTCCGGCGGCGAGCAGCAGCGCGTCGCCGTCGCCCGCGCGCTGGCGCCCAATCCGGCCATCGTCGTCGCCGATGAGCCGACCGGCAACCTCGACGAGGCGACCGGCAGCGAAGTTATCGAACTCTTGTTCCGCGGCCATAGCGAGCGCGGCACGACGCTGGTTCTGGTGACGCATGATACCGCGCTCGCGGCGCGTTGCGATCGCGTGCTGCAGATGCGCTCGGGATGGCTCGAGCACCGCGTCGGCGCGATTGAGACACCATGATGCAAAAGGTTTCGCGCGTGCCGCTCGGACTGAAGCTCGCCTATACGGCGTTCATGGCCGTGCTCATTCCGGTATATTTGCATTTTTACGGGCCGACGAATTTTTTGTATTTCTGCGACGTCGCGCTGCTGCTCACATTGATCGCGATCTGGCCGGAAAACGCGCTCCTCCTCTCAATGGCCTGCGTCGGCATTTTGGTGATGCAGACCTATTGGGTGATCGATCTTGTCGCCAATCTCGCCGGCTATTCGCTGACCGGCATCACCGATTACATGTTGGACCCGAACCGCTCGCTGCCGCTGCGGCTCTTATCGCTCTATCACGTCTGGCTGCCGTTCCTGCTGGTCTATCTGGTCTGGAAGATCGGCTATGACCGGCGCGCGCTTGCGCTGTGGACCGGGCTGGCATGGGCGCTCATTTTATTCTGCTTTTTAGCGACACCGCAGCCCACGCCCGACGCGGGACTGACACCGGTCAATATCGACTACGTCTGGGGCATGAGCGATTCCGCGGCCCAGCATTGGGTGCCGTCGCCGTTTTGGCTCGCCGGTCTCATGGTCGGTTTGCCGTTGTTTGCATTCTTACCGGCGCATCTGGTCCTGATGCGTATCATGCCGAAGGCGTTGTGATGCTGGCGCCGGCTAATAAGCCAAGCCGATTGCTTGCTGCGTGGTTCGCCTGGCGCGAATTGCGCGGCGGTTTGCGCGGTTTCGGCGTCTTTATCGCCTGCATCGCGCTCGGGGTCATGGCGATTGCCGGCGTCGGCTCGGTGGCGGCAAGCCTTGCCGACGGGCTTTCCAGCGCCGGCCGCGTTATTCTTGGCGGCGATCTCGCCTTCTCGCTCATTCAACGCCAAGCCAGCGACGCCGAGCGCGCTTTCCTCGCCGCTCACGGCACAATCTCCGTTGCCACGTCGATGCGGGCGATGGCGCGCACCGGCGACGGACGTTCGAGCCTCGTCGAGATCAAGGCGGTCGACGATGCCTATCCGTTGTTCGGGGCGGTGGCGACCGATCCCGCGCTGCCGCTCCCGGCGCTACTGGCGCAAACCGACGGCGCCTACGGCGCGGCCGTCGACCCGGCGCTGTTGACGCGGCTCGATCTCAAGATCGGCGATCGCATCACCATCGGACGGATTACCGTCGCACTGCGCGCGTCTGTAACCGGCGAACCGGATAAGATCGGCAGTGGCATCGGCCTCGGGCCGCGGGTGCTGATGAGCCAAGCAGCGCTCGACGCCACCGGGCTGGTGCAGCCCGGCAGTCTGCTGCGCTGGCAATACCGGCTGCGCCTGCCCGACGGCGCATCAAGCGATGCGGCCGTGACGGCGCTAGAACGGCAGGCAAATGCGACATTCCCCGATGCCGGCTGGGAAGTCCGTACCCGCAGCAAAGCCTCGCCGCAGCTCGAGCGCCAGGTCGAACGCTTTAGCCAATTTCTGACGCTGGTCGGCCTGACCACGCTCCTGGTCGGGGGCGTCGGGGTCGCCAATGCCGTTGCCAGTCATCTGGCGCGAAAGCGCGATGTGATCGGAACGATGAAGGCGCTCGGCGCCACCGGCGGCGGCGTGTTCGCGATCTATTGCACCGAGATCATGGTGGTGGCGGCGTTCGCCACGTTCGTCGGTGCCTGGCTTGGCGCGGCGCTGCCGTTTTTGCTCGCGCACGTCTTTGGCGCCGCGATTCCGCTTCCGGTCGCGCCGGCGCTGCATCCGACGGTGCTGGCGCTGGCGATCGTCTATGGTCTGCTCACGGCGTTGGCTTTCGCGCTGTGGCCGCTCGGACGCGCGCACGATATTTCAGTATCGATGCTGTTTCGCGATCGCATCGCGACCGAGCGGAGCTGGCCGCGGCGGCGCTACGTGGCGGCAACCGGCGCGATCGTCGCCGTTCTCGCCACACTCGCGATCCTCACCACCTACGACCACCGGGTCGCGGCGGTTTTCGTCGTTGCCGCGGCCGTGGTTCTTCTGCTGTTGCGGTTGGTCGCGATGCTCACGATGTGGATCGCGCGCCGCGCGCCGCGGCCGCGCTCGACGCTGTGGCGGCTCGCCATCGCCAATATCCACCGGCCGGGCGCGCTGACGCCGAGCGTCGTGCTCTCGCTCGGCTTAGGAATCGCGCTCCTTGTCACGGTGATCGAAATCGACGGCAACCTGCATCGCGAGTTCGCCGCCGCGCTGCCGGAACAGGCGCCGTCGTTCTTTTTTCTCGACATTCCGTCGGCGAACGCAGCGGCGTTCGATGCCTTCGTGCGCGACCGGGCGCCGCGCGCCACGCTCGAGCGCGTCCCGATGATGCGCGGCCGCATTGTCGCGGCCAACGGCGTCAAGGCGGAGTCGCTAAAGCCCGCGGCGGGATCGCGCTGGGTGCTGCAAGGCGATCGCGGCATCACTTACGCGACCGCCGTCCCCCCCGGCTCGCGGATCGTGTCGGGCCGGTGGTGGGACGCCGACTATTCAGGCGAACCCTTGGTCTCGCTGGAGAGTAAGACCGCCGCGGATCTCGGTCTCAAGATCGGCGATTCCATCACCGTCAACGTGCTGGGCCGTAACGTGACGGCGCGCATCGCCAATCTGCGCGCCGTCGATTGGGAAAACCTCGGTATCAATTTCGTTCTGGTCTATTCGCCGGGCAGTTTCGGCGGCGCGCCGCATTCCGATATCGCCACCCTGACCTTTGCCGACGGCGGCACGATGGCCGAGGAAACCGGTCTGATCAAAGCGCTGGCCGACACTTTTCCGACGGTGACCGCCGTGCGCGTGAAGGACTTGCTCGACGCCATCGGTGCCATCGTGCGTAATTTGGCGCTGGCGCTGCGCGGTGCCAGCGCGATCACGCTGATCGCGGCCGCCTTGGTGCTCGGCGGCGCGCTGGCCGCGGGCCAGCGGTTCCGGGTCTATGACGCGGTGGTGCTCAAAACATTGGGCGCGACGCGGGCGCGGCTCACCGCCGCCTACGCGCTCGAATATCTCCTGATCGGCCTGGCAACGGTGCTGTTCGCCGTGGCCGCGGGCTCGCTGGCCGCCGGCCTCGTCGTCACGCAAGTGATGGACTTGCCCTTTGTCTGGGTCGGAAGCGAAGCCGTCGGCGTGGCCGTCGGCGCGCTTGTCGTCACGGTCGGCCTGGGGCTCGCCGGGACCTACGGCGCACTGGGCCGCAAGCCCGCGGAAGTGTTGAGAAACCTCTAGGTTTTCGCCCGCGCCCGCGGTTGGCGGGGGTCGCTGCGCGAATTATGAAGAGTTAGTAACACCTGCAAATATGGGGTCGCAGCCATCTGGCGCGGCGGAGCCTTTCGCACTAGATTCAGTCGCGAGCGGGTTCGGCTTCCGCCGAACGCTATACCCGGCAAAGGCCGGGGCAACCCAGGGGTATTTTCCATGTCCGACTTCGATCGGAATCTCGCAACCGCCAGGTCCGGCTATCGCACGGACCAGGTCGCGATCGATGCGGGTCTGCGCGCGCACATGATCCGCGTCTATAATTACATGGCGAGCGG
>Ga0181537_10002610_pt1 | contig 15801 bp, 13 predicted proteins | sample PEATcosm2014_Bin_39_FD_119765 | JGI IMG/M metagenome (GOLD analysis project Ga0181537, IMG submission 119765) | Peatland microbial communities from MTU Mesocosm Facility, Houghton, MI, USA - PEATcosm2014_Bin23_10_metaG | ecosystem: Environmental > Terrestrial > Soil > Wetlands > Peat | place... | reverse complement strand
CGAGATCGCCGCCAATCCGCGCGCCCGTTCGGCCAAGCTCCGCGCCGCCGAGCGAACCGACGCGCCGGCGCGGACGGCGGCAAGCGAAATGTTATTGCCTCGGCGCCTGCCCGCGCTCGCAGATGTCATGGGGAGTCGCAGATGATGTGGAGCCGCCGATGATCCTGCGCATCCTCAATCTGGTGGTGATCGGCGCCCTGGTGCTGGCGGCGGCTTATGTGTACCGCATCAAATTCGACTCGACGGTGCAGGCCGAGCGTCTCGCCAAGATGCGCAGCGAGATCCGCCGCGAGCGCGACACGATCGCGGCGTTACGTGCCGAGTGGGGCGAGCTCGACAACCCCGCGCGCATCGAAACGCTCACCAAGCGCTTTCTGCCGCTCAAGCCGATCGCATCGACGCAATTCGATTCGCTCGATGCGCTGCCGGATCGGCCGCCGCAATTCATCAAACCGGATAGCGCTGATCCGATCGGCCACATCATCGAGAATTTGCAGGAGCCAGACCAAGTTACCGGAAGCGTAGCGGAGCCGCCGCCCGCGCCTGCAGCACCGACGGCGGCGATCATCGCGCCGCCGGCTGCCGCGGCGCCTGCTGACGATGCAACGCCTGCCGAGCGGGAACTGCCTGCAGTCAAATCTGGGCGGCTCGACCGATGACGACCATGGCGCAAATTACGTCGCTGCGGCTGCCGGAATCGTGGCGATCCTGGCGGCAGCGTTTCATGCGCGGTCTGATGTATCGCGGCGATATCGATCGCGGCGCCAAGGCGCGCGCGCGCGTCGGTCTGGCGATCGTCGCCTTCGCCGCCGTCTATTTCATTATCGCCGTACGTCTCGTCATGTTCGCGACGGTCTCCGACGGCCGCACGGCGCATCGCGCCGTGACCGGCGATGCGATCGCCACGGCCCGCCCCGATATCCTCGACCGCAACGGCGAAGTTCTGGCGACCGATGTACGAGTGCCCTCGCTCTACGGCGAGCCGCGCCGACTGATCGACGTTGACGAGGCGGTCGAACTTCTGACGGCCGATCTGCCCGATCTCGACGCCAACGAATTGCGCGAGCGGCTGTCGTCCAAGCGCGGCTTCGTCTGGCTCAAGCGCGACATCACGCCCGAGCAGCAGCGCGAGATCTATCGCCAGGGGCTGCCGGGCATCGGCTTTCTCAACGAAAACAAGCGCGACTATCCCAACGGCCCGGAGGTTTCCCATCTCCTCGGCCACGTCAATGTCGACAATCAGGGCATCGCCGGCATGGAGAAGTGGCTCGACGGCCACGGGCTCGCGGCGCTGCATCTCGCCGGCCTTGCCACCGACCGCCTGCAAAACCCGGTCGAGCTTGCCGTCGATTTGCGTGTGCAGCACGCGCTGCGCGATGAACTCGTCACCGCGCGCACGAATTTCAAGGCGCTGGCCGCCGCCGGCATCGTGCTCGATGTGCACACCGGCGAAGTGGTCGCCATGGTCTCCGAGCCGGATTACGACCCCAACAATCCGCATGAGGCGCTCGATCCAACACGCATCAACCGGTTGACCACCGGCGTCTACGAGATGGGCTCGACGTTCAAAGCCTTCACCATCGCGATGGCGCTCGATTCCGGAAAGTTCACGCTGCAATCCACGGTCGACGCCCACGGGCCGATGCATGTCGGCCGGTTTCAGATTCACGACTTCGAGCCTGAGAACCGAATGCTGAGTGTCCCGGAAATCTTCACTTATTCATCGAATATCGGCGCCGCCCGCACCGCGCTGGCCGTCGGCGTGGAAGCGCACAAGACGTTCTTGAGGAAAATGGGCCAGCTCGACCGCCTGCGCACGGAACTTCCGGAAAGCGCCGAACCGATCGTGCCGAAGCACTGGGGCGACCTCAACACCATTACGATCGCGTTCGGCCACGGTCTTTCGGTCGCACCGTTGCAGGCGTTGATGGGCGTGGCGGCGCTGATGAATGGCGGTCTGCTGATTCCGCCGACCTTCCTCAAACGCACCGAGGCGGAAGCGCGCGCTCTCGGCAAACAGGTCATCAAGCCGCAGACCAGCGAGATGATGCGCTATTTGATGCGGCTCAATGTCGAGAAAGGCACCGCCCGGAAGGCCGACATACCCGGATACTACATCGGCGGTAAGACCGGCACCGCGGACAAGGTCATAAACGGCCACTATTCCAAAGCCAGCGTGCTGACTGATTTCATGGCGATCATACCGGCCGATCAGCCGCGCTATCTGCTGCTGATCATGCTCGACGATCCAAAAGTGCTGCCGGAGACGCACGGCTTCAAGACCTCCGGCTGGAACGCGGTTCCAGTCGGCGGTGCGGTGGTCTCCCGCATCGCCCCGTTGCTCGGCATCGAGCCGCGCCTGCACCTACCGGACGCCGATCACCTGATACTGGCTTCGCTCAAGGAAAGCAGGTAAGGCGGAAGCCGCATTTTCGGCGACACGCCATGAAGCTTCGCGAGAGTCTGCCGCCCGACGCCGTAATCGAGACGCGCTTAGCCAATCTCGACATTACCGGCGTGTCGGCCGACAGCCGTACCGTCAAAAGCGGCGACGCATTCGTAGCGATTGCCGGCGGCAAGGCCGACGGACGCGCATTCGTCGCCGCCGCGATTTCTGCCGGCGCGGTGGCGATTATCGCGGAAAAGCCGCCGGACGCGCCGCTGCCGCAAGGCGTCGCTTTCGTGCGGGTCGGCAACGCCCGCCGCGCGCTAGCGTTGATCGCCGCCAAAATCTTCCCGCGACAACCGCCGACCATCGCCGCCATTACCGGCACCAGCGGCAAAACCTCGGTCGCAGCCTTCACCCGGCAGATCTGGACCGCGCTCGGGCACCGCTCCGCGAGCATCGGCACGATCGGCATCGTGTCGCCGCGCGGCGAAGCTTCTGGCTCGCTGACTACCCCGGACCCGGTGGCGCTGCACCGCACACTCGACACGCTCGCCGGCGAAGGCGTCACGCACCTTGCGATCGAGGCGTCTTCGCACGGCCTCGATCAATTCCGGCTCGAGGGGCTGCGCATCGCGGCGGCGGCGTTCACCAACATCACGCGCGATCATCTCGATTATCACGCAAGTTTCGAAGCCTATTTCGCAGCCAAGCTGCGGCTGTTCGAATCCCTAGTAGAGCCGGGCGCCGCCGCTGTCATCGACGCCGATCACGCGCACGCGGACGCGGTCGCCGCCGCCGCCAAAATGCGCGGGCTTGCCGTCGTTACTGTCGGACGCAAGGGCTCCGGCATCCTGCTCAAGGAATCCGTCATCGACGGCTTCGCGCAAAAAGTAATGCTCGAATACGGCGGCAGGACTTTTCGCGTGCAGTTGCCGCTGGTCGGCGAGTTTCAGGTCGAGAATGCGCTGGTTGCCGCCGGGCTTGCCATCGCCACCGGCGGTGACGCTGACGCTGTCTTCGCGGCGCTGGACCATCTTACCGGCGCCAAGGGCCGGCTCGAGCTTGTCGGAGAGAGTCACGGCGCACCGATCTTCATCGACTATGCGCACAAGCCCGACGCGCTCGCCAAGGCGCTCGACGCGTTGCGGCCGGCCGCGAGTGGGCGGCTCTTCGTCGTGTTCGGCGCCGGCGGCGATCGCGATCGCGGTAAGCGCCCGCTGATGGGCGCCGTCGCGGCGGAAAAGGCCGATCGGGTAATCGTCACCGACGACAATCCGCGCAGCGAGGATGCCACTGCCATCCGCCGCGCGATCATCGCCGCAGCGCGCGGCGCCATCGAGATCGCCGACCGGCGGGAGGCGATCCGCACCGCGATCGGCGAATTGCGCCGCGGCGACGTTTTGCTCATCGCCGGTAAGGGTCATGAAACCGGCCAAATCATCGGCGACCGGGTAGTGCCGTTCAGCGATCATGAAGCAGTCGCCGCGGCGCTGAAGGAGCATGCCGCATGAGCGCGCGTGCGTTGTGGACAATCGACGACATGGCGGCGGCGATGGGCGCCGAACGTCACGGCCCGCTGCCGCAGACCGTTACCGGCATCTCCATCGACAGCCGCACCATCGGCCGCGACGAGGCCTTCTTCGCTATTTCGGATCGCCGCGACGGACATGAATTTGTCGCGCCGGCGCTTGCCGCCAAAGCGGGACTTGCCGTCATCGCCGGCGGCCGGCTTGCGGAAATGCCGAAGGGGGCGCCGCTTTTGCTGGTGACCGACGTGCTGGCGGCATTGCGCGCGCTCGCCGCCGCCGCGCGCGCGCGCAGCAACGCCAAATTCATCGGCGTGACCGGCTCGGTCGGCAAGACCGGCACCAAGGAGGCGTTGCGGCTGGCGCTGTCGCGGGACGGTGCGACCCACGCCTCCGTCGCCTCCTATAACAATCATTGGGGCGTGCCGCTGTCGCTGGCGCGCTGTCCGGCGAGCGCGCATTACGCGGTGCTGGAAATGGGGATGAATCATGCGGGCGAGATCGAGCCGCTGTCGCGGCTCGTACACCCGCATGTGGCGGTGATTACGGCCATCGCGCCGGTGCATCTGGAATTCTTCGGCACGCTGGCAAAAATCGCCGACGCCAAGGCCGAGATTTTTCTCGGGCTCGAGCCCGGCGGTGCCGCGGTGCTCAACCGCGATAGTTCGCAATTTGCCCATCTCAGGCGGCGCGCCAAAGCGACGGGTGTCGAGCGCATCGTGTCTTTCGGCGAGCATGTGAAGGCCGATGCGCGCCTGATCAAATACGCGCTGCATTCCGATTGCTCGACCGTCCAGGCGGATATCCTCGGCACCGAATTGACCTACAAGATCGGCGCGCCGGGCCGCCATCTCGTGAGCAATTCGCTGGCGGTGCTGGCGACGACCGCGCTGGTCGGCGCCGATCTGGCGCTGGCGGCGCTGGCGCTGGCCGACCTTAAGCCCGTCTCCGGCCGCGGAGTTTCGATCGAGATCGATCTGCCCGGCGGCCCGGCGCGCATTATCGATGAAAGTTACAACGCCAATCCGGTTTCCGTCGCCGCCGCGCTCGCCTTGCTCGGGCAAGCGCCGATCGGGCCGCGCGGGCGGCGGATTGCCGTCCTCGGCGACATGCTCGAACTTGGGCCGCGCGGGCGGGCGCTGCATCGCGGCTTGCTCGAGCCGGTGCTCGCAAGCGCGGTCGATCTGGTATTCTGTTGTGGGCCGCTGATGCGGGCTTTATGGCGAGCTCTTCCCGCCAACCGCCGCGGCGGCTATGCAGAGGACTCAGCCGCGCTCGAAGCGCAGGTGCTGTCTGCGATCCGTGCCGGCGATGTCGTCATGGTCAAGGGCTCGCTTGGTTCGCGCATGGCGCCCATCGTCAAGGCGCTGCAATTTCTTTCATTGCGCCACGACACGTCGGAAACCGCGTCCGCTTAAGGTTGAGGCGATGCTTTATTGGTTGGTCGATCTGTCGGACAAGCTCACCGTCCTCAACGTTTTCCGTTACATCACTTTCCGCACCGGCGGCGCGGTGATCACGGCACTGCTGTTTGTGTTTCTGTTCGGTCCCTCGATCATCGACCGGCTGCGGTCGTTGCAGGGCAAAGGCCAGCCGATCCGCAGCGACGGACCGAAATCGCACATCATCAGCAAGGCCGGCACCCCGACTATGGGCGGGCTGATGATCCTTTCCGGCACGCTGGTTTCGACGCTGTTATGGGCCAACCCGACCAATCCTTATGTCTGGGTGGTGCTGTGGGTCGCACTCGGCTTTGGGATGGTCGGTTTCTACGACGACTATCTGAAGGTCACCAAACAGACGCACAATGAATTTCCCGGCCGCACCCGCATCCTCATCGAGGCCTTGATCGCCGGGTTGGCCTGCCTGGCGCTCGTCGAGTTGGGAAAGGTGCCGTTCTCGACGTCTTTGGTGTTCCCGTTCTTCAAGGAGTTGGTCGTCGATCTCGGCTGGTTTTTCGTTTTGTTCGCCACCTTCATCATCGTCGGCGCCGGCAATGCTGTTAATCTGACCGACGGACTGGACGGACTCGCCATCGTTCCGGTGATGATTGCCGCGGCGAGTTTCGGCATGATCGCTTATCTCAGCGGCAACACGGTGTTCGCCGATTATCTGCAAATCCATTATGTGGCCGGCACCGGCGAACTTTCGGTGCTATGCGGCGCCGTGCTGGGAGCGAGCCTCGGATTTCTCTGGTTCAACGCGCCGCCGGCCTCGATCTTCATGGGCGACACCGGCTCGCTGGCGCTCGGCGGCATGATCGGCACGATCGCGGTCGCCACCAAACATGAAATCGTGCTCGCCGTGATCGGCGGATTGTTCGTGCTCGAAGCGGTGTCGGTCATCGTGCAAGTGGTTTCGTTCAAGCTTACCGGCAAGCGCGTCTTTCGCATGGCGCCCATCCACCACCATTTCGAGCAGCTCGGCTGGACCGAGCCGCAGATCGTCATTCGTTTCTGGATCGTCTCGGTCGTGCTGGCGCTGGCGGGGCTGTCGACCCTGAAGCTGCGGTAGCTTCGGCGTGATCCCGGTCACGACCTTCGCGGGACAAAAGGTCGCCGTGTTCGGGCTGGGCGGCTCCGGGCTCGCGAGTGCGAGCGCGCTTCTGGCCGGCGGCGCCGATGTCGTCGCCGGCGACGACGACGTGCAGAGCGTCGCCAAGGCCAATGCCGCCGGCTTCCCCACCGCCGATCTGCGCGCGGCCGACTGGTCGAAGATCGCGGCTTTGGTAATGGCGCCCGGCGTGCCGCTGACCCACCCGGCGCCGCACTGGGTCGTGCAAACGGCGCGCAAGGCCGGCGTCGAAGTGATCGGCGACATCGAGCTGTTCTGCCGCGAGCGCCGCGCCACGGCGCCCAATGCGCCCTTCGTCGCCATCACCGGCACCAACGGCAAATCGACGACCACGGCGTTGGTCGCACACCTTGCGGTAGCGGCCGGCATGGACGCCCAGTTCGGAGGCAATATCGGCACCGCGATCCTGTCGCTCGAGCCGCCGGCCGCGGGCCGCGTTCACGTCGTCGAATGCTCGTCCTACCAGATCGATCTCGCGCCCTCGCTCGATCCTTCGGTCGGCATCCTTATCAATCTGAGCGCGGACCATCTGGACCGCCACGGCAGCATGGAACACTACGCGGCGGTGAAGGAGCGTCTGGTCGCGGGCGTGCCGCCGCAAGGCACCGCCATCATCGGGATCGACGACGAATGGTGCCAAAGGATCGCGAGCCGGTTCGCGCAATCTGGCAAGCGCCTGGTACGCGTGTCCGTCCAGCACGCGCTTGCAGACGGTCTCTATCTGGAAGGCGAACGGATCATGCGCGCGGACAGCGGCAGCGCCACGCCGATCGCCGAGATCGGTGGCATCGGCTCGCTGCGCGGCCTGCACAACGCGCAGAACGCCGCGTGCGCGGCGGCGGCGGCGCTGGCGCTTGGGATCGCGCCTGACGCGATCCAGGCGGGGTTGCGTTCGTTTCCCGGGTTGGCTCACCGCATGGAGGAAGTCGGCCGCCGCGGGTCCGTACTGTTCGTCAACGATTCCAAGGCGACCAACGCCGATTCCGCGGCGCAGGCGCTGGCCTGTTTCGATGATATTTTCTGGATCGCCGGCGGCAAGCCGAAGACCGGCGGCATCGAAAGCTTGCGGCCGTTCTTTCCGCGTATCCGCAAGGCTTATCTGATCGGCGAGGCGGCGGAGGAGTTCGCGGCAACGGTCGGGAAGGAAGTGCCTCACGAGATCGCCGTCACTCTCGACAAGGCGCTAGCGGCGGCGGCGCGCGGTGCCGCGGCATCAACCGCGAAAGAGCCGGTGGTGCTGCTCTCGCCCGCTTGCGCCTCGTTCGATCAATACCGCAATTTCGAGATCCGCGGCGATGCCTTCCGGGCGCTGGTTCGGGCGCTGCCGGGGGTAAATTGACCGTGGTCTTAATCCCCTAGAAACCATCCAATGCCACCAATGGGCTAGGGATTTTCTATCGGGGACGCCTGTTTCGGCGAACGACTTTGGCCTCGCGCGCACAGCCAACGCCTTTGAGCGAGTGGTGGCGGACGATCGACCGGCTGACGCTGGCCGCGCTCGGTGCGCTGATGCTCGGCGGTATCGTGCTTTGCCTTGCCGCGAGCCCGCCGGTCGCCGCCCGCATCGGCCTCGACCCGTTCCACTTCGTCAATCGGCAGGTGTTGTTTCTCATTCCCGCCGCCGGCGTTTTGATCGCGACGTCATTTCTGTCGCCGCGCGAAATCCGCAAGCTCGCGCTCATCGTCTTCTTTGTCAGCATCGTTCTGGTCGCGGCGACGCCGTATTTCGGCGCCGAGATCAAGGGCGCGAGGCGCTGGCTGATCGTGCTCGGTGTCAACATTCAGCCGTCGGAGTTTCTCAAGCCTGCTTTTGTGGTCCTCATCGCCTGGCTATTCGGCGAATCGAGCAAACGTCCCGACATGCCCGCCAACACCGTGGCGCTGATGCTCTTGGTCCTCGTCGTGAGCCTATTGGTGATGCAGCCCGATTTCGGCCAGACCATGCTGATCACGCTCGTTTGGGGTGCCCTGTTCTACATGGCCGGCATGCGTTTCATTTGGGTGCTCGGCCTCGGCGCCACCGCTGGCCTCGGCCTGCTCACGGCGTTTTACACGGTCCCGCACGTGGCGCAGCGCATCAACCGTTTCCTCGATCCAGCTTCCGGCGACACCTTCAATATCGACATCGCCACCGAATCGTTTATCCGCGGCGGCTGGTTCGGGCGCGGGCCGGGCGAGGGCACCATCAAGCGCATATTGCCGGAGGGCCACACTGATTTCGTCTTTGCGGTGGCGGCCGAGGAGTTCGGCGTCGCGCTCTGCCTTATTCTCGTGGCTTTGTTTGCTTTCATCGTGATCCGCGCACTTCGCAAAGCGATGCGCAACGACGATCCGTTCATCCGCTTTGCCGCTGCGGGGCTCGCGATCCTGTTTGGGCTGCAATCGGCAATCAACATGGCGGTGAATCTGCATCTCATGCCGGCCAAGGGAATGACTTTGCCGTTCATCTCCTACGGCGGCTCATCGCTGATCTCGCTTGCTTACGGCATGGGCATGCTGATCGCGCTCACGCGCGAACGGCCGCAGGCCAGGCTCGCCGGCGAGATGGTGCTCGCCCCGAGTCCGGCGTGACGCAGCGGGCGGGCCGGGCGCCGATCTTGGTCGCGGCCGGCGGCACGGGCGGCCATTTGTTTCCAGCCGAAGCGCTGGCGGCGGCGCTTTCTCAGCGTGGCGTCTCGGTGCATCTCGCGACTGACCGCCGCGCTGCCCGCTATGGCGGCGCGCTGCCCGAGGATGCGGTTCACATCATTACCAGTGCGACATTGCGCGGGCGCAATCCGATCGCCTTGGCGCAAACCGCCGTCGCGCTCGGAATAGGACTAGCGCAAGCCTGGGCGTTGATCGGGCGGCTCAAGCCCGCGGCCGTAATCGGCTTCGGCGGCTATCCGACGGTGCCGCCGGTTTTGGCCGCCGCCTGGCGCGGCGTTCCGACACTCATCCACGATGCCAACGCGGTGGTCGGGCGCGCCAATCGTTTATTGGCGCCGCGTGTGACCGCCGTTGCCACCACCTTCCCCGATGTATTCCGCGACGCGCCGGAGCTCGCGGCGAAAGCAACGCTGACTGGCAATCCGGTACGACCGCCAGTCGTTGCCGCGGCGGCAACGCCATATCCGGCTTCGGGCGACTTGTTACAGCTTTTGATTTTCGGCGGCAGCCAGGGCGCGCGGATCATGGCCGATATCGTCCCGGCCGCGGTTGCATTGCTCGAACCGGATGTGCGCACGCGGCTTGAGGTCGTTCAACAAGCGCGCGAGGAAGACGTCGGCCGCGTGCGCGATACGTATGCAGACATTTCAGTCGCTGCCGAGGTCGCGCCGTTCTTCGCCGATCTGCCGGCGCGCATGGCGGCGAGCCACCTGATTGTGGCGCGTTCGGGTGCCTCCACCGTGGCCGAATTATCGGCGATCGGCCGCCCCGCCATCCTCGTGCCATTGCCGCACGCGCTCGATCAGGATCAGTTCGCCAATGCCGGCGTGTTGAAGAAGGCCGGCGGCGCAATTCGGCTGGCGCAGGCGGAGTTTACCCCGGGTCGTCTGGCCGCCGAGATCGCCGCTTTGGCGGCGGCGCCGCAGCGGCTCGCGGCGATGGCCATGGCCGCGAAAACGGTCGGGCGGCTCGACGCCGCCGACCGCCTTGCCGAGCTGGTGCTCAAGGTAGCGGCGGCCGGCGCAAACAAGTAGGTTCGGCCCGCTTCGCGTCAGGGAGAACGCATGAAATTGCCGCGCGACATCGGTCCGGTGCATTTCGTCGGCATCGGCGGCATCGGCATGAGCGGCATCGCCGAGGTGATGGTCAATCTCGGCTACACCGTGCAGGGCTCTGATCAAGCCGAAGGCGCTAACGTCAAACGCTTGCGCGACTTGGGCGTCAAGATCGCTATCGGTCATGCCGGCGGCAATCTGGGTGGCGCCGAAGTCGTCGTCGTCTCCTCGGCGATCAAGCCGGATAATCCCGAACTGATCGCCGCGCGTGCGCAGCGGCTGCCGGTCGTGCGCCGCGCCGAGATGCTGGCCGAGCTGATGCGCTTGAAAAGCTGCGTCGCTATCGCCGGCACGCACGGCAAGACCACGACCACATCGATGGTGGCAGCGCTGCTCGATGCTGCCGGCTTGGACCCGACCGTGATCAACGGCGGCATCATCAACGCCTACGGCACCAACGCCCGATTAGGCCTCGGCGACTGGATGGTGGTCGAGGCCGACGAGTCCGACGGCACTTTCCTCAAGCTTCCGGCGGATATCGCCATCGTCACCAATGTCGATCCCGAACATCTCGATCACTTCGGGAATTTCGAGGCGGTGCAGGAGGCCTTTCGCGCCTTTGTCGAGAATGTGCCGTTCTACGGATTCTCGGTGATGTGCACGGATCATCCGGTGGTGCAGAGCCTGGTCGGCCGTATCGAGGATCGCCGCATGGTCACCTATGGCGAAAATCCGCAGGCCGACGTGCGGCTGGTCGATATTTCGCATGCCGGGGGCACCTCGCTCTTCACCATCGCGTTGCGCGACCGCGCCGGCCGCTTCGTGCGCGACATCAAGAATATCGCCTTGCCAATGCCCGGGCGGCACAACGCGCTCAACGCCACGGCGGCGATCGCGGTCGCGCTCGAACTCGACATCGGCGATGACGTGATCCGCGACGCGCTGGCAAGCTTCGGCGGCGTGCGCCGCCGCTTCACCCGCACCGGCATGTGGAACGGCGTCACCGTCATCGACGATTACGGCCACCATCCGGTCGAGATCGCCGCCGTACTCAAGGCGGCGCGCGAATCCACCAAGGATCAGGTGATCGCCGTTGTCCAGCCGCATCGCTATACGCGGCTTGCGGCTTTGTTCGAGCAATTCTGCACCTGCTTCAACGACGCCGATGCGGTGATCGTCGCTCCCGTCTATCCGGCCGGCGAAGCGCCGATCCCGGGTATCGACCGCGACGCTCTGGTACAAGGCCTGCGCACCCACGGACACCGCCAGGTGATCGCGCTCGACGGCCCGGAGAAGCTCGCGCCGCTGATCGCCGGCATGGCGCGGGCGGGAGATTACGTCGTCTGCCTCGGCGCTGGTTCGATCACGCAATGGGCTTATGCGCTGCCCGGAGAATTGGCGGCGACAGCGAGTTAAGACGGCCGTCATGATCAAAACATGCCTGGCGGTTCGCCACGTAGCCTTCGAGGATCTGGGGTTGCTCGGACCGCTCGTTACCGCGCACGGCTACGGTGTGCGCTATCACGATGCCGGAATTCAGCCTTTCGACGCGGAAACGCTGCTAGCACCCGATCTGCTGATCGTCCTCGGCGGTCCGATCGGCGTTTATGAGCGCGATACCTATCCGTTTCTCACCGAAGAAATCGCGGCAATTGCCGCGCGCCTGGAGGCAGGGAAGCCGATGCTGGGAATCTGTCTCGGCGCGCAGCTGATGGCGGCGGCGCTCGGCGCCAAGGTCGCGCCGGGCCCGACCAAAGAGATCGGCTGGGCGCCATTGACGCTCACTGCTGACGGCCAAAAGTCGGTGCTGGCGCCGCTCGGCGCCACGCCGGTGCTGCATTGGCATGGCGACAATTGCGAGTTACCGGCAGGCTGCACGCGGCTTGCGTCGACGCCGGATTGCCCGGTGCAGGCCTTTGCGCGCACTTCCTCGCAGCTCGGCTTGCAGTTTCATCTGGAAACGGAGCCAGCGCGTTTCGAAAGCTGGCTCGTCGGCCACACCGTCGAGCTCGGCAATGCGCGCATCGATCCGCGCGAACTGCGCAAACAGGCGCACACGCTCGGCCCGGTGACGCGCGACGTTGGGCAAAAGGTGCTTGCGGCTTGGCTCGACAAGGTTTGGCTCGACAAGGTGGTGGCATGAGCTTTCCCGACATCACCGCCACGCTGCGATCGAAAATGCCGAAGCTGCGCGGCCGGCTCCTTGCCAGCCAGCCGCTTGCCGAACTGACCTGGTTTCACGTCGGCGGGCCAGCGCAGATTTTATTCATGCCGGAGGGCGAGGACGACCTCGCATATTTGCTGGCGCATTTGCCGGCCGAAATTCCCGTCACCGTCATCGGGCTGGGCTCCAACCTCATTGTGCGTGACGGCGGCGTGCCGGGTGTGGTGATCAGGCTCGGACGCGGCTTCGGCGAGATTGCTATCGAAAGCACGAGTGTACGTGCCGGCGCCGCTTTGCCCGACGTCAAGGTCGCGCGCGCGGCGCAGGAGGCGGGCATTGCCGGGCTATCCTTCCTGCGCGGCATTCCCGGCGCGATCGGCGGCGCGCTGCGCATGAATGGCGGCGCTTATGGTCGCGAGATCAAAGACGTGCTGGTCGAGGCCCGCGCGGTCGATCGTGCGGGCCGCATGCATGTGCTCGGCAACGCCGACATGCACTTTGCCTACCGGCATTGCGCCGCGCCCGGCGATTACATCTTTACGCAAGCGGTGTTCCGCGGCGAACGCGGCGATCCGGCGGTCATCGTCGCCGAGATGGACAAGATCACCGAGACGCGCGAGGCGACGCAGCCGATCAAGAGCCGCACCGGCGGCTCGACCTTCAAGAATCCGCCCGGCCGCAAGGCATGGGAACTGATTGACGCCGCCGGCTGCCGCGGTTTGCGCATCGGCGATGCGCAAGTCTCGGAGCTGCACTGCAACTTTCTGCTCAATCTCGGCAAGGCGACCGCGGCCGACATCGAGAACTTGGGCGAAACGGTGCGGTGGCGAGTCAAGGAAAGCTCCGGTATCGATCTCGACTGGGAGATTGAACGGATCGGCGTGCCGAAATAGCATAATCTTGCATCATGGCAGCGCGCGATTCGATCCTGATTGTCGGCGGCGGACTTGGCGGGCTTACCGCGGCGCTCGCTCTCGCCCGCCGCGGCTGGCCGACGCGCGTGCTCGAGGGGGCGCCGCAATTCGGTGCCATCGGCTATGGAATTCAGTTTGGTCCGAACGTCTTCCATGTCTTCGATCATCTCGGCTTGAGCGAGCAGGTGCACGCCATTGCCGACTTCCCGGTAGCGTTGTCGATGATGGACGCGCTCAGCGGCAAGGAGTTGATCCGCATTCCGACCGGAGCGTCATTCCGCACGCGGTTCACATATCCTTACATCGTCGTTCACCGTATCGACGTGCACAACGTCTTGCTCGACGCCTGCCGGCACAACGACGCGATCGAGCTTGTTTCCGATGCGATGGTCACGTCCTTCCAGGATCGGGGCGGCAGCGTGAACGTCACGACAAAAGACGGTCGCGATTTTTCCGGTGCGGCGCTCATCGCCGCGGATGGGGTGAGTTCTTTGTTTCGCGCCAGGCTGATTGGTGACGGCGATCCGCGCCCGAGCGGATACGTGGCGTTTCGCACTATTGTGCCGATGGCGCAGGTGAAAGCGGATATCGCGCGCGACAATGTTGGCTTATGGGGAGGCCCGGGCCTGCACGTTGTGCACTATGCGCTGCGCCACGGGACCGAGTTCAATGTCGTCGCAGTATTTCGCACTGCCACTCATTCGGAGCGCGGCGATCCCGCGGCCTATCGCGATGAGCTTGAACAGACCTATCGCGACGTTCATCCCGCCGCCCGGGCGCTCATCGGCATGTTGGACATGCGCTGGCGGCGCGCCGTTGCGGATCGAGATCCGGTCCGGCACTGGCATAAAGGACGTGTCGTGCTGCTTGGCGATTCCGCGCATGCGCCGCTGCAGTCCTTGGCGCAAGGCGCCGGCATGGCAATCGAGGATGGTTTGTGTCTCGGCGAACTGATCGCCGCCACCGACGGCGACTTCAACTCAGCCTTCCGCAGCTTCGAGTCCGCGCGGCTGTTGCGCACCGCACGTGTCCAGCTCGAATCGCGCGCGCTCTGGGACTTCTACCACCTCGACGAAGGCGTCGCCCGCGACCTGCGCAATGCAACCATCGCCGATTGGGATGAGGCGCATTTGTTCGATTGCCTCTCTTGGCTCTATGAAGGTGCCGCCATACCTGACGTTAAAGCGCCCTGAGACTCTCGATTTTTAGCCAATAGTGGATTCTATTGGTGACCCAGCGAATCAGCGGGACGCCGCTGAGACACCAGGCTGGGGTATGACCAAGCACGTCGCCGTTCTGATGGGAGGCTGGTCGGCAGAGCGCGACGTCTCGTTGCGCTCCGGCAAGGCATGCGCGGACGCGCTCAACCGTCTCGGCTATCGCGTTACCCCGATCGATGCCGGTCGTGACGTGGCGGTGTCGCTGACGGCGGCCAGGCCAGACGTGGCGCTGAATGTGTTGCACGGCCGGCCCGGCGAGGATGGCACGCTGCAAGGCGTCCTCGAAGTGCTCGGCATTCCCTACAGCCATTCCGGCGTGCTCGCCTCCGCGCTCGCCATGCACAAGGGCTACGCCAAGGCGATCTTCCGCTCCGCCGGTATCCCGGTCGCGGACGACGCGATCGTATCGCGGTTCGAAGCCGCCGAGCGGCATCTGATGACGCCGCCTTACGTGATCAAGCCGCTTGCCGAAGGCTCCAGTGTCGGCGTCTTCATCGTTACCGAGGACCATCCCAACCCGCCGCAGGAGCTTTACCGCGGCGACTGGTCGTTCGGGGAGACGGTCCTGATCGAGCGCTACATTCCGGGCAAGGAGCTGACCTGTGCGGTAATCGGCGACCGGGCGCTGGACGTCATCGAGATCGTGCCGGCGACGACCTTCTACGATTACGAGGCAAAATATGCCGCCGGCGGGTCCAAGCACCTGCTACCCGCCCAAATTTTACCAAATGTTTACCAGGAAGTCCGCAGATTGAGCTTGGCTGCCCATGGCGCCCTCGGCTGCCGCGGCGTGAGCCGCGCTGACTTTCGCTACGACGATCGGGGAACGGGGAAGCTGGTCTGTCTTGAGATCAATACGCAGCCGGGCATGACCGAAACTTCGCTCGTGCCCGAGCTGGCGGCGTATGCCGGCGTCACTTTCGATGAGCTGGTGCGATGGATGGTGGAGGACGCCTCGACCAACCGCTGATGCGGTCGAGGCCAAACACGGCGGAAGGGATCGGCTCGCCGTTTGACGCGCCGCCGCCTTGGCGTGAGCTCGATCGCCTGGCCTGGCCGTCGGGCTACCGCCGCCGGATCGGCCGCTGGTCGTCGCGGATCGCGCGCCTGCCGCCGCCCGGCATCGGCATTGCCGGATCGATCCTGTTGCTTGCCGCGACGCTAGGCTATGGCGTCGTTGCCGGCGGCCATGTCGCCGACGTTGTCGCGTGGCTGAAAAATGCGCGCGACGAGGCCGCCAATGCCGCCGGCTTTCGCATCACCGCCGTCTCGCTGACCGGACCCAAGGAAGTCAGCCGCGAAGAAGTGCT
>Ga0181537_10002609_pt1 | contig 15806 bp, 13 predicted proteins | sample PEATcosm2014_Bin_39_FD_119765 | JGI IMG/M metagenome (GOLD analysis project Ga0181537, IMG submission 119765) | Peatland microbial communities from MTU Mesocosm Facility, Houghton, MI, USA - PEATcosm2014_Bin23_10_metaG | ecosystem: Environmental > Terrestrial > Soil > Wetlands > Peat | place... | reverse complement strand
TTCCCCGCGTGATCGACGATGTTCGTGCCGTGCGCGCTGACTTCGAGCGGTGAGCCGGAGATTTTCATCACGCGCGCCAGCGGTGGGTTCACATAATCGCGATAGTTCTCGTACGTCTCGTCGTACAGCGACTGCTTCGCATCTTCGGCAATCACTACGCAGCCTTTTGGGCTTCAACGAGGAGTCGCTCGACCGTGGCTTCCACGAGCGCCAGCGTCTCGGCGGCAGTCAACGTACGCATGACCTTCTCCCGCAGGTCGCTCGCGCCGCTGAACCCCTTGAGATAGTAGCCCAAATGCTTGCGCATCTGCGGAACCGCGCGCGACTCGCCCAGCTCGTCAACCATCACGCGATAATGGTGCAGCGCAAATCGCAAGCGCTCGACCGCATCCGGATACGGTTGCGGCTCGCGGCCCTCCATCAACGCGCGCAGTCCTGATGCCAGCCACGGATTGCCGAGAATCGCGCGACCCAACATCACCGCGTCGACACCGCTCTCGCGCATCCGGCGCATCGCATCGTGCGGATCGGCGAGATCGCCGTTGCCGATCACGGGAATGTCGACTGCCGCTTTGAGACGGCGAATCTGTTCCCAATCGGCGTTGCCCTTGTAGAACTGCTTGGCCGTGCGCGCGTGGAGCGTAATCGCTTGCACGCCGACGCTTTGGGCGCGTTTCGCCACGTCGATGAAGACCATCGCGCTCTCGCTCCAACCCAAACGCATCTTCATCGTCACCGGACAATCGACGGCCTCGACGACCGCTTTCATGATCGCTTCGCAGCGCTCCGGATCGCGCAAGCACGCGCTGCCGCCTTCGGTCTTCGTGACCTTTGGCGCCGGACAGCCGAAGTTGATGTCGACGATATCCGCGCCGCACTCGCGTACGACTTTCGCGGCGTACGCCATCACCGTTGGATCGCTACCCCACAGCTGCGTCGAGACGGGCCGCTCGACGCCGTGCTGGTCGATCATCTCCATCGTGCGCTTGCTGCCGTACTGCAGTGCGTTCGATGAAACGAACTCGGTGACGGTGAGCCCGAAGCCGAACGGCTTGTACAGCGCGCGCATGGTACGGTTCGTGACACCCGACATCGGCGCAAGAACGATCGGCGGCCAAATCTCGTGCGGCCCTATCTTCAGGGAGCGCGTCATCGGCGCGCCGACGAAGCGACTTCCGCTTCCCAAAACGTCTTCAGCCCTTCCAGCGCCAAGAACTTGTCGACGACCTCGATCACGGACGTGTTGTCGGCGACGACGTCGGCGAGTCCGCCGGTTGCAATCACGCGAGCATCTGGGCCGAGCTGCTCTTTGAAGCGCGCGACAATGCCTTCGGTTTGTCCGACGAATCCGTACACCAGCCCCGACTGCAATGACTCGGTTGTCTCGCGGCCGATGGGTGAGCTTGGCGGATCGAATGCAACCTGTGGCAGCTTCGCTGCGCGTGCGACCAGTGCATCGATCGAGATTTGGATCCCGGGCGCGATGGCGGTCCCGAGAAACGCACCGTCGCGCGAAATCGCCGAAAACGTAGTCGCCGTTCCATAGCCGATGACGATCGCCGGAACGCCGTACCTGCCGCGCGCACCGATGGCTGCTGCCAGCATGTCGGAGCCCAGCTCGTTGGGACGCTCCGTACGAACTTCCATCAAATGCTGCGAGCGGGCGTTGAGCAGCAGCGAATCCGTCTTGAAATATCGCTTGCAGCACTCGCGCAGCTCGCGATTCACCTGCGGAACGACGCTCGAGATCGCGATCCCGCGGACCGCACCGAGCGCAATCCCTTCAGAATCGAACAGCGACGTGAATAACACGCCGTACTCATCCGACGTTCGCGGCCGCATCGTGGTGGCGCGCCACTGCGCGACCATCTCGAGTCCAATACCTGTTGAGGGGGCGCCGAAAAAGCCGAGCTTCGTGTCGGTGTTGCCGACGTCAATGCACAGCAGCATTTACGAGGGGGCCCTTAAGGCAGCGATCGCATCCCAGAAGCGCGCTGCCAGCTCGCGCTTGCGGCCGCGTCCGAGCGGAATGCGTCCGTCGTCGCCATGCAACAGGACGAGTTCGTTCTCACCGGTTCCGAAGCCGCGCTCGGCGGTGACGTCGTTGACGGCGATTGCGTCGAGATGCTTGCGGCGCAGCTTCTCGCGCGCATTGGCTTCGTGCGCTTGCGTCTCAGCCGCGAAGCCGATCACGTAGGCGCCGTTCTTTTGTTGCCCGATTGCGGCCAGGATATCGGGATTGCGAACCAGCGCGACGCTCTCGTCGTCCTCGCTGGCTTCTTTCTTGATCTTCTGCGCGTGCGATTGCGCCGGGCGCCAATCGGCGACCGCAGCTGCCGCGACGACGATCGTCGCGTCCTTCGCAAGCGGGACCGTCGCGTCGTACATTTCTTGCGCGGTCGTCACGCGATGCGTGCGCGCGGCCTCGGGCGGATCGGCGCTGGTCGGCCCGAGCACGAGATCGACGATTGCACCGCGCGCCAGCGCTTCACGCGCCAGCTCGATACCCGTCGTGCCCGTCGACGCGTTCGAAATGAATCGCACGGGATCGATTGGTTCGCGCGTCGGTCCCGCCGTAATGACGACGCGCGTGCCGCTCAGCTCGTTGCGCCGAGCGACGACGGCGTCGATCGCCGCGAGAATCTTGGCCTCGTCGGCGAGCCGGCCGATGCCGTGTTCGCGTTCCGCAAGAAATCCGGTTTCGGGCTCGACGAACTCGATGCCGCGTGCGCGCAGCGCTCGCATGTTCTCGATCGTCGCCGCATTCATGTACATCGCTGCGTTCATCGCGGGTGCGATCACGATCGGAATCGTGGCAGCCAGCGCGGCATTCGTCAGCAAATCATCGGCGATGCCTTGCGCAAGCTTCGCGATAACGTTCGCCGTCGCGGGGACGATCGCCATCACGTCGGCTTCACGCACCAAACGGATGTGCGGAATCTTCTCTTGCTCGTCCCACAACGACGTGTGGACGCGATTGCGCGTAAGCGCTGCGAACGTCAAGGGCGCAATAAAACGCTGCGCGTCGTCGGTCATGACGACGTTGACCTCGGCGCCGCGCTGCACGAGAGTACTCGTGAGCGCCGCTGCTTTGTATGCGGCTATGCCGCCGCATACGCCCAGCAGAATTTTAATCGTGCGCGGCCTCCGGGTCTTCACTCGTGCGCGTCACGCGCAGCAGCGTCCGTCCGATCGTGAACGGCGTCCCGATCTCGAGCTCGGCGTCGCCAGTGAGCGGCTTGCCGCCTAAGCGCGTGCCGTTACGGCTTGCGAGATCCTCGATGTGCAACGACCCTTTGTCGGACGCGTACAGTCGCGCGTGCTTGCGCGAGACGTAGCGGTCGATCGTGATGCACGCGGTCGCGACGCGCTCGTCGCGGCCGATCGTGATCTCGTTTTCGAATTCCCAGGTCTTGCCGTCGAGCGGCCCGCTCATGATCTCGAGGATGTACGACACGGTCAAACCTACCGTTGCTTGCCCTTCTGTCCCTTCACGACCGCGTCGGCAGCGGCAATGGCGCCCAGCGCAACGTGCTCGGCGAGCGTTCCGCCTTGCAAGTAGACTTGGTACGGCGGGCGGAGGGGGGCGTCGCACGAGAGCTCCGCGGTCGAACCCGCGATAAAGGCACCACTGGACATGATCACCGGATCAACGTACCCCGGAACCGGTCCAGGCTCCGGCGCGAAACGTGCATTGACCGGAAGCACGCGCTGCAACCCGCGCGCGAAGTCGATCAGCGCGTCGGGCGAGCCGAGCGTAATCGATTGCACGATGTCGGTACGGGGCGCGCCGCCGAGCGGTTCGACTTTGAAGCCCAGCTCCGAGAAAAGCGTGGCGGCAAAATCGAGACCGCGTAACGACTCGCCGACCAAAGCCGGCGCGGAAAACAATCCCTGCAAGAGGGCGCGCCCGAAGCCGAGCGTCGATCCGAGCGCGTCGCGCAATCCCGGTGCGTATAACCGCGCTGCTGTTTTCTCGATGACTTCTTTGCGACCGATTACATAACCGCCGGCAGGCGCGAGTCCGCCGCCGATGTTCTTGATCAACGAACCCGCGACGGCGTCCGCGCCGACTTCGAGCGGCTCGCGTTCTTCGACGAACTCGCCGTAGCAGTTGTCGACGATGATGCGCGCTTCCGGCGTGAAGGAACGCACGACGTGCACAAGCTCTTCGATCTCGGCAATCGACATCGACGGACGCGGACTATATCCGCGCGAACGTTGCACGAAGATCGTACTGACCGGCGTCGTCGCAAGAAATTCGGCAAGCGCGCCCGGCTCGAAATGTCCGCGACCATCGAGCGGAACTTCGGCGTAACCGATGCCTTGTTCGACAAGCGAATTCGGCGCCGAGGTCAACGCATAGTGTAGCGTGTCGTACGGACGTCCGGCGGCACTCACAATTGTTTCTCCAGGACGCGTGCAGGCACTGAGCGCCGTTAGAATTGCATGTGTGCCGCTTGCGAAATTCAAGCGCGCGAGCGCCCGCTCGCCGCGAAAAATCCGCGCGAGCAACGATTCGTAATGCTCGCGTGCCGCATCATCGTAGCCGTACCCGAGCGTGCCGTGCAGATCCGATTCCGCAAGGCCTTCCTCGAGGAATGCGCCCACGACACGCATGCGAATGCGCGCGCGCAGCGCAACGTCACGCGGCTGCAGCATCGATGCCGCTGCTCGAGCCGCATGTGCGACTTCCGGACTGCAGCTCGCGTGCTCGAGGATGGCGTCGATCACGCCCGTCACCCCAAGTGACGTGAGATCGCTAGAGTTTTCGGATAACCGCTTCGACTCGGCCGACGATTGTAACATCGTCCGCGTAAATTGGCGTCATAGCGCGGTTCTCCGGTTGCAGCCGAATGCGGCCGGGCTCGCGGTAGAACCGCTTGACGGTTGCTTCACCGTCCAGCATCGCAACCACGATCTCGCCGTTCGTCGCATCCGGAGCCGGCTTTACGACCACCAGATCGCCGTCGAGAATCGCCGCCTCGATCATCGAATCGCCGCTGACCTTCAATATGAAGGCATTGGGATCGCGCACGAATCCGGCCGGGAGCGCGAAAGTGTCCTCAACGTTCTCGACCGCGGTGATGGGAACGCCCGCCGCCACCTTACCGACGATAGGAAGATAGGCGACCTTCCCGCTGTCACCCCGAGCGAAGTCGAGGGGCCGCGACTTGGCATCGCCAGAAGCGACCAGGGCCCGAGGTTTGGTGGGATCGCGCCTGAGCAGTCCGCGCCGCTCGAGCGTCTTCAGATGGGATTGGACGGTCGACGAGGACGAGAGTCCCACGCGCTCGCCGATCTCGCGGACGGACGGCGGGTACCCGCGCTCGGCCGTGAAGGCACGAATCGTATCAAGGATCCGCTGCTGTCGGTCCGTTGTAGCTTGTTCCGGCAATGAAAGCCCCCCATGCTGTCACCCCGGTGCGGCGCCTCGACTTCGCTCGGCGTAAACTCCGTCTCGGGGACAGCGAGAATGTGCCAACCAGCTGGCACGACAGCGGCCTATTGTAGGGTCGGACTGGCCGCTCAATTACTTTCACGATACCAAGAACCGGCTAAAAAGGCAAACATACGTTCGTAGGTATCTTGACGACAAGCAAGCAGCCGCGGTACAATCTTGGGGACGAACAGACGTTTGCCACTATATATAGCGAGGACAAGAGAAATGTTGGCGACCCGAAAGACCCGATTCACCCTGATGCCGCTGATCGCGCTCGGGACCTTGAGTCTGGCAGTCTCGATCCCGACACTCGCGAGCGGCCATCTCTACGCCGCCAGCCCGCAGCGCTACGAAACGGTCGTCGTGAAGCCCGGCGACAGCCTCTGGGCCCTAGCCGCAGCCCGTACGTCTCAGAGCGGCGACGTGCAAGGCACGGTCGATCGCGTCATGGCCGACAACCACCTCGACACCGCCACGCTCCAACCGGGACAGCGCGTCCGCATCCCGATCTAGCTCAATCCCTCGACCGAGTTTACCCCGAGCGAAGTCGAGGGGCCGAACAGTCTGACAATGGCCCCCGGTGTGTGATGGTCAACGGGCCGCGAAAGCGGCTCGTTTTCTTTTCCCTATGAGTCGACTTCGCGAATCGCTTCCTCGACTTCGCGCAGCTTCTTCGAGCGCCGCTCCGATGCGCACGCCTCCTCGACGACCTTCCATGCCGTCTTAAGATCGCTGGCATAATCGCTGATATCCCAACCGGAACGCATCTGCTCGCGAAGATAGATCGCTGCGCCGAAGGGGTCATCATTGACCTTCGCCGTTTGGCGCCGCAAGAGCGCAGCGCGAATCTTCGCCTCCCTCTCGGACTGCGGTTCCTTGGACCAATCAATTGCGAGATATTGCTCGGCTTCAGTCACAACATCGCTCATTCGGGGGCTTCCTCCGCCCAATCTGTTCGGACGTTACGACGTCTAAGAATGAGCGCCTTGTGGACATAAATCACCGATCTTGCACGCCTTTGAGGCGGCGAAGTTCGACCTCGAGCGCATCCAGACGTTGATCGACGCTCGCCAGTTTTCGCATCGTGCGATGGTCAGCGCTTCCCAGCTGCCGATCCATCCTATGCTCCAGTCGCGCTAGACTAAACTCCAGGAATTCGCGCAGGTCGTGAAAGCCATCGAGTATTTGCTCGTCCGTCACTCTCGAGCAGTCGCACGCGGAAGTTGCTGCGGCGTTTCCAATTGGTGAAGCGCTAAACGCGCTATGGTCGCCGAACGATGACGACGCTGTGTCCACTGTGACGTTCAAGAAAATCGAGGGACTCAGCCATCCACGTATCGAGCCCCGACTGCAGATGGCGCGCGACCTCTTGCACGACGTGTTGCTTGTTGCGCAGCCAGACGAGCTCCGAACGCGTCGTCGCCGGCCAGATCGTGTCCTCGCATTCTTCGCAGTGGTATCCGTGTTTCACGTCTGCGACTTACCGCTACATCACCGCTGTCCCTCGACTTCGCTCGGGATGACAGGGAAGCAAAATAAAAAGGGCCCGGCCGAAGCCGAGCCCTTTTCGTTTTGAGGTTGTTTCTACGTGCGTTTGATGACTGTTGAAGTGCGGGTCTTGCTGTTCGGCAAGTGAATCCCGCGATTCCGCAGACGGAGAAGCGGCAGTGCATCGACGCACGCCCCCGCGCCCTGTTGGCAAACCGCCGGTGAGATCGTCATGTCGGCGGAGCCGTGCGCACCGACGATCGTTGGCGTTTGTGAGGTGCTATGGATGGGATTGGCTTCGTACAGCGGATAGTCGACCGCGATCACTTGAATCGCGATCTGGTCCGCGTCGGTACCCGGTGTTAAAGCAGCGTTCTGCGCTGCGGTGCAGACCGATGGCGTTCCACCTGGACCGATCAAATCGGGGAGTGTTACGGTCCCCGAAGCAGTCGCTTCCATGGTGTAGTAGATCGCTTCGCCGCCGTTTACGCCGGCTGTAGCGTTGCCGGTCGCCGGATTGGTATCCGCGGTACCTGCACCGTTGCAGCTCGGCCCGTTGTCGGCGCCATAGTCGATGACCTCAACGAAAGCCTCCGTCGCGCCCGCAGGCATGACGAGCGCGAACGTTCCGCCGCCGGCGCCATCAGGCACGTAGGCAGGAGGCGCCACGATCGTTGGAAGCGTCAACAACGCCGGCATCGTGAACGTCGCCGTCTTCGTCGTCGTACCGGAGTTCGCCGGTATCGAGATCGCGAGAGTGTACGTGCCGGCGGCCACAGGAGCGACGCCCATGAAAGCGTCGATGCCCATGCTCAGTCCGGCGTAGCAGTTCATCGGACTACCCGAGGCGAGGTTTGCGGGACAATTGATCTTCGGGTAGTTGGAGTTTCCGATCACCGACTGTCCGCTGCTTCCGGTCAGGACGAACGCGGGCGGACCGCCCCATCCTGCCGGGATCTGGTTCGGATCCGCTCCCGTCGCTGCGTCGTACACCGGAATCGGGTACGGCTGGGCTTGGAACGGCGTGCCCGTGTTGTTTGGCGCAGCCGGCGTGCAATCGCCTTGGCCCGTCGAGTTGAACGGCTCGATGCCGATTGCGAAAACGCCGCCGGATTGACCGAACGTGGTGATCGCCGTCGAACCTAACACTTGCGACGTCGAGACCATCGCCGTCGTACCGGCTTCATTAGCTGCCGGACCGAAGAGAATCGACGAGCACGCGTCGGTGGTTTCGCCCAAGGCGCCGAGCTGCGTGTTGAACATTCCCGTGGCCGGTCCGGCTGCTGGTAATGCTGCCGGAAGCGTCAACGTCGGCGAGTTCAGCAGCGTACCACTGTCGCCGTTCGATTGACGGTAGGTTGTTACGATATTGAGTCCGGTGCTTGCGCCCTGGAAGTTCACCGTTCCAGCCGCAAGTTGCAGCACGTTAGTAGAAACCGGGGCAATCGTGTTGGGAGAGGGGGCATTACTGCCCCCGCTGGCCCCGCACCCCGTTAGAGCGAGTGCTGCGATCGCTCCCGATGCAATGAGTCGTGTAATGTTATTCATTCCCATTCCACACTAGAACGATCGCTGGTAGTAAACTTGCAACGCGAACGGCTGCGTCGGACCCACCGTTGGTGAGGCCGTGTAGTTTCCGTTCGTGAGCAAGTAGGCTGCATTCGTGAACGCATTCGCATCAGACGGGATGTTGGCATAGCATCCGCGGATGCCGACGCCCAGCTGATTGATGCACGAGTTCACGTTTGTTTGCGGTCCCGAGAGTCCGGTCGCAACCGGTTGATAGAACGGATTCACAGCCGGCACGGCTCCGATGTACCCGTTACCGAACACGTTGATCAGCTGAACGCCGATCGTGTTGCGGTCGAACTTGTACTGGAACGTGACGTTGCCTTGGACGTTGAAGTGCGAGAGGTATCCGCCGTTCGCAGAGGTCGCGGTGATACCGCGCGTCGCTGCAATGTTCGGATTTGACGCACTTCCCGGATTCGCGGGATCGTAGTAGTTCGTCGAGATCGCCGCGCCCGGTGAGCCGCCGATCAAGCTTGAGTTTCCACCGGTGATACCGGGGCCGAAGTCCACCTGCGGAACGTTAGCAAACGTGCCGTTCGAAAGCGTACCTGCGATCAGGTTTCCGTTCGTGTACGGATAGCCGACGTCGAAGTGGAGCTGCGGGCTGATGCTAAAGCCGTTCTTGAAGTTCTGGATTGCTCCGAGGTCGATCGAGAACGGTGAGACGTAACCCGCGCGGTACAAGTTACCGAGCGCGAGCGATGCCGAGTTGACGAGCGGAACTTCGTTTTCCGCGGTCGTGAACGGCGGCGTCGTCGTCAGAACGTTCTGATAGGTCATCGCGAGGAATCCGGAGAGACCGGACGGCCGTTGCGGAGTCGTGAAATCGAACTCTGCGCCGGTCGTCTTGTTGTAGCCCTGGTTCGAGACGGCGAAGATGCCGAGAACCGGATTCAACAAGAAGAACGTCGGGAGATTGCTTCCAACCTTATTGAACCCGGTGACACGCATACCGTATCCGCTCGGGAACAAGTGGTTATAGCTCAAATCCCAGTTGTTGTATACGGCCGGCAGACCGTTACCGGCGTCAGGCGCTTCTAAGTTGTCGCCTTCCCAGTACAGCTGCTGCGCGTAGGTTTTGCAGGGGAATACGGTTGTCGCGGTCCAGCCGCAGGTCGAGCCTGCGACGGCCGGCATGTTCAGATACGGTTCGAGACCGTACATGCCGAACGGCGTACCGGCTGTCTGCGCATCGGCGAAGACTGCCGAACGACCGTAGCTGAAGCGGAGCGAGCTGTTCGAGCCCATCTCATACGAGACGGACATGCGTGGCTCGAGTTCCGTCGGGTTGAGCACGCTGCTCGTCCATGACGTGTTGGCCACGTCGTACGGGTTGTTGATCGTCGTCGCCGCGCCGGTAAGCGCGCCGCCGCAGGTGCCGTTACACGCGAAGCCCGTCGATGAAGCGAACGCGTTGTTGTTCATGCCGAGCCAGTGCTGATTCTGGCCTTCCTCGCGGACGCCAAGATCGAAGCGCAGACGATCGGTCGGATTGTATTGGAACCGAATGCCGGCGCCGTAGTCTTGGAACGTCGTGTTGTTGTAATTGATGCCCCAATCGGGGAACCGCGGTAAGCAGTTGGACGCGAAGCCGGCCGGCACCGCAATCGAGGAGCAATCGTTGGCCGGAATCTTAACTGCGGTCGTACTGAAGTAGTTGTAGACTGCGCCACCCGGCGTCCAGTCGGCCATAGTCGGGATGTTTGCTAAGCCCGAGCAGCAGCCGATCAACGAGAGAGCGGTGTAGCCCGGAGCATTGTCGTTCCAAACGGGCTTGAGAATGTTGTATTGCGCGTTCAGCGTGACCGTCAGGTTCGAGCCGAACTGGTGCACCAAGTCAAGGTTGACACCGCTGGTTGGACCACCGGTGCTGTTGTAGACCTGTGCGGCGCCCGGGAAGCCCGTTTGCCATGCACCAAACGAATACGATCCGTCGGTGTACTCAAGCGTTTCCCAGTTATAGTAGCGCAACGCGAGATACGTCGTCGACGACAGATTGTTGTCGTATTCGAGCTTCATGAATCGCGTTTGGTTCGAGAAGTTCTGTTGCGGCGACGTGATTGCCACGTTCGTTGCCGGCGTCCCCGGCGTCAACGGAGCGAGCTGTGCGTATTGCCCTGGCGCCAAACCAAACAATCCCGACAGCGGATTGATTGCCTGGCCGTTGACAAGGTTGTCGTACGGATAGTAAACCGCTGCGCACGGATTCGTCGCGGCGTTGTAGACGCCGCCGCATCCGGGCGTTCCCGCGTAGCCTTCGTTGTCGACGTTCTGATACAGAAACTGAATTTGCTGGCTCTGATCTTTGCCGAACTTGTAGAAGAAGTTGCTGAGGATCTGATTGTTCTTCGTAAATTGGTTCGCGAAATAGTTACCGTACTCGCTGAGATTCGTTGACGAGTATCCGTAGTACGGCATGTAGCGCTGACCAATGTACGAGACGAATTCCGAGAACCGGTTGTCCGGCGTCGAGAAGCCGTACGTTACGCCCAGCTGGTGGTTGAAGTTCGGGCCGCCGACCTCGAGATCGAGCGTTCCCGATCCTGGGCCGCTGCCGCGTTGCGGGATGATGTTGATCACGCCCGCGCCGACGCCGGCTTGCGTTGCATCGCCTGCGCCTTCAACGACTTGGACGTTGCCGACGCCGTTCATGAGTCCGAACGAAGCGTTCTGATTAAGGAACGGCTCGCGGAAGGGAACACCGTCGAATTGATAACCAACTTCGTAGGCCGCACCACCGCGGATCGTGACCTGCGTGGTACCGCCGCCCGTCATGCCCTTGTTGTTGGTGAGCGTGACTCCCGGAACCGAGAGTAGCGCCTGGTTCTCGTTGGTCGAGTAGGCCTTACCCGTGGCTTCCGTGATCTGTTGTTGGTTGATCGTGTATTGGTCGGTCGTCTGCGTCGGTTGATACGCACTCGAGACGCTGCGCGACGTTACGCGCGCAATCGTTGCGAGGTGCGGCTCGAGCGAGACCGTGCCGACCGAGTTCGTTTGGTCACCGAAAACGGTAACGCCCGGAATATTCACAGTATCGTGACCGGGCGCGGTGATTCCGATTGTGTAGGTGTCGACGCCGACACCGATGATGGTAAATTTACCTGAGCTGTCTGTCGTCGCCGTGTACGAGTTACTCGGCGATTTTGCCGTAATCGCTGCACCGCTGATCGGTGCGCGCGTTGTCGAGTCAAGGACAGTGCCGCTGAGCGCGCCATAGACGCCGCCCGCAGCGAATGCCGACGGCGCGGAGAGTGCGAGAATCGCCACAGCTAGTAGTGACGCGATTACGCACTTGACCGACGCACGGCGTATCCGTGTGAGTCGCATGCTGCCTCCAGATTGTTTTCGATTGGGGAAAGGCAAACTAAACGAGGAGGCGACCCCGAGGGGTGCCGCTCGTGCCCCGCCCTTCTTCTAGGCCGCTAACTTAACCCTCTTAATACGGCGGTCAGTCACGATGAATACAAACCCCGACTTTTTCTGAATATTTGGTCACCTGCGGACTAAATTGCCCATCTTTTCTTTCAGCAATTTCGGAATGTCCGAAGGCCGATCGGCGACCGGCACGCCGGCCCCTTCGAAGGCCGAGACCTTGCTTTGCGGGGTCCCCGTATTGCCCGAGATGATCGCCCCGGCGTGCCCGAGCCGCTTCCCGGGCGGCGCCGAACGCCCGCCGATGAACGCGACCGCCGGAACGCCGGCCATGTGTTCCTTAATGAAGGCGGCCGCGTCTTCTTCATCCGACCCGCCGATCTCGCCGCAGATCACGAGCGCCTCGGTCAGCGGATCGTTCTTGAATTCGCGCAGCGCGTCTACGAACGTAGTCCCGATGATCGGGTCGCCCCCGATGCCGACGCAGGTCGATTGACCGAGACCGGCCTTGGTGAGGTTGTCGACGATCTCGTACGTCAAGGTCCCAGAGCGCGAGACCATCCCGACTTTGCCCGGGGCGAAGATGTGGCCGGGCATGATCCCGACGAGGGCCTTGCCCGGAGAAACCAGTCCGGGGCAGTTCGGGCCGAGGATGCGCATGCCGGGGGTGGTGGCGACGACCCTGAGCATGTCGGTCGCCGGGATCCCCTCCGTAATACAGACGCAGAAGCTGATGCCGGCATCGAACGCCTCGTAGAGCGCGTCGGTCGCATACTGCGGGGGGACGAAGATGATCGAGTGGGTCGCCCCGGTCGCCTCGACGGCGCCTTTGACCGTATCGAAGACGGGCTGGCCGGTCTCGATCTTGGTCCCGCCCTTGCCGGGGGTCACGCCTCCGACGACGTTCGTGCCGTACGCGATCATCCGTCCGGCGTGGAAGCCGCCCTCGCGGCCGGTGATGCCCTGGACGATGACGCGCGTATTCTTATCGAGCCAGATCGACATTACGCGGCTCCCTTCGCAGCGGCCACGGCTTTTGCGGCACCGTCGTCCATCGTCTCGACCGACGTGATTCCGGCCTTGGCGAGAATCTCGCGGCCTTCTTTTTCATTGGTGCCGGTCAGTCGCACGACCAGCGGAACCTTGCGGAGCGCGTTGCCTGAGAGTGCCTCGACGATTCCCGCGGCGACTTGATCGGCGCGCGTGATGCCGCCGAAGATGTTGATGAACATTGCTTTGACTTTCGGATCGCTGACGATCAGCTCGTAGCACTTGCGCACGCGCTCGGCCTGAGCGCCGCCGCCGACGTCGAGAAAGTTCGCGGCCTTGCCGCCCGCGGTACGAATCGCGTCCATCGTTCCCATGCCGAGACCCGCGCCGTTCGCCATGACGCCGATATCGCCGTCGAGCCGGGCGTAGTTCGAACGGCCAAGACCGATCGCTACGGCTTTGGCTTCGTCCTCATTGTCGGGCGATTCGTTTTCTTTTTCCCATTCCGCCAGCTCGGGATGTTTGTAGAGCGCATTGTCGTCAAGCTCGACTTTTGCGTCGGATGCGATCACGCGTCCGTCCTTGGTGAGCACGAGCGGATTGATCTCGACGAGATTGGCGCCATATTCGAAAAACAATTTGTAGATCGCGCCTGCAATTGCAGGCCATTCTTTTCCATAGCCGGCCGGGAGCTTCGCCGCGAAAAACAAGCGGCGCGCTTCGAACGGCGAATAGCCGATCGCCGTGTCGAGCCAGTATTTTGAAAGCGCGTGCGGATCTTTATCCGCGACTTCTTCGATGTCCATACCGCCCTGCGCGGTAACGATGAAGACCGGGCGCTTCGCGCTGCGATCGATCGTAATCGACACGTATGCCTCGTGCTCGATCGCGACTTTCTCTTCGACGAGCAGCGATTTGACGAGCTCGCCTTGCGGATTTTGGACGCCGCGTAGCGTCGTTCCGATGAGTGCGGCGGCGAGCTTCTTGCCGTCGTCGGCGTTGTCGGCGAACTTGATGCCGCCCGCCTTACCGCGGCCGCCCATCTGCACTTGCGCTTTCAGCACCCACGAGCCCGGATTTGCGGCGATGAACGACGCAACGTCTTCTGCAGTTCGCGCATGCTCGCCGCGCGGAACCGGAATCCCGACGCGCTTGAAAAGTTCCTTACCTTGATACTCAACTAATTTCATGGCCCTGCCGCGTTCGCAGGCGGCGACGGTGCTCCCCCCGTTGTCATCCCGAGCGAAGTCGAGGGACAGAGGGAAACGCGACCGCAGCCTAAGACGTTAGTCTTAATATGAAGCACGCGGCCATGCTGATCCTTATCGCAATGTTCGCTCTTGTACCGGCGCCCGGGCAGGCCGCCGAACCGGATTCGATACTGTCATTCGACGGTGGAGCCGGCTGGATCAACAGCGCGCCGCTCACGCCGGCCGAGCTGCACGGAAAAATCGTACTGGTTGATTTTTGGGAATACACCTGCGTCAACTGCCTGCGCACACTTCCGTATCTGCGCGAGTGGTACAAGCGTTACGCCGATCTCGGATTCGTGATCGTCGGCGTACACACGCCGGAGTTCACGTTCTCGGCGGATCCCAAGAACGTCGACGCTGCGACCAAACGGCTCGGCGTCACCTGGCCGGTCGTTCTCGACAATAAGAATGCGATCTGGGACCGTTACGGCACGAACACCTGGCCGCACGAGCTGCTCTTCGATGGAAACGGGAAGCGCATCGAAAGCGTGATCGGCGAAGGCAGCTATCCGCAAACCGAAGCGCACATTCAAGCCTTGCTGCGCGCTGCAAACCCGAGCCTCAAACTGCCGCCCATCATGGCGCTCCTGCCGCAGGACAGTTACGACAAGCCGGGTGCGGTTTGCTATCCGCAAACCGAGGAGACGTTCCTCGGCGGACAGCGGGCAAAAATTGCCAACCCGCCTCCGCAATCCGCATCGAGCATGTTCGGACAACAGCAATCGCCGCTGAGCGGCATGAACCAAGCCATGTATTACGACAAGGGTGCGCATCAAGACGGCGCGTTCTACCTGCAAGGCGGCTGGCGTAAGACCGACCAGGGGTTGATCTCAGCCGATGGGCACGGTCACGTCGCGATGAAGTATCACGCCGTGCAAGTCGTCGCGGTGATGCGGCCTGAAGGCGGCCCGGTCAACGTCATCGTGACGCAAGACGACAAACCACTCGCGCACGAAGACGCGGGGCCGGACATACAATACGACGCCGCAGGGCGCTCGTACGTCGCCGTTAACGCGCCGCGTGAATACGACGTCGTGATGAACAAGAAGTGGGGCACGCACGAGCTCGTGCTCTCGCCGCAAAGCTCAGGCGTCGGCGTGTACAGCTTCGACTTCGAATCCTGCGAAAGCGGCTCGGATAAATAGCTTCGCTGTCACCCCGAGCGAAGTCGAGGGACAGCGTTAGTCGAGTCTTCCGAGGAGGGCGCGGGCGATGATCATCTGCTGGACTTCGGACGTGCCTTCGTAGATCTCCGTGATCTTCGCGTCACGATAGTAACGTTCGACCGGAAAATCGCTCATGTAGCCGTAGCCGCCGTGAATCTGGACGGCTTCGGACGCGTGCTCGCGTGCTTTGGTCGACGCAAACAACTTTGCCATGCTGGCTTCGACCGCAAACGGCTGGCCGGCATCGCACAGCGCCGCTGCGCGATACGTCGCGAGCTGCGCTGCGTTCAAGTCGGCCGCCATGCGTGCAATCTTGAACGAGATCGCTTCGAACGCGGCGATCGGTTTGCCGAACGCTTCGCGATCCTTGGCAAACTGCACCGACGCGTCGAGACACGCGCCTAAGATTCCGTTGGCTTGCGATGCGATGCCGATCCGCCCTGACGTGAGTGTTCCGAGCGCGCTGCGCAAGCCTTCGCCTTCTGCAGCAAGCAGCGCGTCGGCGGAAACGCGCACGTCGTC
>Ga0181537_10002608_pt1 | contig 15810 bp, 15 predicted proteins | sample PEATcosm2014_Bin_39_FD_119765 | JGI IMG/M metagenome (GOLD analysis project Ga0181537, IMG submission 119765) | Peatland microbial communities from MTU Mesocosm Facility, Houghton, MI, USA - PEATcosm2014_Bin23_10_metaG | ecosystem: Environmental > Terrestrial > Soil > Wetlands > Peat | place... | reverse complement strand
GCGAGCTTTTCGTACAGCCGGCACAATCGTCGATAGCTCTCGTAGCGGCGTGAGGCGATCTGGCGTCCCACGACGGCGGTGCGCACCGCGCAACCGGGTTCCTCCATGTGACGGCAATCCTTGAAGCGGCAATTGACGCTCAATTCATGAATTTCGACGAAGCCGCGTTCCGCCGCCCGCACCAGGCTGGCCGGCGGCGCGAAGTCTCGCACGCCGGGCGCATCGATGATGGCGGAGTCTGCCCCCAACTGATGCCAGCGCGCCGTCGTGGTCGTGTGCCGTCCTTCCGCGTCGCGGGTCAACTCGGCGGTTTGCGCAGCGGCATCGGGTGCCAGGGCGTTCACCAGCGATGATTTACCGACGCCCGATTGCCCGACGAGAAGGGTGACGCTGCCGTCCAGCAGGCATCTGAGCTCGGCAAGACCGGCTCCGGATTGAGACGCGGTTTCCACGCAGGTCACCCCTAAGTGGCGATAGGCCGCAAGCTCATCCTGCAGCCCGTCCGTTCCCAGATCCTGCTTGTTGACGATGATCAGGGCATCCAATTCCTTCAGCAGCGCCGCTGCCAGGTAGCGGTCGACCAGGAACCAATCGGGAGCGGGCTCCGGCGCGACGACGACCGCGAGCCTGTCGACGTTGGCGGCGACCGGTTCAGCGCGGCCGCGTGCGTCGATGCGTTCGATGAGATTGCGGCGCGATTCGACCGACTGCACCGACGGCCCGTCGGCGGCGGGCGGATAGGACCACGTCACCCGGTCGCCGCACACGATGCGCTGTTTTCGGCCGGTCAGCCCGCACGCGAGAGTTGCCCCGCCGGATTGCACCAGGACGCCGCGGCCGTAGCTGGCGAGCACGGTGCCCGCGCCGCCGATCCCGTCGGTGGATTCGGTGCGCTCTGTTACCATGCCGTCTTTCGCCGCAGAACCATCATGAAATCTCCCGAGAATCTAATTTGGATCGATTTGGAGATGACCGGCCTCAAACCGGAGTCCGACCTCATCATCGAAATTGCGACGATCGTAACCGACAAACACCTGAGCGTGCTCGCCGAGGGCCCGGTGATCGCGGTGAGACAGAGCCAGGCCGTGCTCGACGCAATGGACGATTGGAATCGCACGCAGCACGGCCGTTCCGGCTTGGTGGCGCGAGTGCTCGCCAGCGACGTCGACGCCGCCGCGGCCGAACAGCGCACCGTGGAATTTCTCGAAGCCTGGGTCGATGCGGGACGCTCTCCGATGTGCGGCAACAGCGTGTGTCAGGACCGGCGATTTCTGGCGCGCTACATGCCCGCGCTCGAACGGTTTTTCCATTACCGAAACCTCGACGTCAGCACCCTGAAGGAACTGGCGCTGCGCTGGGCGCCGCAGGTGGCGGCGGGATTTCGCAAGACCTCGAGCCATCTCGCGCTCGACGACGTTCGCGAGTCGATCCTCGAACTGCAATACTACCGCGAGCATTTGCTGCGGCCAATGTAGCCGCCCGCCGGTGCCGCCGCCGCCGCTGCGAAGCCTGCGAAATCTAATTGCGGCGCGTCACGCCGGTGTGTCGCCCGCGAGAAACATCCAGGTTTCGACCACGGTGTCCGGATTCAACGACAGGCTGTCGATCCCTTGTTCCACCAGCCAGCGCGCGAGCTCCGGATGATCCGAAGGACCCTGTCCGCAGATGCCGACATACTTACCCTGTTGCTTGCACGCCTTGATCGCGAGGGACATCAGGAACTTCACGGCATCATCGCGCTCGTCGAACGACTTGGCGACGACGCTCGAGTCCCGGTCGAGACCGAGTGCGAGTTGCGTCATGTCGTTCGATCCGATCGACATGCCGTCGAAGTATTCGAGGTAGCGGTCGGCGAGCACGGCATTGGTCGGCAGTTCGCACATCATGATGTGCTTGAGACCGTTGTCGCCGCGCTTCAGCCCGTTGTCCGCCAGCAATTGAGTGACGGCCTTTGCCTCGCTCAAGGTCCGCACGAACGGCACCATGACCTGCACGTTGGTGAGCCCCATCTCGTCGCGCACGCGCTTTAGCGCACGGCATTCGAGCTCGAAACAGGGTCTGAAGACCTTGTCGATGTAGCGCGAGGCGCCGCGAAAGCCGAGCATGGGATTTTCCTCATGCGGTTCGTAGGCCTTGCCGCCGATCAAATTCGCATATTCGTTCGATTTGAAATCCGACAGGCGCACGATCACGGGCTCCGGAGCAAAAGCGGCGGCGATTTGTGCGATGCCTTCGGACAATTTATCGACATAAAAGTTGACCGGGCCGTCGTAGCCGGCGATCTGTTTGCTGATGGCATCCTTGATCTCGGCGCTCTGTTTGTCGAACTCCAGCAGCGCGCGCGGATGTACGCCGATCATGCGATTGATGATGAATTCGAGCCGCGCGAGGCCCACGCCCCTGTGCGGCATGCCGGCAAAATCGAATGCGCGATCGGGATTGCCGACATTCATGGTGATCTTCACCGGTATCGGCGGCATGGCATCCATTTCGATGCTGCGTTGTTCGTATTCGAGCATGCCATCGTAGATATGGCCGGTGTCACCCTCGGCGCACGACACGGTCACCGCCTGATCCTCCTTGATGGCGGAGGTGGCCGTACCGCAGCCGACGACCGCGGGGATGCCGAGTTCGCGCGCAATGATCGCGGCATGACAGGTGCGCCCGCCGCGATTCGTGACGATGGCGGCGGCGCGCTTCATCACCGGTTCCCAGTCCGGATCGGTCATATCGGCGACCAGCACGTCGCCTGCTCTGACCCGCGACATCTCCTTCACGTCCTTGATGATCCGCGCATGTCCGGCGCCGATGCGCTGACCGATGCTGCGTCCGCTGATCAGGATTTTCGATCTTGTTTTCAAGGTGTAGCGCAGGATCGTGCGGCCGGCGCGGCTCTGCACGGTCTCCGGCCGCGCCTGCAGGATGTAAATCCTGCCGGTGGCGCCGTCCTTGCCCCATTCGATATCCATCGGAGTGCCGTAGTGCTCCTCGATGATCAGCGCCTGCTTCGCGAGTTCCACGATATCGGTTTCGCTGAGCGAAAAGCGGTTGCGCTCGGCGGGCGGGACATCGACCGTGCGTACGCGCTCCTTCGATCCCGCCTCGCCGTAGATCATCTTGATCGCCTTGCCGCCCAAATTTTTGCGCAGCACCGCGCGGCGGCCGGCGCGAAGTGCCGGCTTGTACACGTAGAATTCATCCGGATTCACGGCGCCTTGGACGACCGTCTCGCCCAGGCCGTACGCGGAGGTGATGAATACCACGTCGCGAAAGCCCGAGTCCGTATCGAGAGTGAACATCACGCCGGCGCTGCCCAGATCGCTTCGCACCATGTGCTGTACGCCGACCGACAGGGCGACCGCGGCATGATCGAATTTGTTGTGCACGCGGTAGGCGATGGCGCGATCGTTGAACAGCGAGGCATACACCTCATGCATGCAGGTCAGCAGGTGCTCCCGCCCGCGGACGTTCAAAAAAGTTTCTTGTTGGCCGGCGAAGGAGGCTTCGGGCAAATCTTCGGCGGTCGCTGAGGAGCGCACCGCGACGGCGAATTCGGCATCCCCGATCCCGGTTCCCATTTTGCGCCACGCGTCGACGACTTCCTCCTGCAGGCGGCCGGGAAACGGCGTCGCGAGCATCCAGCCGCGGATTTGCGCACCCACCACCGCGAGCCGTTCCACATCATCCACATCGAGCGTCGCGAGCGTCGCGCGGATGCGCTCGTCGAGTCCCTCCTGGGCCAGAAAGTCGCGATAGGCGTGCGAAGTCGTCGCAAATCCGCCCGGCACGGTCACTCCAAGCTTTGCCAGTCCGGAGATCATTTCGCCGATGGACGCATTCTTGCCGCCGACGAGTTCCACGTCCGTATTCTTCAGTTGTTCGAACGGAATGATGTAAGGCTTCATGGGGGCTGCTTGTGGACTCCGGGTTTAAGTGAAACACTTTGGCGAAGATGCGCCAATCTCGAGGCTACCGTGATCAACAGAACCGTGTTTTTTGTATCGGATCAAACGGGCATTACTGCGGAGACGATGGGCCACAGCCTCATGACGCAATTCGACGGCATCGAATTCAGGCAGGTGACTGTGCCATTTATCTCCACTGTTGACAAGGCGCTGGAGGCGGTCAGAAAGATCGATCTGGTCGCCGCTCAAGAGGGCAGGCGGCCGATCGTGTTCAGCACCCTGGTGCAGGAGGACGTACGCAACGTGGTCCGCGGCAGCACCGGATTTTTCCTGGATTTCTTCGATCCGTTCCTCGCGCCGCTGGCGGCCGAACTCAACATGCAATCCACGCATACCGCGAGCAGATCGCATCGCATGGCCGACACTCACGCGTATGCGATGCGCATCGACGCGACCAACTTTGCGCTGGCCAACGATGACGGCTCCGTGGTGCGCGACTATGAGCGCGCCGACATCATCCTCGTCGGCGTGTCGCGGTCCGGAAAGACGCCCACCTGCCTGTACCTTGCCATGCAATACGGAATTTTCGCCGCGAATTATCCCTTGACGGACGACGATCTGGAGTCGCGCAGGCTGCCGCCCGCACTCGATGCGCACGCGCGCAAGCTGTTCGGCCTGACGATCAAGCCGGACCGATTGCAACAGATCCGTAATGAACGCCGCCCTGACAGCCGCTATTCGTCCGCGCCGCAAGTGGCATTCGAAGTACGCGCCGCCGAGTCCTTGTTCGAGCGGCACGGCATTCCGATGCTCGATGCGACGGAAGTCTCGATCGAGGAAATTTCCAGCCGGATACTCGATCGCACCGGCATCGAGCGGCGGCTGCGGCCCTGACATCCCCGGGGTGCATGGTATAGTTGGGCGATGATCGCGGATCAATGGTGTAAAACTTCCTGGCGGGCGCGTCCCGGCAGCTTCGTCAGTCTGATGACGTTGTACGAGAGTAATTTCGTGCGCCTCGGATGGCTGGTGGGCGACCTTCGCACCATATCCGCGCGCCGCGCCTCCCATGTGCCGTCGGACTGTGATCTTTATCTCACACCGCTCGAGTTGAGCCGCTACACCAGCGTGTTCCGCCTGACCTACGAATTCGAGTCAGACGGCGCCTTGCTGCGAGACCCGGATTTGGAGGTGTGCGTGTACCACGATGCGAGGCTCGCCGAGGTGCGCAGCTTCAGGGGGATTCATCGACATCCACAGCTCGCCAAGCTGCAGTCGGAACTCAAGCGTGAACTGGATCAGCGCTGGACACGCAACATGATGTTAAACAAATGGCTGGAATATTGTGCCGAGCGGGGACATCGATTTTAGGATCCCGCGATTCACCAAAGGCTGAGGCGGGACCTTGATCGATAAGCTGAGTTTTCTCAAAGGAGGTGCGGACGGGGGAGCCGTCAGCCCGGACGAAGAGCGCCTCATGCAGCTCTTCCAAAATCGCGCCGGCCTGAAGAAGGCCTACGCCGACCTTCAGGATGAATTTCATCTCCTGCGCGATCGGCTCAAGCAGCAGGAAGGCGCCACCATCCGCGTACAGGAGCAGTTCGATGCGCTCGGCGATCTGCTCGGTGACCCAAAGACCGGCTTCGGCGCGCTGGTGTTCTTCCAGCTGCGCGCCCTGTGGAAGACCTGCCACCAGCAGCTCTCCGCGTTCGCGACCGATCTGACCCGGCAGCAGGAGGCGCGCGAGATCGCCAAGCACAAGGCCGACATCGAGGCGCTCAAGAACTCCCGTCTCGCCAATGTCGATCAACGCCTTCAGGCCGCGGCGGCCGAGGCCGATTTGCGGCGCGAGCGGCTCGCCGCCGAGCAAAATGAGATCGGCAGGCTGAAGGCTTTCTGGCACTACTTCAAACGCCGCCGCCGGCAGAAATCGCTGGAATCCTTGCGCAGCCAGGTCGTGGCGGCGGATGCGGCCGTGGGTGATTTACATGCCGAGCGCAGCGCCATCGATCACGAAGCGGCGCCGGAATTTCCCGGCATCTCCCTTGCCGCGCGGCGCAACATCAATCTCGCCATCATCAGCTACGCCGAATCGCTCTGCGAGCACGTCGATGCTTTCGGGCTCGCGGCACGCGCCAAGGAGGCGGTCGCGCGCCGGGTTCACGAAATGAGCTTCGGCACGCGCGCGGATTGCGAGGGCTACATGCAGCGGGTGCAAAAGGCGCAGGCCGCGGTGGCCGACCAGAAGCAAATCCTGGTCGCGCTCAAGCCCAAGCTCGATCGCCTGCGTGCGACCTGCGATTACCGCAATTCAGCCGACACCGTGCCGACGGCGGACTCGCTGGCGACGTCGCCGGCGGCCGGCAACGTCGACTTGGACTTTGGCAAGCAACCCAAGCCCGCGCCGGCCGCGAGCTTCAACGTTCTCGCCGAGGACTACTGGGACCTATACACGCTGCTTCTGCGCTAGTGTCCCAGGCTCCTTAAGGTCAGGAACACCGGCAGCCGCGGCGCGCGGATCAATGATTGTCCGTGCGGCGCGCCTGGGTCGGCCCGGTGTGGCGCGTCGAGGCCACCACCAGGTCCGCCGCGATCTGCGACGCCTCATCGAGCAGGATACCGGCCGCGGCATCGTCCTTGATCTCCTCCAGACTCTTCACGGGTTTGACGTCGTGCGCCTCGCGCCAGGCATTCTCGCGCTCGAGCCGCTCGGCATCCAGGCGCTTGCGTTCCGCCTCGCGTGTCTTGAGGTTCAGCGAGAGCGTCTTCTGGTTGCGCATCGCGTCGAGCGCGGCGATGTCCTCACGCAGATAGCGGAAATCCGCGCTGTTCGCGGTGCGCTCCTCGTGCAATTTGTCGAGCGCGGCGGCGATCGGCTTCAGATCGCCTTCGGTATGGAAGGCGGCCGGTTCGATGTGATCCCAGGGCAGGGCGCGATCGCGCGTACTCTCGCCGACCTCGTTGGCATCGATCAGCGAGGGCATCGCGATGTCGGGCGTGACGCCGCGGTCCTGGGTGCTCTCGCCGGTGATCCGGTAGTACTTGCCGATGGTCACATTGAGTTGTCCAAGCTCCGGCTTGCGTCCGAAGATCGTGTAATTCAGCGGATGCGCGTTTTGCACCGTGCCCTTGCCGTAGGTTTGTTGACCGACGATGAGCGCACGGCCGTAGTCCTGAATGGCGCCGGCGAAGATCTCCGATGCGGAGGCGCTGAAGCGATCCACCAGCACGATCATCGGGCCGGCGTAGAAAATCGCCGGATCCGGATCGTCATCGACCTCGATGCGGCCGGTCGTATCGCGCAACTGCACCACCGGTCCGCGGTCGATGAACAGCCCCGTCAGCGACTCGGCCTCCGGCAGGTAGCCGCCGCCGTTGGCGCGCAAGTCCATGATCAGCACGTCGGCGCCGTCTTTTCTCAACTCGCCGATCAAACGCTGCACGTCGCGGGTGGTGCTGCGGTAATCCTTGGCGCCGGCGCGGCTGGCGTCATAGTCCTGATAGAAGCTCGGCACGGTGATGACGCCCACTTTGATATCGCGGCCGTTGCGCTGCACGACGCGCATCGCCTTGTGCGACGCCTGAGCTTCGAGCGAGACGCGGTTGCGCGTGAATTCCACCACCTTCTGCGCGGAGCCGGGCGCCGCGCCCGCGGGCAGCAGCTGCAGGCGCACGAGAGTGCCGCCTGGGCCGCGAATCTTCTGCACGACGTCGTCCAGGCGCCAGCCGATCACATCGGTCAGCTCCCCGGTCTTGCCTTCGCCGACGGCCGTGATGCGGTCGTTGGCGGCGAGCTTGCCGCTGGTTGCGGCGGGCCCGCCGGCGATCACATCGATCACCGTGACGTAGTCGTCCGTCAACTGCAGCGAGGCGCCGATGCCCTCATAGCTCAAGCTCATCTGGATGTTGTATTCCTCGGAGTTGCGCGCCGAGAAATAATTCGAGTGCGGATCCAAGGACAATACGAAGGCATTCATGAACGCTTCGAATACGTCTTCGGGCTTGCTCTGATCCATGCGCTTCGCGACGTGCTCATAGCGTTTGCGCAATAGATCCGCGGTCTCAGGCCAGGACTTGCCCGCCGTCACGAGCGACAACGCGTCGTTCTTGACGCGCTTGCGCCACAGTTCGTTCATCTCGGCGCTGTTCGCCGGCCAGGGTTCTTTTTCGCGGTCGAAATTGAAGGACTCGTCGATGTCGAAATCCGGTTTCTTGGAGAGCAGGTCGATTGCGTAGGCCATGCGCTCACGGCTGCGCTGCTGATAGCGCCGAAAGATCACGAACGCGGGCTCCACGTCGCCCGCCTTGATGGCATCGTCGAGCTCGTAGCGGTAGCGCTCGAACTCGGCAATGTCGCTCGCAAAGAAATAGCTCCGGCCGCCGTCGATGGCGTCGAGGTAGCGGTCGAGGATCAAGCTCGAGAGATGGTCATCGAGAGGCGCCCGCCGGTAATGCTCGCGCGCGACGATGTCCGCGACACGGCGGGCAACGTAGTTCTCCTGTTCGGTGGGCGCGAGCTGCGCGGTCGCGCCCGCCGCCGCGACGGGGACCGCCGTGGAGGGTGTCATGGCGGCACCCAGCAGGGCGGCGAGCCCCACCGCGCCCGCGCAGACGGCAATGCCGGTAATCCAGCGCGAACGATTGAACCAAGGCCTATTAGTCATCACCGTAGCCGTTCTCCTGTAAACTCGAATCCCCGTCTCCCTTCAAGGCTAGAGAAGCCTGTGCTTGCAAGCAAGTGTATATGAGCCTCAAGGCATGCGTCCGTTCACGGTTTTGATCGGTATTATTCTAGGGTCCGCGGCGTCGATCACCTTCGGCCTCGGGGCCGTGCTGATCGTGTTCTGCGTCTTGGCGGGAAAACACCCCGATCTGTCCCGCGAATTCCCGCAGCTGGTGGGAAGCCTCGCCTCATTCGCCGTTTTGACCGCGGCGAGCGCCGGTAGTTTCTTGGGGCAGGCAAAAGTGCGCCCTTGGCGCGGCTGGGCGCACATGGCGACGGCCGCCTGCCTGGGTGTCGTGGTGTTCCTGTATTGGCCGCGACGCGCCTGAAACGGGTCTTAGGAATCATGCGCAAGCGGGGCGGCGGCGGCATTCGGGGCATTTGGGCCGTTTGGACGGGCGCGGCCTGGCTGCTCGGCGCGTGCGCGGGCCAGCGGGCGCCGCCGCCGTCGACCGAGATTGATGAAACCGCGTTTCGAACGCATGTCAGCGTGCTCGCGTCCGACGATTTCGAGGGCCGCCGGCCGGGTACCGCCGGTGAAGAGAAGACGGTTTCCTATCTGATCGAGCAGTATCGCAGGCTCGGCCTGAAACCCGGCAACGGCGAGAGCTTCGTGCAGCCGGTGCCGATGGTCGAAATTCTCGCCGGCGCCGATGCCTCGCTGTCGATTGCAGGCCCCAAGGGGACCGTTACGCCGGCAAACGGCAGAGATATCGTGATGTGGACCAAGCGCGCCGTGCCGCAGGTGCACCTCGCGCAGAGCGAACTCGTGTTCGTGGGCTATGGCATCGTCGCCCCGGAATACGCGTGGAATGACTACGCCGACATCGACGTTCACGGCAAGACCGTCGTCGTTCTGGTCAACGATCCGGGCTATGCCGGCAAGGATCCGAAGCTGTTCAAGGGCGGCGCCATGACCTCCTACGGGATTTGGTCCTACAAGGTCGAGGAGGCGGCGCGACAGGGTGCGGGCGGCGTGTTGCTGGTCCACGATGCAGGCGCCGCAGGCTACGGCTGGAACGTCGTCCAGAACACCTGGACGGGGCCTCAGCTCGAACTCTCGACGGCGGATGGCAACGCCGGGCGCGCCGCCATCGAGGCATGGATCGACAACGATGCGGCGCGGGCGTTATTCGCGGCTGCCGGGCTCGACTTCACCGCGTCGGCCGCGGCGGCGGCCCGCGTGGGGTTCAAGGCGGTTCCGATGGGCTTGCGCCTCGATGCGACGCTGCATAACTCGCTGCGCCAGTTCGTCTCCGCGAACGTGATTGCGGTGCTGCCCGGCGGCAGCCGCCGCCGCGAAACTGTGATGTATGTCGCACACTGGGATCATTTGGGAACCGACCCCTCGCGCGCCGGACACCGCATATTCAATGGCGCGGTCGACAACGCATCCGGCGTGGCGGGACTCTTGACCGTGGCGCAATCCTTCGCGCGCACCCAGCCGCCGGCGGATCGTTCCATCGTGTTTCTGGCCCTGACCGGCGGAGAAGCCGGCCTGCTCGGGTCGCAGTACTACGTCGCGAACCCGCTTTTCCCGCTGCGCCAGACCGCGGCGGTGCTCGATCTGGACACCTTGCGCATCGGCGGACCGACCCGCGATGTCAGCGTGTTTGGATTCGGCAATACGGATTTGGAAGGCACTGCGCGCTCGGTGGCGCTGCTGCAGGGGCGCGAACTCTCGCCCGACCCGATCCCGGAACTGGGCCTGTATTTTCGGTCGGACAGCATCAGCTTTGCGCGAGCGAGCGTGCCGGTGCTGTATGCCAAAGGAGGCCTCGACGATGCCGCGCGCGGCCCGGTGTGGGGCCGGGCGCAACTCGATGACTACATGGCGCACCGCTATCGCCAGCCGGTTGATCAATACTCCACCGACTGGGACGTGCGCGGGGCGCTGGACGACCTCAACCTGTATTACGAAGTCGGCAATCGCGTCGCCCGCAGCAAGCGCTTCCCGCGCTGGTATCCGAACAGCGAATACCGCGTCGCGCGAATTCACGCCCCGCCCTGAAGAATTGGGTGCGATCAGGGCGCCAGTCTGACAGGCTCGCAGCCTGACAGGTGCTCAGCGTTTACCGACGCGCGCCCAATGCTTCTTGCGATCGAAGCTGCCGGAAGTGTTATAGGGGTCGAAGCCTCGCGGGGCTCCCGAACCATTGACCGGCTCGACGCTCAAGGTCAATCCTTGATCGATTTTTTTCACTTCCCGCAGTTCCCGGACGCCGAAGCTGAATATTGATTCCGGATCGTTCCGGATATCGTGCTCACTCGTCATCGTCTTTTCCTCTGCAATGAAACGCTCACTCGTCAACGGTCATCTTGGCCCCATGGTGATTGTTTCGATCCACCCGACGAATGAATGTTCCCAAATCGCGACAACCAGGATTTCACGGCTTCGCAAAACTGTGATGCAGCTCAAGTGGTGCACGACATAACCAGGCGGCGGTTCGACTTATTGCGGGCGTGCACCGCGGCGCACCGAGATGCGGGTCAGTCAGGTCGGCGACGCCCCGGCTCGCCACCACGCTCGAAGTGCCTTGAAGAGCACATAGAGGCCGTAGGGTCCGAGCAGCACCACCCAACTGGCGGTCGATGCCTGTGCGAGGCCGGTGAACACGCTGCCGTACAGACGCCCCAGGCTCGCTCCCTCGTAACGGCCGAGCGTTGCCGCGCCGACGTAGAAAATCGCCAGGGGCATCACGCCGACGCCGATCAGCAAGCCTATCAGGGCGAATGCGAGTTCCCTGGACCATGCACTGGTCAACCCGAAGCGCGCGAGAATCGAGGGCGAAGACATGGCGGCGATTGTAAACGAATCCGGTCGCCGGGCGCCCGGCGCTGTAGAATCGCCGCATGCCCTCCACCTTGATACGCACGGCCGTCGTCGGCGTCGGCTATCTCGGCCGATTTCATGCACAGAAATACGCCTCGTTGCCCAATTCGACGCTGGTGGGCATCGCCGATCCGTCCGCGGCCGCGCGTTCGGCGGTGGGAGCGGAATTGGGCGTTCCCGCCTGTGCTGACTATCGCGAACTCCTGGGTCATGTCGATGCGGTGAGCATCGTGACCCCCACTCCCTTGCACTACGGGGTCGCCAAAGAGTTTCTCGAGGCCGGTGCGAGCGTCCTGGTCGAGAAGCCGATGACGGTGACCGTCGCCGAGGGAGAGAGTCTGGTCGAATTGGCGCGCCGCGCCGGGCGCGTCCTGCAGGTCGGTCACCTGGAGCGCTTCAACGCGGCGGTGCTCGCGGTGCAGCCCACGCTGACGGTGCCCCGCTTCATCGAGTCCGCGCGGCTCGCGCCGTTCAAGCATCGCGGCACGGACGTCGACGTCGTGCTCGATCTGATGATTCACGACATCGATCTGATCTTGAGCATCGTACGTTCGCCGGTGGTGTCGGTCGATGCGATCGGCAGCAGCGTATTTTCCAGGGAAGTCGATATCGCCAATGCGCGCCTGCGATTCGCGAATGGTTGCGTCGCGAACGCCACCGCGAGCCGCGTCAGCTTGAAGACCGAACGCAAGCTGCGGCTGTTCCAGGACGACGCTTATATTTCGGTCGATCTGCAGCAGAAGGTGCTCACCGTGATCCGCAAGGGCGCGGAGGTCGGCGCGGACGGCATGCCGCAGGTCGACATCACGGAGAATACTTACGAGCAGGGCGATGCCCTCAAGGCTGAGATCGCGGCGTTCCTCGACTCCGTCGCGACCGGCGCCGCGCCTGCCGTGAGCGGAGAAGACGGCCTGCTGGCGCTGCGGACGGCGGTCAGCATCGCCGAGCAGGTGACGAGCTCGCGCGGGCAATTCTCGTAGCGTCCCGACGGGAGCTGGACAGACTTCTAGGGAGAGGACGAGCCGGCGGGTGGCGTCTGCGCGGGCACCGAGGACGCCGGAGCACCCGGTGGCAGGGGCGGAACCGGCGCCGCCGCCCCTGAAGCTGCCGATGCGGCCGCCGGCGCCGCTTCGTTGTCCGTGATGGTCACTTTATCCACCAAAAAGCGGGTTTCCGCGAAGCAGGCGGTGGGTATTCCCGGGTGCTCCGTATAGTGCAACTGCACGCGGTGGCCGACGGCCTTGGTCAAGTCCGCCGCCACCGACTTGTCGCGCACGCTGAAGTCCCACAATTGTGGCGATGAACTGGGGCCCATGTATTGGCCGCCGCCGTAGTACAGAGCGATCTCGCCTTCCTGGGTTTTGCAGATCCAGCCGCGGCGCACGAATTTTTGCAGCACGCCGGCGCGCTCACCCTCGGCATAGGCCCAGGCCAGGGTCAGCCATGTCCACAGGCCGCTGCCCACGACGATCAGCAGCACCAAGATCAACAGCCATCGACCGACACGACCAGGAGACCCGCGCCGTCCGGTGGAATTCGGAACTTCGATCCGCGTCATGACGGCAATCTCGCACGATACGCCGCGGACTTCAACAAAGCGGGAACACGTCAGCCGGCCCGTTGAAGCTTGCCTCGACGATGCGCCGAGGCGATAGTGGTGGTATCCGGATACACGGGTGGATACGGGATCGAAGTGCGTTGGAAATGACTGCGACTCGCAAGGGTTTCACGGCTACCGTACTCGCGTTCGTGATTTGGGGTGTCCTGCCTCTCTACCTGCATCCGCTCCAGCACGTCTCGTCGATCCAGGTCATCGCCAACCGGATAGTGTGGTCGTGCGTCTTCGTGCTTGGCTTGATGGCTGTTCGCGGTGAGCTTGCAACGCTTCGCGATGCCCTCGCCAACCGCGGCGTCGTCTGGCGGCTCGCCGTTACCGCCATCTTGATCTCCAGCAATTGGCTGGTCTACGTCTGGGCCGTCCTCAACGGGCACGTCCTCGACAGCAGTCTGGGATATTTCATCAATCCGCTGGTCAATGTCGTGCTGGGGGTGGCGCTGCTCTCCGAGCGCCTCAGTCCGGCGAAATGGGTTGCCGTTGCATTGGCGGCCGCCGGCGTCGCGTATCTGACCGCCGCGTCCGGCAAGCTGCCGTGGATCTCACTGGTGCTGGCAGTGACGTTCGGCTTCTACGGACTGATCCGAAAACTGGTGAAACTCGAATCGCTGCCGAGTCTCGGCATCGAAACACTGTTGCTCCTTCCCATCGCCTTGGGCTATTTGCTGTGGTGCGAATACGCGGGGACCAACGCGTTCTGGTCGGCGGGACCTGCGACCACCGCCCTGCTGATCGGCAGCGGACCCGTGACCGCGATCGCCTTGTTTTTGTTCGCGTACGGCGCGCGACTGCTGCCGTTGTCGACGGTCGGAATACTCCAATACATTGCGCCCACGCTGCAGCTGGTCTGCGGCGTGTTCGCGTTTCACGAACGATTCGGCCGCACGCGCGCCGTCGGCTTCGCATTCGTCTGGGCGGCGCTGCTGATCTATGCGGGAGAAGGCCTGTGGCTTTCGCGCAAGCAGCAGCGGGCCTTCGCCTGAGGTGTCGCAGTCGCGGATTCTACGGCCCACGCATCAATGCCGATCCGAGGGTCGGCGGCCACGCCTTCAGCGGTCACCGCCGCCCGGCAATATTCGGCGGAACGTCAGATTTATTCTGGGGCCACAGGGGCGGCGTTCCTTGTCGATGCCGTGTTTCCAGTGTCGTTGCATATCGCCCTTCATCAGCAGCAGGCTGCCTGACTGCAGCGGCAACCTCACGCGCTTCAGGTCCTTGCGCGTTCGATGTTTCAAGACGAAAGTTCGCTCATTTCCCAGACTCACGGACGCGATGGCCGGCCGTGGCCCAAGCTCCGGCTCATCATCGCTGTGCATGCCCATGCTGTCGTTGTGATCACGGTAATAATTGAGCAGCACACTGTTGAATTCTTCATCGGCGGCGTCCTCGACGTGCTGTCGAATCGACGCCAATAGCGCTGTCCAGGGCAACGGTTCCAGCCGGATGCCCGAATAGGTGTAGCTCCGGCCTCGATCGCCATACCAGGCCATGAGTCTGGGCTGTCGGTACTTCTTGCCCCAGACCGTGATGTCTTCCGCTCGCCAGGGAATCTGATCGACCAGTTCGCGCAGCAGCGTCTCAGGCGGCGCCGGCAGATTCATCGACGCCATGTACGACAGGTCCGCATCCGGCACGGGGATGGCGAGCAATGTGCCTGCATTCGAAAACAGATCCGTCATGACCCATTCAATCCCCGGCAATTCGCCGCTACACTCTTCGAGACTGCGATGTACCCAGCTGCGCGGTGTCAGTCAAGGAGAGAGCATCATGAAACTTTATTATTCCGCGACGTCGCCGTTCGTCCGCAAATGCCTGATCACGGCACAGGAATTGGGGTTGCGTGAGCGCATCGAACTGCTGCCGGCCGCCCCGCATCCGGTGAATCGCGACCGGGCGCTGGTGGCGTGCAACCCGCTCGGCAAGGCCCCGACGCTGGTCACCGATGAGGGGCCAGTTCTGTACGACAGTCGCGTGATTTGCGAGTACTTCAATGCCATCGGCGGTGGGCAGTTGGTTCCGGCGCAGGGTGCGGCGCGCTGGTCGGTACTGACGACCCAGGCATTGGCCGACGGGTTGATGGACGCCGCAGTGCTGACCCGATATGAGACTGCGGCGCGTCCTGAAAACCTGCGTTGGGACGAATGGGTCGTGGGTCAGCTCGAGAAGGTGACCTGTGCGCTCGACGAACTGGAGCGGCGAGTGGCGGCCTGGAGCGCACGCGTGGACGCGGGCAGCATCGCGGTCGCGTGTGCGTTGGGCTATTTGGACTTTCGATACGCCACGCTCGGTTGGCGGGAGAGAAGTCCGACGACGGCGCGATGGTTCGACGCATTTTCACAGCGGGAGTCCATGGTCGCGACGCGGCCGCCGGCAGCCTGAAACGCGAGTCACCGCGTCAGGGATCGCACCGCGAGGCTCTGTTCGATAAGGCTTTCGAATATGTTATTCGGTAGCGTGCGGATCGATTTCCCGGATCGGGAGGTCGTAGTGCGCCTCCATCAGCTCCCATCGATGATTTTCCTCTTTGCGATAGGCGGCGCGATCCGGGAATAGCTGAGCGGTGACCGCTCCTTCCTTGGTCGATGACACGATGTCCTTGTAGGTGATGACGACGCGATAGTTCCATCGTGAGTCCTCACTGGTATGAAGGCCCGGGTGATACACGTGGTAGCTCACGTTCGCATTCGAGGGCGTGGAGGACGACTTTGCAGGCAGTCCGCTGCCGCCTGGGAAT
>Ga0181537_10002606_pt1 | contig 15817 bp, 11 predicted proteins | sample PEATcosm2014_Bin_39_FD_119765 | JGI IMG/M metagenome (GOLD analysis project Ga0181537, IMG submission 119765) | Peatland microbial communities from MTU Mesocosm Facility, Houghton, MI, USA - PEATcosm2014_Bin23_10_metaG | ecosystem: Environmental > Terrestrial > Soil > Wetlands > Peat | place... | reverse complement strand
TGATGATATTTGGCGACGCCGCGATTGTTGTAGGCCTGGGAAAAGCTTTCGTCGATCTGGATGGCCTGATTGGCGCAGGCGATGGCGCTCGCCCAATCCCCTTGCGCGTTGTGGAGGGAGGAGAGATTGCTGAGCGCCTCGGCATTTTTGGCGTTGAGTTGCAGAGCCTGGGTATAATCAGCGGCCGCCCCCGCCAGATCACCCCGGTCCTGCTTCACCATGCCGCGATCATTATAGGCGCTGTCGCATTGGGAATCGATGAGGAGAGCCTGATTATAGTCGCTCAGCGCCGCGTCCGAATTGCCCAGGTCTTTTTCGACGTTGCCTCGGTTGTTGTAGGCATTGGCGTTTTTAGGATCGAGATGAAGGGCCTGATTGTCATCGGCTAAAGCGGCACTCGCATCGCCCTTGTGATACCAGGCGAGGCCGCGTTCGTTGTATGCGGCGGAATTTTTAGGATCAAGCTGGAGGGCCTGGTTGTAATCGGCAATCGCTCCGTCCCAATCTTCCAGTTCAAGCTTAACTTCAGCCCGGCTGACATAGGCATCGGTATATTTGGGATCGATCAGGATCGCTTGATCATCGTCGGCGATGGCCCCATCGGTGTCGCCCTTGTCGTCGCGCGCAATGGCGCGATTATAGTAGGCCTGATCGTCCTGGGGATTCAACGCAATGGCGTGGGTATAATCGGCGATGGCCTGGGCGACGTCGCCCTTGTCCCGTTCGGCGACGCCGCGGTCATTGTAAGGCTGCGACAGCGTGGGATCGAGTTTGATGGCGAGATTGTAGTCTTCGATTGCGGCATCCAAATCGCCCTTGCGATAGTAGGCCCAGCCCCGGTTGTTGTAGGTGTAGGGGTCGCTCGGATTGAGCTTAAGCGCCTTGTTTTCATCGGCGATCGCGCCGTCGTGGTCGTTGTTATCATCCTTGGCCAGGGCGCGATTGACGTAGGCATCCTCGTACGTCGGGTTAAGCCGGATGGCTTGATCATAGTCGGAGATCGCTTCATCGAGGCTGCCTTGATCGTACCGGGCCAGCCCGCGATTATAGTAGGCCTTGGCCAGCTTGGGATTCAGCTGAATGGCTTGGTTATAATCGGAAATAGCTCCGTCGAGATCGCCCTTGGCGTATTTGTCGGTGCCGGAGTCATTATAGGCCACCGCATCCTCCTCCGCGCTCTTGGGTTGGTCCGGCGCTGGGAACGCTCCGGCAGATAACGCGGATAGCGAAAAGGCAAAAGCCAGTGCCAGCGCTGAAGAAGCGACTCGGCAAAAAAACATACCCCGACTTGTAGCGTCTTTTATGCCAAAGACAAGCCCGCTGGGCGGGGCAGCGTCGGCTATGGCTTGGCCCGGTTTCCAAGTTCACATCTCGTCCGCGCGATCTCATGGTAAAAGGATTGATTCCGCTTCTTTCGTGTGATTTACTTTCACTTCCCTGTCATCTTCCGGAGTAGCTCAGTGGTAGAGCGGTCGGCTGTTAACCGATTGGTCGTAGGTTCGAGCCCTACCTCCGGAGCCTCTTATGAGAGGCGTTAGAGAGATTTTTCGTGACAAAACGTGACAAGTCGAGTACCTTGTCGGCATGACAACGGTACGCTCGACAGAATTCAAAGACGGTCGTCATTGCCTCTCGTTTTACCTCGATGGCAAACGTCACCGCGAAACCTTTTCCAATCTTCGTGACGCCCAGCACCGCAAGGGCGAAGTGGAGAGGCTCAAGGGCAGGGGTCAGAAGATCGATACCAAGAAGGAGACGGCCCAGGACGAGTCTGCCCTGTACGCCATCAACCTACTGACCCTAAAGGGCATTCAGAAGCCCCTGACCTCAGTCGTGGACGAGTACGCTGCCGCCGTTGAAATCTTGAAAGGCACCGGCACCCTCGTGGAGGCTTGTGAGGCGTTCGTCAACAACCAGGACAAAATCGTCCCGATTAAGGTTTCGGACTTGGTTGCGGATTACGACCGCTACCTGATAGGACAGAAAGTAAGTGACGATCACCGCGAGAAGACGATTAAAATCTATCTGAAACGCTTTGCGGCGGCGTTCCAGATGAACATCAGCCTGATTACATTAAAGGACTTGGAGGGATGGCGGGCCACGTTTACGACCGAGCCGCGCACGATCAACAATTACTGCAACGCGGTCAAAGCCCTCTTCAATTACGCCAAAGACCACAATCATCTTCGCAAAGACCGCCCCAACGAAGCCAGCAAGCTCAAGGACGTTGAGGAAACACCAACCGAGGCCAATCCCTTCACCATCGAAGAAATGGCGATCCTACTTACCGAGGTGGACGAAAAATCGCTACCCTACATCGTGCTTGGAGCATTCGCCGGTATTCGTACCGCCGAGCAAAAGAGGCTTCGCTGGGAAAAGCACGTTCGCTGGGACACCGGGTACTTCGACCTCACCGGCAACGTCACCAAGAAAAAACTCCGGCGTCTAGTGCCTATCCTGCCCGCAGCAATGGCATGGCTGGCCCCTTACAAAAATCGCACAGGGTTTATCTTGGAAGAAACCCATCCCGAGCGGTATCCGACGGAAATCCTGAGAAAGCACAAACTGGAATGGCGGCACAATGGCTTGCGCGATGCCTACGGATCAAACCGCAGCGCGATCCTCAAAAACTTGAATGAGGTGGCAATGGAAATGGGCAATTCACCTGACATGATTATTGAGTCTTACCGAGAAGTCGTCACGGAGGAGCAGGCCAAGAAATTTTGGGAACTTACGCCCGACGTTGCAAAGAAGCTGGCAAAGAGCCTCGTGGCCAAAGCAAAGGCCTTATAATTCCAAACAACTTCTTCTCTTGCCGTAACGACCCGCTCCCTGTTTGCTCAGGGGGTGACTTGGGCAGAGTTCAAGAAAAAGTGGGGAAAATTCTCTGGCAAGGAGTCTGCGGCCTACCAGGAGCATTTCAACGACCTTTGTGTCCTTTTGGGGCAGCCCACCCCAGCAGCGGCAGACCCGACCGGCAATAAATCCTTCTGTTTCCAGAAGCTTGTCCTGAAGGATGCTGAACTTTTTGCCCCGGACAATGACGCCGGAGAGCGGGGCTTTGCGGATGTCTGGAAGGCGGGCCATTTTGCGTGGGAGTATAAAGGTAAGAAGAAGAACCTGGACGAGGCATACAGGCAGCTTCTCCGGTATCGCGAGTCCCTCCAGAATCCTCCTCTCCTGGTGGTCTGCGACTTCGACCGTTTTATCATCCGCACCAATTTTAATGGGACGGTGCAGGAGGTTTACGAATTTCCGACTTCCCAAATTGATCTCCCTCAAAACCTTGGCGTCCTGCGGGCACTTTTCACCGAGCCGGATTTTCTCAAGCCCCAGCGCACGACGGCAGAGGTCACCATCAAATTGGCAGATAAGATCGCCAGTGTTGCCAAGTCCCTGCAAGACCGCGAGGGAGTGGAATTGGGTGATGCCCGCACGCGCCGTGAAATTACCGTGGCCAAGGGGAAGAATCTGCGCATTGCTCGGTTCCTGAACCGTCTTACCTTCTGCTTCTTTGCCGAGGACACCAACCTACTGCCCAAGGGGATCATGACCGAGATCATTAAGGCGGGCATGGATGACATCACCTTCTTTTCTGAACGCCTGGAAGACCTGTTCCGGGCCATGGCCAAGGGCGGGGCATTCGGTACACACAAAATCCGCCATTTCAATGGCCATCTTTTCGAGGATTCATCCGTGTACGAACTCCTGCCAGAGGAACTTACCATTCTGGCCGACGCAGCAGAAGCAGACTGGCAGTTCATTGAACCCAGCATCTTTGGCACGTTGTTTGAGCGAGGCTTAGACCCCGCCCAGCGTTCTCAACTGGGAGCGCATTACACCAGCCGGGAAGACATTGTTACCCTGGTTGAGCCTGTCTTGATGCAGCCATTCCGACGTACATGGGCGGAGATACGCAAAGAACAGTCCCTTTTCGTCGCAAAAGGGAAAGGGACAACCGCCCATCGTACGCGTTTGGCTGATTTTCTTAAAATGCTGGATGAGGTCATCGTGCTCGATCCTGCCTGCGGCAGTGGTAATTTCCTCTATGTCTCGCTCCAATTGCTGCTGGCATTGGAAAAAGAAGTGCTGGCTCATGCCACCCAGCTCGGCTTCAAATTCGATCCGCACGTGAGTGTTGAACAACTACTGGCCATCGAAATCAATCCGTATGCATTTGAGCTGGCCCAGGTCTCCGTCCAGATCGGGTATCTGCAATGGCGGCGTGAAAATGGTTTCGATAACGACCGCACGCCTGTCTTGCAGACCTTGGAAGGGTTTCAAAACGAAGACGCGCTCATGGAGCCCCATTATCATCGCAAAGCCAAAGACTTGAAGGAGGCTCAAAAAGAAGAACACGAAAGCGATAATTCGTTAAAATTTTATACCGAACGACGCTGGCCACAATGCGACGTAATAATTGGCAATCCTCCTTATCTGGGTGACAAAAAGATGCGCCGTCGCCTCGGTGATGACTATGTAGAAGAGTTACGACTAACATATAAAGGCAGAGTTTCCGGTCAATCTGACCTCTGCTGTTACTGGTTTGAAAAGGCACGAGAACTGATTGAACGTGGAAAATGCAAACGTGCTGGTTTACTCGCGACGCAAGCCATTAGGGGAAGTGCCAATAGAGCAGTTCTTCAGAGTATAAAGCAAAGTGGCAATATTTTCTTTGCCATAAGTGATCGTGAGTGGATTTTGGATGGTGCGACAGTCCATGTCAGCCTGGTTGGATTTGACAATGACTTGGAAAAGGTCCGTGTTTTGGATGGGACTGAAGTTCAAGAAATATCGAACGATCTTAGGGGAGACAGCTCTAGCGCAAGCGCTGCAAGAGAATTAAAAGAAAATCGCGATCTTGCCTTTATCGGAACAATGAAAAAAGGGAACTTTGAATTACCCGAATCTAGAGCCTTGGAATTACTCCTTCTACCCAATCCCACTGGCAAGCCGAATAGCGACGTGATCCACCCTTGGATCATTGGTAAAGACATTACCGGACGTAGCCTTAAGCGATGGCTCATTGATTTTCCGTTTGAGTTTAGCGAGCAAGTCGCAGCAGGCTACGAAGCACCATTTAAGATCATTCGGGAATCGGTTTACAAAAAACGTGTAGGACACCGTGAAGGAGTTCAGGCAAAATACTGGTGGCGCTTGGCCCGGAGCTGTCCTGACCTTCGAGAAGCCATTCGGGGTTTTACACGCTATTTAGTAACGCCCGCAGTTTCCAAGCAGCGCTTTTTTGTATGGTCGAATCAATCAGTCATCCCAGATCAACAAGTTATCACTTTTGCGAGACAGGAAGATTGGTTTGCCGGAATACTAGAATCAAACTTTCACCGTATCTGGCTACGTCGTAAGGGGAATCAACTGCGAGAAGCGGAAAGTGCTAGCCGGTATAATGTAAAGGAGTGTTTTTTGACATTTCCGTTGCCACAATTAACAAACGCGCATGAAGTCGCTATTAGCACTGCGGCGACGGAACTTGATACGCTGCGCCAAACTTGGCTCAACCCCAAGGAGTGGACTAAGACGGATGTTTTGGAATTCCCCGGTACGGTTGGAGGTACCTGGGATAGGTATATTGCCCAAACGACCATCGAAGACCGGGGCGGATTCCAGATCGGAACTGTCCGCTATCCCAGAATCGTGCCCAAGAATCCAGAATGCGCGGATAAACTCAAGGAGCGCACCCTAACCAATTTATACAACGAGCGCCCCCAATGGTTGGCCCAGGCTCATGACAAACTTGATGCTGCGGTGGCCGCAGCCTACGGCTGGCCCCCCACCCTTTCCGAAGACGACATTTTAGCCCGTTTGCTCAAACTCAACCTGGAGCGGGCCGAGGAAGAGGCCAAAGCCACCCCTCTCCCTTCCGCAATCAAAACCAAATCTTCCCGCCCACAACGCGCTAAGGACCAGGACGAAATTCTATAAAGTCTTACGCTAATCAAAAATTTTGGTGAGCCAATAATCCTGCGTCGGCGGCCATCCCTCTGATAAAAAGAAGTAGATAACCTCTCTCAGCATTTCGCAGGATAGGGATGGCATATCCAATGCGGCGTTGCCGGTTTTCTTGGCTCCGGTTCCTCCATGGGCGATTGAACTTCGAAAGTCATATAGGGAACGTGCCAATTTGAATCGTTCTAATCGTTTACTCTTTATCCCAGTTAAGACGCTGTAATGGAGAGCAAAGCGAAATCTTAACTCTCCTCGATAGGTCTCATCTCCTCCATCGCGCAGGAGTAATGACTCAAGACCAATTACCCCATCAAGCACCCTGTCTTTGGAATCAACTCTAACCTCGGCTAAATTTAAACGTTCGATAGCAGACTTAAGATCGTCGTGAATGCCGCATTTTATTTGCTTCCAGGCTAAAACGAGCTTTTGTGCAAAATCGTCATCCACTTCGTATATATCTCGTGGAATAAAGTACTCTGGAAACCCACATGCCACCTTGCCACCGATAAGACCAAATCCCTTTTGAAAGAAATGGATGCCTTGAACTCCCACCTTTCCGCCCTTCACCAATCTCAAACTTAACTCTACCTGGCGCATTATTTCAATGGCTGCCGACATCTCGTTGCAATTAACAGCCTCTCCGAATCCGCATCGAACTGTAAAGTCCGACGTAATTGCAAATTTGGAAGACGGATACATTTCTGTTTGAGATGTCTCAATAATTTCTGTCGCCTCTTCATCGGACAATCGCCTAATTCTCAGTGCGTCATCAAAAACGACTTCTTTGGAACTGCCGCTTAATTCGAGGTTTAAAACTGGCGCAACCAATAGATACTTGACTTCTTTTGTTTGGAGAAAGTGGAATAATTCTGAAATTACCTCCAGCCGTTGAGCTTCATTACACAGAAGCGTTCCCCATCTCCTCCAGCAGACTCCCAAGAGATTGTCGATTACTCGCGATTCTTCAATTGGTGCTATACTGCCAATGGAATGGATGCCTCGAAAGAGGCCTGGAGCGTATTTGCGGATTTCAGCCCCGCACGCATCCAATAAATCTCGGGAAAGATGACCAGAGCTAAAAATCATGGGATGATTTCTAAAACTTGCAGCGCTCCTCCAACCATTAGCTTGCGACTCCCATTTACGATACGGAACGCTTGTCACCTGTGGCATCCCAATTGATTGGGCTGCAATGCGCATCGTTTTATCGAGTGTTTCAACGAACGATGCAGGGGGTGTTAGAAAGTCGGTCATGCAATAACCAAGGGAAGCATATTTTACGGCAACCAATCTACAAAAAGTGATTGTGGAGGTAAAATTGTGGGCTAGGCAGGCGCACGGTATAGGCTTGTTAGAAAGTATCTTACGGTCGTCGAATATGTCGTCTGCACCCAAGGGACTCATCTCACACTTTGTCCCCCTCGCAACCATGGCCAGACGGCATCTGGACAGCGTTACTTCGCCCCCACTGATGGTTTCATGCCAGGCAGGATTACTGCCCAGCATCAAGCCTTGCCTGAGCACCTGACCGCGCCTGGCCACTACTCTCTCTCTGAGCTTGGCAGCGAGACACGTTAGGGCTATTGAGTCCTGATGCTCTTCGCCGATGTTTCGCCGCTTGAGATTCTTTTTACTCAATTCGGTTTGCTAGGCTTTGCCTTGTGGCTCGCCTTTGTCTTCTTCAACAGTTGTTTTAATCGCTGGCTTGACGTTTCGGAAAGGGAGCATGAGCGCAAATTAAAGTCGTTGGAAGATGAGCATATCAAGAGACTAGAGCTTCTAAACAAACGAGACGAAATACGGTTCTCAGATTTACACAAAAAGAGGGCAGAACGAATAGAGGCATTATACCACTTATTAAAAGAGTTTTTTTATACAGCGAGCGAGTTCATGCCGGGAGTCAAAACAGATGCCGAGAAACTAAAAAAAGCGCGGATTGCTCTTAACGAGTTAGTTAATTACTTTGACATTAATGATATTTACTTTTCGAGAGGTCATGGGGACGGTATTTGGATGTTCATTAACAATATCAAAGAGCTTGTTACCGATAAATTAATCGCCGGAGAACAGCTTGATGTTAAGAACCAAGCTGAGGTAATCGAAAGGCATTTAAAACGTTGGGAAAAGTTTCAAAAGGATTCGCCTAGAGTGCTAGGCGAAATTAGAGAAGAATTTAGAAGACTTTTAGGAGTAGACAACGAATGAACTGGGCCGATTACTTCAAACAACTCACTCTAAGTCTAATTGCAATACCTATTGTCACGGCTGGCGGAATCTACTTCGCCAAGTTGATTTTTGATAGATGGTTTAAAGCCAGAGAACAAGATTATCAGCACAGGTTGCGAATTGCGCAAGACGACCATAAACATTCTTTGGAATTGATTCGAGAATCGCATATTGAGACGCTTCGCCAGTTAAACAAAAAGGATGAGATTCGCTTTTCTGGATTGAATCAACTTCAATTAAAAGGCATTGAAAAACTATACGATGAGCTTTTAGCATTACATTGGCGGGCTACTGAATATCTTCCCGGCACCAGTCAAAAGGCGGAGCAGGGCGAAGCTTTTTTTAATCAATTAAAGATTACATTGGCGATTGCACATAAAACAAAAATCTATTTCCCTAAAACACAAGCTAATCAAATAATCTCATTTGTAGGTAGACTTCAAGAATTCGCAGAAGACCGAGAATTAGGTTCTGAAAAATGGAAGAGAGAGATGTTTGAAGAAATAGGAAAAATGCTCGAATCTATTGAAGACGAATGCCGAGCGCTCTTAAACGTCGAAGCAGTAAACGAAAAAGGCCAGCAGGACGAATCCTGCAAGGTACAAAATGAAACTTAAAGCAGAGCACATAATGAAAAATATTTCTCCTACCTCGGGGAATATCCATGCTTACTTAACAGACTCTTGGAGTAGCCGTTCTAGATTCAATATTCGACAAAGAGCCGGATTTGCTCAATTCATTTTCCTGATGCTATGCTCTCATTTGGAAGAGATTCTTTATTCGCTACTTAATAATCGGTATGAGGCGTTAGCTTTTCTAGGACATGCTTCCGCCCCCGTTAGAACGATTAAACATGGAATACAAACGATTGGAACTACGGCAACGAAAATAGATGATGGTAATCATTCGGTTGTTTCTTCTGACGCTAAGGCCGTTAGTTTATCGCTTATAAAACTAATGGAGCAAAAGCGAAAAAACATCCTTAAGCAGCCCATAGACAAGCTGATTGAAAGTTATAACGAAATATTTCCTGTATCCTTTGAACAGGTTTTAGGTCCAGCTAATTTTCAAGACATCTCAACGGTACGAAATTTGCGCAATATATTTTCGCATGGACGGGCTATTGAACTCTGTTTCTTCGGCCCCCTTGGCGGTGCAGCTAAACCTGACTTTGATAGCTTTACGTTAAAATCCGCAATAGAGAGCCTTAAACGGGCCAAGATTATCGTAGACTTGAATAAATATAACGGAAATAATCATAATGAAATAAGTGAATTAATCTTTTCTGACGCGAGCTTATTGCATTTTTATGCGGCTACTCAAGAGGCTTCCGAGTTACTTAGAAATTCTGCCGTATGCCCGTATGAGATAGTTCAAATGGGCTTAATAGCTAGGCTTCCGACGTTATCACCATATTGAAGGTAACGCGGGTACAGTGGAAACTGTGCTGCTTTAAGCCCGCTCCTGTAACCTCATCTCCTCCGCGACCTCGATCCAATCGTGGTTCTAATGCCCCCCCGCTCGTAACCCCTGGCCGGTTCACTGTTGGCCCTTGGCTCAGAAGCCCAGGCACCAGTGCCCAGCATCGTTACTTCGCCCCACCGAGGCTTCATGCCGGTACAGACCGACTGCACCAGCATCAAGCCGCATCTGGACGCGCCAGCTTCCCAGCACCCGGATCGTCAATTTGCCCAGCGTTCGATGGGGCGGGGCATGGCACCCGGTGCTGCGCACTCGACCATGTCAACTCGCCCCAACGTAACGTCCATGGCTTCATGTCGATCTCGACCGGGACCACTGGCACGTCAGAATGCTTTCAGCCATACGGATTCAGGCGGATATTTAACAGCGCTATATAACTTGTGGAAGTGCGGAGGGAGGGGTAAAAAATGTGAAGCACCCCTCACGATTTGGTGCGCATTATTCGAGATGCACAATAAGGCGGACGCCTACGAAGACTTGCTTGCCAGATGGAAACGCATTTAAGCAATCCCTCACAAAATCACAGCTATTCACGGCTGAGCGTTAAGCAACCCAAATCACTCCCGAATCCTTCCTATGGCTGAGCCAACTATCATTTGTCCGAAATGCAAAAATGAAATCAAGCTGACAGAATCGTTGGCTGCGCCACTCATTGAATCCACTCGCCTCGATTATGAGCAGAGGCTCGCTCAAAAAGACCTCCTCTTTGCCGGACGCGAAAAATCAATTCAAGAACGCGAAGAGGCCCTTTCCCAAGCCAAGGATGCCCTCGAAACTCAGGTGAACGAACGGGTACAGAAGGAACGCGCAAAAATTGCCGCCGATGAAGGCAAAAAGGCCAAACTTGCCCTGTCCAATGAGATCAACCAGAAGATCGAAGAGGTTGCCGAGCTGCATGAAATTCTGAAGCAGAAGGACGAAAAGCTGACCGCGGCCCAGAAGACCCAGGCCGACCTGTTGAAAAAGCAGCGGGAGCTTGACGACGCCAAGCGCGAGCTTGAACTGACCGTGGAAAAACGGGTTTCAGAAGGATTGACCGTCACCCGCCAACTGGCGCGTAAGGAGGCAGAGGACGAAATGAAGCTCAAGGTTTCTGAAAAGGAACAGACGATAGCTTCCATGCAAAAGAAGATCGAGGAATTGAAGCTCAAGGCCGAACAAGGTTCCCAGCAGCTTCAAGGCGAAGTTCAGGAATTGGAACTTGAGTCACTCCTACGCACCAAATTCCCGCACGATACCATTGAACCCGTCCCGAAAGGCGAGCATGGCGGTGATGCCCTGCACCGCGTCAACAGCCCCCTTGGCCAGTCCTACGGCACAATTCTCTGGGAATCCAAGCGAACCAAGAATTGGAGTGACGGTTGGCTGGCCAAGCTCCGTGATGACCAGCGGACAGCCAAAGCCGAAGTCGCTGTCATCATCAGCCAGGTACTGCCCAAGGGAATCGAAACCTTTGGGTTGGTCGAGGGCGTATGGGTTGCACTGCCCCAGGCGGCGCTCCCGGTTGCCATGGCGCTCCGCTATACCATCATCGAGATTGCCACCGCCCGCCAGATTGCCGATGGCCAGCAAACCAAGGCGGAGATGCTTTACTCTTATCTGACCGGGGCGCGTTTTCGCCAACGGGTGCAGGCCATCGTTGAGGCGTTTTCCAACATGAAGGAAGACCTCGATAAGGAGAGAAAAGTCATAACGAAACAATGGGCGAAGCGTGATGAACAGATCGAGCGTGTCATGCTGGCCACCGTTGGCATGTACGGCGACATGCAGGGCATCGCCGGCAAGACCATTCAGGAAATAGACGGCTTGGAAATCAAAGCCCTTGAACAAGGAGAGGTAAAATGAAGCTCACGGAAGTAAAATTACAAAATTTTCGGGGATATAAAAACGAAGTCGTCATCCCATTTGAAAACCTGACCGTTCTTATCGGGCGTAACGATGCGGGCAAATCGTCAATTCTCGACGCCCTCAATATTTTTTTTAACGACGCCGACATTGAAAAAGAAGATGCCTGTGTCCATGGAAATGCCACAGATGTCCGAATCTCGTGTGTTTTCTCCGAACTGCCCGTTCAAATCATTCTTGATGACCAGCATCCCACGACACTGCAAAAGGAGTACCTGGTGCGGCAGGACGGACAACTTGAAATATGTAGAGTCTTCAGTTGCAGTGCCGCGAAGGGAAAGCAATCGCGAATATTTGTCCGATCCAACCATCCGACTACTGACGGTTGCGCGGACTTGATGACCTTAAAGATTAAAGACCTTAAGGCCCGCGCCACATCGAGAAGTGTAGATGTCACCGGAATAAACCAAACAATCAAAACCGATTTGCGCCAGGCCATCTGGACACAAACCGCTGATCTTGCTTTGGCAAATTCAGAAATCGATCTTTCTGCTGAAACCGGAAAGACCGCTTGGGATCAAATTCAGTTGCATCTCCCCGTTTACGCGCTCTTCAAATCCGACAGGGCGAGCACCGATCAAGATGAAGAAGCGCAAGACCCCATGAAGGCTGCCATCAAGGAGACGGTGAAGAGCCATGAAGCGCAACTTAATAGCCTGGTTGAGAAAATCAAAACTGAGTTAGAACGACTGGCTAAAAAGACCGTGGAAAAAATTCAGGAGATGAGTCCTGAATTGGCGAAAACGCTGAACCCGCAAGTGAAGAACAAAAACTGGGATACTCTGTTTTCCGTGTCTCTGTCCGGTGACGATGGCATTTCAATTAACAAGCGTGGCAGCGGCACACGCAGGTTGGTGCTCCTAAACTTTTTCCGCGCCAAAGCAGAAGATGCTGCCCATTCACGCGGTACCGGAGCTATCTATGCGATAGAGGAACCGGAAACCAGTCAGCACCCCAATCATCAAATGATGTTGTTGGACGCATTTCAAGAGCTGACGGAGCAGGGCTACGCTCAGGTGATCCTTACCACTCATACCCCAACTCTTGCCCGGAAAGTTGATCGCAATTTCCTTCGCTTGGTCACGCTTGACGCAGGCCACCCGAAGATTCTACTTGGTAGGGAGGACGCTACTCTGGAATCAATCAAATCAACTTTGGGCGTTTTACCAGACCACGATGTAAAAGTCTTTTTAGGAGTAGAAGGTAAGTGGGACATCGAGTTCTTAAAGCGAATCTCAAAAATCCTTCACGCGACTGACCCAACAGTCCCGGATTTGAATGCGGTCGAAGCATCCGGCGCACTGGTTTTTATTCCGCTGGGTGGTAGTAACATGGAATTATGGTCAGTCCGTCTTGCGGGACTTAATCGGCCAGAATTTTACGTCACCGACCGCGACAACGCGCCCCCCGGCAATCCCAAATATCACCAGCACATTGTTGACTGGAATGCGCGGGCAAACTGCACTGCTTTCTGCACAACCAAAAGGGAGTTGGAAAACTATCTTCATCCAGACGCCATCAAATTCATTGCTCCGACTTTTCCTAGTGCCATTGCTGATTTTGATGATGTTCCTTTAATACTCGCGCAAACGCTTCATACCGCTGATGCAAGTGCCCCGGTCTGGACCACTGTCACCGACGACACTAAAAAAGAAAAGATGCGCCGCGCAAAGCGTCGTCTCAATCAGGAGTGTGCGGATAAAATGACAGTTGCGCTCTTGGCCAAATCTGATCCGAACGCCGAACTTGCGGGTTGGCTAAGAGCGGTTGGAGTGAAACTTGCCATATGAGCCAGCATTAAGCCTCACCTGGACACGCCGACACTGCTAAGCATCGCCTGCGACTAACCAGAAATGATTCTCGTTTGATGGTGTTGCTTTTTCTAAGCTCCGGTCATGACAGGAATGACGATTCGAGAGATTTTACAGTTGGTCGAGGATTACATCGGCACGACGCCGGATGGATACCTCTGCCACTTCAGTTATTCAAAGCACGAATCGTTCTATCACACTTACTGCGACCTTGACCTTGATGTGAAGGCGGCTCGGGTGCGTTACGTATCCACGAAAAAGACCTTTGTCGGCATCCTGAAAGATGCCGCGCCCCGTGATCAAGCAAAAATTATTCGAGGAGTTTTTGCGATGTTGCCTCCACCTGATGAGATCGATGAAGTCACCACGAAAAAGGTGAAGGTGCACCAGCACCTCTTGCAGGTGATTTCTCGCTTGGAAGCCGACGGCATAATCGAGCTACCGCCGCTCTCGTTAACCACAGAAACCATTTTCGAAGCTCTAAAGGATGCGGAGGTATTGCTGCAAAGCCGTGGCCCTTCGAGCGCAGTAGACCGCGCCCATACTGCGCTTCATGCCTACTTGAAAAAGCTGTGCGCCGACCGGAATGCCACGGTACCCAAAGACCCGTCAATTACGGCCCTGTTCAAAGCCATCCGCGAACAATTGCCAGAGTTCAAGGACATCGTCGCACACGACGAGGAGGCCAAACGACTGCTCGGTTCGATGTCTACGGCCCTGGACAGCCTGAATACCCTGCGAAATCGAGGAACCCTGGCTCACCCCAACGAGCTGCTGCTCGAAAGCGCAGAAGCCATGCTTTACATAAACCTTTCGCGCGCGGTGCTTGCCTATCTGGATACCAAGATGAAAGCGCCCGCCCAGGCATAAACCCCACTCGTAACCATGGCCTGCAAAGGCCAGCCCATCGTTACTTCGCCCCACCGAGGCTTCATGCCGGTACAGACCGACTGCACCAGCATCAAGCCCAAGCCGCATCTGGACGAGCCAGCATCCTTGGCACCCGGATCGTCCATCCTCGTGGGCTCATTCGGGTGGGGCACAGTACCCGGCGCGGTGCGCTCGACCGTGTCCTCTCACCTTCTTGTAGCCTCATCTCGTCAGGCGATCTCGACCAAGGCAGCTTGTCACGCCGGGATGCTTTGAGCAGCACCGGCATTGCCCATGCCGCGAAGAATGAACCCTGCGGCTTGTAGAGGGTTCATTTTATCGCCTCAATCAGGCTAGACCACTTATGCTTAACCCTTAAGGCAGCTTATCTTCTCGATGCGAATTTTCGCTGATACGCCCACTCTAACCGTCTTTACCCGGCCCAAGGTCAGATGGTCAAAAAGCTCGCCCAGGCCGTGACCAGTAATTTCAAGATTCTCATTTGTAAATTCGAGAATAAGACGGTCTCCTTCCGTTTCGGATGTAGATGTCATAACTTGGAGTGCGAGAAGCGGGAGGGCGCGTTTTTCATTTCCGAAATCAGCGGTTAGGAACATGCCTCCGGTGCCTTGCGTGAAAAGCTCATAAGCGGGTTTACTGTCGAGGGTGTCCATGATTTTCCTTAGTGCAATGGTTGTATGTCGGTCTCAAGCGAAAGCTCTAGCTGTTTTGCAAACTTGTATAAGAGGCGAAGCGCAACCATCACCGGGTTTATCCTTCCGCTGCACATCATGCCGATGCCCAGCTTGGCCATGTTTGCAGCATCGACCGTCCGTTGCTTTGCCACTTCTGCCCAAGCCCGTGACCGCTCGAAAATCTGACCGACGATAGGTACGCGTAAATGCTTGCCGGAAATATCCAACGCTGCCATGCGTGTGCCTTCCGGCAATCTTTCCAGCAACGCCATCCGGTCGGGAGTATGTAACGAACAGGTCAACCGGCCACGAGAGCACGCGACATACGCCGACTTGGAATCCAATTGAGCGGCGGCGACAACGACATGGTCAGCCGTTTTTCCCTGTGCCTTGTGACTTGTAATCGCGTACCCGTGCGTGAACGTCGTAAATTTCCGGCTGTCGATGGTACGACCATCAGCGGCAGTGATAATGCCGTCTTGAACCATCGCGACGGTGACGACATCGCCGTTGGTCAAGTGAGCCTCTTTGTCGTTGGCCCGAATCAGCAGTCGGTCACCCGCCGCAATTTCCAAAGAGCGCCGCCGTCCGACATCAAAATATTCGGCCCGACAGCTAAGCTGCTTCTCCGCGCCGTTCATGGCGCGTACCCACACGCCAGAATTGTCGGCTCGCAACACCTCGACGTTTTCACCTTTTGCAAAGCCCGCCACTTTGCGGTTGAAAACAATTCCATGCCCCGGTTCATACCGGCTTGCGTCGGCTCTTTGCGCCGCCGTCCACTGCATGGACTCAAAAACCTCAATGGTCTCAGGACGACCTAAAAGTCCTCGCGATTTCAGACCGGCACGAATCTCATCCGTC
>Ga0181537_10002605_pt1 | contig 15829 bp, 10 predicted proteins | sample PEATcosm2014_Bin_39_FD_119765 | JGI IMG/M metagenome (GOLD analysis project Ga0181537, IMG submission 119765) | Peatland microbial communities from MTU Mesocosm Facility, Houghton, MI, USA - PEATcosm2014_Bin23_10_metaG | ecosystem: Environmental > Terrestrial > Soil > Wetlands > Peat | place... | reverse complement strand
GACGTACAAGAATCGGTTCATGTTCAAGAAAGAAACTCAATCTGGTTACTTTCCAATGAAGTCCGAAAAGGCCAAAGGCGCTACAGTCGCAGACATCAAAGAATTCTATCACTATTTCGGCAACGACCCGACCATAGCAGACCAACTACCTCCGCTTCCGTTGAACCTGCGCCGCGTAACATCTGAGGCATTCATCTCGCTCGAAGCACTATCCGTGAAGCTGCTGAATGCAGTTGAGAGAGCAACTCCTGTCGGCATCAATAAATGCGATCGACAATGGGCAGACGCCGTAACCGGCTGCTGGAATACTCTCTACCGAATCTTGCATTATCCACCTCTCGGCAAAGATGTTGAGCGCGGGGCCGTACGAGCAGCAGCTCACGAGGATATCAATTTCCTGACCCTTTTACCGGCGGCGACACAGCCAGGTCTGGAAGTGCAAGATAATGACGGCGTGTGGCACAAAGTGGAAGTCGGCGCCGGTAACCCGATCATTGTGAACGTCGGCGACATGCTCGCAGAGGCAACCGGCGGATACTACAAAAGCACGACTCACCGCGTGGTCAATCCTTCCGGAGAAGAGTCGAACGTGTCGCGTTACAGTATGCCATTGTTTCTGCACGCAAACCCGAATACCGTGCTGTCAGAGCGTCACACGGCGGGTTCCTATTTAACCGAACGCTTGAAAGAATTGGGGCTTATATGACAGACTGGATTATTATAGCGCTATTGCTTGCTGGGCTTGTGATTTACGTATTCGACCTTCGTCCGAAGCGCAGCGATGTTGACGCTATGCCCTTCGAGGATCTGCTTGAAGACCTGGTTGCCGAGATACGGGAAATTCCGGGCGATTTCATCGAGAAGTTGAAACAGTCGAAATTGCTCGAAGGTTTGAAGTCGGTAGCCGAGAAGGTCGAGTCTCCGCCAGAAGTAGTTGCTAAGAAAGAGGAGTCGCCTGCAAAGCAGGAGGAAGAGAAGCCTCCGAAGAAATTGACCGACAAGGAAACTCGCGACTTGGCAAGGAAGCAGAAGTCATCCGCCAAATTGAAGCTACCGGAGAACAAGCTGGCGGAGCTTAAGAAAGGCTTTGCTGAAGCCAAAAAGAACGCGAACGGCCAAAACGTTGGCCTAACGTTCAAGGTCATGAAAACGAAGACTTCCGAGTTCGAAGAGATCACTCTCCGTGGCGTGAAAGAAATCGAAAAATTCATCAAGGAAGCCGATGATAAAGGTTATATCGTCCAGTAGTAAAAGGTTGTTGTTCGAAGGCGAGTTCGCTCACAACGACAACGACCATCACTACGGCTCTGGAGCGGGGTCATACTTTGTTGCGGCTGGCAATGCCAACGTTCTCACTTCTAACAATGTGTCTGGCCAAATACAGTGGGCCAATCCGTACGATCGGTATAGGCTCAGCATCATCGGATCGTTCCATCCGAAGACTCACGAGCTGGTGTCCATCACTCTTCTGACTGACGCGCCCATCATGACGAATCATTCAGAAGACAACATCTACTACATCAACAACTTGGTAAATGGGATGACGTTTCACAAAAAGGGCGGCATTACCCTATACATCACAGAGCGGAAGTCTGAGAAGCCAGATCCAGCAATCATGGTCCCAGGCAATCAGTACGAGTTCAAGAGATTCACATCTAAATCGGTGCGCCGAGTACGCTGTGCTGCCGATCTGGCCATAGCTCGTCGGGCGCTGGGAATCTTTAAAGGTGTTCTGGGAATAGCGATCCGCGAAGACCGTCTGCCAAATGAAATTGGATACATACATATGAAGCATCCAGAACTTAAGGATGGGTTCGAGTTGTGCATGTTCGCATGCCCATACTCTCAGATGGTCCTCGACCGAGATTGCGCGGAACCGGCGATACTTCTGCATCCCAGCATGTACTCCAATCCTCGGATTCGTAAGGCTACACGTGATAAAGACTTCAAAAAATTTATGGCCGAGTGGGTCGGCAATACGACCAAGCCAGTCATGCGTGCTGCAGGCGCTAGTACCGCATTCACTGAAGTGCGAGAGACGAACAATCAGGTCGTCGGATATGTACAAGACGGCATCCACGCGATGATGATTCCGAAAGGCAAGTTCTGTTACCCTATCGTGTACGACGGCGACATGTTACGAATTCTGATGAAAGAGTTTGATGTTCCGCTCGAAAAAGCTGCTATCATCAACGCTACTTTGTCGACCGTGGACGATCGGGCAATTCAAGGTTCCCGTTCGTTTTATACAAATCGTTACTACGGCCAAGATATGACCTACGGCGGTCCGGGGACGGAAAAGGATCAATCCTTCAAGCCACTGCGCGACTTTTTCAAATTGGTTGGTAAAGAGCAGGCGATCAACTATCTCATGAACACGACCGTCGACAAGCTTATGAAAGAAGAGAATTTATCGTGGTCGTGCGATGCTCTCAGAATGCTCAACGAATTTAAAGATCCGTCCAAGTTCAAGTCCAAGAAATCGAAAGCGATGTTCCCGGAAGGACTTAAAGCGAAGCGTAGTTGGAAGACCATCAAGGAACTGCATGACGATATCTCTCGCAATTACACCAAGCTTAAGGCCATCGAATCCCGCAAGCGCATCACTTGGCCGGAAGAGTTGAAAGGACTCCACGGCGCCCGCAAAGACGATATACGCATCCTGTTGCCGCGAACTACCGTAAAGATCACGGAATGGGGCAAAGACCAGAATCACTGCGTTGCATCGTACGCAGACCGCATGGTTGAAGGCACCGAGATTATCTTCGGCGTGTACAAAGGGCCAAAATTGACGTACGTCGGCAGGATTCACCGCGAGAGTTGGGCCAACGGTCCACTGGCTATCACTACTCAAACGCCCGCGCAAGTACATGATCTGGTCGAACATAAAAAGGTCATTCTGCGATTCGGCGAACTGCGCTCGCATTCCAACAAGGCAGTCCCGAAAGAGGATGTCGACAAGGTATACTCAATCATGATGCAGTTCAAGGTGGAAGACCTTTACGAAGGCCGATGGACGCAGGATATGTTCGGCGGCGGTGGATTAGTCTACAATGGCAACGCCGGAAATTTGAATATCAATATAGCTCAAGGACAAGCTGGCGGTGGTGCAGGTGCCATTGCTGGCGCACTACAAGCTGGTGGAGCACTGCCGCAGGTCGCCCAAGGACAGTTGGTACCGGCAGCCCCAGTCGCTGTGGTTGAGCAAAACGACGATCGAGTAGTCGTAAATGTTGGAGAAGAAAATGTGCAGGTACTCGTGACCGAGCCGCACTTCGCAGGGCGGATCAATGAATAAGATCGGGTCAGATGATCTCAAAACGCTGGGTATGGCATGGCTACGCTTCCAGAAGCAACTAGACTTGGTTTGCACGGAAGATCCTACCCGATCGGCAGACGTGCTGGGAACAGACTCTTCGATACAATGCCGGAAGATGATCGAGATTGAGACCAAGATATCCATCTCAGACTTGAAAGCTGATCTCAAGAAGCGCGGCAAGCACGACTGGCTATCGAAGGCCGAGACATACGATGTTTCTTCGGACCATTCGCCTCTGCCGACTCAGTTCTATTTCCTGGTACCGATCGAGTTGAAAGACAAAGCTCTTGAAGTGATCGCGACCACGTACAAGCATGCCGGTCTAATGGTAGCCAAGAACTTGCATCAAATGGGTGACGGGCGTATTATGGTCGCCGATTACCTAGAAGTCGCCAAAAAGGCTCCTACGCTGCATAAACGGCTGATTTCGAAGCATGTGAAAAGCGGCATAGCAGCTAGAATGTCGTCCGAGTTGATCAACCTACGTCTTGACAAGTTTCGTGACAGATGGAATAATGCACCTTTAACAGGAGGACAGGATGGAAGTGACAATCGGACCGAAGTATTACCGGTCAGCGAAACTGCCGATGGGCAAAGTGGGATTGGAAGTAGCACAGAAGATTGAGTTGGCCGACAAAGGTCTGCTCGGCAGCGCGTTACCTTTCAAGTTCAATGTACGCATCAGCAGGATTAAAAAAGTCGCTGGTGGTACCGAAGCAGACTACCAACAGGTATATGTTTTAAATGGTTTTGTGCGTTTCAAACGATACAATCTACTCGATCGAGTGTTGTATGCAATCGCACAGCTCTTTCCGCGAGGCCGTAATGGGACCAGAAGCTAAGTTTCTTAAATTCGCATGCGTGGTCGGTATTTTACTGACCGCCGCAGTCGGCTTGTACACTTCGTGCGAAGCTCCGCAGTTGACCATGATCCATGCAGTCGGAGACGCATGGGCTATCTGGGTCATGGCTCGCATCTTCCGGAAGGTTGACGCCAAGCGTGAGTAAAATATACGACCTAGAAGTTCAAATCGACAAGCTTCAAGACCAAAAGCTTGATGCATTGAAGCTCGCGCGGGAGGCAACCGGCGTAGCCAAGACTGAACATTTAGAGAAATTCTTGCAGCTCAACAAAGAGCAAGAGAAGCTGGAAGCCGAACTCGCCAAGATCGACGATTAAGGTTGGAAGTTCGTGATCGGTATGCTGAAGTCAAACTGCGTAATGCTTGCCGACACGAACACCGTACCTGTTGCGTTACCGTTCGCCGGAATGAACTGGCTGGTGGTAGAACCTGCACCGACGTAGACTAGGGTCGTGCTAGTGCCAGGCGCAGTGACGACGCTCGCCTGTGTGGCAGCTGACTGGATAGCAGCAAGTTTAGCTACACCAACCATAGCGCCTGAGGCAGACGTGGTGTTTGCCGTGATCGCCAAGTTCGTAGAGTTGATGGCGGCGGTTGACGGCAGTGTCAGAGATACCAGAGCAGCTGCCACTGTACCAGAAGTGAACGCTCCGTAGATTCTCATGAGGGCGCCGTGGCGTTCCCAGAAGAAAGAAATGGTCGTAGCCGTACCAACACCGGTAATCGTCGGCGTGTAAGCGTTCGGGCCGGTCTCGGTGAAATGCTGTTTGATCTGCCAGTTAGAACCGTCCGAGAATACGGTCAAAGATTCTTGGGCGGTCATGAGGACGTACGATCCGCCTGCGATTCCGCCGATCGTCTGGCTTGATGTCGTCGCGATCGTGTACTGCTGGGCGATTGATGTGCCCGTGTGTTTTAAGGTGTACTCTTGACATTTCACTCCGACAGCAGTCGGGAGAGTGATCGTAAATGACGCACCGGATAGAACCAAGAATCCGTCTGAAGTAAGAATGCTGTATGTGCTGGACACAGCCGTTACGTTGCCGCCCGGATAGTTCCATGCCGGAACGGAAGCTGTGCCAGCTCCCATCAAGACTTGGTTCTGTGCGCCAGAAGTCAAGAATTCCGTTGAACCCGATCCGTTTGAAGCGAGCAAGATCGCGCCTGTGGCACCGACTGCAGCTGGGAGAGTGATCGTGTACGGAGACGAAACTGTTGCAGGAACGTTGATGGAAACCGAGCCGGAAGTGGTACCGGTTATGGAGAGAGGTGTACCGATCAATTCCAGCTGGTTTGCTGTAACAGATACGTTTCCGAGCGCACTGCCGCCAGTACCAACTGTCAAGGCGATATTGCCTGATGTAGCCGTTCCAGCCACGTTTCCTGTTGAGATTGTTACGCTGCCTGAACCAGGCGATGCAGTGCTGCCAGCTGTTGATCCAGATGCGATCAATACCGTTCCAGATTGACCGGTCGCAGTCGACGAGTTGAACGTGCCGGATTTGATCGTTACGTTACCGCCGTTGCCAGTTGTGGCGCCAGTGCCAGCCTGAGCACCGCCAGTGATTGTGATCGCACCGCCCGATCCAAGACCAGTCGATGACGTGTTTCCGCCAGTAAGCTGCACACCTCCAGCTGTCGTATTACCCGTAGTAGCTGTAATCGCACCGCCGACCAGCTGTACGTTTCCTGGATTACCGGATGACGCTGAGGCAACGGAACCAGCTATCAATTGTACTTGGCCGCCAGTAGCACTCGATGAAGCGTTCGTTACGTTACCGCCGTTTAGAACGACGTCGCCCGCGATGACTCCACCTGCACCGGTAATATTACCGCCAGTGAGTGTTATCGCTCCTACTTCAAATGAGCCCGTGGCACCAGACGCATTACCTGTCGTAAGATTTATGCCGCCAGGACCAAACGATGAACTTCCGGTACCAGCGTATGATCCAGTAGTGATATTCACAGCACCGGAATTAGCGCCAGATGCGCCAGTACCAGCATTGTTACCGGTAACCAAATTGACTGCGCCACTATTGCCGGTAGCCGACGAACTGCTCTGAGCGCCTGTTCTTAGAGTAACCGCGCCAGAAGTAGCTGAAGTCGTACCGGAATTGATACCAGTTTCTATCTCGATCTGTCCTGTTCCAGCTGCACCGGAAGCAGTATACATTGCTAGCGCGTCACCAGCCGGACTGTAGAATGACGCTTGAGCGCCTACACCGAACGGGGTAGTGGAAGAACCGATCGTGCCGAGAAGAGTTGAAGAACCTGATGCGTACACGTTGTAAGCATCAGTCGAAATTGATAACCATCTCGCCGTAGCGCTACCTATATTGCGCGCATCCGTCGTACTTGGCAGTAAATCTTGGTTAATCGAAGTTGTAGTCAAGTTCGACAGAGCGGTATTAGCACCGGAGCTGGCAGTGGCCCAGCTCAGTACGCCAGAACCGTTGTTCTGCAAAACTTGCGTACCAGATGCTTGCGCAGCGGGCCACGTAATTGTATACGACGTTACCGTTGCTGGCATTGCAAAAGTCAATGCGCCAGATGTCAGGCCAGCGAATGAGTATCCGTTGGCAGAGAAGAAAATGCCGCCGACCGTAGTGCCAGCTGTTCCAGCTGTGATCGAGATAGCTCCGGACGCTGCGGATGCACTGTTTCCAGTCGCGATTGTTATGTTGCCGGAATTACCCGTACCGCTAGCAGCGGCGGCGGTTTCCATGATGATGTTACCTGTCGAAGCAGTACCAGCGGTTGTACCAGTGTACATCTGGATATCGCCGCCTGCACCACTGCCAGTGGTACTGCCGGACTGTAGCTGGATCATACCAGCGATGTTTGTGTTTCCGGCATTATTGATGTTACCGCCGTAGATCTGAATACCTTGGTTCGACGCAAATCCGCCGGTACCAGATGTCGCACCGCCGCTGATCAGTGTCGTGTTGACCGTCGCCGCCGACGATGCATTCGTGACGTTCGCACCGAAGAGTTGGGCATAACCGGTACTTCCACCGCCCGCGCCGGTTACGTTACCGGGGAATATGCTGATGTTACCGCCAACGGCAGTACCTGAAGCTGCAGTCTGCTGGCCAGTCGTAATAGTAATGCTGCCGACAGCTAGAGAACTAGAAGTGTTTGAACTATTGCCAGTATTAATTTCAATAGTGCCGGAAATTCCAGTACTAGAAGATGCGCCAGTGTTTATCTGGATTGCGCCAGATGGGTTGGTTCCAGATGTACCTCCAGAAGATATAGTGACTGTACCTGACTGACCGGTACCAGAAGGGCTACCGCTCGCGATAGAAATCGCGCCCGATGTACCTGATCCAGCCGGAGCACCGCTAGTGATAGAGATTGCTCCGCCAGCGCCAGTACTGCTTCCAGAGTTTGGCGCTCCTGATGTAATGGTAACCGCACCGCCGTTGCCGGTTGTCGCACCAGTTCCGATATTTGCTCCGGCAGATATACTTACGCTACCACCTACACCAGAGTTAGCGGCTCCAGTTATGTTACCAGCTTCTAAAACAAGTGCTCCAGCAGTGCCGGACCCAGTGCTTGCCGTCGCGCCAGCTTGTATTGTGACTGAACCAACAGTATTGTTGTTGGCAGCATTGGTGATCGCACCACCGCTTATATTTACAGAAGTTGTACTCTGGAAAGCTCCGGTACCAGCTGTGTTACCACCGTTGATCGATATAAAGCCAGGTTTGCCAGCACCTGTAGCGCTTGTGACCGCACCGGCATTTAGAGTGATATTACCAGCTATCGCACTGGATCCAGATGTGCTTGTTAATCCACCTCCGTTGAGGGTAACTGTTCCTGCGGTCGGCGATCCAGATGCAGCTGTCGCACTTCCAGCGGTGATCGTAACTGCACCGCCAGAACCGCCTGTGGCAGAAGTGTTACCGGCAGTAACTGTGGCAGCTCCACCGTTCCCAGTGCTGGTACCCGTACTTGAACCAGCTTGGAGAGAAACAAGTCCTGCAGTTACCGCGCTGTTGTGAGCGATCAACTGAATTGCGCCCGTGGCACCAGTTGAGCTGGAACCAGTCTGAAGTGTGATTCCTCCAGATGTTCCAGAGCCAGCTGTCACGTTGCCCGTAGTGAGAGTAATATTGCCTGTGACAGCGCTACCGCTCGTACCGGCGTTGTTGCCAGTAGTGAGAGCCATGTTACCGGAGTTGTTTGTGTTACCAGAGTTTGTATTAGCTCCAGTCAAGAGAGTGATAGCACCGCCCTGAACAGAACCACTTCCAGTAGCTATGCCGCCTTCTATATCAACCACTCCTGGAGAGGATGCGTTGGAAGAAGTGAAGATGGCGATGTTCGTTCCGGCAGGACTGTAGAACGATGGGTATCCAGACAAACCAGACGGAGTGGTAGCCACACCGATTGTTGCTTGAAGAGTCGAAGAGCTGTTGTACAGAGAAATGCTATCGACAGAAAGATTTAACCACCTTGAAGTGGAGTTACCGAGATTGTTCGCATCGGCTGTGCCGGGCAATAAATCTTGGTTGATCGCAGTAGGAGAAGTCAAGTTTGAGAGAGTCTGATTCGCGCCGGAACTTGCGCCAGGGCTTGCCCACGTACCATCTGCTCGCAAGAAGTTGGCCGTACCACCGCCGGAAGCAGATACTGCTCCAGACAAGCTGGAAGTGAACACCTGGATCATCGACGTGACCTGAGTCTCGCTCAGAGCAGTCGGAGTGGCTGTTCCACCAGTGATATTTCCGAGGATAGTCAGAGTGCCAATGCTTGGAAGCTGTGCGAGTGTAGCTTGACCAGACAGCTGGCTGAACGGTAAACTCAGAGAAGATAGAGTCGTCAGAGTGCTGTTGGAAGTGGCTGTGATATTCGCAGCTGTTCCAGTCGTATTCTGGTTGAGAGTCGGCACATCGCCTACTGCTATCGTACCCCAAGCCGGTGCAGCGGAAATAGTTCCGTTACCGGTTTGCGTCAAGAAATTTTTCGTGGTTGTAGTATTGCCAGCCAATCTTGCAGCTACAGGCGTAGCATTTTCATAGATGATATCGCCCAACGTCGTCATCGGGTTGGACAGTGTCGGAGTCCAGCTCAGTCCGCCTGATCCGTTATTCGTCAGCGCGCCTGTTCCTTGAGCAGAAGGCCAGGTGAGAGCGTATGATGTCGTCGTTGCCGTAGCAGAATGCGTGAGTGTTCCGGACGTGCTACCGTACATGACGGTGTTGACTGCTCGGATGTTGGCCCACCGTTTCGATGCAGAACCTACGTCGATAGAGTTGTCATTGTTCGGCAACAGAGCGGTCGAGATCGTCACGCCTGTGGTAGCCCACGCGAGCTGTGTCGTGCCAGCTGTATCGTTGAGATTTCTAGCTGACCATGCAACAGACGATACGTTCGAGTTGTCGACCATGATTTTGTTGGCCGTGCTGATGGCGGGGTTGCCGTTGCCGTCGAAGATTGCATTGTTGAGGTACAGGTTCTGCCATCGCAGAGATGATGCACCTAAAGAGATCGATCCGTTCGAAGCCGGTACGATCGCCGCGTTAACAGCTGTCGAACCAAGGTTGCTTAGAGTCGCGTTGGCGTAGGCTACCCACGTTAAGTTACCTGAGCCATCGTTACGAAGGGCTGTGTCCGACCCACCTTGTGCCGTAGGCCAAGACAAACTATACGATGTGACGGTAGCGCCGGTCTGCATCGTGATAGCGCCGGAGGACGAGCCGTTGATCAGAATCGTTTTCGATCCGAACTGGGTATCGAACACAACGCTAGTCTGCAAGTGCAGGTTATTGTCTGTCCCGACGTAGAGCAAATTGATATCAGCGCTGTTCGCTTGGTTGCGACCGCGCATGGAAGCGTTATTGTTCAGACGGATGAGAGTCTCATCGATCTGACTTACGCCTATCCACTTTTTAAGAATTTCGCTCATACCCTACCGCAATTCTGCGTACGAACGGCCAGCTCGTACTCAGCGTTAATGTTGATACTGTACAACCACTACGTCACCGACCGACAACGGACTAGCTCCGCCGGTAGCCAGACCGTTCTGGAACGTGATCCGTGTAACGCCGCCTGCACCGCCAGTGTAGGAAACTGTGTAATCGTACGAAGATCCTTCCACCTGCGTCGCCGCACCTTCGATCATAAAGTTGATCGAGTTCGTTAACGCAACATATGACAGATCCAGATACTGGTTCGTGACGTTCGTGCTGGTGATGACGTACAGGTCTTTCTGCCATGTTGCGCCGGAACCGGGCGCAGCCCATGTACCATCTGCTCGCAAGAAGTTTGTCGTTCCACCACCGGAAGCAGGCGCAGCGCCTGACAAGCTGGAAGTAAACGAGTTGATCAAAGTGGTTAACTGAGTTTGTGTCAGGGCGGTTGGTGTGGTCGTCGACCCAGCCACGTTTCCTAATACAGTATCGTTCGCGATCGACGGCAACTGTGCCAAAGTCGCTTGACCAGACAACTGACTGAACGGCAAGCTGAGAGCCGACAATGTCGTGATCGTGCTGTTAGATGTCGCCGTGACGTTAGCAGCTGTGCCAGTCGTGCTTTGGTTCAGTGTCGGGAAGTTGCCAGCAACCGCAGCCGCGACTGAGGTACCGTTCCCGTACAGTATTCCTGTGACCGTCGTGCTGATTGTGAGAGCCGGAGTTGTACCGCCAGACGATGTACCCGCAAACCCATTGGTCGAGTTGATCGTAATGGACGATACACCCGTTCCAGAAGGAGCCGCCCACGTACCATCTGCTCTTAAGAAGTTCGAGGTACCGCCGCCGGAAGCAGGAGTGAGACCTTGTAACGACGATGTGAACAGATTCAACATCGCAGTGACTTGCGTTTCTGTCAGAGCGATCGGCGCAGTCGGCGAACCTGTGTTATTGCCTATGATTCTGTTCGCAGCCAAGTTGGCCATCTGGTTGAGCGTGACTGACGAAGCTGCGATCTGGGTCGTCGTGATCCCAGCTGCAGGAACATAAAGCTGATTGCTTCCGTTTAACGCGATCGTTGAACCGTCATACAACACGTTGAGTGTGTTGCCGGACTTTGACATAGCCGTACCAGGCTGGATCTGGTTCGCGCCGTTGGTCTGCGTAAATATCGTGCCGTTGTACGTCCACTGAGATCCACCGTACGTTGTACCTTGTAGGACTGTGATCGTATCGCCGGTAACCGGGAGTGGATTGCCTCGGTCGTTGTCGTCTTGGGCGGCCCAAGTGATCGCAGTTACCACGACCGTCGCTTGATACACCTCATTGTTGCCGGAGCTTAGATTGACGAACAAAACTCGCATTCCGTTCGTGACCGTTACACCATCGATCGGAGTTGAGGTGCTGGTAGGCGGCGTCGTATCAACGTTGTCATACAACGCGACTGCAGGACGGAACGATATGCCCGCAAGAGCGTTTTCCAACTGGCCATATGTGACCGCATCGTTGGTCGCGGTACCGTTGGCTAAATTTGTGATCTTGAAACTGTTGGCATTCAGGACAGCTGACAGCTGATTGATGTTGACGCCAGAAGTCGACCAAGATAATTGTGTCGCGCCGCCAGAATCCTTTAAGTTGCGGTTGCCGAAGTCGACCGACACAACGCTTCCGGAAGTATCGTTCAAGGTCCTCGAATAGACCTGGACAGATGTGTTGCCAGAGCTGTCCAGCAATTTGTGGACGTTAGCCTGCTGCCAAGACTCGGACGTAGAACCTAAATTGTACGTGGCGTCCGTCGCGGGCAGGAGGTTCTGATTAATCGCAGTCGGCGATGTCAGGTTGGAAAGAGTCTGATTGGCCGCGCTGCCGGAAATAGTCGATGTGACATAGGACATCGTGGCCGCATCGCCCGGATTTACCGGTGTCGGCAAGTTGGTGATCGCAAAGCCGCCAGCATTCAAGGCGACGTCGAGCTGCATGATGTTCGATGTATTCAGATGGAACAGGTTGATATCCGCTGAGTTCGCTTGGTTGCGCGCTCGTAGCGAAGCGTTGTTATTCAGGCGGATGATCGTTTCATCTACCTGGTTGATACCTATCCACTTTTTAAGAATTTCGCTCATACATTCTCCTGCATTATTCCGTTAAAAGATTAGGGTTACCAGAATGCGATCCGGAGGACATCTCCGGAAGCTATAGAACTTGCCAAAGTGCCTGCCCAAGTCAACTGAGCACCTGAGACGGTGAAGTCTGTCGTGTACGCCTGAGCTGTGCCGCCGATCACATCCAGCAACGTCGATGTCGGCGACGCAGGAGTTCCGGAAAGGGTCATATACCCGTTCGTAATATCGGTACCGGTGACGGTGTAATACTGGACGGTAGGCGCGCCAGACGATACCGAAGCCCAGCTCAGCACACCAGAGCCGTTGTTCTGGAGGTATTGGGTTCCAGAAGCCTGCGCAGCGGGCCAAGTCAAACTGTAGGACGTCGTCGTAGCCGCAGCTTGGAGTGACAAGGTGCCGGAAGTAGATCCTTCATAAGTCAATGATTTATGGATGTTAACAGTGGTTGTGCCAGCCCAGTCGGCCAGAACTGTACTGCCATCGGTTCCGATCAGCTGGCGGTTCTGCCAGTTTACTCCAACTTTCAGACTTGAGTCGAACAGCTCTCTGCCTCCCCAATCGACAGAGAATGTACCGCTTGAATCTCTCAAACTTCTGCCAGACCACGACAGAGACAAAACGTTGCTGTTGTCCATCAACTGGTGTGTGATCGGATTTACAACGTTGTAACCGTTACCGTCTACGAGGCCTTCGATATAGCTGGCCGCCCAGTACAAAGAACTTGAACCGAGAGAGAGCGTATTTGAGGCGTTTGGCAACAAAGACTGGTTGATCGAAGTCGTGACCAAGTTAGACAGAGCTGTGTTCGCGCCGGAGCTGCCAGCGGTAACCCAACTCAATACGCCAGAACCATTATTCTGCAGAATCTGCGTACCGGATGCCTGCGCAGCAGGCCATGTTATCGAGTACGAAGTGGTTGTCGCGGCGGCTTGCTGAGTAATCGCGCCGGAAGTGGAACCGTTCAAGAGCATAGCGATGTTCATCGTTACGCCAGTAGTGCTCCAAGTCATTACTTGAGTCGGGCCGAGTTGTGCCCACAACGCCCTGCCGCCGTAATCGATCGATTCTATACCCAAGCTGTCTTTCATCTCGCGATTGATGACGTCGATGGAAGTGACGTTTACAGAATCTTTGATCAAACTGGCGTATACGGCTGCCCAATAATCAGTCTGCGATCCAAGATTGTACGTGGCCGCATTAGGTACGATATTGCCTTCGGGCTGGATAGTACCGCCGGATGGGTTGATAGTGATCGTTCCGCCGCCGCCTGATTGAATGTTCAAAGCCGCTGGAGACGCCAAACCATATGACGCGATACCGTACCATGCTTGAGAAAGATATCCTAACTGATATGTGTTCGACGTGGCCGGGAGAATATCCTGGTTAACCGCCGTCGGGCTGAGCAAGTTCGAGAGGTGTTGGTTCGCGCCGGTAACAGGTGCCGGTACCCAACTCAATACGCCGGAACCGTTCGTGCTTAAGAGATAGCCAGAAGTTCCATCGCTCGGTAAAGTATACGTAGTCGTTGCGCCAAGCGTCGGAGATACCGTCAAGCCGATGTAATTTGTTCCGTCTGTGGACGCCTGTAGAATTCTCAAAGTACCGGAGACAGTATTCGAAAATCCAGACAAGATAAGGCCGGTATCAGCCGTAGCGGTAATTTCGCCCGCCGAGAAATTGATCGATTCATGGCCATCGTTACCGTTCAAATAATTCAACCACAGCGTTCCGCCGTTGGTATTGTCCGTATGGATCGCACCTAATTCAAAATATGCATCGACGGCATAAATTGTAGCCCACGGGAACGACGAGTTACCAAGATTGATCGTGTCTGATGCTTGCGGGAGAAGATCGGAATTGACTGCAACTGCAGACAAGTTCGACAATTGCTGGTTTGCTCCGCCGCCGAGTCCCGACCATACGACAGACGGTGAACTCTGCGTGCAGATGCGAACGGTATTCAACGTGGTGTTGTAATACATTTCCCCGACTCGACCGACGATTGGGTCGGACGCGAGGTTCGGGTACAGTCGTATAAATTCAAACTGATTCGCTGGATTATTCATATTACATCGTTGAGTAGATACCTACGTATCCACTCCCTCCGGGTCCGCCTGGTTGTCCGGCTGTCGTTCCTGGAGCACCAGCATTTGATCCACCTGTTCCACCACCACCACCACTGCCTTTTGTACCAGGTGAGCCGTTGGCACCGGCAGGCCCTGATCGCGAACCGCCGTTACCGCCTGCGCCGTACCCAGCTCCGCCTCCGCCTCCGCCGCCTCCGCCGGTTGGAACGTTATTATTTCCAACTCCGAGCGCGCCGCCTGGATTCCACGAATCTTTTGAGCCAGCTGTTCCGTTGCCAGAAGTCGTTCCGCCATTGCCTGCGTTTGTCGTATTGCCGAGCAGGCTATATCCGCCGGATGCTCCAACGCCTCCGGTTGAATAACCAAAGAAACCGGAAGGTGTCCATACAGCACCGGCTCCGCCGATACCGCCTCCCCAACGCATTGTTCCGAAAGTGGTAGTCCCGCCGTTGCCGCCGTTGCCGCCGGAAGATCCGGAATTCACTCCGCCTCCGCCTCCGCCGCCGGAAGCGATCGAGCCAGTTATTACTTGGCCAGGTGTCACGTCCATAGTCATCATGTACGGTGTTACTCCGCCGCCTCCGCCGCCTCCACTCTCAGCATCACCTATGCCTCCGCCTCCGCCTCCGCCGCCTCCGACTCCGATGACTACGATTGCGGTGATGTCATTCGGAACGGTCCAACTGAACGCGCCAGGCGTCGAGAAAGATGCGATCAACTTAAGCGTTGGCCAGAGAGCAAAATTTATACTTTCGGCCTGTGCGCCGGACTGAACAACTGTTTCGGTCATTAGGAAACTGAATAGATCGCAATGTATCCATCCCCTCCTTTTGAACCTGCATTACCAGCGACTCCTGTACCTACGTTACCGCCGCCGCCGCCTCCGCCGGAACCCGGCCCGCCAAGGCTACCAACAGCGCTGGCGTTCCCACCATTACCGCCTACACCGTATCCAGCTCCGCCGCCGCCGCCTCCGCCAATGTTTGTTGCGGCTGTACCGCCGCCGCCTCCTGCGTTGTAATGGCTCGCACCACCGATAGAACCGTTTGCGGATGCCGCGCCGCCAGCGCCGCCTGAAGTGACATTTCCAAGAAGAGCGTACTGAGTCGCGCCGCCTGCGCCGCCGGAACCAGAAGTCGGACCACCAGATCCCGGATTAAGCCCACCGTTCCAACTGAAAGTTTCTGACGGGCCGACCACATAACTTGGAGATCCAGCAGTACCCGCCGAACCTGCGTTCAGTGAAGTGCCGGTAGCGGGAGCTGCTCCGCCTGCGCCGCCGGGTCCACCACCGCCTACTGTGATTGTAAGGACGTTTCCGGGCGTGACTACCATTATCATGGTCTGAGGATCTGTACCGGAGCCGCCTCCGCCGCCGCGAGCCGTTTCTGACGCACCGCCGGTAGAACCACCACCACCGCCCGCGCCGCCGCCGCAGCCAGTAATCATGACTGCGAAGACATCGGGCGGAACGGTATACGAATACGTGCCAGCCGTATTGTAAGACGCAAGCAGGTTG
>Ga0181537_10002604_pt1 | contig 15829 bp, 15 predicted proteins | sample PEATcosm2014_Bin_39_FD_119765 | JGI IMG/M metagenome (GOLD analysis project Ga0181537, IMG submission 119765) | Peatland microbial communities from MTU Mesocosm Facility, Houghton, MI, USA - PEATcosm2014_Bin23_10_metaG | ecosystem: Environmental > Terrestrial > Soil > Wetlands > Peat | place... | reverse complement strand
GGTATCATCGTCTTCCGATGTCGTTTCTACCGCCCGCATCTGCATTCCTGAGTTCCTTTGTACGCGTCTCTCGCGGTGCCGCATCGGCGTTGGCCTTGCTGCTCTGCTCCGCGTGCGTCTCCTCGGGCGGGCGAGGCGAGCCAGTCGACGATCCAACGCTTGTCGCGGAAACTGCCCCCGCGCCGGCTGTGCACGACCTCCCGATGGCCGCGAGCGAAGCAAAAGGGGAAGGTGAGAGTGAGGTTCCGGTAGCCGTCGCCGAATCAGAGAAGCGCGAGTCGCCACCCAAGACCGGGGACTTGCCGGAGTTGATCGTGACGGGGCGCGAGCGTCATCTCGTCATCCGCGACTTGGTGGCCGAAGGCCAAGTGCAACTGCGCGACGTGGAATTGCAGTATGTCTTCACCGGCAAAGCCGGGCACGAAGTGCTGCGCGGCCGGCCGGTCGCCTTCGCGTTGTGGAGCGATGCGCAGAAGAACTGGACCATTGCTCACTTGGAAATTCCCCGCCCACCGGTGAAATGGAAGCCCGGCCACGGGCCACTGCCCTTCGCCGTGCGCACGCCCGGTATCGAGGCGCGGCACGTCAAGGGAACGGGGGCCGAGCGGCTCATGTTCACATTCTCGCGCGGTGGCGAGGAACTGAAGGTCTACGGCCGCAAGTTCCCGGTATTCGACAACACGCTCGTCAAGAAGAAACGCTGGCGCGAGGCGGCGGCGACGGCACGAACCATCCTCTACCTGCCTTATACTCAGGATACTTTTGACCCGCGCTTAATCGCCAGCGGCAAGGATTTCCTGCTCAACACCGCACGCAGCGCCATGGACGAACTTCGTGGCGCGAACGTGCCGAGCGAGGCCTTTCCGGGCGAGCTGCTCGCGGACGTGATACCAGCCGAGGTGATTACGACGCTCGCGGTCATAGAACAGACCGACGACGAGGATTTCCTCGAGAAGGGCAGGGATGCATTCGACGAGGTACTCAGCCAGTACGGCCTGAAGCGCGAGGAAGCCTATCGCTACAGCGTCTCGAGTGCGAAGGCGCTGGGCCCGATGCAGTTCACCGATCGGCACGGCAATGGCACCTATTCGCTCGTCGTGCGCAGGTGTCGTGGCGCGCAGCTGGACCCAAACTTCGAACGCGGCTCCACTCACCTGCGCAACGCAATGAAGGCAGCCGTCTGCCTGCTGGACATTGAGCTGTCACAGATGAGCAGTGAGATCCGCGCTGCCTATCACAAGAATCCCGAAGTGCTCGGCATCTTTGCAGTCGCCGCCTACAATGGCGGCCCGCGCAATGTCGCAAAGCTTTATCGAGCGCTCGACCGTATGGGCGTCCAGCTCGGCGAGCTGCGACGAGCCGGCCAGCTCCCACCTGGCTCCGCAGTCGTCTGCCCCTGTATTTGGCGCGCGGATGCCTCTGTGGTCCAAGCTGTCAGCATTCCGCATTACAATCGCGAAAATACCGGCTACATAGAAAAGTATCAAAGCATCCTTAGCATGTTCGATTGAGCGTGCATGGCCGGAATACGGCGCAATATAGTCTCGCATGCACTTTCGTAAAATCGCGACATCAAGTTAGCTTACAATCGCGGTAATTCCCCGCACGGCAAGGAGTGAGACCTCATGCGCTACGAACTATCCGGCACCACGATGCAAACCGTAGCAGTTTATCTGAACCCCGGCGAAGCGCTTTATAGCCAGACCAATTGCATGGCGTGGATGTCCGACAATGTCCAGATGAACACCCACACCGGCGGCGGATTGTTCGCTGGCATCAAGCGATCCTTGAGCGGCGGCAGCTTGTTCATCACAGATTTTACGGCCCTCGGACCCGCGCACATTGCTTTCGCCCCCCGCTTCCCGGGCACGATCGTCGCGCGAAAATTAGCACCCAATGAGGCGCTGATCTGCCGTAAAGAAACCTTTCTCTGCGCCGAAAAGTCCGTAAGTCTCGAGATCGCCTGGCAGCAAAGGATCGGCGCTGGATTCTTTGGCGGCGAGGGTTTCATTTTGCAAAAGGTGACCGGGCCCGGCGTGGTCTGGCTGGATCTGTCCGGCGAACTGGTGGAACGGGATCTCGCGCCCGGCGAACGACTGCTCGTGCATGCAGGACACGTTGGCATCCAAGAACCCACGGTGCAATTCTCGATACAATTGGTGCGAGGATTTCGCAACGTGCTTTTCGGCGGTGAAGGGCTCTTCCTCGCGACGCTCACGGGTCCAGGCCACATTTGGTTGCAAAGCATGCCGATCATGAACCTCGCGGAAGAAATAGGCCGTTATCTTCCCGGTACCGGCAACGATGGGGGAGGCACTCTCGGTAAGGTGGCGGGAGCTGCAACGGTAGGCGGCATCATCGGCAGCTTGCTCGGGGACTGAACGAATCAGCGTCCCTTTCCCGGACTGATCGATCAGCGCTTGGTTGGAATGGCGCCATCCGTGAAATCCCAATCCGCGATGCTCCGGATCACACCACGATCGGTAACGTAGGCGGTGACGAGAGTGGCCGGCGTGATGTCGAAGGCTGGGTTCGCGGTGCGGGAGAGCGTCACCATGACCGTCGCCACGCCGCCGTGCTGCGCTCGCCCGCTGATCGAGCGTACCTCCTCCGCATCGCGCTCCTCGATCGGAATGTCGCGTCCCTGGGCCACATTGCCGTCGAACGTCGAGTGCGGCAACGCGACGTAGAAAGGCACGTCGTTGTCGCGCGCCGCGAGGGCTTTCAGATAGGTGCCGATTTTGTTGCAGACATCGCCGTTCCGCGCCACGCGATCGGCACCGACCAGGCATAGATCCACTTCGCCGCGCTGCATGAGAAGACCCCCCGCATTGTCAGCGATGACGGTGTGCGCGACCCCCGCGCGGCTGAGCTCGTACGCCGTCAGCAGTGCCCCTTGGTTTCGCGGGCGGGTCTCATCCACCCACACGTGCACAGCGATCCCGAGCTCGCGTGCCCGGTACACCGGGGCGAGCGCCGTGCCATAGGCGACGGTCGCGAGCGACCCGGCATTGCAATCACGCCCTCTGCCGTCCCCATATTTGCATGCTGGGGCTGTCTCCACCGGCGACCTTATGGATCAACTTACCTTAAGCGATGAGGGCGCGGGGAATAAGGGATTCGCAGAACTCATGTCCGGTCGCGTCTTTTGAACTGACCCGCCGGTCGGGGCGGAATGGCTCGCGCCGCAGGGATTTGATGGACCTTTGTATTTGCTTCAGACTGATCCGATGCAATTTGATCGTGCCGACCTCGCCGATTTCGCCTCGTTTCTCATCATCGCCAAACATCGAAGCTTTCGCCGTGCGGCGCTTGAGCTCGGTGTGAGTGCCTCGGCATTGAGTCACGCGATGCGCAGTCTCGAATCGCGCACCGGGGTACGCTTGCTCAACCGGACGAACCGCAGCGTCACGTTGACCGCAGCCGGCGAGGATCTGCACGCGCGACTCACGCCGCCCTTCGAGGCCATCGGTGAAGCGGTGGAAAGTCTCAATCGCTTCCGTGATGCACCCTCGGGCCGCATTCGCCTGAATGTCCCAAGCGATGCAGCCAGTCTGTTATTGGGCCCGGTGTTGCCCGTGTTCGTCGACCGATATCCGGAAGTCCAGATCGATCTTGCGGTCAGCAACCACTTGATCGATGTGATCGACGGTGGCTTCGATGCGGGCATTCGTTATGGGGGAACCGTACCGCAGGACATGGTCGCCCAGAGGCTGTCGGCCGACATCGGGTGGGTGGTCGCGGGCACCCCTGCATACTTCGCGCGTTTTGGAACCCCGCGGCATCCCGATGACCTGCAGCAGCATCGCTGTTTGCGCTTTCGCTTGGGCGATGATCGGGTGTATCGCTGGGAGTTCGAGCGAGGCGAAGACAAGCTGGAGATCGATGTTCCCGGGACCCTCACGCTGGATGATAGTCGCAGCATTCTGACCCTGCTCATCGGGGGAGCGGGGCTCATGTACGGACCCGAACCTTTGCTGCGCCCGCTCGTTGAGGCGGGGACGGTGCGCCTGGTGCTCGAGGAGTGGAGCTCCCCGGGGCCTGCCTTTCACATCTATTACTCGAGTCAGCGTCAGGTGCCCACCGGGCTTCGCTTGCTGATCGACCTCATACGCGAAATCCGGCCTCTGGGGCTCTGATTGGGTCGCCTACGATTCGTGGCCACTCCATGATGCAAACCATTCATCGCCGCATGCGACGCTAGCCGGCTATTCGCCGCCAAGAGCTTGGCCTATCGTCCTCCCCGTGCTTAGGATGATTGAAACCAGGGCTTACGGGGCGATATCGGCGGACCGGCCGCTGCAGCCGATGAGCATCGACCGCCGGCTCGTGGGTCCTCACGATGTGCTCCACATCAGCTTCTGCGGCGAGGATGCGAAGCGCCTGGGTGCCGATGAGGTCGTCGTTTCCAAAAAACCCTACGGCGATGGCTGAGTACGCCAACAAGCTGGATTTCATATTGGACACCGTGGCAGCGTCCCACGATCTCACCGTCTACGCATCACTCCTGAAGCTCGACGGTACCCTGACGGTGGTGGGGGTGCCCGAGCATGCGCACCCAAGCCCGGATGTTGCGGCCCTCATCTTCAAGCGGCGTTCGATTGCGGGCTCCTTGATTGGGGGCATCGCGGAGACTCAGGAAATGCTCGATTTCTGCGCTCAGCACAAGCTCGTCGCGGACATCGAAATGATCCGCATCGAACAGATTGACGAGGCGTTCGACCGGATGCAGCGAAGCGACGTCCGTTATCGCTTCGTCATCGACAACAGCACGCTCGACGTCCAAGACCCATCGAAGGAGATCGCATGAATCCGACTTACAACTTCAAAGGCCAGGTTGCGCTCGTCACGGGTGCCGCCTCCGGATTGGGCCGCGCGACCGCCAAGGCGTTTGCCGAAGCAGGTGCCGCGCTCGTACTGATCGATCGTGATGAGGCAAAGCTCAAGACCACCGCAGGGGAAATCACTGCGTCCGGCGGTCGAGTCGTTACACTCGCCGGCGATGTGTCGGACGAGACGCTGGCAAAAGCGGCGGTGGACCGTGCTGTCGGTGAATTCGGTCGTCTCGATATGGCATACAACAACGCCGGAATTCTCGGCCCGATGTGTCCACTCACTGAAGAGACCGGTGAGGGCTACGACGCGGTGAACGCAGTGAACCTGCGCGGGATCTGGACGTTCTTGAAGCACGAACTGATCCAGATGAAGAAGCAGGGAAATGGTGCCATCGTCAACTGCTCATCGCTCGGCGGTCTGGTCGGTTTGCCGGGACGCGCGGCCTATCATGCGACCAAGCATGGGGTCATCGGCCTCACGAAAAGTGCCGCCCTCGATGTCGCAGTGTTGGGGATTCGGGTGAACGCGATCTGCCCCGGTTGTATCGACACCCCGATGGGCGAGGAGATTGACCCGGCCGCCATGAAGGAATTTCTCAAAGAGCAGTCGATTGGTCGGATGGGCACGCCGGAGGAAATTGCCGCCGCCGTGCTCTGGCTGTGCAGCCCGGCATCGAGCTTGGTGGTCGGCGTGGCGCTTCCCGTCGATGGCGGCTTTACGGCGCACTAATCCCATGCGGGCACTGCTGATCGTCATGACTCTCTCGAGCAGCCTTGTGGGATCCGCCGCGCTTCCCGGGACTCCTCAATCCGATAAAGGCTCCATTGTGGTTGTTTCGCAAACCGCGCGCACCACCAACGCCGGTGCTGCAGCCAATTTCACGGGACAGGTCCAGGTCGAGCAGCTCTTTGGTGCGAAAGACGCGAGTCGGGTCACCGGTGGCATCGTCACCTTTCAGCCGGGCGCGCGCTCGGCATGGCACACCCATCCGGTGGGGCAGATTCTCATTGTCACGGCCGGGAGCGGTCTCGTCCAGCAGTGGGGCTCGCCGGCGCAGACGATGAAGACGGGCGATGTGGTGTGGATTCCCGCCGGCGTCAAACACTGGCATGGCGCATCGCCTTCGAGCCCGGTCACGCACATCGCGATTCAGGAGATGGCCGACGGCAAGGTGGTCGACTGGTTGGAACCGGTCATCGATTCGCAATATCTGTCTCTTCCGGCCATATCAAATCTCCCGCCGGCCAATCCTCCCGCTCACGAAGTTTCCGGAGTGATCATGCCCTCAAAGTCCGATGTTGAACACGTGTCGCCCGCGCTCGAGGCTTACACCGAGTCAAAGCTTCATGGCGAGGTTTGGAAACGAGACGGGCTCTCAGCCCGGGACCGGAGCGTGATCACCGTGGCGGCGCTGATCGCCCGCAATCAAACCGTCGAGATGCCCAATTACTTCAAGCTCGCGCTCGACAACGGCGTCAAGCCCGCCGAACTCTCGGAGATCATTTTTCATCTCGCCTACTACTGCGGCTGGCCCAACGCGATGGCCGCGGTGATCGTGGCGAAAGAGATATTCCATGCGCGTGGCATCAAGCCGGACCAGTTGCCCGCGGCCTCACCGACACTACTTCCGATCGAGCCGGTGGCGGAGGAAAAGCGCGCTGCGCGCGTCGCCCAGGATGTCGGGCCTGTCTCGCAAGGGCTGGTGGACTATACCGGATCGCTTCTCTTTCACGACTTATGGTTACGACCCGCCCTGGCGCCCCGTGATCGTAGTTTGGTCACCGTGGGTGCCCTCATCGCTGCAGGGCAGAGTGCTCAAATTTCCTTTCACCTCAACAAAGCCATGGACAATGGACTCACTCGAGCCCAAGTCTCTGAGGTGCTCACGCATCTCGCATTTTATGTGGGCTGGCCAAATGTGATGTCAGCGGTGCCGGTCGTAAAGACGGTCCTTGACGCTCGTCCATGAACCCTACGGCTCGACCAGCCAGCTATTGATCGGCATGACACCCTGGTCGGACTGCCGGCCGCGAGTCGTAGCGACACGATGTAGTTCAGATAGCCGTACTTGGACTGGGCATAGTTGAATTATGTTGCCACACGGGTGCGCGACATGTACAGTATACCCGTGTAATAGACACGGGTAGTCCCATGCGTTCGACCAACTACGACCTTAAAGCGCCGAAGCAGACCGTGAGCATCACGCTCAATTCGGATCTGTATGCCCAGGCGAAGGTGTTCAGAATCAATACCTCCCAAGTTGCGGAGGAAGCGCTGGCATTCGAAGTCGATCGGCGTAAGGCGGAGAAGCTCAAGGCAGAGATCCGGAAGGATATCGAGGCCCTCGATGCCTACGAGGCCAAGCATGGGTCATTCGTTGATATGGCTCGCGAGCATTATCAATCTGATTCAGATGAGGCAATTTGATGTCTTCGACAACCCGATATCTCGCGCGAAGCGGGATTTCCCATTCGTGGCTATTCTTCAATCAGAAGTAGCTAATACTGGACGCGATCGAATTGTGGCGCCCCTTGTGCCTCGTAAGCGCATGGCGAAGTTAGCCGGCCGGCTGACGCCACTTGTGAGTGTCGCAGGCGTGGAGCATGTTCTGCTCGTGCCGCGCATGACATCGGTGGCAGCGACGGATTTGCGGGTAACCAAGGCGCAGCTAACGAGTTACAGAGACGTTATCGTTTCGGCGATCGATTTTCTGTTCCTGGGTGTTTGAGTTGATGAGGCGCCTCACGCAATTACTGTTTGCCGACTCACCCGTAGACATGCAGCCAAAGCCGCGCCTCGATCAGCTCCCGGAGACACGACATGGAAACGATTAGGGTCGTCTGCGCACACGATTGTCCCGACCTGTGCTCGCTGCTGGTGCAAGTTGAGCACGGGCGGGTGGTCCAGGTCCGGGGCGACCCTGACCATCCGTTCACCGCGGGCTTTGCCTGCGCGAAGACCAATCGGGACGCCGAATTGGTCAACTCACCCGAGCGGCTGACCACGCCTCTGCGCCGCACAGGTCACAAGGGCGCGGGCGCATTCGTTCCCATCTCGTGGGACGAAGCATTGGAGGAAATCAGCGCGCGCTTCGCTGCGATCATCGCCGAATCCGGGGCGCTCGCCATTCTCGGCTACGCGTACAGCGCGCACACCGGCGTGATGAATCGGGGGCTCTTGAATGGCGTGTTTCACGCGCTGGGAGCCAGCCGACTGGACGCGGGCACGGTTTGCGACAGCTGCGCGATAGAGGCCTGGAACGCCACGTTGGGCCCGATTGGCGGCGCCGATCCCGAGTCGGTAACCGACTCCGATCTGCTGGTGTCGTGGGGCTGCGATCTGGTCACGACGAATGTCCACTTCTGGGCAAAAATCGTGCAGGAGCGCAAGCGCGGCCTCCAGGTCGTGGTCATCGATCCGCGCCGCAGCCGTACCGCACAGAGCGCCGATTGGCATTTGCCGATTCGCATCGGCACCGATGCCGCGCTGGCACTCGGTGTCATGCACATCCTGGTGCGCGACGGCCTGTGCGACCGGGCATACATCGCCGAGCACACGGTCGGCTTCGAGCGCTTGGAGCGCGAAGTGCTGCCGCGCTTTGCGCCGCAGCGCGCGGCATCGATCACCGGGCTTGGCGTCAATGAGATCGAGCGATTCGCCGCGCTCTACGGCGGCGCCAAGGCCTCCTTCATCCGCCTCGGCGAAGGCATGACGCGGCTCGCCCATGGTGGCCAGGCTTTGCGTGCGGTTGCCTCGCTGCCCGGTGTCACCGGGGCATACGGGCGGCGCGGCGGCGGCGCGCTTCTCTACACCGGAGATTTTGGTGGATTCGACCCCGACGCCGTCGGCAAACCATCGGGTCCCAACGCGACGCGGACCGTCAATCACCTGCGGCTGGGCGAGGCGCTGCTGCAACTGACCGATCCGCCGATCCGCGCACTGTTCGTCGCCAGCAACAATCCAGCGGTCACCTGTCCCGATGTCGGCAAAGTCCGGCGCGGCCTCGCACGGGACGATCTATTCACGGTGGTACACGATCCGTTCATGTCGGTCACGGCACGTTATGCTGACCTCGTGCTGCCGGCGGCGATCTATCTCGAAACGGAGGACCTGTATCGGGCGTACGGCGCCTATTACATGCAGTACGCGCCGCGGGCGGTGGCGCCGCGCGGGTTGGCATGGTCGAATTTTCGCCTCGCGCAGGAACTGGCCCGACGAATGGGACTGACCGACCCGGTGTTCCAAACGTCGGAACAAGAGATCATGCGCGAGCTGTTCCGCGCGCCCGATCGCGACGCCACGCCCGCGACCGCCTTCGATCCCGACATTGTGCGCACCGCCGGACCGATTCGACTCGCGCCAACCGATGCTCAACGATTTGCCACGCCCTCGGGCAAGCTCGAATTTTATTCGCAGTCCCTCGCAGAGCGGGGCTTGGCGGCCATGCCCGATTGGCGCCCGGACCCCGAGGAGCAGGAACTGGCGGCTCGCTGGCCGCTCCGGCTGCTCACCGCGCCGGGATACTTTCAACCACACACCACGTATTCCGGCGTGGATTCTTTGCGCCGGCAGGAGGGCGCGCCCGTGTGCATCCTGCACCCGGATGAGGCGAAATCGCGCCAGTTGCACGACGGTCAACACGTATGCGTATTCAACGATCGGGGAACCATCGGGCTGGTACTCCGGATCAGCGATGAGGTGCAGGTGGGCGTCGCGTTTGTGCCCGGTCAGCGCCGCGATGACGAGACCCTGTCGGGAACGGTGAACATGCTGTGCTCGGATCGCTATACCGACATGGGCGACGGCGCGACTTACCAGAGTACCTGGCTCGAAGTGGCCGCCTGGGACCCCAAAGGGGCGGCGCTTGCAAGCGATCCGTATACGATGTCTCAACAGCGCCCGCGATAGGCTGCATCGAGTCAACGCGCGGCGGTCAGGTCTGTCTTGGCGAAGTCCTTACCCTTCAATAGAAGAGGTTCCCGCGTCGCCTTCGAGAGGGCGTACGAAAAGCAGTCCCCATAGTTGAGAGCGGCAGGGTGACGGCCCTTACCGAAATCGATGAACGCCTGCCTCGCAATGTGCGCTTGCTCTTCGGTCACAGGGTCAATCGCGATGCCCGCCCGGCGAATGAATGCGTCGAGTTGGCGGCTGCCGCTGTTCTTGGTCTGCGCTTCCACGACGATCGCGGTTTCAACGAAAGTTGCTGCCGATAGACGGCACGAATCGGCTCGAGTGATCGCTTGAGCGTAGATTTCCGCGTCATCCTCATCGAATAGGATCGCGATAATCGCGGAAGTGTCGAGGATCATTTTGGCAAGCCCCGTTCGTCATACAGTAAAGACCCGTGATCCACAGGTTTCCCCTTTAGGGTTGCGGCACAACGGCGCCCGATCGACAAAAGATCGTCTACCGTACTTTCCGGCTTATGGGCGCGGCTCACTCGCGCGAGGCGTTCACGCAATGCTTCGGTGACCGCGCGAGTCATTGTTTCGCCAGTCTTCTCTGCAAGTTTCCGGGCGAGCTCGTGGGCTTCGGGGTCTTTGATATTCAGGGTCATGCGTCTACCCAGGTAGAAAACAATTCTACCATGGAATAACACCGTGTCTATCCCTTGTGCGGTCGATCCACCGCTGGCGGAAAGCCGCTTCGCCGCCCCGAATGCCCGCGTTTGGGCGGCTGCGCCCGAGTTCAATTCCGAATTGATCGTCAAGCTCGCACACCCGTTTGGCTATTGGTTAGCCATCATTCGTTCAATTATCTGCCGAGCCCGGACTCCGCCGTTGTCGATACTGAATCCTCTCATCTTCAGAGTCGGATTTGCGGCGATCGACCGCTGTTGAGCTTCCAGAACCTCGACATCCTGCATGAATACGGCGCCCTGCTGTTTCTTGAAGCGAGCAGTGAAACCGACGTCGTCGATGTCGAAATTGCGTGCCATGCCCCAATAATAGTGACTCGTCGTCTCAGATTCGGGAGTCATCGCGTCGATGACAAACCCTCGCACGCCTTGGTCATGTTTTTCGATTGTGGCCCCCGCTTCGGTAGGCGCGACTCCCACATCGATGATCACCGCCGAAGGAGCGATGAAATGGCAAATCTGCCACCTATCAACCGGACCCTCTTTTTTCAGGGCATTTCGCCATAAAGGTGGCGCATCGATATTAGGCATCCACCGCGTAACAATTACTCGGTTGCCTTCAACCCGGGTATCAATCGGCGCCGACAGAATGTCATGCTGACCGATCGAGCCTTGGTGCACGTAAGTCTCGTGAGTCAAATCCATCAGGTTGTCGATGACCAATCGATAATCGCACTTGATATGGTAGTAGGCGCCATCAAATACCCATTTAGGATTCGAGCAGGGCCAAAAATCCGGGATTGATTGCGCATCTGCTTTTTCCGGCTCGCCAATCCAAATCCACACGAATCGATGACGTTCTACGACCGGATAAGCCTGCGTGCATATGCTCTTGTGAACCCGCTCGGTTCGAATCGGCATTTCAACCGCGGTGCCATCACTGTCGATCAACAACCCGTGGTAACGACATCGAATTCTGTCCCCCTCCTTTATTCCAAGCGACAGCGGTAACAGCCGGTGAGGGCAGGCGTCTCTCAAGGCAACGACCGTTCGGTCAAATTTTCTGTAGAGCAGTATGGACTCGCTGCAAATGACCCGAGTGACAGGCGTGTGATCGACCTCATGGTCCCAGGCGGCGACGTACCATTGGTTTTTTACGAACATCGGTCTACCTTGTCTTTGGTTACGGTGATTTCGGCCGCGCGAGGATGTGTCGAACGTTACATAATCAAGCCGTGCGATAGCTGTACCGGCGCTTGACGACACAGGATTTACGCAGGTGACTCCCCCCGGTCGACGACTGCCGTTGAAGGGCCGGGCTTCGCGGCCAGAATAACGAAAAATTCGGCAGGAGGCATCCCCAGCACGGGCCTTGCGCGGGACTCTCACAGGGATAGAACCAGCATGACGGGGAGCGCGCACGCTCTGCAGTCAGGCGCGATAGGCATGGGGAGTTAGGATGAATCCCACCATCTCCGAGGCGACAATCGGTGCATCATGTCGGTACAGGGCTCGACAGAGCTCCCTCGAAGGCAGAAAATTGAAAATAGATGCGAATACAGTCACAGCAAGGCGCGAGACGGGATCCAGAATCCATTTTTGATACCGCATTTCGCATTACCGCATGTCTCGTAATTCTGATCGATACATTCGCTGTTTTGATCATGGGAATGTTCGCGACGAATTCTGATACACCCATGCCGTTGATCGTTGGGGTAGCCATCATCATCAGCGGCCCCGCGGCACTTTTGTTGGTGGTTGCCGCAAGGCTTGTTTGCCGGCCATTTCTTTGCCGCACTGGGAAAAGTGAAGCGCGAGCGACACTCGTTGTCGCAACGATCGTCTTTTGCGTGAGCGCCCCAACGCTAATGTTTGCTGCAACGCAGTGTTTGCGTAATTGGTTGCACGTGTCGTTGGAAGGAGAACCAGTCGTCGAGGCGCACAACTCGATCCCTCAACTTTGATTTTTTCAAAGGCGGTCCCGACGTACCCGAAAGATAGTCTGCGTGCGGCGGGCGTTGTTTGAACAGCCTCGCGTGAGAAGCAAAACACAACAGGATCGTATCGCGGAGTCGTCGGCTTTGAGCTTTCCGCTGCAGACGGAGCCAGAGACCGGCGACGGTTCGGCGGTCGAGGTCGCTCCCGGGGTCTTGTGGCTGCGGATGCCGCTGTCCGGTTCGCTGCAGTGGATCAATGTCTGGGCCGTCGCCGAGCAGGGTGGTTGGGCGATCATCGATACGGGACTGCGCTCGCCCAAGACCATCGACGCCTGGCAGGCGGTCTTTGCGAACACGCTGGGCGGCGCGGCGGTGACCCGCGTGATCGTCACCCATATGCATCCCGACCATTGCGGCATGGCGGGCTGGATCGCCGGCAAATTCGAGGTGCAGCTGTGGATGAGCCGCCTCGAGTACCTGACGTGCCGTCTGATGGCCGCGGATACCGGGCGCCTCGCGCCGGCGGAGGGTGTCGACTTTTACCGCGCCGCCGGTTGGGAAGGCGAGGCGCTCAGCCGCTACCAAGCCCGCTTTGGCTCCTTTGGTGAAATGATCTATCCGCTGCCGGCGGCCTATCGCAGAATTGAAGACGGCGATGCGCTCATGCTGGGCGACCATGAGTGGCGTGTCGTGGTCGGCAGCGGTCACTCGCCCGAGCACGCGTGCTTGTATTGCCCGGCGCTGAAGCTGTTAATCTCCGGCGATCAGGTACTGCCGAAGATCAGCTCCAATGTATCGGTGTATCCCACCGAGCCGGACGCGGATCCATTGGGCGATTGGCTGACCTCCCTGGAGCGCATCAAGACCCGGGTGTTGGACGACGTCTTGGTGCTGCCCGCGCACAATGCTCCTTTTCGAGGCTTGCACACGCGCATAGACCAATTGATCGAATCGCACCGGCGCAATTTGGCATGTCTGGAGATCGATCTTGGGACGCCGCGCCGTGCCGTGGACGTGTTCGCGAGTCTATTTTCACGGCCCATCACCGCCGAGCTTCTGGGTATGGCGACCGGCGAGGCGATCGCGCATTTGAATTATCTCTCCCGAACGAAGCGCGCCGTGCGTGAAGTCGACGCGGCGGGCGTCTGGTGGTGGCGCAAGACCCACTGATTCAACGCCGGCTCAGCCGTTCCGCTCGCTTCGGTCGGTGCCAGCGTAGCGACATACAGGACGGGCCGGCGTCAATCTTCCTGATCTCCGATGTACGGAGCGGCAGGGTGTTGTAACAAGCCTCGAGCAGCGCGATCGTGCGAGAGTAATCCGCGCCGACGAATACGCGGTCATTCACCCGCAACGCGTTTGCCGCCTCCTCCTCACCATCGGGCACGACGATCTGCTTGAATCCATCTCTATTGCGATGGAAACTTCAGCGCCCGCTCGATCGCCTGAAAACGCGGCTCCTTACGCAGCGGGTCGAAAAACGGGTCCAGCTGAAGCCACATCAAATCCGGCTCACGCAGCCGGATTGCGGTGTCAAGCCACTCCAGCGCCTTGATTGTATTGCCCCACTGGGCGTAAATGCCGCTGTAGTGCATTGCTCCAGAATCGCCGACGCGCGCGCGGATCTTTTCCAACGACGCTTCTGAATCTGAATGACGTCCCAGCTTGTCGTACGTCACCGCCAGGCAGAACTGCGCCTCCTCGTCCCTGTCGCCGTTCGCTTCACAGTGCGCGCGAGCGGCTTGAAAGTCACCGAGCAGGTAGTAGCCGACCCCAATCCTTCCTTCAAACAAGCGCTTATCTGAATCGAACGCCTTGGCAGTGTTGGCGACGGCGATGAGCTCCTTATACTGCCGCAGATTGAGCAGTGCATCGTGGAGAAAGCCGTAGGCATCGATGTTCAATGGGTCAAGCACAATCGCTCGACGCAGCGAAGTGAGGCCGAAGTCCGTGCGACCCATGGCAACCGCAAATGCGCCATAGTCTCGCAACACCCTTGCACTGCCGGGTGCAAGCGCCAGCGCCCGCTCGAACTCTTCAATCGCCTGAGTGAAATCCAGCGTTTCCGCTAAATAGGAGGCCAGCGCCAGGTGACCCTCAGCAAGACCAGGAGCCAGAGCGATGGCCTTGCGTGCGTCCGCCTCCGCGTTGGCGAGGCTGCTAACGCGGAGGGCAGTTCGTGGCGCATCGTGGTTCCAGGCAAAATTCATGAGTACGAACGAACGGCCCGCGTAGGCGAGAGCGTAATCGGGGTCCAGGCGGATCGTCTCCGTGTAGTCGGCGATGACGGCCTCCTGATCCTTTACCGTAATGACGCTGAAATAGGCTTTCGTTGCGCGAAGATAAGCATCGAACGCGGCCGGGTCGCGTGTTCCACCGACTTCGATCTTCGCGGCTTCGTCCCCCAGCAGGGTTACCTTTAACGCGTCCGCAACTGCGGTCGCAATCTCGGTCTGAAGCATCAGCACATCGCCCAATTTACGGTCATAGGTCTGCGACCAGATGTGGAAGCCCGTCACGCCATTGACCAGCTGCGCGGTGACGCGCACGGTGTTGGCAGACCGCCGAACGCTGCCTTCCAGTATCGCCCCGACATTGAGCTTGTGTGCCACGGTTGCGATGTCCGGATGCTCTCCCTGGAATGAAAAGGACGAGGTGCGCGCCGCGACCTGCAATTCGTTGATCCGCGCAAGGGAATTGAGCAGTTCCTCCGTCAGCCCGTCTGAGAAGTAGTCCTGCTCCTTGTCGCCGCTCATGTTCACGAACGGCAGCACTGCGATGGAATGCGGCGGTGGGGTGAAGGCTGGCGATTCGAGCGGAGCAGCGGGCTTTTCCAGCGAAACGCGTCTCGAGATCCAGAGTCTGTCGGCCAACAGCCCTGCCGTTGCCACGAGAGCAGCGATCAGCGCTATGAGCACAAATCGATTGCGCCACCATGCCGGACCAGGGGCCGCCACCGTGGCGGCGGACATTCCCGAGACAGCAGCAGGATCGATCCCTGGTGCGTCGGGCGTGAGATCGCGAATCGCATCGATCAGCTTGTCGTGTGCCGCGCCGATGTCTCGGGCTTTAGCTTCGACCCATTGCGATTCACCGAGGAAGTATTCGAGCGCCGGGGTCAGCGGCGCCGTGTCGATTCGCAACGCAATAATCGGCCGCTTCTTGGAGCTGGCGCGCTCGATCTCTTTGCCGACATGTGAGGATGCAATAGCACTTTCGGACAGCACCAGTACGAAGATCTTGGCACCGCTTATGGCCCGTACTATGGCATCGGCGTACTGGGCTCCCGGCTTCACATCCCGCGGCGCGATCCAGCAGGCGATGCCATGCCGCTCGAGCGCGTCTACCAAGGCCGCCGCAACGGCTGCGTCCTGCGAAGCATAGCTGACGAAGATGGCGGGCATACCGCCCCTCACCCTCGCGCCGCCGCTGTCCTCTGCCATTTCAGGTGCGCCCCTGCCACGTATGCGACATCGTC
>Ga0181537_10002603_pt1 | contig 15830 bp, 11 predicted proteins | sample PEATcosm2014_Bin_39_FD_119765 | JGI IMG/M metagenome (GOLD analysis project Ga0181537, IMG submission 119765) | Peatland microbial communities from MTU Mesocosm Facility, Houghton, MI, USA - PEATcosm2014_Bin23_10_metaG | ecosystem: Environmental > Terrestrial > Soil > Wetlands > Peat | place... | reverse complement strand
GTCTTTTTTGCTTTGCTCATAGTCACGTCTCCTTTTCTCCGCCAAAGCCAGGACCTCTGGCGGTGTTTTCTGTGTTTTCTTGATAAATCCGTGCAGCAGCACCATGTCATCGCCATCGACGATAAACAGCACCCGCGCAATTCCGTGCGGCAGGTTGCACCGCACTTCGCATAACCCGTCGCCCAAGGGCCGGACATGCGGCATTCCAATCGGCCACTCCGACTGGACTTTCCAAATGTCCACCCCAATGCGGAACTTCTCCGTCTTGGCCAGCGATTGCAACCATTCGCGCACCGGCTCATTCCCCGACGCCGTGCGGTAAAAGACCGCCGTCAGCGGCGCAAAACGCTCCATGCCAGAACTGTATCAAAAATGATACGTCCGTCAAGGCGGCTTTCTGAACCCTCCGTACCCCGGACAAAACAGGCGCGCGTCTAATACCTTCCCCTCACCTTCCTCGGCCCCACCAACTCCCTGATCTCTCCCAGCGCCGCCTCCGCCACCTGCTCTCCGCGCCGGATGTACCGTTCCGGATTATAGAAGTCATACCAGAAACCATCCGCCACCGTCGGCGCCAGCACCACATCCACCTTCTTGCACGCCTCCTGCGCCACCTTCGCCTGCGTCGTATTCAGAAACCGCATATAATTTTTGATGATATGCGTCGGCGTGTCGATCAGCGGCCCCGTCTCGTGCATCGGTAATTTCAATTCCGCCGGCTCCATCCGGCTCTCCTCCTCGGCGTGCCGGTATTGCTTCATCGCTTCGGGATTCGGAAACGTATTCACCGCGATGATCTTCGACACCCCCGCCCGCACCATCACATCCACCGGCACCGGACTCGCCAGCCCGCCGTCGATCAGCGTCCGCCCCTTGTGCTTCACCGGACGAAAGATGCCCGGAATCGAAATGCTCGCCCGGATCGCATCGACCAGCTTGCCCCGCTCGAAAATCACTTCCTCCATCGTGTGCAGATCGCACGCCACGATCTTCACCGGGATCATCGTGTCCTCAAACGTCAGCCCGTCCAGGATCCGGCTGAGAAAGCGATAGACGCTCATCCCGCGCACGATCCCCGCGCCGGGGAACATCGGATTGAGCAATTTCAGGAACATCCGCATCCCTTTTACCTGCATCGCGATTTGCTCCAGCTCGTCCGCCGTGCGGCCCGACGCCCATGCCGCCGCCACCAGCGCGCCCATCGAGCTCCCCGCCACCACGTCCACCGTGATCCCCTCCCGTTCCAGCACGCGGATCACGCCGACATGCGCCAGCCCTCGCGCTCCGCCCGCGCCCAGCACCAGTCCGACCAGCAGATTCCCCATCTCGCGCGCGATGCGCCGCACCACCATGCTGTAAGGTTCCATCGGCTTGCGCAGCACGTAGGGCACGCCGTCCACCGACTCGATGATCTCGCTCTCCGGAATCCAGCGCAGCAGGTAACTGATCTCCTGCCCCACGCGATGCTGCGCATGCTCGACGTAGGGCACGCATGTCGCCCCGACCGCCGTCAGGATCACCCGCGCCTTGGGCGAAACCGATTGCCGGTGTTCCTTCAAGTCCTGCAACAGCAGCCGCGTCCGGGCCAGGTGCTCCTCCTCGTTCCGCGCCACCACGTAAATATGGTCCGATTGGATCAGGCATTCGAGCACCGAGGGACTCGTCTCATTCGGCAAATCGACCAGCACATATTTGTAGCGCTTGACCATGTCGCCAAAGAGCGGCGCGATCAGGTGCATCTCCTTTTCATCGCCCGTCAGCGTCAGGTTCAACCGGTCGTAGCCCAGCGCGTTGTGCGTCACCATCTCCTCCAGCTCGGGCCCGTTCGAAATGACCACCGGTTTGCAGCGCACCAACTGCCTGCCTCCCTGCCGCCCGCTGAAATCGAGCAGCAGCACCGGCTCGCCTGTTTCCCACGCCAGGCTCGCCACCAGGTTCGTCGCCAAAAGCGTCTTGCCCGCGCCCGGCACCGCGCTGCACAGCGCGATGATCGTGCTCCACTTCGCCCGCTTTTTCTCCTCGCGCAACTGCGTCATCCGCTCGCCCATCCGTTGCGTGAAGCCCAGCGCCATCCGCGGATCGCGCCGCAGCATCGTCTCGAACGCCTCGCGCGGAATCTTCAGCAAAACCGAATCGTTCAGCGCCCGCACGCTGGCCCAGTGCGTCTCGCCGCTCAGCAACGGCGTCTCCCCAAACCAGTCGCCGCTGCCATACCTCACGTAGATGCGCTCGGCGTGTCCGTTCAGCGCCGAAAAGGCCTGCAACCGGCCCGAAACGACGACATAAAGGCCGTCCCCTTTCTCGCCCTCCTGCACCGCCATCTCATCCTTCTTCAGCGTGATGAATTCGGCGTGCTCCGCCAGCCCACCCAAAGCATCCAGGCCGCAAGCGGCCAGCAACGGCACACTCTCCAGGATTTGCACTTTGCTTTCCATAACCAGTCTACCCCTTGCGGGACAGCCTCGCTGTCACAAGTTTAGCTCAATTAGCCTCTCATGCAATGAACGCCCCCTAATTTTTAAGATAAAATTCCGTATTTACCGTAAATATCCCTGCAATTCCATGCCCTCCATTTGCTTCATCGGCATACCTGTGCCTATCTTGTAGTAGAAAAAACGGCAATGGTGCCGATAACACTGTTATGAGAGCGGGTCAGCACGAGGTGGGGGCGAGTTCCGGTCGTTCGCTTTTGGAGCGGCAAGGCAGCCTGCTGCGGCGCTATCTCGACCAGACCATAATCCCCTTTTCGAAGCACTACGCGCCCCTCGCCGGCGACCTTCGCCGCATCCGTTGCGTCTCCGATTTGCGTCATCTTCCCTTCACCTGCAAGCGCGACGTGCAGGCCAATCCCAAGGATTTCATCCTCATTCCCGACCGGAAAATTCTCGCCCGCCGCCCCTCGACCCTCCTGCGCGCGCTGCTGCATGGCCGCCCGGCGGTCGAGGAATCGTTCGAGCGCGAATTTCGCCCCTCCTTCATGACCTTCACCACCGGTCGCTCCGCCGAGCCGCTTCCCTTCCTTTACACCGATCACGACCTGCGCCATTTGCAAACCGCCGGAGGCCAAATCATGCGCATCTGCGATGCGAAGCGGGACATGAAAATGCTCAACCTGTTTCCCTACGCGCCGCACCTCGCCTTCTGGCTCTCGCATTACGCGGGCACCGAATTCGGCGTCCTGATGGTCAGCAGCGGCGGCGGAAAAGTCGCGGGCACCGAGGGCAACCTGCGCATCATGCAGAAGCTCGCGCCCGAAGTGCTCATCGGCATGCCGACCTTCATCTACCACGTCTTGCAGGCCGCCGTCAGCCGCAACCTCCGCTGTCCGCAGATCTCAAAAATCATCCTCGGCGGCGAAAAAGCTCCGTCGGGCATGCGCCGCAAATTAAAGGCCCTCGCCGCCCAGCTCGGCGCGGGCCACGTCGATGTCCTCATGACCTACGGTTTCACCGAGGCCAAGATGGCCTGGCCCGAATGTCCCTACCCGGAGGGTGAATCCTCGGCCGGATTTCATCTCTATCCCGATCTCGGCATCATCGAAATCGTCGATCCCAAAACCGGCGAACCGGTCGGCGAGGGCGAACCCGGCGAAATCGTCTTCACCCCGCTCGACGCGCGCGGCACCGTCGTTCTTCGTTATCGCACCGGCGACCTCATCGAGGGCGGGCTCGTCCACGAACCATGCCCCCATTGCGGGCGACTGGTGCCCCGGCTCGTGGGACGCATCTCGCGCTCCTCCGAGATGAAGGAAATGCACCTCGATAAACTGAAAGGCACCCTCGTCGATTTCAACGAGCTCGAGCACGTCCTCGACAACTTCGATTCCATCGGCACCTGGCAGCTCGAACTCCGCAAGGCCAACGACGATCCGCTCGAACTCGATGAATTGATTCTCCATGTCGAGAAATTGAACGGCGGCGATGAGTCCCATCTCCGCCACGAATTGAACGAACGCATCGCCTCCGTGATCGAGATGCATCCCAACCGCATTCTCTTCGAGTCGTCCGAGGCCATCCGGGGCCTGCAAGGCGTCGGCGTGCAAATGAAGGAACAGCGCCTCGTCGATCATCGGCCCAAGCCCGATCCGACCGCCACGGCCAGCCTCACCCGCAACGGAAACGGAGTTCATCCATGAGCGCGCCGCGTCTCGTCATCGTCGACGGCGTCCGCACGCCCTTCTGCAAATGGAACACCCACTTCGCCTCGCTCGGCGCGGATGAATTGGGCCGCGTCGCCGTCAACGCCCTGCTCACCCGCACCGGCCTCGATCCGAAGCTGATCGACGAGGTGATTTTCGGCTGCGTCTGCCAGCCCGCCGAGGCCGCCAACGTCGCCCGCGTCATCGCCCTGCGCGCCGGCATCCCGCAGTCGGTTCCGGCGATGACCGTCCATCGCAACTGCGCCTCCGGCTTCGAGGCGATCACCGTCGCCGCCGAACGGATGGCCGCCGGGCGCGGCTCGGTCTTTATCGTCGGCGGCGCCGAGAGCATGTCCCAGGTCCCTCTGCTCCTGAAGCAAAGCACGGCCAAAAAATATGGCGCTCTCGGCGGGGCCAAAACGCTTTGGCAAAAAATCGCCGCGCTCAGCCGGTTTCGCCTCTCCGATCTCGAGCCGCGCGTCGCCTTGAAACTCGGCCTCACCGATCCGGTCAGCGGACTAAACATGGGCGAGACCGCCGAACTCCTCGCCCGCGAAAACGGCATCACCCGCGAAATGCAGGATGAATTTGCCGTCCATTCGCACCAGAAAGCCGTCGCCGCGCGCGACAAGTTTTCCGCCGAAATCTGCCCGGTCTATGTCCACGGCAAGGCCATCACCGAGGACAACGGCCCCCGCGCCGACACCTCCGTCGCCGCCTTGGGAAAATTGAAGCCGGTCTTTGACCGCCGCTACGGAACGGTCACCGCCGGCAATTCGTCCCAGATCAGCGACGGCGCGGTCGCCCTGCTCGTCATGACCGAGGAAAAAGCCGGGGAACTTGGTTTCAGCCAGCCGCTCGGACGGCTCGCCGACTACGCCTACACCGGCTGTGATCCCGCGCGGATGGGTCTCGGCCCCGTCTCCGCCATCCGCAAAATCGACCGGCCCATCGCCGAGGCCGACCTGGTCGAAATCAACGAGGCCTTCGCGGCCCAGGTGCTCGCCGTCTTAAAAATCCTCGGCGGCGTACCCCGCGACAAACTCAACGTCAACGGCGGCGCCATCGCGCTCGGACATCCCGTGGGCGCGACCGGCGCGCGTCTCGTCCTCGGCGCGCTCAAGGAACTCCAGCGCCGCCAGGGCCGCCGCGCCCTGGTCTCGCTTTGTGTCGGCGGCGGACAGGGAGGCGCGCTTTGGCTCGAACGACCATGACCAACATCCAACGCGAAATGGTGGAAGGAAAGTTCTGCGTGCTCCGCTTCGACCAGGCGGGCGCGGGCGCAAACGTCTTCAACCTCGACACGCTGGCGGAACTCGATGCCCACCTCCTCGATCTCGCCTCGGCCCCCGCCCTCGAAGGCCTCGTCCTGATTAGCGCGAAGGACCGCATCTTTCACGCCGGCGCCGATCTCCACGCGCTCCAATCCCTGGACAACGCCGACGTTGATCGCTTCATCTTAAAAGGCCAAAATACCTTATCTCGGCTCGCGAGCCTAAAAATTCCCAAGGTCGCCGCCATCCACGGCGCCTGCCTCGGCGGCGGTTTTGAATTGGCCCTCGCCTGCGACTACCGCATCGCCACCGACGACCGCGCCACCAAAATCGGCCTGCCCGAAACCAAGCTCGGCATCTTACCCGCGTGGGGCGGCTCGACCCGCCTGCCGCGCCTCGTCGGCGTCACCCGCGCGCTCGACCTGATCCTCGGCGGCAAAACCCCGGCGGCGAAACAGGCGCTCCGCTACGGGATGATCGACGCCATTGCGCCGCGCGAGCTTTTGCTCTCCGCTGCTTTGCGACTGCTCACGCACGGGCCGCCGCCGCGCCGCCGAAGCTTGCTGCGTCGTATCTTGCCTGATCGGATTCTTTCCCCGCTGATCGCCCCACGCGTGCGGTCAAAAATAACGCGCGAGACGCGCGGCCACTATCCGGCGATTCTGAAAGCCGCCGACGTCACTCTCGCCTCGACCAGATGTTCCGAAAAGGAATCGCTCGAAAACGAGCGCCGTGCCGTCCGCGAGCTGCTCCAAACCACTGCCTGCAAAAATTTGCTGAGGTTATTTTTCCTTGCCGAACGCGCCCGCAAATCGGACGGCCCCAAGCTGAAACCGGTCGAGCGCGCCGCCGTGATCGGCGCGGGCGTCATGGGCGCGGGCATTGCGCAGTGGCTCAGTTCGCGCGGCGTGCGCGTCATCCTGCGCGATGTGAATCCCCAGGCCGTCGCGGCGGGAATGGAGCGCATCCGCCAATTGTTCGAGAACCGCCGTGTCTTTACCGGCAAGGAGGCGCGCGATGGCATGGACAACATTTCTCCGACCACCGACGCCGTGCCGTTCGATCACGTCGATCTCGTCATCGAAGCGGCGGTGGAAAAAATGGAGGCCAAGAAAAAGATTTTTGCGCAACTCGACCGGCAGGCCGTAAACAGGGATACGCTGCTCGCCACCAATACGTCGGCGCTTTCCCTCGCGGAAATCGCCGCCGCCACAAAAGATCCGCAGCGCGTCGCCGGCATCCACTTTTTCAATCCGGTGCACAAGATGCAATTGGTGGAAATCGTCACCGCGCCGCAGACCGCCCCAGAGACGGTCCAACGCGCGGTGCAGTTTGCGCGGCAAATCGGCAAGCTTCCCGTCGTGGTGAAAGACAGTCCCGGCTTTTTGGTAAACCGGATTCTGGTGCCCTATCTGCTGGAGGCGGGCCTGCTTTTTGAGCACGGCGCGCGAGCGGCGGACATCGACGAGGCGATGCTCGACTTCGGGATGCCGATGGGGCCGCTGCGCCTGATCGACGAGGTCGGCGTCGATATCGCGGCCGACGTGGCGGCGACGCTCGCCGCGCGATTCAGCGACCGGTTGCGCGTGCCGGAGGTGCTGTCGAAAATGGTCTCCTCGAAATGGCTGGGACGGAAAAGCGGGCGCGGGTTTTACGTCTATTCCGGCAAGGGAAAAGCGAAGCCGAATCTCGAACTGGCTTCGCTTTGCCGCAGCCGCGAATCCGCCGCGCTCGACCACGCTGAATTGCAAAAGCGTCTCGCCCTGCTGATCGTAAACGAAGCGGCGCGCTGCGTGGAGGAGCGGATTTCCTCCGGCCCGGAAGCCGTCGATTTCGCCATGGTCATGGGCACCGGGTTCGCGCCGTTCCGGGGCGGGCCGCTGCGGTACGCGGAACATTTTGGATTGAGACGAGTCGTTGATGAACTTGACCGGCTCAGCATCGTCGCGGGGCCGCAATACACCCGCTGCGAATGGCTCAGGCAATTGGCCGCCGAAGGGAGAACTTTTTATGAAGATTGAAGAAAACAGTTCCGTCATCGACACATCCAAAATGTCCAGCGCCCAGCGCGCGGCGCTGGAAATGACCGAGGCGGCGCGTGACACGCCGGCGGCAAAGCGGAGTTTTTGCGGCGGCCTGTTTCTCGGCCATTTCGATCCCGGCGCTCTTCATCCCTATCCGCGGCAAAGCGCGGAGGATCGCGACCAGGGCGACGCCTTTCTCCATCCGCTGGAAAACTTTTTGCGCGAGCGCGTCGATCCCGACGAGATCGACCGGACCGGCGAAATCCCCGACGCGGTGCTGGCCGAACTGGCCGCGATGGGCGCGTTCGGCATCAAGATCGCGCCGAAATATGGCGGACTCGGGCTTTCTCAGAGCAACTATTGCCGCGCGGGCATGTTGCTCGGCAGTTATTGCGGCAATCTCACCGCGCTGATTTCCGCGCACCAATCGATCGGCGTTCCGCAGCCGCTGATCCTCTTTGGCACCGAGGAGCAAAAGCAAAAATATCTGCCGCGCTTCGCGAAGGGCGAGATTTCCGCGTTTGCGCTGACCGAGCCGAACGTCGGTTCCGATCCGGCCAAAATCGAGACGCACGCGGAGCCGTCGCCCGATGGTTCGGAGTTCATTCTCAACGGCGAAAAACTTTGGTGCACCAACGGCGTGAAGGCGGGCGTCATCGTCGTCATGGCGCGGACGGCGCCCAAAAACGGCCGGGCGCAGATCACCGCGTTCATTGTGGAAATGGATTCGCCCGGCGTCGAAGTTGTGCGGCGCTGCCGGTTCATGGGACTCAAGGCGCTCTACAATGCCGTGATTCGCTTCACCGACGTGCGCGTGCCGCGCGAGAACATCATTCTGGCCGAGGGCAAGGGGCTCCGCGTCGCGCTGACCACCCTCAACACGGGGCGCCTGACCCTTCCCGCCGCCTGCGTGGGCATGGCCAAAAGGTGCCTCGCCGCCTCAAAAGAATGGGCCGGCGAGCGGGTCCAGTGGGGTGCGGCCATCGGGAAACACGCGGCCATTGCGGACAAGATCGCGCGGATGGCGGCGGAGATTTTTGCGATGGAGTCGATGACTTTTTACACCGCAAGCCTGGTGGATCGCGACAAGAAAGCCGACATCCGGCTCGAAGCGGCGATGTGCAAAATGTGGGCGACGGAACGGACATGGGAAATCGTCAACGACACGATGCAGATTCGTGGCGGACGCGGCTACGAAACGGCGGCGTCGCTGGCCGCGCGGGACGAGAAGCCGGTGCCGGTGGAACGCTGGATGCGCGACTGCCGCATCAACACCATCTTCGAGGGCTCGAGCGAAATCCTACGGTTGTTCCTCGCGCGCGAGGCGCTCGACCCGCATCTCCAGATCGCCGGGCCGGTGCTGAACACGCAGGTTCCGCTGGGCGAACGAATGAAAATTGGAATGAAAGCCGGTCTCTTTTACGCGGGCTGGTATCCCCGGCAATGGTGGCCGCTCTCCAACGCCGGAGCCGGATTTCATCGCGAACTGGCGCGGCATCTCCGCTACGCCGCCCGGACTTCGCGACGCCTGGCGCGCACCCTTTTCCATGCGATGGCGCGGTTCGGACCGAAGCTGGAACGCCAACAGATTTTGCTCGGGCGTTTTGTCGATATCGGCACGGAACTTTTCGCGATCACGGCAAGTTGTTCCCGCGCTCAAAGCCTCGATACCGGGGAAGCGCGCGCCCTGGCCGATTATTTCTGCCGGATGTCGCGGTTAAAAGTCGAGGCCTTGTTCCGCGATGTTCGCCACAATCGGGATGCCGAAGGCTATCGCGTCGCGCAGCAGGTTCTCGCCGGCAAGTTCGACTGGCTTCAGGACGGGATTCTGGGCGGGAACGTTTGAATTACTTTTAAATTCGCCCGCCTTATCGTGCTCGCCTGCGGGCACGGCATCGGTAATGTGATTGAGCCTTTTTGTGCTTAATTTCACCCAGTAAATCGGACTCTCACCCTCTTAACGGCAAAGGATCACCCATGAAAACCGACTACGACATCATCATCATCGGCACCGGAGCAGGCGGCGGCACGCTGGCCCGGCATCTCGCGCCCTCGGGCAAAAGCATTCTCCTGCTGGAACGGGGCGGATGGTTGAAACGCGAACCGGAAAACTGGAGCGCCGAGGAGGTCTTCGAAAAAGGCCGCTATGTCTCCAAGGGCCTCTGGCGCGACAAGAACGGCAAGAGCTTTCAGCCGGGCACTTTTCACTACGTGGGCGGGGCGACGAAGATGTATGGCGCGGCTCTTTTTCGTTTGCGCAAGGAGGACTTCACCGGGTTCGCGCATCACGACGGCATTTCTCCGGCGTGGCCCATCAGCTACGACGACATGGAGCCTTACTACACCAAGGCCGAGCAGCTTTACCAGGTGCACGGCATTCGCGGCGAAGACCCGACGGAGCCGCCCGCAAGCGCGCCCTATCCGCACCCGCCGGTGTCCCATGAACCGCGCATCCAGAAGCTTTCCGACGATCTCGCCCGCGCCGGGTATCATCCGTTTCACACGCCATGCGGCATCATGCTCGACGAAGCGAACCTGCCGTTCAGCACCTGCGTCCGCTGCAAGGATTGCGACGGCTTTCCCTGCGTGGTCCACGCCAAGTCGGACGCCGAAGTCATCGCGGTGCGTCCGGCGCTGCAATACCCGAATGTCAGCCTGCTGATCAATGCGGAGGTGGTGAAGCTCAACACCAACAGCACGGGAACGGCCGTCACTGAAGTCATCGTCAACCTCGAGGGAAAAACCGAAACGCTACGCGGCGGCATCGTCGTCGTCGCGTGCGGCGCGGCGCATTCGGCGAAGCTGCTGCTCATGTCGGCCAATGACAAGCACCCTCATGGACTCGCCAACGGATCGGATCAGGTGGGGCGCAACTACATGTTCCACACCAGCCAGGCCGTGCTGGCCATCTCGAAGGAGCCGAATCCGACCCAGTATCAAAAGACGCTCGGCATCAATGATTTTTACTTCGGCATGGAGGGCTTCGACTATCCTGTCGGCAGCATCCAGATGGTGGGCAAGTCGCAGGCCCCCATGTTCCGGGGCGAAAAGCCGATCGAGACGATGCTGGCACCGACCTGGGTGCTCGACAAACTTGCCGAGTACGCGGTCGATTTCTGGCTGATGACGGAGGACCTGCCCATGCCGGAGAATCGCATCACGGTCGACCGGGACGGGACGATCACGCTCAACTACACGGCCACGAACCAGGCCGCCAGCAACAAATTGTACGACAAATTGAAATCGATGCTCTGCCACCTCGACATGCACGAGCATTTGATTCCGCGTCAGCTCTACTTGAAAAACGACATCGGCGTCGCGGGCGTCGCGCACCAGTCGGGCACCTGCAAGTTTGGCCGCGATCCGAAAACGTCGGTGCTCGACACGAATTGCAAGGCCCACGAACTCGACAATCTTTACGTCGTCGACACGAGCTTTTTTCCCAGCATCGGCGCGGTGAACCCGGCCCTGACGGCGATGGCGAACGCGCTGCGCGTGGGCGATCACCTGCTCGAGCGGCTCAAGTAAAGTTATGGCGCTGCGCCAGGAAATCGCGGCGGTCTACGCCGGGGCCGTGATCCAGGGAATCGTCCTGGTCACTTTCCCTGCGGTCAGCGCCATTTTCACGAGCACCGCACATTACGGCCTCTCAACGACGGAATATGGCGGCATGTTCGTGCCGCAGGCGGTCACGGCGATCATCTCGTCGCTGCTCGGTGCGGGCCTCACGCGCCTGATCGGCGGAAAGCGCGTGTTGCTGCTCGGACTGGCGGCGGATTTGCTCTCCATGGCGTTGCTCTTCGCGAGCCAATTCGCGACCGCCATCCATCCGCTTGCGTTTGGACTTCTCCTGGCGGCCACCGGCTTTCTGGGCGTCGGCTTCGGCTTTGCCGTTCCCGCGCTCAACACATTCACCGCCGCCTTCTTTCCGCAAAAAGTCGATCAGGCCATCCTTACGCTCAACGCGCTTCTCGGCCTGGGCACGGCGCTGGCCCCGATTTTCGCGACGATCTTTGTGGGTCTCGGCTTCTGGTGGGGCTTGCCGTTATTGATGGGCGGGCTGACTCTCGCGCTGATTCTCTTCAGCTTGCGCCTGCCGTTAAAGGATGGGAAGGCAGCCGGGAAGCCGGAGGAAAAGCAGGCTCATCCGGTTTCCGCGAAAATACCCGCCCGCTTCTGGCTCTACGCCGGGTTCGCGCTGCTTTACGGAATTTGCGAGACGATGAACGGGAATTGGGCGACGGTCTATATGTCCACGACGCTCGGCGCCTCCACCACGCTCGCTTCGCTGGCGCTGACGGTCTTTTGGGTCACGGTCACCGGCGGACGCGTGCTTTTTGCGGCCATCGAGAAATGGTGTCCGCAGCGATGGACTTACCGCGCGCTTCCGCTGCTGATGGTGCCGGCCTTCCTGGCGACTTCCTTCGCGCCGAAGGATGATCCTTTCCTGGGCATTCTTTGCTTTGGGCTGGCCGGCTTGGGATGCTCCGCCCTGCTGCCGTTGGTCATCAGTTTTGGCCAGGAAGAGCTGACCACCATGACGGCTTCCGTCGCGGGCGGCTTGATCGGCTTTTATCAAATGGGCTACGGCATCGCCGCCTTCGGGGTCGGTCCGCTGCAAACGTGGGGACGGCTCGATCTGGCCGGCATCTACCGGGGAACGTCCCTTTTCGCCCTGGCCCTGGCGGTTTTTGCTTTTCTCATCGCCGGACGCGCGAAGGTGGATGCCGCCAATCCTAGGTGAGCCGATCTTCCTCCAGGTCGATTAAATCAAAATAGGTTTCGACCTTCTTCCTGGTCGGAGCGCAAACCGCGCGGCGCTGCTCGAAGGCGGCGATCTTCTCGGGCGAATCGGGCTTGCGGTTGACGATCTTGTTGTTGAAGTCGGTGATGGCGTGATCGCTCGGCCAGGCGGGCCCGAGCCGTTCCTTGAGCGCATTGAGGACGCCTTCGTCGGTCGGATTTTTCGCCACGATTTGTTCAAAAACCGCGCCTTCCAGGCAAAGAAAATCGAGCAGCGTTTTGTCGTAGCCGAAGGTGAGATAGTTGTAGCCGGGAAGTTTGCCGGCGGGAAACAGCCGAGCCTTGTCAACCATCCGGGCGAGATGGCAGAGGCCGCCGAGCTTTTCGTGCGGGCTGCGCGGCGGAACTTCCGGCGCCGTGGAAATAGGCAGGCCGAGTTCGCGCCAGCCGCGAAAACCGCCGTCGACCGAGACCGCGTTGGTATAACCCATCTTCTGAAGATTATCGATGACCAGCGCCGAACGGAACCCGCCGCCGCAATAGCAGAGAATGCGCGCCTCGGGATCGGGGATGCGCTGCTCGATGTCGCGCTCGATGACGCCCTTGCCGAGATGGACGGCGCCGGGAGCGTGGCCGGCGTGCCATTCACTTTCCTCCCGGACGTCGAGCAGATAGACGCCCGGCTTTTTGGCCTCGATGTAAGCATCATGGACGGAGATTTCTTTGATGCGCTTTTTGGCGTCGTTGACCAGATTGAGGAATTGCGGGCTATGAAGCATGGAACGACTAGTCTGGCGCAGATTCACCCAGGTTCAAGTCTTCCCGTGCGGATTGGCGTTAGAATACCCAATTTGCGACAACTTGCGTTAATGTAGACAAATATTTTTTACTGCCACACATTGCTTTTCCTTTAATGACTCGTATCTTTCTGGTGGTCTTGGCGTTAGCGGTCCAGACCCCCAAGAGAATCATCTCACCTCTTGCCACCCATCCATTTTTATTCTCTCTTTAAAATACTTCGGCGTTCGATGCCACCCCTGTCTGTCCTGCCGGCGCCGATTCGCAGGCAACTAACGACTTATGAACGAAAGTACCATGGGCGAAATTTTGATTGTCGAAGATACACCACAGGATCTTGAAATGTTCCTTGGGGGAAGTGAGAACGATGTGGTGGAGACCATCCGATGAAAACGATTCTCCTCGTCGATGATGATGTGCAGGTTCGCGCGATGTTTGGCCTGGCCCTGCGCAGAAGCGGCTATCACGTCATCGAAGCCGCGTCCGGAGCGACGGGCCTGCTCATGGCCCGACAGCATCTCCCCGACCTGATTCTCACCGACATCAACATGCCGGGCGGGGACGGTTCCACGCTCCTGCACGATATCCGGCATGATCCGGAGCTGCGCACCAAACAAGTCGTGATGATGACGGGACGGCCCGATTTGGTTACTCCCCGCAAAGGCATGGAAGATGGGGCCGACGATTTTCTGGTCAAGCCGGTCAGCCTCGATGCGTTGGTGAGCTGCGTCAAGGCGCGCTTCAGCCGCGCCTCGATCAGTTGGCGGGTGGAGGACGAGATGCTGAGCAAGCTCAGTTCGTCGATACCCTCCCAACTGCCGCACGAATTTTTCACTCCCCTGGCCGGGATCATCGGCCTGACGGAAATCCTGCGCTCCGGCCTCGAAGGGATGCCTCTGGACGAGGTGAAAGAGATTCACAACGATATTTACGAATCCGCGCTTCGCCTGCATCGCACGCTTCGCAACTATCTCTTGATTCTTGATCTCCAGTCGCCCCCGACAGAAAACATCGCCCCCCTGCCCGCGCTCTCCGCCCGCGAGGTCGAGGAAAACGTCCAGAACGGCGTGAAGGATGCCCTGCGGACAAATAAACGACGGGAGGATGTGACCGTCCAGATCAAGGCCCACGCGATTGTGATCAAGCCGGACGACCTCTGCCGCATGGTGGAGGAACTCGTCGATAACGCCTTTAAATTTTCGCGTCTGGGAACACCCGTGACCATCGAGTTAAACACCGACGGTCAATTGACGCTTTTAACGATCACGGATCAAGGCCGGGGGCTGACCGCCGACGAAGTGAAGCGCATCGGCGCTTTTCAACAATTCGACCGCAAACAAAATGAACAGCAGGGCCTCGGCCTTGGCCTGGTCCTGGTGCAAAAACTGGCCGCGCAATGCAAAGCGGAGTTTTCGATCAAAAGCGAACCGGGCCAGGGAACCCAGGTGCGGATTGCGTTTCCAGTTGTGGATACGCCCCGGCAATGAGTTCTAAGCCTTCAGGATTTTCTCGATCCCGGCCAGTTCTTCCGGGGAGAAATCGAGACGGTCGAGCGTCTTGACGTTCGTTTCGAGTTGCGCGATGGAACTCGCGCCGATGAGGACCGTCGTCACCGCCGGCAACCGCAGCACCCACGCCAGCGCCATCTCGGCCAGGGGCTGTCCGCGCTTCATCGCCAAGGCGTTCAAGGCGGAAATCCTGGGAAGATTTTTCTGCACGTCGGCGCGCTTGAGAAAATGCTCCCGGGTTGCGCGCGAACCCGCTGGAATTTCCTTGAGATAACGGTCGGTCAATTGTCCCTGCGCCAGGGGCGAAAACGGGATGCAGCCGATGCCCTCGTCTTCGAGCGTCTCGGTCAGGCCCTCCTCGATCCACCGGTCGAACATGTTGTAGCGCGGCTGATGAATCAGGCACGGCGCGCCGAGTGCCCGCAGGATCGCCGCGGCCCGCCGGGTTTTCTCCGCCGGATAATTGGAAATGCCCGCGTAGAGCGCCTTGCCCTGCCGCACCGCGTGTTCGAGCGCGCCCATCGTTTCTTCCAGCGGCGTGGCCGGATCGGGCCGGTGATGGTAAAAGATGTCGACGTACTCGAGCCCCATCCGCTTCAAGCTTTGGTCGAGGCTGGCCAGCAAGTATTTGCGCGAACCCCAGTTGCCGTAGGGGCCGGGATACATGTCATATCCGGCCTTCGTCGAAATGATCAGCTCATCGCGATACGCGGACAAATCCTCACGAAGAATGCGCCCGAAATTGCGCTCTGCCGAGCCGTAGGGAGGCCCGTAATTATTGGCCAGATCAAAATGCGTGATGCCGAGATCAAAGGCGCGCAGCGTCAACTCACGCGCCACGGGCTGCGAATCGACGTCGCCAAAATTCTGCCAGAAGCCGAGTGAAATTCGCGGTAAAAGGACGCCGCTTTTACCGCAGCGCTTGTACTGCATCTTTTCATAGCGGGATGGATTTGGGAGATGACTCATATCGATGCAGAGTGTTGACCGCTGCGGCGAAGGTCAAGACGGAAGCGGAGACTCCCGAAGTCCCGCACCGGAACGATTACTTTTGATCTGCGGGAGAGAGCCATCCCCCGGCGACTTGCAAAATGGCGCCATCATTTCCGCTCACCCACGCCACGACTGCGCCGGGCGTATCTTCGGTGGACGGCTTTAATTCCACCGGCCCACTCTCGAAGCCTTTGCCGGTCGCGGGACTCAACGGCGCCGAGTCAAAGCCAAGCACGACGAAATCATGCTCAAGCCTGCTGCCACCATTTTCGCCCCGCTTCACATCCGTGACGAGATTGAAACCCAGCAGCGCGACATTTAGTACGAGGGATTGAGTTGGGGCCGATGCCGC
>Ga0181537_10002602_pt1 | contig 15831 bp, 11 predicted proteins | sample PEATcosm2014_Bin_39_FD_119765 | JGI IMG/M metagenome (GOLD analysis project Ga0181537, IMG submission 119765) | Peatland microbial communities from MTU Mesocosm Facility, Houghton, MI, USA - PEATcosm2014_Bin23_10_metaG | ecosystem: Environmental > Terrestrial > Soil > Wetlands > Peat | place... | reverse complement strand
ATTCTGGCCGACCCGCCGGATATGGCAGCTGCTGCGCGGTTGAGCGCGGAGCCGAGCTTCAACTCGAATTTCCGGACAACTTGTGTGGCGACGAGGTTGAGCGCGGGACACGCGAATAATGCTCTGCCGCAGACGGCGCAGGCCAATGTGAATTGCCGGATTTTCCCGGGGCACTCGCCTGAAGAGATTCGGCAACAACTGATTGGGATTTTCGGAGATGAGAAGCTTACGGTGAAGTATGTATCGGACGCGGGTGAAGTGTCTGACACGGCACCGGAGCGCAAGGCGATGACCCCGCCGGCGCCGATTCCCGAAGTTTTTGCTCCTTTGACGCGGTTGACGGAGGCTATCTGGCCGGGGGTGCCGGTGACGCCGGTGATGGAGAACGGGGCAAGCGACTCGATCTACTTTGCGCAGGCGGGGATTCCCTGCTACGGATTCTCGGGGATAGCTCTGGAGCGGGAAGACGAGCGGGCGCACGGGCGCGATGAGAGGCTGCCGGTGGACTCGTATTGGAAGTCGCTGGATTTCTTTTATTCGTTTGCCAAGGAGCTGGGTGATGAGTAACGAAAGACAGGGATTAGGCATTAGGGATTAGGGATTAGGCCCGGAGATAACGATTTCTCCTGACTGGGAGAGCTTCTGGCCGTCTAATCTGCAGATGGCATTCGTTACCACTTTGCGCGCGGGATCGCGCGCTTGGATCGCCTCGAAGGGAAAACTGAATGAAGAAAATTGGATTGGCGGCGTTGATTGCCGCCTGCGCTCTGCTGACGGTGGTGCAAGGGGCCGCGTTGGGTCAGGATGGGACGGGCCAGGGGCAAGCCATTGTCACGATACTGACCAAGCATAACGAAGTGGCTCCAGTGGTTTCTCAGCAGGACGTGAGCGGTAAAGTGAATGGGAAAGACTCCTCGGTGACGGGATGGCAGCCGTTCAAGGGTGGAAACGATGCGCTGGAACTGGTGTTGATGATCGACAGCGGGGCGCGCAACCTGGGGCGGCAACTTGAAGAGATTGGGTCGTTTATTCAGAGCCAGGGACCGCATACAAGGGTTGTCGTGGCGTATATGCAGAACGGGCGGGCGGTGATGGCGGGCCCGTTGTCGGCGGATCACAAACAGGCGTCGGCCGAATTGCACCTGCCGGCCGGACCCAATACGAATCCCTATTTCAGCATCTCGGATCTGGCGCAAAATTGGCCTTCGCAAGACCACAGGGCGCGGCGTGAGGTGGTGCTGCTCAGCGATGGCGTGGATCCCAACAACCGGCGATTCGATCCGGACGACCCGTACGTTCAGTCGGCAATCCGCGATTCGGTAAAGGCCGGGCTGGTGATTTACACCGTTTATTGGCGGAGCGAGGCGGAGGGCGACGTGACGACGAATGGCGGGCAGAGCCTGCTGTCTGAATTGAGCCAGGCGACAGGCGGATACAGCTACTGGTCGGGGACGGGCAATCCGGTTTCATTCCAGCCGTTCTTCGACGATGTGACGCGCCGGTTTGACAACCAATACGGGTTGGAGTTTACGGCGCGGCTGGAGAAGAAGCCGACGGTGGAAACCCTGAAGCTGAAGGTGGAGGGGATCGGATTGCAGGTGACGGCTCCGCAGCAGGTATTTGTCGAGCGGGCCGGCGCGCAATAAGAGCAGAATCTTGCGGACGATGTGCGGCTAGAGCGGTTCTCCTTTTTGCTGTCGGGCGATCCCACCCTAGCCGCAAGAACAACGACGCGGCGAGGGTGGGGCACCCACACTTCGGACCTTAACGAGAAGTGCCCTAGATCTTTGCGGATTGCCCGATGGAATACTCGCGTGTGTATGCGGGCGGTTCGGATGTGATGGTGACCCGAAGTTTGCCGGTGGAATCGCAGGCATACCGCTCCATGATCCTGAGATTGTTGTGATTGGCGAGCGGGGCCACCGGTATAGAACCAAGGTCGGGGCACTGCCGCAGTTGCGGATCGAAGGGGAACTGAACCTGATCCCAATTGGCAATTTCTCCGGTGGGCTGCCCCTGATGGTTGAGCTGCGAAGACTCGAGGAAGCGGAAGTGGCCGATGTTATGGGCCGGCTGGTAGATCCGCTCTACGGTGAGGGGCGGCTGACCGGGCGCGGGCAAACGCATTCCACGAGGAAAAATAAGATCGAATAGGATCGTTCCCCCATGGTCGGCTTCCCGCCAGAGGCCGAAGTTGCGATTGAACTGATCGGAGAGTTGATCGCTGAGTTCGCTTGCAGAACTAGCCGCCCGAATGGCCAAACCGATGGCGCTGGCGGAGCGCATGTAGGCTGAGCGCCGGACCTTGCGGCCGAAGTTTTCGCGCAGGATGCGGGCGACCGGCGGCAGTTCCGCTCCGCCGCCGGTGACATAGAGAGTGTCCAGAGAGCTTTGCGGGTGGGAGGCGAGCAGGTTTTCAACCACGGTGCGGGTTGACTCGATCAGTGGGCGGCAGCGCTCGTAATAGTCGTCGACGGGGATGGTGACCTGCTCCCATCCATCGCGGACGCGTTCCAGGTCGATGGTGATTTTGCGGGTGTTGGGGTTGAGGGTCTCTTTCTTTTCGCGACACTCCTCGAGGAGGCGATAGCGCTGAGCCGCGGTGAGGGCGGGTTGGCCGGGCGAGGATTCGAGGACGAGGGCGGCGAGGATTTCATCGAAGTCGTCGCCGCCAAGACCGGAGATGCCATCGGAAGCTTCGACGGCGTGCTCGGTTTCTCCCATGGTGACGAGGGACACGTCGAAAGTGCCACCGCCGAGGTCATAAACCACGAGGCTGGTGCCGACGCGGCTTTTTCGCTCGGCGCTGTTGCGGTGGGCGAACTCGATGGCCGCCGCGGAGGGTTCGTTGAGCAATCCAAGGACGGTAAATCCGACTGCCTGCGCGGCTTCCTCGGTGAGAAAGCGCTGGTTGCTGTTGGCACTTGCGGGGACACCGAGCATGATTTCAAGCGGTTCAGTGGAGTCGGCGCCGAGGTTGGAATGCTCGAGAAGCTGAACGCGCAGGGCGGCCATCATTTCGGCCAATAGCAGGCGCAAGGGAAGGTGCTGACCGGCGATGCGGACTTCAGTATGCGGGTTCGCAGAGCGAAGAAATCGCTTGAGGGAGCGGAGAAAGGTCCAGTTTTCGTCTTCCTGCACCGCGACGGCCTCCCATCCATAGAGGCGCAAATCACCGTTGACGGCGACGACAGGGGGAAGCCAGTCGTGGATTTGGCCGTCTGGAGCTTCAAAGTTCACAAGGGGGAAGTTGCCGCGGTCCGCCAGGGCGACCACGACCCGGGTTGTTCCGAAGTCGATTCCTAGTCTCATTATGTCCAGTTTACTGGAATTGCCGACTAAGCTTGGTCTGTCACCTGCCAGTCTCAGTGTGTTACCCTTGTAGTATAAGGTAACACCATGGAGTACTTATGACACCGGCAACTTCTACGACCAGCTTAAAACTAGAACGCGATCTGAAAGATCGCGTTCAGCGGCTCGCGGCGGCGCGGCGGCGCTCAGCGCACTGGGTGATGCGAGAAGCCGTGGAACAATACGTGGGACGCGAAGAGAAGCGCGAGCAGCTGCGGCTGGACGCTCTTGCGGCCTGGAGCCAGTATCAGACAACTGGCGTGCACGCGACTGCTGAGGAAGCGGATGCCTGGCTGGCCAAGCTGGAAGCTGACGAGGACGCTGAGGCCCCTGAATGCCACGTCTGAAATGGTCGCCTGCGGCATTGCGGGATATAGTTCGACTGCGCGACTTTTTGGTTCCAAAAAGCCGGGATGCGGCCAAACGGGCCATCAAAGCGATCAGGGAAGGCGTGAAAACGCTGGGCAAGCATCCGGAGATAGGCCGGCCCGTCGATGAGTTACCGCCAGAGTTCCGCGAGTGGGTGATTGAGTTTGGCAGCGGCGCGTATGTGGTGCTGTATCGTTACGACGGCAAGGAAGTTGTAGTGCTGGCGGTGCGGCATGGGCGGGAAGCTGGTTACTGATTCGGAGGCCCTCGTGAATTCTGGGCATTATTTCCAGTAGAACTGGGCGCCGCAGAGAAAGTCGCTCGCGACTTGGCGACGGATACCATCTCCATCGATTGGTGCTATCTGAATCGGCTGATAAACTAACAACTCATGATTCTCCCGTTTGTCCGCGAGATTTTTGCGGAGCTGGAGCACGGTTCGGGGTTTGAGCGCGTACGAAGGCATTTGAGCCTTGGTGCGGGGCGGAGACGTGTATCTGGACTGACGGCGACGGCGCGGGCGCTGTACATTCCTCTAATGGCGCGAGCGGCCAAGCAGCCGGTGATCGTGGTGGTTGCCGACAATAAGGCAGCCGAGGCGCTGGAGCCGATGCTGAAGGCCGGATGCGAGCTGACCGGCGCGGTTGATCCGGCGGAAGTGGTACGGCTGCCGGCGCACGATGTTCTTCCTTTCGAAAATCTATCTCCTCATCCGGATGTGCAGGAACAGCGGGCTTCCGCCTTGTGGAAGCTGGCTACGGGGGCGGTCGAGATTCTGATTGCGCCGGTGGAGTCGGCTGCGCTGAGGCTGTTTGACCGTGATTACTACGCGGGGTTAGCGGTGACGCTGAAGCGCGGCGAGGAGGTGGACGTAGAGGTGCTGACCGGGCACCTTGGTTCGGTTGGCTATACGCAAATGGACCTGGTGGAGATGCCTGGGCAGTTTACGCGGCGGGGCGGGATTCTGGATGTGTATTCGCCGGAGGCCGACCGGCCGGTGCGGATTGAGTTCTTTGGGGACGAGATTGAGACGATACGCAAATTCGATCCGGAGACGCAGCGGTCGCAGAGTGGGCTGGACGAGACACAACTGCTGCCGCTGACCGAGACGCCGGTGACGGAACGGCTGCTGGCGGCTGTTCATGCGCGGCTGAGCAAAGCTCGTGTGGAGGGTCCAACCTCAGAGGATGCCGAGGAATTGGCGATGGAGATGGCGGCTGCCGGTGGCGTGAGCGTGTTTCCGGGTTGGGAGTTTTTCTCCGCGGTTGCGGGGGCGAATAAATCGCTGCTGACGCTGATGCCCAAATGCGCATTGTTCATCGAAGAGCCGGCGATGGTGCGCAACCAGATTGAGCGGTGGTGGAACAAGGTTGAGCAAAGGCATGAGCGTTCGGCTATGGGGTCTCTGATTCGGCCGGAGGATATTTATCTGCGGCCGGAGGTACTGCAGGCTTCACTTGAGTCGCACATGGGGCTAGACCTGGATCAGTTGGGCGTGGTGGATGTGTTGGATGAAGACAAAACACTGGGCGAGATTGAGCTGAATACGCGGCCGACGGCGCGGTTCCATGGGTCGATTCCGGCGCTGACGGAGCAGTTGAGAAAGCTGATGGAAGTGGAGACGCGGATTGTGCTGGCTGGCGCGCATCAGGGCGATGTGGAGCGGCTGGCGACGATGCTGCGTGAGTATCAGATTCCATACCGGTTGGGCAGCCGGAATCCGCATCCCGGCGAGACGGTGCTCGATGAGGGAAGCTACCTGGCGGGGGATTTGCGCGTGCCGGTGATTGTGCGGACGCCGCTGTCGGCAGGAGTAAGTTTCCTGGACTCGAATCTGATTGTGTTCGGGGCGAATGATTTATCGGATGACGTGGATGTTACGGCGCGGCCGGAGCCGAAGCGATCGAAGACGGCGGCGTTTGTTTCGGATTTCCGCGATCTGACGATTGGCGATTACGTGGTTCACGTGGAACACGGGATTGCGCAGTACCAGGGACTCAAGGAGATTGTGCAGGACGGGCTCTCCGTTGAGTTCATGATCCTGGAGTTTGCCGAGGCCGCGAAGTTATATGTCCCGCTAACTCGATTGGACTTGATTCAGAAATACCGGTCAACCGATGCGGGACCGGCGCCGGTGCTGAACAAGCTGGGATCGCAGCAGTGGGCGAAGACCAAGGCGCGCGTGCGCAAGGCCATGCAGGACATGACCGGCGAGTTATTGAAGTTATACGCGGAGCGGACCACGGCGCGGGGGACGGCTTTCTCAAAGGACAACGAGTTTCAGAAAGAGTTTGAAGACTCATTCGATTACAACGAAACGGACGACCAGTTATCGGCAATTCGAGCGATCAAGTACGACATGGAATCGACGACGCCGATGGACCGGCTGTTGTGCGGCGATGTGGGCTATGGAAAAACCGAAGTCGCGATGCGGGCGGCATTCAAGGCTGTGCAGGACGGAAAGCAAGTTGCGGTTCTGACGCCTACGACGATTTTGTGCTTTCAGCATTTCGAGACATTCAAGAGAAGATTCTCACAATTTCCGATTCACGTGGAAATGATTTCGCGGTTCAGAACGCCGAAGGAGCAGAGCGAAATTGTTGCGCGTGTGGAGTCAGGCAAGGTGGACATCCTGATTGGGACGCACCGGCTGCTTTCGAAAGACATCAAGTTTCAGGATCTGGGGCTGCTGGTTGTGGATGAGGAACAGCGGTTCGGCGTGCGGCACAAGGAGCGGCTGAAGCAGATGCGGAAGGAGATCGATGTACTGGCGATGAGTGCGACGCCGATTCCGCGCACGCTGCACATGTCTCTGGTGGGCCTGCGGGACATGAGCGTGATTGAGACGCCGCCCAAGGACAGGATGGCGATCCAGACTGTGGTGGCGAAGTTTGACGAGAAGATTGTGCGCTCCGCAGTGGAAGTTGAGTTGGAACGCGGCGGGCAAGTGTATTTCGTGCACAACCGCGTGGAGTCGATTTACGAGATTGCGGCACGGATTCAGGAACTGGTGCCGGCGGCGCGTGTAGTGGTGGGCCATGGGCAGATGGGTGAGACGGAGTTGGAGCGCGTGATGCTGGCCTTCATGCGGCATGAATACGACGTGCTGGTAGCGACGACGATTATCGAGAATGGGCTGGATATTCCGCTGGCGAACACGATCCTGATCAATCGCGCGGACCGGCATGGGTTGAGCGAGCTGTACCAGTTGCGGGGACGGGTGGGGCGGTCGAACCGGCGAGCTTATGCTTATCTGCTGATTCCGCCGGAACAGGAATTGACGGAAATAGCGCGGAGAAGGCTGGCCGCTCTGAAGGAATTCAGCGACCTGGGCGCGGGGTTCAAGATTGCGGCACTGGATCTGGAATTGCGCGGCGCAGGGAACATGCTGGGCGGCGAACAGAGCGGGCATATTGAAGCGGTGGGATTTGAGTTGTACACGTCGATGCTGGAAGCCGCAGTGAAGGAGATGAAGGGCGAGAGCAGCGAGGAGCGGCCGGCTACGCAGTTGAATCTGGGAATTGCACTGCGGATCGACGAGAGCTATGTGCCGGAAGAGAATCAGCGGCTGAGGCTCTACAAGAAGATTGCGGGGGCAACAAGCGAGGCGGCGGTGAACGAGGTGCGGGCAGAGATGGAAGACCGGTATGGAGCGCCGCCCGATGCTACGGTGTACCTGCTGGAAGCCGCGATGATACGCCTGGAATGCGAGCGGATGGGGATTGCGCAGGTGGATCGCAAGCGAGGGGAGTTGCAGATACGGTTTATGGAGAATGCGGCGGTTGATCCGCAGCACCTGATGCGGCTGGTTGCAAAGAATGCAAAGCGCGGGGCCCAGTTCACGCCGCAGGGGCTGCTGAAATATCCTTTAGGGGCGACAAGGTCGGATGAGATGTTGCTGGAGATTCACGAGGTGCTTGCCAAGTTGGCGCCCACGCCGGTAAGTGCGTGAGTGCAGGATTGAAGATGAAAGGAAATATGGAGAAGCTCATTACGGCGGTTGCGATTGGAGTTTGTATGACTGTCGCGGTAACTGCGCAGGCTGAGAAAGAGAGCTGGAAGCAGCAGTTCGAGAAGGTCTCAGATGAGTATTTCGACCAGGTGTATTTTCACTACGGTCCGACGGGCGGGACGCTGGTTGGATATCACCAGTACGACGGGCAACTCGAGGATTTCTCACGGAAGAACATCGATGCGGAAATTGCGGCGCTGAAGGAGTTTGAAAAACGGATCGAAGCGATTCGTCCTGATAGCGCAGAGGCCGATTTTGTTCCGCGGAGCGATCGGGAAATTGTGCTGGGAAATATCCGTTCCGAGTTGCTGACGCTGGAGACGATTCGGCCGTGGGAGAAGAATGCGGATAACTACTCGAGCGCCTGCGCCGGTGGGGCCTTTGCGTTGATGGAACGCAAGTTTGCTTCACCGGATGAGCGGCTGCGGTCGCTGATTTCGCGGGAGAAGCAGATGCCTGCGGTGCTGGCCGAGGCGCGGGTGAATTTGAAGAATCCACCAAAGGTGTACACAGAGATTGCGATCGAGCAGTTACCGGACATTGTGAGCTTCTTTGAGAATGACGTGCCGCTGGCCTTTGCAGATGCGAAGGACCCGGCGGTGAAGGCGGAGTTTACTGCGACGAATGCGGCAGTGATATCGGGGTTGAAGAGCTACCTGGACTGGTTGAAGGCGGATTTGCTTCCGCGGTCGAATGGGGACTTCAAGATTGGGGCGGATTCGTTCCAGAAGAAGCTCAGCTACGACGAGATGGTGGATATTCCGCTGGACAAGCTGCTGGAGATTGGGTGGGCTGACTTGCGGAAGAATCAGGCACACTTCAAGGAAGTTGCGAAAGAACTGGAGCCGAACAAGGAGCCGAGCGCTGTGCTCGAAGAGCTGGGTGAGAATCATCCTGCGCCGGATCAGCTGTTGAATGCGTTTCGCGCGACCTTCGACGGGCTGGTGAGTTTCATTCGCGCGCATCATATTGTGACCATTCCGTCGGATGTGCGGCCTATTGTGGAAGAGACGCCGCCGTTTATGCGAGCTACGACCTTTGCGAGCATGGATACGCCGGGACCGTTCGAGACGCATGCGACGGAAGCGTATTTCAACGTGACGCTTCCCGACCCGAAGATGACGCCCACTGAGGTTGAGGGGTACATGCATTCGTTCAACGTGGGCACGGTGATTTCAACGGCGGTGCATGAGGCGTACCCGGGGCACTATATCCAGTTTCTGTGGCTGCCGCAGGCTCCCAGCCGGGTGCGCAAGCTGCTGGGGGCGAACACGGATGTGGAGGGGTGGGCTCACTACACCGAGCAGATGATGCTGGACGAGGGGTATGGACAACCGGGTGCGGGCGCGAAGGACGAGCGCGAGTCGATGTTCCTGCGGCTCGGACAACTGCAGGATGCGCTGCTGCGCAACGCGCGGTTTATTGTCGGCATCGAAATGCACACGGGCAAAATGACTATGGCGGAGGCCGAGGAGTTTTTCCAGAAGGAAGGCTACCAGTCAAAAGAGACTGCGGTGGTGGAGACAAAGCGCGGGACGGGCGATCCGACGTATCTCTATTACACGCTGGGCAAACTGGAGATCATGAAGCTGCGCGAGGATATGAAGAAGAAGCAGGGGGCGGCGTTTTCGCTGGAAGAGTTTCACAATGAATTTCTGAAGCAGGGGTTTCCGCCGGTGAAGATTGTGCGGGAGGCGCTGCTGGGAGACGATTCGCCGACGCTGTAGGCGGAAAGAGATGGTCTACCTGGTCTTCCGCCGCGGCGGACGAGATCTCGACCCCGAAACTGGGGCACCCAGAAGTTCGACCTACCGAGATGAGGGACATGGAATGAACGAACAGGTACGGAAGGCAGTATTTCCCGCGGGGGGACTTGGCACGCGGTTTTTGCCGGCCACCAAGGTGATACCCAAAGAGATGCTGGCTCTGGTAGATAAGCCGATTATCCAGTATGGCGTGGAAGAGGCGATTGCTTCGGGGATTGAGCACATCATCATCATCACGGGACGCGGCAAGGGCGCGATGGAAGACCATTTCGACCACAGCTTTGAGCTGGATGCGACCCTGGAACGGCGGGGTAAGCACGAGTTGCTTGCAGTTTCACGGGGTGTGTCCGCACTGGCGCGCATCAGTTATGTCCGGCAAAAGGAACCGCTGGGGCTGGGCCACGCGGTGTTGTGCGCCAAAGACCTGGTGGGCGATGAGCCGTTTGCCGTGATATTGCCCGACGATGTGATTGAGGCCGGGGTGCCGTGCCTGAAGCAACTGATCGATGTGTTCGATGCCCAGGACGGCTCGGTGCTGGCGACCATGACGATCGATGGTCCGGAAATCAGCGCATATGGCGTGCTGGCCGGGGAACAAGATCCGGATAACTGGCGGCTCTACAACTGCACGGGGATGGTGGAGAAGCCTAAATTCGAGGATGCACCTTCTAAGCAAGCGATCATTGGGCGCTATGTGCTGACACCGAGGGTCTTTGAGCTGCTGGAGCAGACGACGCCGGGAGCGGGCGGCGAGATCCAATTGACCGACGGGATCAAGGCGCTGTTGAAAGAGGAGAAGGTCTTTGGCTACACGTTTGAAGGCAAGAGATTCGATGCGGGCGACAAGTTCGGAATGTTGCAGGCGACGGTGGAGTTTGCGCTGAACCGGAGCGATCTCGGGCCGCGATTCAGGGAGTATTTGAAGGGGCTGGAGCTTTAGAAGCAGGGAATAGGGACTAGGGACTAGGGAATAGGGAATAGGGATCATGGCGCTAATCCGTGAAGACCCTATTCTCTTTGGAAAGAGAGCGGGATAGTGAGTTTGCAGGGAAGAATTGCGTTGGTGACGGGGGCTTCGCAGGGGATTGGGCGGGCGTGCGCGGTAGAACTGGCACGGGCCGGGGCGAAGGTGGTGCTGGCTGCGCGCAATGAGATAAAGCTGGCGGAGACGTTAGCGGAAATTGAAGGGGCAGGTGGCGAGGCGGCCTTGGTGCCGCTGGATGTGGCGAGCGAAGAGTCGATTAAAGCTGGGGCGAAGGCCGTGTTGGAGCGGTTCGGGAAAGTGGAAATTCTGGTGAATAACGCCGGAATTACGCGCGACGGGCTGATGATGGCGATGAAGCGGGCCGATTGGGACGATGTGCTGGGGACGAATTTGACGGGGGCATTCCTGCTGACGCAGGCCCTGTTGCGGCCGATGCTGAAGAACCGGTGGGGACGGATTGTCAATATATCGAGTGTGGTGGGACGGACGGGGCAGGCGGGCCAGGTAAATTATGCATCGAGCAAAGCAGGGTTGATCGGGCTTACGCGGTCGCTGGCGCGGGAGGTTGCGTCGCGTGGAATTACGGTGAATGCGGTAGCGCCGGGGTATATTGAAACGCCGATGACGGCGGTGCTGGACGAGAAGAAGCGGGCCGCCATGATGGCAGCGATTCCACTGGGGCGCGCGGGAACGGACGTAGAGATTGCACAGTCTGTGGGATTCCTTGTATCGGAAGGGGCAGGTTATATTACTGGACATGTCCTAGATGTAAACGGCGGGATGTTCATGGGCGGGTGATGCTCAACTCTGAAGCAGCGGGCATGACTGAGTCGAATATCGACAACCCTTGAAGGAATGTGCACGGCCTGCCGATACAGGAGTCGAAAAGGTTTTCCATGGCTTCACAGGCTGTACCAGTCACTTTTTCCGAAACATCGATGAGCGACAACCCCGGGGGGCTGCGGTACGTGGCGCGGCAGCCGATTCTGGATATGCGCGGGCGCGTGCATGGCTACGAGTTGCTGTTCCGAGCGGGTCCGGAAACGGTCTTCCGCGGCGACGGCGACATGGCCACCCGGACTATGCTGGACAATTCAGTCTTGTTCGGGCTCGATAAGCTGACGGGCGGGTTGCCGGCATTTGTGAACTGTACGGCTGATTCGCTGACAGCGCAGCTTGTGGAGATTCTGCCGCCCAGCATGACGGTTTTAGAGATCCTGGAGACGGTGGAGCCGACGGAGGCATTGCTTGCGGCCTGCAGGAAGCTGAAGACGGCAGGGTTCCGGCTTGCACTGGACGACTTTGAGTGGAGGCCGGAGTTGGCGCCGCTGGTGGAACTGGCCGATTACATCAAGGTCGATTTCACTCTCACGAATGCACTGGAGCGCGCGCGACTGAGGGAACATCTTAGCGGCGTGACTGTTGCGATGATTGCGGAGAAGGTGGAGACGCAGGAGGAGTACAAGCAGGCTTGCTCCGAGGGTTTCGCGCTTTTCCAAGGATATTATTTCTGCCGGCCGATCCTGCTCAAGAACAGGAAGATTCCGGCGAACCGGATTTCGTATCTGGAGATTCTGCAAATTCTGCGGGACGGTCAAATCGATATCCGGAGGCTGAGCCTGCTGGTGAAGCGGGATACCTCATTGACCTACCGGCTACTGCGCCTTGTGAACTCACCGGTGTTTGCCATTCGGAAAGAGGTGCGTTCAATTGAGGCGGCGTTGATGCTGGTGGGTGAGGAGGCATTTCGCCGCATTGCCACGCTGGCGATTGCGAGCGAGATGAATGCGAATCAGTCAACGGAGATTCTGCGGATGGCCTTTGTGCGCGGGCGCTTTTGTGAACTGGCGGCGCTGCTTTGCGCGCTTGATCGAGGGGAGCAGTACCTGTTGGGAATGTTCACGCTGCTCCCGGCGATGCTGCGGGTTCCCATGGCCGAACTGGCGCCGGCGTTGCCCCTCAGGGAGAAGGTTCGCGAGGCGTTGCTTGGTGCGGTAAGCCCGGAGAGCAGCCTGATTCGCTGGGCGGAGTGTTACGAGCGCGGAGACTGGGTAATTTGCGATGGGATCTCGCAATCTTACGGGCTGAATCGGGCGGAAATGGCGCGCTGTTACACAGAGGCTGTGGTGTGGGCGGACGCTGCCTTGAGCTTAGCCGGATAGAAAGAAGCGAGCCATGGGGGCGGTGTGGTCTTCAGCAAGTGCTGAGGCTTATTTAGCCCCGTTCATTTTCCGCTCAGGCTTTCTTCGGGTAGTTGCTGATAACTGACGAAGGCAAGCTTGAGGCTGTCTGGGGACCAGGAGGGGACGTTGATGGTGCCCTGGCCTCCGAAGAGCTTTGCCAGGAGCTTAATGCTTTTGTCTTTCATCGACATGAGGCGAAGTTCCACATTCTTGCCTCCTGGATGGCCGGTGACATCTTTTTCATAGGCAAGATAGACCATCCACTGGGCGTCGGGCGAGATGTGCGGGAACCAATCGTTGCTTTCCTCGGAGATGACCTGTTCCTGCTGGGAGCCGTCGGGTTTCATGCGCCAAATCTGCATGTGGCCGGTGCGCTCGGAATTGAAGTAGATCCATGCGCCGTCGGGTGAGTATTCGGGGCCATCGTCGAGGCCTTCGGCGGTGGTGAGGCGTGTTTCTTCGCCGCCGACGACGGGGATGGAGTAGATATCGAAGTTGCCATTGCGCTGGCCGGTGAAGGCTAGAGTCTTGCCGTCGGGCGACCAGCCATGCCAGTATGAGGGCGCATTGGGAGTGATCAGGCGGGGCGTGCCACCGGTGATGGGCACGATATAGACGTGCGATTTGTGGTCGTCGTTGGACTGGTCGCTGATGGCGAGGAACTGGCCGTCGGGCGAGATGCCGTGATCGTTGTTGCAATGGATTTGCGGAGCGGTGGGGATGAGTGTGGGAACGCTTCCATCGAAAGCCAGGCGATGGAGGGTTCCATCCTGATTGAAGATGAGGAATTTGCCGTCGCGGGACCAGTTTGGCGCTTCAAAATGCGCAGCAGCTACGTATTCGACATGGCGATCGGTTGAGGCAATGGTGATGGTTTCAAGCGAACTGATAAGGACTGTTTTGCCGGTGGCAGGTGGAAGCTGCTCGAGGCGGACGTTGGAGAAAACCGCTTTCTCGACTACATCCTTGTCGTGGGCGCAGACGCCGATGCCGATGTAGAAGTCGCCGGTGAGGGAGAGCCTGGTGGATGCGCCGGCGGGCTGGAGTTTGCCGGCCTTGTCGGCAATGAATGCGTAGAAATAGTCGCCGCGTTTCTCGAGGCGGACGGTTTTTGGGGCAGAGACATTTGACTCGACTTCATGAGTGTTGGCGCCGGCAGGGTCGCGGAACTGCAGTGAGGTGAGACCGCTGCCGTGGACTGCTACATCCACGGATTGTGAGGGCCCTTCGAGAGTCTGGCGGATCATGAGCACGGCCTTGCGATGGGGATTGCCGCCGGCGCCGAGGAAGGCGATGTCCGCTGTGAGGGCCACGTCTCCGGAAACTTTCTTCCAGGCAAAGTGAAAGTCGTCGATGCCGAACCACATGTTCTCGCCGCTACCGGCGATTGTGTAGGTACCCTTCGCCGCGTCGTAATCAGCGGAACCGGGGTGAAGCACGGCTCCGACGTCCTGATGATTGTCGAAGATTCCAAGCTGCTGAGATGCAGCGCCCGAGGCGCCTGCGGTGATGGTGAACATGACGAGGGCTCCGGACCTGAAAAGTTGGCGAAGAAGTTGATTGGACATTGGCAGCCTCTGGAAACTTGTTGGGACGCGTAAGACGAATGCGGTGCGTTGGTATTCGCGAAGGTAAGTTACAGCGCGAATTGACGGGCCGGTTCGCGCCGGTTACGAGGATAACGCATTCATGTCGATTGGAAGGGGACGGGCGATTGAGGGCTAGATGCCGAGGCGGGACTTTAGGATGCGGACGCGGTCGCGGGCTATGGGAATCTGGGTGTGCTGGGGATCTTTGAGGGTGAGAATGACCTTGCCGGCGAACCAGGAGTTGACCTCGTGGATCCAATCGACATTGACGAGGGCGGAACGGTGAATGCGCAGGAAACGGGCGGGATCGAGGCGGCGCTCCAGCTCGGCGATGGTCTGATCGACCGAGTGGCGATGGCCGTTGACGATGGCGTAGGTCAGCTTGTCGTGAGCAATGAAGTGAGTTACTTCATCGAGATCGAGGAAGGAGATGCGCTCGCCAACGCGGGAGGCGATGCGGCGAAGGTAATCGGGTTGCTGGGCTCGAAGCGACGCGGCGAGTTCCCGAAGAAGGCCGGCGGAGTCCCGCTGCCAATCGGGTTTAGGTACGGGACGAAGGCGGCCTAACTTTGTGAGTGCGAGCTCCAGTCGCGCGATTTCGATGGGCTTGACGAGGTAGTCAATGGAATTGACCTCGAAGGCGCGGAGTGCGTATTCGTCGTAGGCCGTGGTGAAGATGACGAAGGGTTGGACCTTGAGGCGCGAGAGCAGGTCGAAGCCGGTCATGCCGGGCATCTGAATATCGAGAAAGAGGACGTCAACGGGTTCGTTGGAATCGCTGTTGAGATAGTCGAGCGCCTGCATGGGATCATTCGCGGAGGCGGCGATGAGGATGTTGTTGAAGGGGGCCAGCATACGCGTGAGGCGTTCAATGGCGAGCGGTTCATCATCGACAAGATAGGCGCGAAGCGGAGCGGCTTCCATGGACGTTTCCATTATGCGGGAAATGCGATGCGAACGACTGATTTCTCGTTTTCGCGAGCGACTTCAAGCTGACCAGCGGGCCCATAGAGAAGGTCGATGCGGGCGATGAGATTGCCGAGGCCGTGTTCGGGGTTGATGGCATCGAGCGTGAAACCTGGGCCGTCGTCTATGACTTCAAGACGGATGCGGTTGGCATCGCTGGAGCCGGTGACCTGGATATACGCGCTCTGCGCGCGCTGCGAGACGACATGCTTGATGGAGTTTTCAACCAGGGACTGGAGCGCGAGCGGGGGCACCTTGACGGAATCGAGAGAGGGGGGCACGGCAATGTCATAGCGCAGACGGGCACCGAATCGTGTCTTCTCGATTTCGAGATAGTCGCGTACGATTTTGAGTTCCTGGCTGAGCGGGACGAGTCCGCTGCGATGGGCATTGAGCGAGAAGCGGAGCAAAGAGGCGAGTTTGCCCACGGTATCTTCCGCGCGAACGGGGTCAGACGGGATGAGAGCGGCGATGGAGTTGAGAGTGTTGAAGAGGAAGTGTGGATGGATGCGGGACTCGAGCGATGAGAGTTGAGCTTCGGCGAGAAGTTTGTTGGCGCGCTCCTGTTCCATTTGTTTGGTGCGCAGTTCGAGTGTAGCTGCCTGAAGCT
>Ga0181537_10002601_pt1 | contig 15844 bp, 12 predicted proteins | sample PEATcosm2014_Bin_39_FD_119765 | JGI IMG/M metagenome (GOLD analysis project Ga0181537, IMG submission 119765) | Peatland microbial communities from MTU Mesocosm Facility, Houghton, MI, USA - PEATcosm2014_Bin23_10_metaG | ecosystem: Environmental > Terrestrial > Soil > Wetlands > Peat | place... | reverse complement strand
GGAGATGATCGATCGCGAGGTTGTGCGCCATGCGAAGCAGCCAAGCAATAAACTGAACGCCACGGTCGTCGTACCTGTTCAAATGCGTGATCAATTTGGCGAACACGTGCTGAGTCACGTCCTCGGCCTCGTGCTCGTCGTGCACGATCGAGCGAACGTATCCGTAGACGTTGCGCGCGTACACCGCATATAGGTACTGGAGGGCATCCCGGTCACCTTCCTTCGCCAGCGCGACGGCCAGCCTCACGCGCTCCAGCGTATCCGCAGACTCGTCGATCGCGGTGTTGCTGGTGAAGCCTATAAGCGTCGTCCTGGGCGGCACCAAGGCCGTCCTGATGCTGTGCATGCTTCCCGCCCCCTGATAGCTGCCTGGAGAGGATACTCCGGGCTTGTAACGTCACTATCGGTCGCGCGGCCGCAGGGCGTGACTACTGCAACGGAGCACCGACACAGGCGTCAACGTCAGTGCTCCGGCTTGTACGACACTCAGTCTGGAAGCACAAGTCGGAACGCGGCCACAGATCGCGCTGCGGGTTCTCACATCTTTGTGTAGGTCTCGTTCACGACGTACTCGGCGATTGCCATTGAGGACGTGGCAGCCGGGGAGGGCGCATTGCGGACGAGCACGATCCCGTCGAGCTGTGTTATCCGGAAGTCGTCGACCAGCGAGCCGTCGCGATCTATCGCCTGCGCCCGCACCCCGGCAGGCGCAGGCTCAACATCAGCTACCGTCAGCTGCGGAACGTACTTGCGCGCTTCAGCCACGAACGCCCGGCGCGACAACGAGCCCCACATCTCCCTGACGCCCATCTTCCAATGCCGGCGCGCGAGCTTGCGGAAGCCCGGCGACATCACTGTCTCCGCCAGGTCAGCGAACGAGAAGGCACTGCGGACGTACCCCTCCCGCGCGAACGCGAGCACAGCGTTGGGGCCGATGTCGACTCCACCATCAACACGGCGCGTGAAGTGAACCCCCAGAAACGGGTACGCGGGATCCGGCACCGGATAGATCAGGCCGCGCACGAGCTCACGGCGATTGGCCACCAAGCGGTAGTACTCACCACGGAAGGGAACGATCGAAGGCTCCTTAGCCTCACCGGCGAGCTTCGCCAGGCGGTCAGACTGCAGACCACCGCAGACAACCAAGCGATCGAACACGAGCTCCTCCCCGGTCTGGCTCCTAACGCGGACCTCCCCGGCACGGCGGGAGATAGCGACAACCTCGAAGCCGAGCCGAATACAGCCACCTCCAGCTTCGACGTCCGACGCGTAGGCGAGCGTTACCGCCGGAAAGTCGACTATCGCGGTGTGCGGCGAATGCAATGCGCGGACACCCTCGGCGTAAGGCTCGGTCTCCCGCATCTGATCGCGGTCAAGCCGCTTTAGGCCCGGCACACCATTCGCGTTACCACGCCGCTCGATCTCATCGAGGCGCTCCAGCTCCGGACCGTTCAAAGCGACTATCAGCTTCCCGCACTCCTCGTAAGCGATCCCACGCTCCAAACAGAACGGCTGGAGCAGCTCAACCCCACGGCGGCAGAGCCTCGCCTTCAGAGAGCCCGGCGCGTAGTACACACCGGCGTGCACGACGCCGCTGTTGTGCCCGGTCTGATGAGCGCCGACGCGAGCCTCCTTATCAACCACAGTGATCTGCGCGTCTGGAACGACCTCACCAAGCCGGCGAGCGATCGCCAGACCCAAGATCCCCGCCCCGACGACACCAATGCGCGCTGCAGTCATTGAGGAAAACCGCCTACTAGAAGGCCGCGCGGACGGCGACGGTCTTCATCCGGTGTAGAGGCGTTAAGCTGATCTGGTCCCGGGATTGATAAGTCCAAGACGCATCACCCACTTCGGCCATAGGTGAACACCTATGGCCGTCAGGCCACCGGCTGGACGACCAGCAGTGAGTGCGCGTCGGGATCCCGCAGCCAGAACATGTCCGGGACCGGCCCGCCCATCCGCGTGATCTCGGCGTCGACGTCGACGCCGGCCTGCTTCAGCTGCGTGTGGGTCGCGTCGATGTCATCGGTCTGGAAGGTGATGCCGGTCTCCTGCGGCCTTACCTCGCGTTCAGGGGGCGGGGTCGCCAAGGCGATCCCGGTGGTCCCCACCGGGGCGTAGACCTCGACCCAGCGCATGCCGGGGCCGAACTCCTGATCCGTGCGCTTCTCGAGCCCCAGCTTGTCCACATAGAAGGCGATCGACTCGTCCTGGTTCGAAACCGGGACGATCACAAGGCTGAATTCACGTAGCCCGCTCATGCGCATGAGTCTCCATCATCGCGACGCACCATGCAAGGTCAATCGCGCCGCTCAGCGTCCGGCTGCGCCCCGATCGCGCGTGAGAGCTGTCTGGCTGCTGCGCGCACGTGAACCGCAAGCGCCGCCCTGGCAGCCAGACCGAGCTCACGCGACGGGAAGGTGAGTGCCACGGCCGCCGCCGGATGTCCGCCGTGGTCTAGCACCGCGCAGCCGACCGAGGCGAAGCCGGGGGTCACCGATCCGTCCTCCTGCGCGTACCCAGCTTCCCGCGTCTCGTGCAGCAGGGTGCGCAACTGTGAGAGCGACGTGGGCCCTGTGCCGTTGCGCTGCACAAACCGGTGGTCGGGTGCGAACAGCGCTCGCAGCTGACGCGTCGTCAGCGCCGCGAGCATCGCCAGCCCACTCGCCGTCAGGTGGGCCGGCAGCCGCACTCCCACGTCGGTCACGAGGCTGGCGCGGCCCGCCGCACGCTCCTCCACCACGTAGAGGACGTCACCGCCGTGGAGGATCGCGAAGTGCCCGTTGTGCCTGGTCTGGTCCACGAGCCGCGCGAGCGTGGAGCGGCCCATCCACTGCAGCGGCTCCTGGCGTGTGTAGGCGAAGCCGAGCTCAAAAGCCGCCACGCCGAGGCCGTACCGGCGCTCATCAGGTATGTGCACAACGAAGCCCTGCTCCACCAGCACGCTGAGCAGCCGGTAGGTGGTGGAGCGCGGAAGTTCCAGCTCGCGCGCAATCGCGCCGGCGGGAATTGGTGCGGCTTGCCTGCCGAGCAGCACCAGTGCCCGCAGTGCCTGGCGCACCGCGGGAGCGTCGGCCATCTGGGGAGTGTCTCATATATGAGACAGAGTCCGGTGCGCACCCCTGTTCGCGGCGCCGTCGCGGCGGTGTAATCAGATCATGAGTCCGACTGGCACGAAAGTGAACGTGGGAACCGGGCCGCTGACGCCGGCGCAGGTGCTTGCGGTCGCCCGCCAGGGCGCAGTGGTCGAACTCTCCGCCCAGGCCCGTCAGGCGATAACCGAGAGCCGCACGATCATCGCCGCGCTGGCGGCCGACAGCCAGCCCCACTACGGAGTCTCGACCGGCTTCGGCGCTCTCGCCACGTCCCACATCCCAAACGACGCGCGCACGCGACTGCAGCGCCACCTGATCCGCAGCCACGCGGCCGGCTCCGGCGCCGAGGTCGAGCGTGAGGTCGTCAGGGCCATGCTGCTGCTGCGCCTCTCGACGCTCGCCACCGGACGCACCGGCGTGCGTCTGCGCACGGCAGAGACCTACGCGGCGATGATCAGCGCCGGGATCACGCCGATCGTCCATGAGTATGGGTCGCTCGGCTGCTCAGGCGATCTCGCGCCGCTGGCGCACTGCGCGCTCGCGCTGATGGGCGAGGGACCGGTGCGCGACGCGGCCGGCGTCCCGCTGGACGCCGGCAGGGCACTGGGCAACGCGGGCATCGAGCCGGTCGAGCTCCAGGAGAAGGAGGGTCTCGCCCTGATCAACGGGACCGACGGCATGCTCGGGATGCTGCTGCTCGCCATTGAGGACCTTCGCGGCCTGCTGACAACAGCGGACATAGCGGCGGCGATGAGCGTCGAAGGCCTGCTCGGCACCGACCGGGTCTTCGCGGCCGACCTTCAACAGCTCCGCCCTCAGCCGGGGCAGGCCGCCTCCGCCGCCAACATCCGCGCGCTGTTGTGTGAGAGCCCGATCGTCGCGAGCCATCGCGGCCCGCAGGACACGCGCGTCCAGGACGCCTACTCGCTGAGGTGTGCGCCGGCCGTCGCCGGTGGCGCCAGGGACACGCTCGCTCACGCGGCGCGCGTCGCCGAGAATGAGCTCGCCGCGGCTGTCGATAACCCGGTCGTCACGCTCGACGGCCGGCTCGAGTCGAACGGCAACTTCCACGGCGCTCCGCTCGCGTACGTTCTGGACTTCCTGGCGATCGTGATCGCGGACCTCGCGAGCATCTCCGAGCGCCGCACCGATCGCTTCCTCGACAGGGCGCGCAGTCACGGGCTGCCCGCCTTCCTCGCGGACGATCCCGGGGTGGACTCTGGCTACATGATCGCCCAGTACACGCAGGCCTCGATCGTCTCGGAGCTGAAGCGGCTCGCGGTGCCGGCGAGCGTCGATTCGATCCCCAGCTCCGCGATGCAGGAGGACCACGTCTCCATGGGCTGGTCGGCTGCGCGCAAGCTGCGCCGCTCGATTGACGGTCTGACCCGTGTGCTCGCGCTGGAGCTGCTGACCGCCGCGCGTGGCATCGAGCTCCGCCGGCCGCTCGCGCCGGCGCCGGCGACGGCGGCGGTCATCGCCGCGTTGCGCGAGACCACCCACGCCACCGACGGGGCTGGTGACCGCTTCCTGGCCCCGGAGATCGAGGCGGCTGTCACGGCGGTACGCAGTGGCCGCGTCAGAACTGCTGCACAGACCGTCACCGGTGTGCTGGCGTGAGCCACGACCGCACCGACCAACCAGAGGAGCGCCGATGACCAGTTCTGCACATGAGGTCCGGGCGGAGCGCGGCATCGAACTCTCCTGTCTCGGCTGGCAACAGGAGGCCGCCCTGCGCATGCTCCACAACAACCTCGACCCGGACGTGGCCGAGCGTCCGGAGGACCTGGTCGTGTACGGCGGCACCGGTAAGGCCGCGCGCGACTGGAAGTCGTTCGCGGCGATCGAGCACACACTCAGGACGCTCAAGGACGATGAGACGATGCTGGTTCAGTCCGGCCGCCCGGTCGGGGTCTTCAGGACGCACGAATGGGCGCCGCGGGTCCTGATCGCGAACTCCAACCTGGTCGGTGACTGGGCCAACTGGGAGGAGTTCCGCAGGCTCGAGGCGCTCGGGCTGACCATGTACGGCCAGATGACCGCGGGCTCTTGGATCTACATCGGCACCCAAGGCATCCTCCAGGGCACCTACGAGACCTTCGCCGCGGTTGCCGCCAAGCGCTTTGGCGGTTCCCTTGCCGGGACCATCACGCTCACCGGCGGACTCGGTGGCATGGGTGGCGCGCAGCCGCTGGCGGTCGCGATGAACGGCGGTGTCGTGATCTGCGTTGAGGTCGATGAGTCGCGTATCGCTCGCCGCTTGAAGCACCGCTACCTCGACGTCGAGGCGCACTCCATCGATGAGGCGCTGCGGGTGGCGACCCAGGCCCGTGACGCCGGCCAGGCGCTCTCAATCGGGCTCTGCGGAAACTGCGCCGAGGTCTTCCCGGAGCTGGCGGCGATGGACGCGCCGATTGACATCGTCACCGACCAGACCTCGGCTCACGATCCGCTCTCCTACCTGCCCGCCGGCGTCGCCTTCGAGCAGTGGCATGAGCTGGCGCACGCCCAGCCCGCTGAGTTCACCCTGCGAGCGCGTGAGTCGATGGCACGTCAGGTTGAGGCGATGGTCGAGTTCATGGACGCCGGCGCCGAGGTCTTTGACTACGGCAACTCGATCCGCGCTGAGGCGCAGCTCGGCGGCTACGGTCGCGCCTTTGACTTCCCCGGCTTTGTCCCGGCGTACATCCGCCCGCTCTTCTGCGAGGGCAAGGGCCCCTTCCGCTGGGCCGCGCTGTCGGGCGATCCTGCTGATATCGCGGCGACCGACCGTGCCGTGCTCGAGCTCTTCCCGGAGAACGAGCCGCTCGCGCGCTGGATCCGGATGGCCGGTGAGCGCGTGCAGTTCCAGGGGCTGCCCGCCCGGATCTGCTGGCTTGGCTACGGGGAGCGTGACAGGGCCGGCCTGCGCTTCAACGATATGGTCGCGAGCGGCGAGCTCAAGGCGCCGCTCGTGATCGGCCGTGACCACCTGGACTGCGGATCGGTCGCGTCGCCCTACCGTGAGACCGAGTCGATGCTGGACGGCTCCGACGCGATCGCCGACTGGCCGCTGCTGAACGCGATGCTGAACACCGCCTCAGGCGCATCGTGGGTTTCGATCCATCACGGCGGCGGCGTCGGCATCGGGCGCTCGATTCACGCCGGTCAGGTGACCGTCGCCGATGGGACTGAGCTCGCGGCGCAGAAGCTCGAGCGGGTTCTGAGGAACGACCCGGGCACCGGGGTCATCCGTCACGTCGATGCCGGCTATCACGAGGCACAGGCGGTCGCGCGTGAGCGTGGCGTGCGCGTGCCGATGCTGGAAGGCGCCTGACGCTCGTGCCGCCGCCAGGTGCCGGGGTGATCTATCACGCGGACTACGCCTGGCTCGGCGGTCCGCGGGTCGCGGAGAACGTGCAGATCGATGCCGACCATGGCCGGATTGTGGCTGTCACGCCGGGGGTGAAACGCGCGGCCCGGGTCACGCGCCTGCGCGGCCTCACCCTGCCGGGCATGGCAAACACCCACTCCCACGCCTTTCACCGGGCGTTGCGTGGACGCACCCACAGAGCCGGCGGCAGCTTCTGGACCTGGCGTGACGACATGTATGCGGTGGCAGCCACCCTGACCCCCGACTCCTACTATGAGCTGGCGCGCGCCACCTACGCGGAGATGGTTTTGGCCGGGATCACCTGCGTCGGTGAGTTCAACTACCTGCACCACGAGCTCGACGGCACCCGCTACTCCGATCCCAACACGTTCGGCGAGGTTCTGATCAGAGCCGCGGCCGACGCCGGCATCCGCATCACGCTGATCGACACCTGTTATCTCGCCGGCGGCATCGGCGCGCCGCTCGCGGGTCCGCAGCTGCGCTTCGGTGACGGTGACGCGCTGGCCTGGGGAGAGCGGGCCGCGGCGCTCAAGTCGCCCCCCCACGCCCGCATCGGCGCTGCGATCCACTCGGTGCGCGCGGTCCCGGCCGACCAGCTGAGCACGGTCGCCAGCTGGGCGCACGAGCGCTCGGCGCCGTTGCACTTCCACGTCTCGGAGCAGCGCGCTGAGAACGAGGCCTGCCTCGCCGCTCACGGTCGCTCGCCGGTGGCCTTGCTTGAAGAGCACGGTGCCCTGGGCGCCGGCTCGTGTGCCGTGCACGCAACGCACCTGGACGCCGCCGATATCGCCGCGCTCGGGTCCTCGCAGACCTCTGTCTGCATCTGTCCCACCACCGAACGTGACCTGGCCGACGGCATCGGCCCGGCCCGGGCGCTCGCCGACGGCGGCGCTGCGCTCGCGCTCGGCAGCGACAGCAACGCGGTCATAGACCTCTTTGAGGAGGCGCGCGCGCTCGAGTTGGACGAGCGCCTCGCCTCCGAGCGACGCGGCCACTGGTCGGCGTCTGAGCTGCTGCGCGCCGCCACCGTGGACGGCCACGCCGCCCTCGGCTGGCCGGACGCGGGCCGAATCGAGCCCGGCGCTCGGGCGGATCTGGTCAGCGTCTCACTCGACTCGGTCCACATGGCGGGCTCCCGGCAAGCGACGATGCTCGAGTCGCTCCTCTTCGCCGCGGCCGGCGGCGACGTCAACCACGTTGTTGCTGACGGGCGCTTGGTGGTCTACGAAGGGCGCCACGTTCTGGTCGAGGATCTGCCTTCGGCCCTCGACGCGGCGATCTCAGCGGTGCTCCCATGAGCCGGGCCCCGGGCGACTCCCCCAGAGTGACGACGAGGCGCGCGGCGATGACCAAGTTACGGCGATGACCAAGTTACGGCGATGAGCAGCGGCCTGATCGACAACATCGGCACGCTCGTGACCAATGACCCGACGCTCGGCAACGGGCAGCTCGGTCTGATCCACAAGGCGGCGCTGGTCTTCTTGGACGGCGCGGTGGTCTGGGTCGGCCCGCGCTCACAGATCCCGCAGGGCGTGGCCGGTGAGCGCTTCGACGCGGCTGGGCGTGCGCTGATCCCGGGCTTTGTCGACAGCCATGCGCACCTGGTCTTCGCCGGTGACCGCACATCTGAGTTCACGGCGCGGATGTCAGGGCAGAGCTACGGCGCCGGCGGGATCCGGACGACCGTCTCGGCCACCCGCGCGGCGTCGGTCGATGAGCTCGACGCGAACATCGCCCGCCTGCTCGCGGAGGCGCTGCGCTCCGGCACGACCACGATCGAGTGCAAGTCGGGTTACGGGCTGACTGTGGAGGATGAGCGCCGCTGTCTGCAGGTCGCCGGTCGCCACACGGAGGAGGTCACGTTTCTCGGCGCCCATGTCGTCGCGCCTGAGTACGCCTCGCGCCCGGATGAGTACGTGGATCTGGTCTGCACGACGATGCTCGACGCCTGCGCTCCGCACGCGCGCTGGATCGATGTCTTCTGTGAGCGCGGCGCCTTTGACGCCGACCAGGCGCGGGCGGTGCTGCGGGCGGGCGCCGAGCATGGGCTCGGCGCCCGCGTCCACGCCAACCAGCTGGGCCCAGGCCCCGGCGTCCAGGTGGCCGTCGAGTTCGACGCCGCCTCAGCGGACCATGTGAGCCACATCGACGCCGCCGACCTGGCGGCGCTCGCGGCCGGCAACACCGTGGCCACACTGCTGCCGGCCGCCGAGTTCTCAACCCGAGCGCCCTATCCCGATGCGCGGCGCCTGCTCGACGCGGGTGTGACGGTCGCGCTGGCCGCCGACTGCAATCCGGGCACCGCCTACACCACCAACATCCCGTTCTGCATCGCCCTGGCCGTCCGTGAGATGGGGATGACTCCTGACGAGGCGGTCTGGTCCGCGACCATGGGCGGGGCGCGGGCGCTGCGAAGGCAGGACGTGGGCCGCCTGAGCGTCGGCGCGCGCGCCGACGCTCAGCTGCTCGACGCCCCCTCCCACGTGCACCTCTCCTACCGCCCGGGCGTATCGCTCGTCTCGGCGGTCTGGCGGCAGGGTGTGAGGGCCGCCTGATGGCAGTCAGAGAGATCGTCACCGTCGGGCACCCGGTCCTGCGGCAGCGCGGGCGTGAGATCACGCCGGCGGAACTCCGCTCGCCGGCCGTACAGAAGCTGATCGATGACCTCATCGACACCATGCGCAGCGCGGGCGGCGCCGGCTTGGCGGCCAATCAGATCGGCGAGCTGCCACGGGTCGCGGTGATCGAGGTGGGCGAGAACCACCCCCGTTACCCGTACAAACCGCCGATCCCGCTGACCGTGATCGTCAACCCGGTGATCGAGCCACTGGACGCTGAGACGGTCCAGATCAATGAGGGCTGCCTGTCGGTCCCGAACCTGCGCGGCACGGTCGACCGCTACCTGGGCGTTCGCGTCCGTTACCTCGATCGCGACGGGACCGAGCACGACGAGGTCCGGCGCGGCCTGACCGCCGGCACCTTCCAGCATGAGGTCGATCACCTCAACGGCGTGATCTTCCTGGACCGCGTACGCGACCCCAAGACTTTCACCACCTGGGAGCAGTTCGACCGCTACCACCGTGAGGCTTTTGTCGCGCACGCACGAGAAATCGTGGCGCGCACCGGCTTTTAGTGCGCGCCGCTCGCTCTCCGGGACTTGCAACAGCATTTGACGATCTGAACGTCAGATCTTCACAGGTACGGCTATCGTGCGGCAATGGCTGAACCTGGATCATCTGGTGCGGTCCTGGCGCTGATCAGGTCGCGTGAGGCGACCACTCGCAATGAGTTGGCGGATCATCTGGGGATTGGACGATCGACGGTCGTGCAACGGTTGGCGGTGCTCGCAGACGCCAACCTGGTGGTGGCTGCCGGTGATGCGCAATCCAGCGGCGGCCGGCCGGCTGGGATGTTCGCCTTCAACGAGTCCGCCGGTGTTGTGCTGGTCGGCGACCTGGGACAGACGGGATGCCATCTGGCCGTATGTGATCTCGGTGCTCGGCCGCTCGCCGAGCACACGGCGCCGCTGCAGATCGCTCAGGGCCCGGAGGTCGTGCTCGCCTGGGTGAAGGATCGGTTCGCCGAACTGTTGTGTGACGTGGACCGCGGCTGGGACGACGTGTTCGGCATCGGCCTCGGGCTTCCAGGACCGGTCGACTTCGAGACGGGCCGGCCGGTCAATCCGCCCGCGATGCCAGGTTGGGACGCCGCAGACGTCCCCAGCATGTTCGCCGACGTCTGTGCCTGTCCGGTGCTGGTCGATAACGACGCCAGGATCATGGCGCTTGGTGAGCACCGTGCCGCACGCCGCCAGGACCGGCACATGATCTTCGTGAAGATCGGCAGCGGCATCGGCGCCGGTGTGATCATCGACGGTGAGGTACTGCGCGGTGAGCGCGGCGCCGCCGGGGACATCGGACACTTCGTGGTTGAGCCGGACTCGGGCGCGGTCTGTCGTTGCGGCAACATCGGCTGCCTCGACGCCGTCGCCGGCGGCTGGGCGATCGCCCAGAAGATGGGGGAGCACGCTCTGACCCCGCCGGACGTCGTACGGCTAGCGCGCGACGGAGATCCGGAGGCGACCGCGCAGGTGCGCAACAGCGGCCGCCTGGTCGGTGCCGCGGTCGCCAACGCGGTGAACCTGCTCAACCCCAGCGCGGTGGTGATCGGAGGCAAGCTCGCCGAGGCGCACGAGCAGGTATTCGCGGCGGTGCGAGAGGTCGTGTACAGCACCTGCACGCCGGTCGCCTCGCGTTACCTGGAGATCGTGCTGACCGAGCTCGGCCACATGGCGGGCGTGATCGGCGCCGCCCACATGGTGATCGACCATGTGCTGGATCCGGACCGCGTCCAGGTCCTGTTCAGCGCCTGACGCGCTGACTTGCCCTCAGCCCCTGAGCGTGCTGCTCGCCTCGCCGGCGAGCCGAGTGATCTCGTCCCAGTCGGCGCGCTCAATCAGGCTCTGGGGCACCATCCATGAGCCGCCGACGCACGCGACGTTGGGCAGCGCCAGGTACTCCTGCGCTAGGGCCAGGTCGATGCCGCCGGTCGGGCAGAAGGTCACATCCGGGAACGGCCCGCTCAGCGCCTTGACAGCCGCAATACCGCCGCTGCTCTGTGCCGGGAAGAACTTGAGCAGCGAGATGCCGGCGTCGAGCATCCGCATCACCTCGGTCGCGGTGACCGCGCCCGGTAGGAACGCTCCGCCCTGCGAGGCGGCCGCGCGCAACAGTTGATCGGTACATCCGGGCGAGACGATGAACTGCGCACCCGCGTCACGCGCGTTTCGGTACTGCTGAGCGTTCAGCACGGTGCCGGCGCCGACCACCACGTCCTGCACCTCGTTGGCGATGCGCTCTACGCAAGCCAGCCCGGCTTCGGTGCGCAGCGTCACCTCGAGCACCGGCAGGCCGCCGTCTCGCAGTGCGCTCGCGAGCCCGGTCGCCGCCTCAACGTCGTGGAGCGTGATTACTGGAACGAGCCGCGTCTGGCGCAGTAGGTCTTGAAATTCCACAGTGATGGCTTCTGGGGGTGCGGGGCTGGGCTGTCTGGTCAGGCGGCGAACACCGACGCCCCGGCCTCAGCGCCGGTGACGGTGTCGCGGAACAGGCGGAACAGCTCTCGGCCGGTTCCCTCGTCGCTGCCGAACGGTGCCTGCGCGAGCGGCCGCGCTGAGAGATCGACGCCCACCGCGTTGAGCGTGTCCGCGACCGTGTCAAAGCGGATCAGGTCACCGTCCCGCAGGCGCGCGAGCGGGCCGCCCTCGGCGGCCTCGGGAGTGCAGTGCACGGCAGCCGGCGCCTTGCCCGAGGCGCCGGACATGCGGCCGTCGGTGACCAGGGCGACGCGGTGCCCGCGGTCCTGCAGCACGCCCAGCGCCGGTGTGAGCCTGTGCAGCTCCGGCATCCCGTTCGCCTTCGGGCCCTGGAAGCGGACCACGACGACCACATCACCCACAAACTCGTCCTGCTCAAACGCCTCGAGAAAGTCCCGCTGGTTATCGAAGACGCGCGCCTGGGCCTCGATGATCCGGTTCTCGCTCTTCAGCGCTGAGACCTTCGCGACGCTGCGGCCAAGGTTGCCGTCGAGCACGCGAATCCCGCTGTCGGCCGCGAACGGCTCGGCGGGCGTGCGCAGTACCGCGAAGCTCCTGTTCTCGCTCTCGGCGTCCGCGGGCTGCGCAGGCTCCCAGCGGATGCCGTCGTCGGTCAGAGCCGGCGTGGCGCAGTATCGGCGCAGACCGCGACCGGCGACTGTGAGCACGTCCTCATGCATGAGCCCCGCGCCGAGCAGGCTCTGGAAGAGCCGAGCGGTGCCTCCCGCAGCTTGGAACTCGTTGATGTCGGCGCTGCCGTTCGGGTAGATGCGGGCCAGCAGCGGCACGACCGAGGAGAGCTTTGCGAAGTCACGCCAGGTGAGCTCGATACCGGCGGCGGCCGCCATCGCCACCAGGTGCATGGTGTGGTTGGTAGAGCCGCCGGTTGCGAGCAAAGCGACCATCGCGTTCACAAACGCCTTCTCATCGAGAACCCGTCCAATCGGCGCGCACTGCTCCGGGCGCGTGAGCTCAACGATCCGCTCGCCCGCGGCCTCGGTGATCGCCTTGCGCAGCGTGCTCCCGGCAACGACGAAGCTCGCGCCCGGCAGATGCAGCCCCATCGCCTCCATCAGCAGCTGGTTGGTGTTGGCCGTGCCGAAGAACGTGCAGGTGCCCGGCGCGTGGTAAGCCGCCATCTCCGATTCGAGCAGCGCTGACTCCTGGACCTGGCCCTGGGCGTGGAGCTCGCGGACCTTGGCCTTCTCGCCGTTTGAGATCCCGGATGGCATCGGCCCGGCCGGCACCAGGATGCAGGGCAGGTGGCCAAACGAGAGCGCGCCCATCACCAGGCCCGGGACGATCTTGTCGCAGACGCCGAGCAGCAGCATGCCGTCGAACATGTCGTGCGCCAGGGCGATCGCGGTTGCCATCGCCACCACGTCCCGGCTGAACAGCGACAGCTCCATGCCGGCGCGTCCCTGGGTGACGCCGTCACACATCGCTGGAACGCCGCCGGCATACTGCGCGACGCCGCCCGCCCGCAGGATCGACTTCTTCAGCAGCGTCGGGTAGCGCTCGAGCGGCTGGTGAGCAGAGAGCATGTCGTTGTAGGCGGAGACCAGCGCGATGTTCGGCACCGCTCCGCGTGCGAGCAGATCCTTCTCATCGGCTGAGCAGGCGGCGACGCCATGAGCGAGGTTCGCGCAGCCGGCCCCGTGCCGCGGACGCTCGATCTCGCCCAGACGATCGATTCGATCGAGATATGCGTTGCGCTTGAGCCTGCTGCGGCGCTTGATCTGCTCGGTGACCTGAGCCACCTCAAGGTGTACGTCGCGGTCGACCCCGCGGGTGGGCATAGTTTCCACGCACCCAGCTATATCTCATGCGACTTTTGCTTGTCAAGAGGCAAAAGAAAAATAAACTGCACAGAACGGCTGCCGGCACCGGCTGCAGCAGTCATGTCGACGCCGGTTCCTCAGCGCACGGGGGGCGGGACGATCGGTCCCGCCCCCCGTGGGCCTCACGCGCTACTCAGCGGGCTCTTATGGCGCAGCCGGCAGCGAGCCGGCCGGGGCCACCGCGGAGACGGCGACGCTGACCGGTGTCGATGCCACCGCGACGTTCAGCGGGCCGCCGGGGATCTGCACGCGCAGCTGGAAGCTGCCGAGCTGACCGAACGCGTAGCTGAACGAGTAGGCCGAGCTCGAGTTCAGGTACCGGGTTGCGACATCCACCCAGGTTCCGCTCGGGGTCAGGCGTTGCAGGTTGACCACGTGCCCGGCGTGATCCGGAGTGACCGTGCCACTCACGGTGACCGGATCGCCGACATCTACGGACGACGCGGAGGTGTTGACCGTGACCGCGTCCTGAACACCAACGTAGAGGTCGGCGGTCTCGACGATCGGCGGGTCGGTCGTCTTCACGACATAAACCATGTTGTGAATCGGCGTCGTGCTGAAGCTGTAGTCAGCGGTGGTGCTGTTGGTCGTGGTTGTCTGGAGCGGCGTCCAGCTGCCGCCGTACTCCCTGCCATAGAGCGTCACCATCGTGTCGGTCTGCGGCGTCTTGGTTGACCGGGCGGCGTAGAGCGTTCCGGTGATCGTCTCCGGCTGTGCGGCACTGACCACCGGCGCGGAGCCGTCGATCGTGAAGGAGGCGTTCTGCTTCTGCCCGACCGTCAGCGTCAGCGCTTCAGACTGCCCGGCGATGTTGCGGACATCGCTCGGGAAGTACGCCCGCAGTGTGTAACTGCCGGCCAGGGCGAACTTGTGCTCGATGTTGAACGCCGACCCCGCCCCGGTAAGGCCGCTCGCCACCGTGTGCCAACCGGTGCCCGAGTTGTTGTTCTGCTCCTGGATCAGCACGCGCTGATCTCGATGCGCCGGAAACACGGTGCCGCTGAAATCGACGGCCTCTCCGGTCAGTGAGGTGGGACTCGCCGTGCTCAGCGTGACGATCGACGAGACCAGCTCATGGATCGTGCGACTGTGCGTGCCGCCCGGACCGACCGCATACCAGTTGCGGTTCGAGTTCACGATGCCGTCGGCACGGACAAACTCGTAGTACCCCGCTGAGTTGGTGCGGGTGGTGCCGATCAGCGAAAACTGCGCCGCCGGGTTTATCCGATGGAACAGCAGGATCCGTTGCCCGGCGCTGTCGGCGCCCTCCAGGCGGCCGTAGATCAGGACCCCTTCACCCGCGACGAGCGGATTGGTTGTGGTCGCGATCGTCAGACCGTGATTGTGATGAGGGTGCGCCGCCGCGCTGGCGGCTCCCGGCGCGGCGAGGGCGATCACGCCCAGCAGCGTTACTACCAACGACCTTGTTGTCAGTCGAGTGAACATCCACAACTCCTTCCCAAAAGTGTGTGTCTCACTCATTCCAACACTGCCTTCGAAAGTAAGTTGCGCGTAACTCTTCTGACAAAAGGAACGCCAACATACGGCTTCTTTAAACCCGGCTCACCGATATGTGGGAGGATCGAGCGGTATGCCACTTTTCGGGAGACGATCGGCGCCGCCGCCACCCAGCGCCGAGGAGCAGCAGGCCGCAGCCGTCGATCTGGAGCGGATCGGGCGCGGCGGCATTCCGGTCGGGGCGCAGGAGCGCCTGGAGCGGGTGGCGGCCTCCGCCACGCCGGTCTTCAACAGCGATCTGAGCGCCAAGGAGTACGCGATCGCGCAGGCGTCGGGCCTGACGCCGATCGCCCAGGTGATGGGCTCCTCAGTGGTGCAGCACGGCTGGCGGAACTACGGCTGGGCCGGCTTCGGTGGCGGTATCAGCGAGCTGCCGTCATTCGCCGCACCATGGAACCTCTCGCGCCAGCGCTCGTTCGATCGCCTGCGCCAGGAGGCTAACTTCGCAGGCGCTGACGCGGTGCTCGGGATCGAGATGACCGCCAAGAACTTCCTCGGTGAAGCGGGCAACGTGGAGTACCTGGTCTTCGGCACGGCGGTACGCGACATGGCATTCTCCCGGGCCGGCGGTGGCGCGGGCGCCCGGCTCTGCACGCTCTCGGCGCAGGACGTCGTGAAGCTTCGCCGGATCGGGGCGGAGACGCTCGACGTGATCGGCCACACGGCGGTGGTCGTTGTCGCTCTCAGCGGCCGTACCAACCAGATGATGGGCGCGTGGTGGGGCAACCAGGAGCTGACCGAGGTCAGCCGGGCGGTCTCCGCCGCGCGCCACCTGGCGATGGACGAGGTCCGCCGCCAGGCGAGCGCGGTCGGCGCCAATGAGATGGTGATCTCCACTCTCCAACACAACATCGACCACCACGAGGTTGAGAACCCCGGGTACCGCCAGCACTACTTCATAGTCTCCATGCACGTGCTG
>Ga0181537_10002600_pt1 | contig 15844 bp, 18 predicted proteins | sample PEATcosm2014_Bin_39_FD_119765 | JGI IMG/M metagenome (GOLD analysis project Ga0181537, IMG submission 119765) | Peatland microbial communities from MTU Mesocosm Facility, Houghton, MI, USA - PEATcosm2014_Bin23_10_metaG | ecosystem: Environmental > Terrestrial > Soil > Wetlands > Peat | place... | reverse complement strand
TGCATCACCCGCTGGACTTAAGGCGCTACAATGCGAGGACCGATGGCCATCTCCCTGACCGAATCCGCTGCCACCCGGGTCAAGACCTTCCTGGCTGCCCGCGGGCGCGGCATAGGGCTGCGCCTCGGGGTGCGCAAGACCGGCTGCTCCGGCTTCGCCTACGTCATCAACTACGCCGACAGTCCTGATCCCGGGGAGGCCATCTTCGAGGACCATGGCGTGCGCATTTTCGTCGATCCGGGCAGCCTGAAGCTCATCGACGGAACCGTGGTCGATTTCGTGAAGGAGGGCCTGAACGAAGCCTTCCGCTTCAGAAACCCCAACGTCAAAGGCGAATGTGGCTGCGGAGAGAGCTTCTCCGTGTGAACTCCGGGGCGGCTGACGTGTCTCGCAGGAGATGCGGCTGCCCAAAAAATCCTTATCAAACCGGTACTTCCATCGGCACCGGCGTTGCCGCAGCCCCCCGCGGCAAGGTAAACTTCGCGGCTTGCTCGCGGCCGGGGCGCCCTTTGGGCGCCAGGCGCGGTCCGGGAATTCCCGCATCCATCAGCATTTTCGTCCTCTGAAAGGTCAATCGCATGGCGCTCGAGCGCACCCTGTCAATCGTCAAGCCCGACGGCGTGAGCGGCAATCTGATCGGCGAGGTGTATCGCCGCTTCGAGAAGGCCGGGCTGTCCATCATCGCCGCGCGCATGCGCCATCTGTCCCAGGCCGAGGCTGAGGGGTTCTACGCGGTGCACCGGGAGCGCCCCTTCTTCAAGGACCTGGTGCGCTACATGACCTCCGGCCCGGTCGTGGTGCAGGTGCTCGAGGGCGACAATGCGATCGCCAAGAACCGCGAGATCATGGGTGCCACCGACCCGAAGAAGGCCGCCCCCGGGACCATCCGCGCCGATCTTGCCAAGAGCATCGAGCAGAACGTGGTGCACGGCTCGGACGCACCCGAGACCGCGGCCGGGGAAATCGCGTACTTCTTCAGCGCCACCGAGCTGCATCCGCGCCGCTGAGGCGCGCCTCACCTGACGCCTGCCATGGAAGCCGCCCGAAGCGAACGCACCAACCTGCTCGGCCTGCCGCGGCCGGCGCTCGAGGCGTTCGTGGCGCAGCTTGGCAGCAAGCCGTTCCGGGCGCGGCAGCTGATGAACTGGGTGTACAAGCGCGGCGTCGGCAGCTTCGACGAAATGACGGACCTGGCGAAGGACTTCCGTGCGCGTCTGAGGCAAGAGGCCGAGGTGCGCACACCCGAGATCGTGAGCGTGCAGCGCTCCGCGGACGGCACCACCAAGTGGCTGCTCAGGGCCGACGCCAGCCAGGCATTCGAGATGGTCTTCATCCCGGAGCCCGAGCGCGGCACGCTGTGCATCTCCTCCCAGGTGGGGTGCGCGCTGGACTGCTCGTTCTGCTCCACCGCGCAGCAGGGCTTCAACCGCAACCTGAGCACCGCGGAGATCGTGGGGCAGGTGTGGCTCGCGGCGCGGGAGCTGGAGCGCGAGGAGCGCGCCTCAGGCGGGGAGGGCGCCGCCGGCCCGTATGGCGACGAGCGCCACGTCACCAATGTCGTGCTGATGGGCATGGGCGAGCCGCTCGCGAACTTCCGCAACGTGGTGCCGGCGCTGCAGATACTGCTCGATGACTTCGGTTTCGACCTCTCGCGGCGCCGCGTGACACTTTCGACCTCCGGCCTCGTGCCCCAGATCTACAAGCTCGCCGAGGAGACGAACGTCGCGCTCGCGGTGTCGCTGCACGCGCCCGACGATGAGCTGCGCAACCAGCTGGTGCCGATCAACCGCAAGCACCCGATTGCGGAGCTGCTGCAGGCATGCTGGCACTACCTCGACGAGCAGAACGGTCGCAGCGTCACTTTCGAATACGTGATGCTCGACGGTGTCAACGACTCGGTGGCACAGGCGCGGGCGCTGGCGCGCCTGCTCAAGGGCCACCCGGCCAAGGTGAACCTCATTCCCTTCAATCCCTTTCCCGGCACCCTCTACCGCCGCTCGGGCGTCGCTGCCATCCAGCGCTTCCGCGACGAGCTCCTGCAGCGCGGCGTGCTGGCGACCGTGCGGCGCACGCGCGGGGATGACATCGACGCCGCCTGCGGGCAGCTGGCCGGGCGCGTCATCGACCGCACTACGGTGCGCCTGGGCGACAAGGTCATTGGCGTCGCGGTGCAACCATGAGCAATGCCGTGAACGAACTTGCGCGTCTTCCGCTGCGTGTCGCGCTCCTCGGGGCGGCCTGTGCGCTGCTCCTCGGTGGCTGCGGCGGCAACCCCGGCACCAAGCCGCGCCAGACCAAGACCGAGGACGCCGCGGTCTACAACACCCAGCTCGGCATCGCTTACCTGAACCAGGGTGAGCTGGCGCTCGCCAAGGACAAGCTCGACCGCGCGGTGCTGCAGGACCCGAGCTTCCCGGAGGCGCACAGTGCACGCGCCATGCTCTACGAGCGCCTGGGCGACAACGACAAGGCCGACGATGAGTTCCGCACCGCGCTGCGTCTGGCCCCCAACGACCCGAACGTGGTGAACAACTACGCGGTGTACCTGTGCCAGCGCGGCCGCACCAACGATGGCGTCAAGCGCTTCGAGCAGGCGGCGAAGAACGCCCTGTACCGCACCCCGGAGGCCGCCTATACCAACGCCGGCGTGTGCCTGCGTGCCGCCAAGCGCGACGAGGAGGCCCGGGTGCAGTTCATCAAGGCGCTGCAGGTGAAGCCGAACTTCTCCGATGCGGTGCTGCAGCTCTCGGACCTCGAGTTCCAGCACAACAACCTGGCGCAGGCGCGCCAGCTGATCGATACCTACCTGGGCAACTTCCCCGCGACCCCCGACCTGCTGTTCCTTGGCGTGCGCGTGGCACGGGCACAGAGGGATGCGGTGGCCGTACAGCGCTATTCGCGCAAGCTGCAGCTGGACTTCCCCGGCTCCGACCAGACGCGTGCGCTGGCCGGCCTCGACCGCAACCCCGGCTGAGGAGCCATGACGAGTGAAGCTGGCAGCGTCGGCATCGGCGCGCGGCTGCGCGCCGCGCGCGAGCGGCGCGGCCTGACGACGCTGCAGGCTGCCGAGAAGCTGCACGTGGATGCCCGCGTGCTCGAGTCCCTCGAGGCCGACAACTTCGCCCCCCTCGGCGCGGATGTCTACGTGCGCGGCCACCTGCGCCGCTATGCGGAGCTCATCGGCGAGTCCCCGCACGAACTGCAGGACCTCTACGCCCGCACCGGTCCTGCGGTGCAGCCGGACCTGACACGCATCCCGCGCGGTGAACGCCCGCCGGAGTCGGCACGCTTCATGATGCCGGCGCTTCTCACGGTCGTGGCGCTGACGCTCGCCGGACTGCTGTGGTGGGCGCTCACGCTCCCCGGGGCGAAGCCCCACGCGCTGCCGCCCGCGCCGCCGGCGCCTGCCCCGGTCGCCGAGACTCAGGCGCCGGATGTGGTGCCTGCGGCTGCCGCCCCGGCGCCCGCGCCTGCCCCCGCCCCCCCTCCCGTGCCCGCCACGGCTGCGGGCATGCAGACGCTCACGCTGCACTTCTCCGGCGGCAGCTGGGCGCAGGTGGCCGATGCGCACGGGCACCTGCTGCTGGATGGCATGCAGCCGCAGGGCAGCAGCCGCTCGGTGAGCGGGCCGGCGCCGCTGTGGGTGGTGCTGGGCAACGCCGCGCAGGTGGCCCTCGAGGTGGGCGGCCATCCGGCATCACTCGCAGGCCTGGTGCGCCGCCGCGGCGACGCGCATTTCAGGGTGGATGCGGCTGGCACCGTGTCCGCGAACGCCGCTCACGGGGCAAAGGGGAACTGAGGTGGCCGGTGAGATCCAGGCAATCCGCGGGATGAACGACGTGCTGCCGGCCGAGATCGGCGCCTGGCAGCACTTCGAGACCCAGACGCGCGAGCTGCTCGCTGCCTACGGGTACGAGGAGATCCGCGTGCCGATCCTGGAGCACACCGAGCTCTTCAAGCGCGCGATCGGCGAGCACACCGATGTCGTCGGCAAGGAGATGTACACCTTCACCGACCGTGGCGGGGACAGCCTCACGCTGCGTCCCGAGGCCACCGCCGGCATCGCGCGGGCGCTGATCTCGAATGGCATGCTGCGTGGCGCACGTCACAAGCTGTGGTGTATCGGCCCGATGTTCCGCCACGAGACACCGCAGGCGGGACGCTACCGGCAGTTCTGGCAGGTCGACGTGGAAGCGGTGGGTTTTGCGGGCCCGGACATCGATGCGGAGCTCATAGCGTTCAGCGCGCGGCTGTGGCAGCGGCTCGGGATCGCGGGACTGCGCCTCGAGATCAACTCGCTCGGCACTCCGGAGAGCCGCCGCGAATACCGCGCGCACCTGATCGAGTACTTCCGCGCCCGCCAGAGTGAGCTCGATGAGGACAGCCAGCGTCGCCTGAGTGGCAATCCGCTGCGCATCCTCGACAGCAAGAATCCGCAGATGCAGGAGCTGATCCGCGGCGCACCGGTGCTGACGGAGCACCTCGACCCTGAGTCGCGTGCGCACTTCGAGGAGCTGTGCGGCATGCTGCGCAGCGTGGGCGTCCCGTACGAGATCAACCCGCGCCTGGTGCGCGGACTCGACTACTACTCCCGGACCGTGTTCGAGTGGATTACCCGGTCCACCGGTGCACAGAATGCCGTATGCTCCGGCGGCCGCTATGACGGGCTGATTGCGCAACTGGGTGGCGAAGCCACGCCGGCCATCGGCTTTGCCATGGGCGTCGAGCGCCTGGTGGCGCTGCTGGTGGCCGCCGGCCAGGTGCCCCCCGCCGCCTCCCCCGATGTCTATGTGGTGGTGAGTGGTGCGCACAGCGCCGCCCGGGCGCTCGAGATCGTCGAGCGGCTGCGCACCGAGCGCCCGCGCGTGCGCTTCGAGCTGAACGCAGGCGGGGGCAATTTCAAGGCACAGTTCCGCCGCGCCGACAAGAGCGGGGCGCCGCTCGCCCTGATCATCGGCGAGGACGAACTCGCGCGCGGGGTCGTGGCGATGAAACCTTTACGCGAGCAGTCGGGTCAGAGCGAGTGCCCGATTGCCGGGCTGGCCGCCGGGGTGGACGCAGCGCTGGCCGCGCTCGCGGCAACGCCGGGTCAGCCGGCTGCATGATGTTGGGGAGGATGCGTGGAAGATTACCTGTCTGAGAAAGAACAATGGGAATGGGTCAAGGGGCAGGTGCGCTCCAGCGGCCCATGGGTGATCGTGGCGGTAGCCGTGGTGTTCGCCGGCGTGGCGGGGTGGCGCTGGTGGCAGGAGCGCCAGGACTCGGCACGCCTGGCGGCGAATGACCGCCTGATGCAGATGGTGCAGGCGCTGCAGCGCGGTGACCGCACCCAGGCCTTCTCGCTCGTCACGCAGATGGAGCGAGAGAACCAAGGCTCGCCGTACACCGACCACGCGAAGCTCCTGGCAGCGCGCGTCTACGTCGATGACGGCAGCTTCGACAAGGCAGCCGCGGAACTGGACTCGGTCGCGCAGCACTCGCCCGACCGCGAGCTCGCCACGATCGCCCGCCAGCGCCTGGCGCGCGTGCAGATCGCCCAGGGCAAGCCGGATGCGGCGCTCGAGACGCTCAAGGGCACCGATGTCGGGGCCTTCGCGGCGCGCTACCACGAGGTGCGCGGCGATGCCTTCTACGCCAAGGGTGACAAGGCCAGCGCCCTCGCCGAGTACCGCAGTGCGCAGTCCGGCGGCCACGAGGACAACGCGGCGCTGCTGACCCTGAAGATCGCCGACCTCGCCGGCGATGCGCCGTTGAGCGCCAAGGCTGCGCCCGCCGCCAGCCCGCCCGCCACCGCAGCAGGCGCTTCTAAGTGAGCGCCCTGCGGCAGCTGCGGCGTGGGTGCTGGGTCCTCGCGACCGCGATCCTCGTGGTCGCCTGCTCCAAGGACAAGGCCGTCGACCAGCCGGCCAAGCTCACCCCATTCGCCCCGTCGCTGCGCATCGAGCACCTGTGGAGCACGACGGTCGATGACAAGAAGGCCGAGCCGCTGCGCCTCGGGCTCGGGCTCGCCGTCGATGGCGGCCGCCTCTACGACGCGGGCCACAAGGGCGACGTGGTATCACTCGACCCCAAGAACGGGCGCGTGCTGTGGCGTACGCGCACCAAAGCGCCGCTGTCCGGCGGCACCGCGGCCGGCGGCGGCCTGGTGGTGGTCGGCACCAGCGACGGCAGGCTGTTCGCGCTCAACGCCGCCGACGGCAAGACCCGCTGGGAGGTGCGCATCAATGGCGAGGTGCTGGCTCCGGTCGCCATCTCCGACAAGCTGATCGCAGTGCGTACCGGGGATGGCAAGCTGCGCGGCCTGAGCCCCGCGGATGGGCACGAGCTGTGGGTGCAGGAGCAGCAGGTGCCACGGCTGTCGCTGCGCGGGACCTCCTGGCCGGTCATCGTGGGCGACACCGTGCTGTGCGGGTTCGACAACGGCAAGGTGATGTCGATCAATGGCAGTGACGGCTCGCTCCTGTGGGAGGCGACCGTCACCCCGCCGCACGGTCGGACCGAGCTTGAGCGCCTGGCGGACATCGACGCGGCGGTGCTGGTATCCGGCCAGAACGTCTACACCGTGGGCTTCCAGGGGCGCGTGGCGATGCTCGCACTCGACACCGGGCAGGTGTGGTGGTCGCACGAGCTTTCCAGCTACCGCGGCATGGCCCTCGATGAGGAGGCGCTGTATGTCGCCACGGCCGATGGTGAGGTGGTGGCGCTGCGCGCCCGCACCGGGGCAGAGATCTGGCGCCAGGGCGTGCTGCTGCATCGCGGGCTGTCCGCCCCGGCGGACATGAGCGATGCCATCGTGGTAGGCGACTTCCAGGGCTACGTGCACTGGCTCGACAAGGCGAGCGGGGCACTCATGGCGCGCACCAAGGCCGGCAGCGCACGTATCAGCAACGCGCCGATCGTGATGGGCAATGTGGTGCTGGTGCAGACCGACCGCGGCCAGATCAGCGCCTATCGCGTGACCGCGCTCCCAGGAGCCGCGGCCCGCAAGGCCGCCCCGGCCGCGCCCGCGCCTGCGGCAGCGACCCCGACCCCGGCGCCGGAAGCGGCACCGGCGCCGGAAACCCCCGAAGGCAAGTAGCGCCCGCGGCGCGCGGCCGAGCTGCGGTGTAAGGCCTCGCCATGCTGCCCATCATCGCGCTCGTCGGCCGCCCCAACGTTGGCAAGTCAACGCTCTTCAACGTGCTCACCGGTACGCGCGATGCGATCGTCGCCGACGTACCGGGCCTCACGCGCGACCGCCAGTACGGCTTCGGGCGCCTGGGTCCCATTCCCTGCGTCGTGATCGACACCGGTGGCCTGGTCGAGAACCCGGTCGGCATCGAGGCACAGATGCGCTCCCAGACCGAGCGCGCGGTCGCGGAGGCCGACCACCTGGTGTTTCTCGCCGATGCGCGCGGCGGTCTCAACCCTCAGGATTATTTCGTGGCGCGCGAACTGCGTCGCTCTGGCAAGCCCGTCACGCTGGTGCTGAACAAAGCGGAGGGACTTGACGCTGACGTGGTCGCGGCCGATTTCCATGCGCTCGGTTTCGGCGAGCCGCTGACCATCGCCGCGAGCCACGGCCAGGGGTGCGAGGCGCTCATGGAGCACGTGCTCGCCGGCATGGAGCCGGGGACCGATGAGAGACCGGATGACGGCTCGATCCGCATCGCCATCATCGGCCGCCCCAACGTCGGCAAGTCGACGCTGGTGAACCGCCTGCTCGGGGAGGAGCGCGTGATCGCGAGCGAGCTGCCCGGCACCACGCGCGACAGCATCCTCGTGCCCTTCGAGCGCGACGGCCAGTCCTTCATGCTCATCGACACCGCCGGTGTGCGTCGGCGGTCCAAGGTCGAGGACGTCGTCGAGCGCGCCAGCGTTGCCAAGACGCTGCAGGCGATCGATGAGGCGCACGTCGTCATCCTGGTGCTGGATGCGCATGACGGCGTCGCCGAACAGGACGCCAGCGTGCTGGGCATCGCGCTCGAGCGCGGCCGCGCGCTCATCATCGCGGTGAACAAGTGGGACGGCATCGCGCCCGAGCAGCGCGAGGAGATCCGGCGCCAGCTGTCGCTGAAGCTCGACTTCGTGCCGTTCGCGCCGTTGCACTTCATCTCCGCGCGCCACGGCACCGGAGTGGGCGAGCTCATGCAGTCCACGGTGCGTGCCTACGAGGCCGCGATGCGCGCCATGCCGACGCGGGAACTGACCCGCACCCTGGAACATGCCCTCACCGTGCACCAGCCGCCGCTGGTGCGCGGACGACGCATCAAGCTGCGCTACGCCCACCAGGGCGGCCGCAACCCGCCACGCATCGTCATCCATGGCAACCAGACCGCTTCGGTCCCGGCGGCCTATACCCGCTACCTCGCCAACGTATTCCGCAAGACCTTTGACCTGTTCGCAACCCCGGTATTCATCGAGTACCGCACCGACAGCAACCCGTATCTGCGCGAGCGTCGCGTGAAGACCCCTCAGAGCCACGGGCGGCGACAAGCGGGAACGCGCAAGCCGCGGCGCTGACCCTTCGGCCGGCCGCGTTTCGCGGAAGCGCAGGCTCCGCGCGCGCGCCCGACAGTCGCCAGGCGAGTTTCCCGGAGTGCTCCTTGCTGCGCCGCGTCCCGCCGGCCCGGCCTCCAGGGACGCTCGGGCGTGGCTATGCAGCGGCGGCACCTGCCGCACTTCCGGGGCGCCGTTCCCGGGGCCCGGAAGCGGCCAGGCTTCGCCGCAAGGCGCGCGGCCTGGCCTCCCGGGTGCATCCCGCGAACGAGGTGGCCAGCGGGCCGGCTCGGCGGCTAAGCTAGGACGCGGTCGGCCATCCCATCGGCGCCGCCCGCGCACAAGGGATATAAAAACGTGCTTCACAGAAGCCTTCAAGTTGCCCTGACCGTGTTCGCTGTTGCCTGCTCTGCCTCGGCCTTCGGGCAGGCCGCGCCCGCCCAGTTCTTCGTGGTCTGTGGTTCGCAGCCGAACGAGCCCACGGTCTACTTCAGCGGGGTGCTGCAGGGGCCAGCCACGGCCTTTGCGGGATTCCGCACGGGTTTCAGCGATTTTCTGGGGCAACACTATGCCTACAAGGGCGCTGTGGGCTGTTTGCCGGCCAGGGACGCGGCGCAGGCTCAGAAGTTCATAGCCGACCGGTCGGCGGCACTTCGCAATGCCAAGAAGAACGTAGTGGACACGGGTTGGCTTGAAAGCGCGGCTGCGGCCGTGCCCGCGGCCGCACCCCCGCTGGCGATGAACAGGGCGACTGCGGCCCCCGCTCCCGTGATGAAGGCGAGCGTCGCTGCGCCGGCAGCAGGCTCAGCCAATGCCGACGGCAGCGGTAGTGGCGCCAGCAACGCATCCGCGTTTGCCAGCGCCCTTGGCACCATCTTCGGTGCTGGGGGAGCCGGTAGCGCAGGCGGCAACGGCAGCAGCGGGAGCGCGGGCGCCCCGGCCAAGTCTGCCGGGGCGAAGTCCGCGACTGGAGCGGGGGCTTCAGGCGGCGGACAGAGCCCCTTTGAACAGGTATCCAACACGCTAAGTACCGTTTTCGCCAGTAAATCGAGCGGCCCCGACACGGCGCCGAAGGGAGCAGCGTCAGCTGACTCGGACGGCGGTCTCGGTTCGGCACAATCGGGCAGCACCAAGCTCGTTGTCGACGGCTGTGGACGACAGGATACGCGGGTAGCGTGCGTCGCCGAGCTGACAAATCAGAACCAGAAGGACACCCTGGTGCGAGCTGCGGATGTCTGGACGGACGCCTTCATCGTTGATGACCGGGGCGATCGTCACGCCCGCAGCTCGGCGTTTTTCCTGAATATCGACGGGGAACAGCGCCCGCAGCTCGATGTCTCCTACGGCAAATCTGCGCGCTTCATTCTCATGTTTGATGACGTGCCGACGAAGGTCCAGAAGGTCACGCTGCGCTCCGCAAGCAGCACTCTCGATGTGGAGGACGTGAGCCTCATAGCCGCTGGCGCACAGGGAAACCAACACCATTGAGCCTCGCGCTGCCTGCCGGGTGATTGCCGCAGGGCTCCTGCCCTTGATCGTCCCCGGCATTCCGCAATCTGACGCCGGCGGTAATTTTGGCCGCCGTCAGGCAGCGGGGAGCAGATAACTGTACGCATGCCGTTAGGGGTCTGCGGAATTTATTCCCGCTCAGTTGTCTCCGGCACTTCAACAACAGCACCACGATGAACGCGGTCGGAAAGCCAACCCTCGGGCCCGAGCAGACATTCCTTCAGCCAGGATAACGGGGAGGGCGGCGCCGCCACACGGGGGATCCATCGGCAAGAGCGCATCGCGACGCCTTTCCGCCTACTTGCCGAGCTTTGAGATGATCTCGTCGCTCATGATCTGTTGGGCCTTCTGCCCTTCTGGTGTCCCGAAATTGTTGACCAATTCGGTCACGGCGGTGTTCACTACGGTGACGCGGACGCCCATCTCCCGCAGACTGGCGTAGGTGAGGTCATCGCCGAGTGTCGACATTGTTCCGCACGCGTCCGCAACGACCATGACCTGGTATCCCAAGCCCACCGCGTCCCGGGCCGCCCAATACAGGCAAATGTCGGTGGTCAAGCCCGCCAGGATCAGGTTCTTGCGCCCCAATGCCTTGACCGTTGATTGCAATGCCGGATCGTCCCAGCAGCTCAATTGCCCACCGCGCTTGAAGCGCTTTGCGAATGCGTCTGCCGCCACCTCCTGAATCTCAGGAATCGTCGGGCCCACATACTCCTCCATGGTGGTAGTCAGAACGAGGGGCATACCGTACGTTACGGCCATTTTCGCCAGTACTCGGGAACTCGCGATAACAGTTGCTATAGGCAGGCTCTTAATCCAGCTCACCGTTCCAGTCTGATGATCGACAAGCAAGATTGAGGAGTCCTGGAGCGCGAAGCGCGGCTTCAAATTGTGATTTGCCGTCATGTGTCTTACTCCTGAGGTTGAAGTGGTTTGCGCATCGGCACTGATTGCTCGTCCGACATTCGGGACTTCCGGTATTTCGGCCGCCCCAACAGTCGTTACACTCGACGTAGGAACTGGCGTCGATCTATGGGTGCCGTAAGAAAGCTCCCTTGTTCATTGATCGCATCAAGCGGTTTGCTCTGCGCGGCTTCTTGCGACGCAGTGTCGATACGTATAAGGACTAAGACAATGGGGTCTGTGGAAAACACTATTCCAGGGATGGGATAATGGATTGGTTGCGAGACATGGCCTTGTTTGTCGAGGTCGCCCGCGCGGGAAGCTTCACGAAGGCGGCACAGCGACTGGGATTGCCTACGTCCACCTTGTCTCGGCGCATTCAGGCGCTCGAGAGAAGTCTGAAAATTAAACTAATGCTGAGAACGACGCGGTCGGTGGAGCTGACCGACGCCGGGGCAATCTATCTGGCGCGCTGTGCCGACATAGTGGACGCGGCGAGGATCGCGCACGAGAACATCCGCGATCTTGCAAACGTACCTCGTGGCCACCTGCGAGTGTCGCTGACGGGAGATTTCGGCCCAATATTCATCGCACCGTACCTGGCGATATTCCGCGCTTCCTACCCGGAGATCACATTCGACTTGGATATGACGCCACACCGGGTTGACTTGGCGACCGAGCCGTTCGATCTGGCGCTGCGTATCGGCGCGCTGGAGGATTCATCGCTAATCGCGCGAAGGCTGGCTCTGTTGAAGGTCGCGCTGTATGCCTCGCCATCGTATCTCGCGTCTCGGGGAATGCTGAAACGACCGGAGGACCTTGCATTGCACGATGCGATTCCCACGCGTCGTGGCGCAAATGGCGCGCACTGGACCCTTTCAAACGGAAAGGAGGTTCGGCGCATCGCTCTGAAGTGCCCATTCATCGCCAATAGTCTTGGGATGATTCGGATGCTGGCCATATCGGGTGCCGGGATCGGCATGCTAGATGAAGCGATGGTTTCCCAGGACGTTAAGCAGGGACGCCTGGTACGCGTATTACCTCAGTGGAGTCTCGATCGAATTCCAATAAACGCCGTGACGGCTTCGCGGCTAATGCCGGAAAAGACCAGGGTATTTGTCGAATTCTTGGCGAAGCAGCTCGCGCACCTGAATCATGCATAGGCGGGGCTCGGGCGCTAGTCCAGGTTTCGAGCCCCTAGGCAACGATTCGTGACTGGACGACAGCGCGCCGGCAACCGCAATGATTGAGAAGTCAATCGGTCCGAGAAGCCAACAATCAAACTGCCGTACGCCCGAGGTCTGGAGCGCGTTTTTGCGTTTGCCAAGCTGCGGATGTAACAGGGCGTAACGATGCTGCTCAACGGCCGGCTACCGAGGCGACAGCCTGCTGTCAGGAGAAGTGATTCCGGTACTGCCCGCCGTGGATCGTTCGAGTGTGCGTATTGCGAGCGCGATCTCGGCGCCGATTTGTTCACCGCTCAATCGTGATTCGGCGACCATGTAAGCGCCGCCGATCAGCAGGAGCAGGGTCCCCGCCACCGCAGAGGAGATGGGCAACCAGTTCAAAGAGCCGCCCAGAGCGCGATCCAGCGCTATGGACAAGCAGGTCGATATGAAGACGACGATTGCCGCATAGAGCAATGTGATCGACCGCTCCGCGTAGCGTGCTCGCAGCGCGTGGCTCTCTAGCCATGAACGCAACTGATCGGTCGTGATGCCGACTTTGTCCAGCCGTCCCTCGTGGGCAATGGCGGAAAGTATTCGAGCCCGATCGACAACGCGCGCCATACGCATCAGCGCAGAGGCGACCAGGGACGCCGACCCCAAAAGCAGCAAAGCGGGGGTAATCATCGCTGCGATCGTCGAGACGGCCGCGGACTGCGCACCCGTGTTTCCCATAAGCTATATCCCCCAGAGCCAGGCTCTCCGCCAGCGGCGGGTCAGTGTGCGAACAACATCGACCAATTCACGAACGGCCGCAGTTCTACGAGTTCCATTCTGAAGATTCCGGCAGCCACCAACGGCAGTGCACCCAGAGTCTGCTTGGTGGCAGCGGCGTCGGCCCCTTCCATGATGAAAACCACTCTCTTCGGATCTTCGGTCGCGTAGACCTCCCTCAGTACGCCGGCCGAATAGAGTGCCCAGGACCCTTTGAGCTCCTCGGCCAGCTCGGCTCGTACCGTCTCGAGCCGTGCCTCTGGCATCAGGGTCAAAATGGCAAGGACTTTCACCCTGACCTCCTCATGAGCCCCGCGGCTCCTTATTCGTTTGCTGCGAAATAATTTGCGGCAACAATCCGGTGTGTCGCGCGCTACCATGTTGTAATCGCCTCTCGAACCCGTTGGGAGCAGCCGATGACGCGACCACTCCCCACCCAATTCAATTGCCCAACCGAATTCGCCTTGACGGTGCTCGGCGGCAAATGGAAGACCATCATTCTGGCCTATCTCAGCGAACGCGCATGCCATTACGGCGAGCTCCGGCAGCTGCTGCCCGGCCTCAGCGACAAGGTACTGACGGAGCGGCTGGCGGACCTGCAGCGGTCCGGACTGGTCGCACGCGGTAAAGGCTCCGTATCCGAATCGCGCCGGCCGTATGTACTTACTGCCCGGGGCGCCACGTTGACGCCGATCCTGAAAGATCTTTACTCGTGGGGCGCGAAGCACGCAACGTCCTTTGGTGTTACGGTGGACAATCCATTGCAAAGGCTCGACGGATCCGATTGCGGTACCTAAAGCGCACTATTTGATTTCGAATTGCAGGGTGAGGCCAAGCACATTGAGCCGACTGGGTGCGCCGTAGGAATTGCTCTGACACAGATAGTAGGTCTGCATGCGGGTATTGGGTCCCGCCCGGAACTGAACACCCAGCTGGGCCCTATTTCGCGTCCAGGCACCGCGGGAAAAGTCATAGAACACCTCATCGGCGACGAAGATGTCAGTCAAAGCGTGCCGGTCCGGGACACGCCAATCGGCGCTCGCGCGATTGCGGTAGCGCACTGGGTCGCCGGGCAGCCCCTCCAACTGCTCCCAACGATTGCGGTCGGAAAGCGTTATGGGTCCGATGGTAACTTCATAGGCCAGCGCTCCGGCCGGCAGCCACACCGCCGTACGAGCCCCACTCGCGGCATTTCTGAGGGACACGTAATAGGTGGTTCCCGTCGCAGTCCAGGGTCCACTGCGGTAGTCGACCTGCAGACCGCCCGCGGTCAACGTGGGGTTCGGTAACTCATTGCCTACTCGCGCCGTGAATATCGCAGTAGCCGACCAGTTCGCCGCGATCGGATACGTGGCGTCGAGCTCGCTCCAGAGTTGACCGTCCACTGCTGGCGGCGCCGCATATGCGGCGCATGAACTACCAACGAGGACAGCCGCGGCGTGCCGCCAACGCATCAGTCCGCTGATAGGCAAAGTCTCCTGCGATCCTTCGTCGGCCGCCGGGTACGCGGCCCCTACGCCGTCGCCATTTCGTAAAGCACTCCGATCGCGGCTTGAGCTTCCGCGCTGCGGAAATCTCCGGCCAGCTCTCCGGCCAGCGTCATCACCGACGCGAGGTTGCCGCCGGCTTTGCCGATCCGCTGGAATGCCGCCTGCTCGGTGCGCTCACTCATCCCGCCACAGGCATCGGCGACCACGAACACCCGGTATCCCAAGTCGGCGGCAGTCAGCGCCGGCAACTGTACCGCGACCTCGGAGGACACCCCTGATATCAACAGAGTCTGTCGCTTCGTAGCCTTGACGGACGCCGCGATCGCCTCATTCCGAAACGAGTCGGCCGTCGAGCGTTGGTGCACGGCGTAATCGCCGATTTCTTCGGCAATCTGCGGAATCATTTTGGGTGCGGAGCCGTCCTGTCCGGGAACACCCGATACAATTGTGGGTATGCCAAAGATCTTGGCGAGTTTCCACAGCCCGTGCACTCCCTTCTTAAGTCGATCCAGCGCGATGGTCTTGGATAGTTCAACAATCCCGCTCTGCAGATCGACGAACAAGATCACCGCGTCATTGGCATCGATTCGTGAGCTGTTGTTCTGCATGTAGTGCAATTCCTTTGAGGTCATGGCTGACCTGCCGACTAGCAGAGCAGTCGCAAGAACTTCCATTCTATGGATCCAAGGTTTCGTTTCAACGAACTAGCTGGTTAGTAATCTCATTGCCGCCAATTGATTTCGACCAGCCGGCAACCCAGGAATGCAGACAGGCAGGATCCGGAACCGCCAACAAACCTTTTCCACGTGTGCGCTCGAACATTCTTGCCAGCCGCACGGGCGGTGTCCTAAAGGCGTTTGGCGCGGTCTTCGAGAATGCTGCGCTTCACTGATCGTGGAAAGGCATCGAACGTGTTGCGCAGGCCGACGCCCGCAAACAGCCTTTGCAAGATCGTCGGAGATCTCAGGATTCTCCACAGCGTGGAGCGCTGTCCCGTCCTTGCTTACCTTGTTGACTCGCGCCGAGAGCTTGTCGTCGGCAGCCTGCTCGGAGTTCTTGCCGGTGTTCGCTGGCTTACTGCAGCGTGACTCCAGCAGCCGCTCGCCTAATGAGTGCGGTCGGTCAGGGCGGCGCACCGTGCGATGCGAGCATCAAGACTTCCCCAGGGGTCCCTGGGCGCCGGCGAGCGGCTTGTGGGACCTTTACCGTAATGAGGACACCCCAGTTCAGCGTCGGCCCGCAGGGCGAAGACCTCCACAAATCCAGAAGCTCGCCGATGCGCAATGCCTGCGATGCCTTTGATTCAGCGTCTTTCGCTATCTGGCGGATCAAGTGACGAGTCGGAGGCCAAAAATATGGAATTGCACCAACCCTGATTCGTCAGAAGCTTGCGCATGCAGGCGATGGATAACGATAGATGCAGAAGGGGCCTTTTCACTCCCACTCGATGGTGGCAGGAGGTTTCCCGGAAATGTCGTACACCACCCGCGAGATCCCCGGCACCTCGTTGACGATGCGGCGCGA
>Ga0181537_10002599_pt1 | contig 15859 bp, 8 predicted proteins | sample PEATcosm2014_Bin_39_FD_119765 | JGI IMG/M metagenome (GOLD analysis project Ga0181537, IMG submission 119765) | Peatland microbial communities from MTU Mesocosm Facility, Houghton, MI, USA - PEATcosm2014_Bin23_10_metaG | ecosystem: Environmental > Terrestrial > Soil > Wetlands > Peat | place... | reverse complement strand
CATTCGCGATATAAAGCCGGTCGCCGAATAGCTGTGTCAGCAGCTTGATATACGCCGTCTCACCGCAACCCGCACACGCCCCTGAAAACTCAAACAGCGGTTGCAGCAGTTGAATGTCCTTCACCTGCGTGTGCGAAATCTTCGTCCGGTCCACTTCCGGCAACCCAAGAAAGAAATCCCAGTTCTCGCGCTCGGCCTCGCGCAGCGGAGCCTGCGGCGCCATGTTGATCGCCTTGTGGCTCGCATCGCTCTTGCTCTTCACCGGGCATATTTCCACGCACAACGTGCAGCCCGTGCAATCCTCCGGCGCCACCTGCAGCGTATACCGCTCATTCTCCATCGCCTTCCACTTCGGCTTCGCCCATTGGAAGGTCGCCGGAGCCTTGTCTCCAAGTTCCGGACTGTATACCTTCGACCGGATCACTGCATGCGGGCATACCATCACGCACTTGCCGCACTGGATGCACAGGTCCTTGTCCCACACCGGAATAAACTGCGCAATGTTCCGCTTCTCCCACTGCGAAGTTCCCGTCGGGAATGCTCCTCCCGCCGGAATCGCGCTCACCGGAAGCTGATCCCCGTGTCCCGCCGCAATCTGTCCCAGCACGCCGCGCACAAACTCCGGCGCCCTGCCGTCGATTGAAGGAATCAGATCGAACTCCGACGAAACAACCGTTGGCAGTTCAACTTTCTCCAGGTGCGCCAGAGCCGCGTCCACGGCGGCAAAGTTCTTTTGCACCACCGCTTCGCCGCGCTTGCCATAGGTCTTCTGGATCGCCTTCTTGATCTGCGCAATCGCTTCTTCACGCGGCAGCACACCGCTGATCGCAAAGAAGCACGCCTGCATGATGGTGTTGATGCGCGTGCCCATCCCAGCTTCGCGTGCCACACTGTTGCCGTCGATCACATAAAACTCAATCTTCTTGCGCAATATCTCCTGCTGCGTCGTCTTCGGCAGATGATCCCACACCTCCGCCGCCGGATACGGCGAATTCAGCAGGAATACCGCGCCCGGCATCGCCGCTTCCACCACGTCCATCTTTTCCAGGAAGCTGAAGTTGTGGCACGCCACAAAACTCGCGTGTGTAATCAGGTAGCTCGACCGGATCGGATTCGGCCCAAACCGTAAATGGCTCGTTGTCATCGACCCCGACTTCTTCGAGTCGTACACAAAGTAGCCCTGCGCGAAGTTCGGCGTCTCGCTTCCAATAATCTTGATCGAATTCTTGTTCGCGCCCACCGTGCCGTCGGAGCCCAGTCCATAAAACAGAGCTCGCACCGTCCGCGGATCCTCCGTCGAGAATTTCGAATCGTAGGTCAGGCTAGTAAAGGTCACATCGTCTTCAATGCCGATCGTAAAGTGGTTCTTCGGCTGCGGCTTCGCAAGCTCGTCGAAAATGCCCTTCACCATCGCCGGCGTAAACTCCTTCGACGACAACCCATACCGTCCGCCAATCACCGCCGGCTTCGTTTCAAACGGCAAGCTCGCAGCATTCTCGACCAGCGCCAACGCAACGTCCTGGTACAACGGCTCGCCCAACGCGCCAGGTTCCTTGCACCGATCCAGAACCGCAATCGACTTCACCGTCGCGGGCAGCGCCGCCAGAAAGGTGCTCGCATCAAACGGCCGATACAAACGAACCTTCAGCAATCCAAGCTTTTCGCCTTGCTTGTTCAGCAGGTCAACAGCTTCTTCCGCCGCTTCCGCGCCCGAGCCCATAATCACAATCACACGTTCCGCATCCGGCGCGCCGTAGTAGTCGAACAAGTGATAAGCGCGCCCCGTCTGTGCCGCAAACCGATCCATCACGCTCTGCACGATCCCCGGCACCGCCGCATGAAACAGGTTGCACGCTTCCCGCGCCTGAAAAAACACATCCGGATTCTGCGCCGTCCCGCGGATCACCGGCCTGTCCGGGCTCAATGCGCTCTTGCGGAAATTGATCAGGTATTTGTCATCCACCAGCGCCTTGATCGTATCGTCGCCGATCGGCAAAATCTTGCCCACTTCATGTGAAGTCCTGAACCCGTCAAAGAAATGAATGAATGGAATCCGCGACTCAAGCGTGGCAATCTGCGCCACCAGCGCCATGTCCGCCACCTCTTGAACGGAATTCGAACACAGCATCGCCCAGCCCGTTGACCGGCAAGCCATTACGTCCGAGTGGTCCCCAAAAATCGAAAGCGCATGCGTCGCCAGCGTCCGCGCCGTCACATGCATCGTCGCCGGGGTCAGCTCACCGGCAATCTTGTACATATTGGGAATCATCAGCAGCAGGCCCTGCGACGCCGTGAACGTGGTCGCAAACGCCCCGGCCTGCAATGCGCCGTGCAGCGCGCCTGCCGCGCCACCCTCGCTCTGCAGCTCTTCCACTATGGGCAAGGCGCCCCAAATGTTCTTCTTGCCCTCCGAGCGCCATTGATCCGCCCACTCGGCCATCGGCGACGAGGGGGTAATTGGGTAGATCGCAACCACTTCGGAAAGTCGATAGGCCACCGAGGCTGCCGCCTCGTTCCCATCCATAATCACCATTTTGCCAGGTGCTTTCTGTTCACTCATTCCCATGTCCTCACAGCGCGGCCAGGAGAAGATCAACCGCTAGAAGGAGTCTCTTCCGCACGGCTGGGTACCGCTGTGATGAGTGACACAGGGGGAAAATGACGTACCACAGTGCGATATGATCTCCCGCATCCCGCGCATCGATCGAATAGACCCAATTGGCCGGCTATTGCCCGCTGGTCACCTCTGTCATTTTGAGAAGAGAACGAAAGCAGTAACAGCGGTTCACATTCTATGCAAAATGTTGCGCTTTGTTCTGGTTTTACGTGTCTAAATAACAGATTCCAAATATAGATAGAACGGTCATTCAATTGCATACTACCCCAGTAAGGAATTCCGATCCTCTTTTAAGAGATTCCAGGAGAGCACATGAAGACAGCAGTAAGAGTTGCGCTCACCCTCGTCGCTGTAGCTGCCTTGAACTCGTTGGCATTTGCAGACTCCACCTATTCCACCCAAGCCAGTTTCACCGCCGCTACCTCAAACCCCACCACTTTGGACTTGTCTCCGTATAACCCGGGTGGCAATGGATACTACGGCTACACCAATTACTATTCGCCGATAACCATTGCTGCAGGCAATCCCACCACGGCATCAGCGGCCGCCGGAAACTACGTAGCAGGCGAATTCTACGTGATAGGATCGGGCGCTTACTGCTGCAATGTAGGATCTGACTCGCTCTTCAGTTATCCCGGCCTGACCCTGACGTTTACGAATCCGATTGATGCGCTGAGCTGGGTGGGTGGGAATGGCGCGGACACCCCAACAAACGACGACGGCTACCCCCTCGGAGGCAATATCCTGGCGACGATCGGCTCAAACACCTATACCTTCTCCGGCGGTAGCGGCCAAGTTCCCGCATTCGGAGGCATCACCACCACTAATCCCTTTACGTCGATCACCTTCTTAAGCAACGGCAATCCGCAGACCGACCAATACATTGAACTGGGCGACATCACCTATGCGTCTGCTGGCTCCACAGGCGTAACTCCCGAACCCTCCAGCCTGCTTCTGCTTGCCACCGGCTTAGTGGGCCTGGCTGGCGCGGTGCGCAGGAAGCTCGCGAAATAGAGTTCCTTTGACACTCGACCACTAAAGGCCGCCCTCCTGGGCGGCCTTCTTTCTTCGCGGACACGGCAAAATGCCGACGACATAGAAAACGACCCCAAGTAGGAGGCGTCGCCCCGATTCCCGGTTTCCTATTCCCTGTTCCAAGCGCCTCCACCAGCGCCGCCCTCTCCTCTTCCAGCGTCGCCCGATGAAACGTCCGCCCCGCCCGCTTCTACCGGTAATCCGCGTTCCATGCCTCGCCCTTTCTCCGATGAAGATAAGCATGAACCGCCATCCCCTCCGGCGTCTCCAGTTCATCCACCAGCGCGTGCGCCTGCGTCCAATCCCCCTTCGCATCCCACTAAAGCTGGCAAATGGAGCAGGTAGGCAATCTGAGGGCAAGGTCGGTTTGCAATGTAATTCGCGGAAACGCGCACAATCGATTCATGCCCATCAAAACACCGCAAATCTCTAAATTCCCTCATTTCCTTCAACTCCCAAACTCGCCCGGGATGAGCCGCTCTGTACCGGAAATTTTTGCCTACCCCCACCCCGCTCCCCCGTTTCGATGAAAACAATAGGGTTACGCGATCGTCAGAGAAATACCTATTGAAAACAAACACCTTAAATCAGGACAAAGTCGTAAATCCGCCGTTTTGAGCGCAAAAGCGGCAGTTTTTAACCCCATCCGAAGCCGTTCTATCGGTCAACGTCCTGTCGTCGGCCGTTCATGCGATTGCCCCGGCAATCCCGGCCATCGCATACAACACACAACCACAAAGGCTTATCCTGCTTACAATCTATACAACCTGCAAAGAACCACTCCGCGCGTAACCGTGTAACCATGTAAAAAGGATCGACTGCACATGTTCAGCGACCTCCAAAACCTCCGCCGCTCGCAAATCATCGCCTGGGCCGTCGCGGCACTCTTCATACTCGGCTTTATCTTTCCGTTGGTGGGCGCATTCACAGGCGTCATCCTCGCCACTTGGTTCATCGGAACGCAAAGACCCTTGCAGGGTTTCATCTACCTCGTTGCCCTCAATTTCCTCCTCAGTCTCGTCTTCGGCTGGAGCAGCTTTCCTCTCACCGGCGTGCTTCCCGCCCTTGATTACATCGGCTGGATGCTGGTTGCCACAATCCTCCTCGCGCTGCCTTTCGTGTTCCACCGCCTCCTCAGCCCTCAACTCTCAGGATTCGTCTCAACCCTCCCGCTGCCCTTGGCGGCAGCCGCGGTCCATGGCATGGCCGTGTTATTGCCGTCCACCGGCGCGGGTCCCAGGTTCACCATCATCTCGATACTCTTCTATTGGTTCGCTGCCATCATCCTCTGGCTGTGGAACAGCGAAGCCCCCGCCCAACATTTCGCCGTGGCCGCCAGTTACTTTTTCAGTGCACAGCTTTTCATTGTCATTCTCTCTTTCCTGCTCTCTTTTCTTGGCGGCGGACCGGGCGCTCATCCCCTCTACATTGGTTCCATCTTTGGTTCGCTCTGCCTCATTGCCGCCGCTGCCCTCGCCATCTGGGCACTCCTCCATCCCGAAAAGCACCGCATCTGGGCCGATCAGCCTCAGGCCGTCGCCCAGCTCCGAAGCCCGCACACCGGGGAAACCCTCCAACTCGTCCGCGAAAAATCCTCCGAATTCCTCTTGAGCCCCTCCGGAGAGCGTTTCCCCTTCCGCGACGGTATCCCCGTCTTCCTCGAGCCGGCAGACCTCACCGGAGCCAACCTCAAATACAACGAGCTCTATGAATTAATCGGAGGCTTCTACGACGACTTTCAGCGCGTCGTCCTCGCCTTCCGGGGGCTCGACCGGGAAGCCTGGTTCCGCACATATATGGACCGGCTCGAAGTGAAATCCGGCGAAGCGGTCCTCGAAACCTCCGTCGGCACAGGCCTCAATTTCAAATTTCTCCCCAAAGGCGTCCAACTCTCCGGCCTCGATCTATCGCCCGAAATGCTCATCAACTGCCAAACCAATCTCAGCCGCTGGCACTTGGAAGCCAATCTCGTCATCGCCAACGCCGAAGCCCTTCCTTACGCCGACTCCATCTTCGACGTTGTCTTCCACATCGGCGGCATCAACGTCTTCAATGACCGCGCCAAAGCCATCCGCGAAATGATCCGCGTCGCCAAGCCCGGTAGCCTCCTGCTCATCGCGGATGAAACGGAGAAACACGTAAAAAGCTTCTACGAAACCACCCTCGGCGCCTACTTTAAGCGTCGCAAGCAGCCGGTCACCCCTCCCATCGATCTCGTCCCCCCGGAAATGCACGATATCAATCTCGAAGAGCTGCGCGACGGCCACTTCTACGCCCTATCCTTCCGCAAACCATCCTCAGCTCACTAGGCTGCGGAAAAACCATGCCAGTCATGTTCTGTAACAAGGGCACGGCTTCAGCCGGGGCGATAAGGCCAATCGAAGGAGTCGGGTTTCAGCCCCTGCTAAGGCTCGCTAAGCGAATCTGGCCGGTCACCAACGGTTTTTCCGCCGCCTCGTCAAACCGGCCAAGGCATAAAATAATCCCATGATCCTCGAAACCTTCCCCGTCGGCCCGCTCCAATGCAACTGCACCATCCTCGGCGACGAGGAAGCCGGCGAGGCCATCGTCATCGATCCCGGCGACGCCGTCACCGGTATCCACCGCCGCCTCTTAACTCTGGGCCTCAAGCTCAAGCAGATCCTCATCACCCACGCCCACATCGACCACATCGGCGGCGCGCTCAAACTGAAGCGCCTCACCGGCGCACCCATTCTCCTCAACCAGGACGACCTTCCTCAGCTCAAAATCATGGCCACGCAGGCCGCCTGGCTCGGCATCGACACGCCTGAAACCGCGCCCCCCGACGACAGCCTCTCCGACGGACTCACCGTCGGTCTACCCCGCTATCCCGCCCAGGTCATCCACACACCCGGCCACACCCAGGGCTCTGTCTGCCTCCACTTCGCCCCCCTCAATATGCTCATCGCCGGCGACACCCTTTTCGCCGGCAGCATCGGCCGCACCGACCTTCCCGGCGGCAATCCCTACCAGATCCTCGATTCCATCCGAACCCGCCTGCTCGCCCTCCCCCCCGAAACCAGGGTTTTACCCGGCCACGGTCCCGAAACCACCATAGGTACCGAAGAACGGAGTAACCCATTTCTCCGTAACATCATTTAGAGATTTGCACAGAATATAACTTATTTAATTTCAATTACTAACGAAACTAACTTAATGCATTAATTGAACACCATCCCGGTAATATTACCACCCTGATTCGTTCCCAATGAGTTAATAAGAATGGTTACTCCAGTACTGAATTCCCCCACCGGCCCCAGCAGGCTCACCACCAGCCATCCAGACTCCGCCATCCCGAAGAAGTAACCCGGATGCACCCAAACCCCGCGCTCCAGCAGCTCCATCGCCGTCTGTTCATCTGGCCTCAGCGCCGGAATCCGAACCGTTGCATACCACCCGCCCTCCACTTCCAGCCGTCCCACATCCGGCACCCGCCGCAACTGCCTGTCCAGCTCCGCCAGATTTCCCGCCACTCGCTCCCGAATCTGACCCTGAATCCCCGCCCGCCCAGCCAGCCACTTCGGCAGCGCGCACTGCACTGGCGCGTTCATTGACAGAAAAGTATCCCCAATCACCTCCAGGCGTTCCAGTGCTTGCCCCGCCTCCGGCCCAACCGCCACAATCCACGCCGCCTTCATCTGCGGCAGTCCGGCAATCTTGCTCAGCCCACTCACCACAAAAACCGGAACCCCCTCCAGCCCCGCCGCAAAGCTCTTCCTCCCGCCCGCAATCCCGTGATCCGGCCCGCAATTCAGCCCATAATCCAAAAAAACCTCGTCCACAATCAGCGACAAATCGAACTCCCGGCAAAGCCGCCCCAACTCCTCCGCCTCCCACGCCTTCGTGAAATGCCCGGTTGGATTGTTCGGATGCACCAGCACAATTGCCCGCGTCCGTTCCGTGATTGCCCGCCGAAACCCCTCCGGCTCGATCTGCCATCCCCCGTCGTACACTAGCGGCGCTGCCTTCAACCCCACATCGTCCAGACCGGCCAGATAATCGAACAGAGGATACCCCGGCTGAGGCACAACAATCTCCGATCCAGGGTCGCAAAGCAGCTTGAACAGATAGCTGTAAGCCTCACTTGTACTTGTGGTTAGTACAATTTGCTCCGGCCCAACCGCCACGCCGTGCTCCCCATAATAACCACAAACCGCTTCGCGCGCCCTCAGGCTTCCTTTAGGCTGCGGATCGTAGTCCAACGCCCTCAAATCATTAAGCGCCTCCAGAAGTTCCGCTCCATAGTCAAACCCACACCGCGTCGGATTCGAAGCCGTCAAATCCGCCACCGGCAGCCCAGCCTCAACGCGCTGCCGGTGCGCCCGCGCCAGCTCGCTCTCCTCCGTATTCCAATCCGTCCGTCGAGAAAACCGCATAGACTCCGTCCACCCCTGACTCCAAATCGCAAGACCGCCCACGGCAGTGCCACAATAGAGCCAGGCGTCCTTTTCACCATACACGCCCTTATAAGGAGCTCCCTTGTCCCTGCGCGCAGTCATCTTCGACTATGGAATGGTCCTAACCGGTCCCCGGAATCCTGAGGCCCATGCCGCCCTGCTCCGCATCACCGGCCTGCCTCCAGACCGCTTCGAAAGCCTCTATTGGGTCGACCGCCACGCCTACGATGAAGGCAAGCTCACCGGCCTCGCCTTCTGGCAAAAATTCCTGCGCGACGCCGGCCTCCACTTATCCCCCGCCACCGTCGACGAACTCAACCAGTGGGACGCGCGCATGTGGACCACTCAGAACCCCGCCATGCTCGCCTGGGCCGAGCAGCTCAAACAGCGTGGCCTGCTCATCGCCATTCTCTCCAACATGGGCGACAACGTCCTCGCCAACATCCAGCGTGAATTCCTCTGGATTCATAGCTTCGACGCCCATATCTGGAGCTTTCAGCACCTCATGGCCAAGCCCGACCCCGCCATCTACCGCCTTATCCTTGAAAAGCTGCACGTTAACCCGGAAGACACCCTTTTCCTCGACGACAAGCTCCTCAACGTTGAAGCCGCCCAGGCCCTCGGCATGAACGCCCTTCAGTTCTCCACCATCGACCGCCTCCGCGCCGATCTAATCGCTAAAGGCTACGACGCCGAACTGCCCCTGCCCGCCTGATGCCTGTCTACCGCGGTCCCCAAATCCTGAACCGTCCCGACACATGCATCAGGCTCATCAAATACAGCATCCCGTCGTAATAGCGCTCATGCCCGCTCGGAATCGGCGCTTTCCACAGCTCCTCCACAAACAGAAACTCCACCTGCTGCGTCCCCGCCAGGCTCGCCACCGCGTTTGTCGCAATCAGCCCGATCGAGCGCCGCCGCGACAGCGGCTTACCCGTCAGCGTGTATTGGTCTACGTAGCTATAAATCCCCTGATCGAAAAAGAAACCCTGGATCCGGTTGCTCAGCGCATGCTCCCGCGGATCCTTCGCCCACCACGACCAATCCACAGACCAGTTGCTCGCCGTCCTCCACGAGTCGTACGAGAAGTTTGCCGCCATTCTGTTCCATTCGGTCGGGTGCGGCTTTGCGTCAAAGTTGGCATAATCCGGACTCAGCCCCGTCTTCGCGTTCGTCACGCGTTCAAAGAAATCCCGGCTCTCCTGAGCCGCCGCTGCCCAGAATGCCCGGTCTTTCTCCGGACCCCACCGCGCCCATAACTCATAGAAAGCCGGCAATTGATAGCTCGGATCTGTATAGTCGTCCTTCCCTGCCACCGGCGTAAACCGGATCATCTTCTCCTTCTCGTTCACTTCCGCGCCCACTGTTCGCGCCCCAAACCGCGTCTGCCCGGTTCGCCGCTCCCGGTGCAGCATGGTCCTCAAAAGCTCATCGGCCTCCGCCCTGTAGTCATAAATTCCCTTCCCGTCGCCCCAGCGATTCGCCGCAAAATACAGCGCCATCACAAAATACTCTTCGCCATCCGGCGCGGCCGTCTCTTCGTTCGGCTCACCCTGCACCGTGCATGACCACGAGAAATACCCCTCCGATGGATGCTTCCTCTCGCTTATGTACATATACGTCTTCGCCCAGTTCCACAGCGCATCGAACTCCACCTTGTGATTCAGCTGGACCGCGATCATCATCCCGTACGACATGCCCTCAGTCCGCACATCGTGGTTGGCCACATCGGTCAAATACGCCAGAGGTCCGTTCTTATTCGCCCCGGCGGAGTAGTAAACCGCCTCCGAATCCGGGTCGCCATAGAACAGTTGCCGAAACGCCCGCTCGATCTTTGCATTGATCTCCGCCTCGGAGTGACCGGCCCGTGCAAACAAGTTCTGGTATTGCTGCGTCGCGTACGCGCCATTCCCGTCGTCCAGCGCGTTATGCTTCCCCGCCGCATGGGCAGGCAAGGAGACAGCCAGCAAAGCAGCCCCCATCCACATGGCAACGAGTCTTAGAGTCATCGATCGCGGCTCCAGTCAAGCCAAGCCATCTTAGCAACTGCTCCGCACTTGCGCGAATTCATGTTCCAGACATCCCTTCAGGCCTTCAATCTGTCCCGCCTGCATACAAGGCCAGCTCTTATGGGCTACACTGCTTGCCGTTGAATTGCATTGGAGCAAAACCATTTTGTAAACCCCACCGCAAAAGAAAAGACGTGGCCCAAAAGAGGTCCGTGCACTTAATAATTCATCCAGAAACTCACCAGGAGCGCCAGAAATGAATCGGGTCCAAAGAAGTAGAAGAAACAACATCAACTCCGCAATACCCGTGTGGCCAACCGCGACAGGTCGCGTAATACGGATCGCAAAAACGGGAACAGCTCCTCTTCTGATGGCCGCGAGCCTTTTGTTCGCGCAGTCCGTTCCGGTGGTCACCGGCGACGCCCGCGTCGACAAGCTCCTCAGCCAGATGACCCTCCAGGAAAAACTCACCCTGATTCACGGCACCCATGAAGATCCGGCAGTCTATCAGGGACAGGCAGGCTACCTGGCCGGCATTCCCCGTCTCGGCATTCCCGGCCTTCGCTTCGCCGATGGCCCTCCCGGCGCGCTCACCCGCCATCCCTCGCAGGGTGAAACCGCAACCATGGGCGTTGCCGCCACCTTCAGTATCAAGACAGCAGAGGCGAACGGCCTCATCATTGGCCGTGAAGACCGCGCACTCGGCATTGACGTCTCGCTCCAGCCCTTTGTGAATATCGACCGCGATCTCGAGTTTGGCCGCGGCTACAACACCTTCGGCGAGGACCCTTTCCTTTCCGCCCAAATGGGTGTTGCTGAAGTGAAGGGGATACAGTCGCAGCACGTCATGGCCCAGATCAAACACTTCGTAGGCTACGACTCCAATGGCGGCAGTACCTACATCGACGATCAGACGCTCCACGAAGTCTACGTTGCGCCCTTCGACGCAGCCATCCGTCATGCGGACGTCTCCTCCATCATGTGTTCTTACAATCGCCTCAACGGCACCTTTGCCTGCGGCAATCAATCCACCCTGACCAAAATCCTTCGCGACGAAATCGGCTTCAAAGGCTTCGTCACCTCCGACTGGGGCGCAGTCCACGCCGTCAATTTCATCAATGCCGGACTTGACATGGAGATGCCCGGCGAGCCCGACCCTCACGCGCCCTGGAATATTCCATCCTTCTTTGACTCGATACCCGCCCCGCCTCCTCCGCCAGCGCGGACGGCCGGTGTCGCAACGGATGAGATGATTGACATGTTCGGCGGCCACATCCCTGAGGAGCCGGCTCCTGCACGGGAAAGCCATGGCGACTTCGGCGTCAAGCTCGATCCCAAAAAGATGCCCGAGGCCCTCAAGGATGGCACCGTGAACGAAGCCGCCATCACCCGTGCCGCCGGCCGCGTCCTCTACGAAATCGTCCACTTCGGCTACCTCGATGGCCAGTCCAAGCACGATGTCACCGAGCAATCCATCGAAGCCAATGCCAAAATCATCCAGAAAACCGGCGAGGAAGCCGCTGTTCTCCTCAAGAACGACGGCGCGGTTCTGCCTCTAAAGTCCGGCGATCTGGACTCTGTAGTCCTCATCGGCCCCACTGCCGGTCAGGTCGACTCCATCGGCATCAACGGTGAGCGCTCCGTCGGTCTGCCCCAGCGCCAGGTCGGCCCGCTCGCAGCCATACGAAAGATCTCCGGCAACGCCAACATCCAGTTCGCCGTCAACGACGACATGACCGGCACATCCATCCCCGCCTCAGCCCTGAGCCACGACGGCAAGCCCGGCCTGCTCAGGACCGGCAGTGGCGCCAACCAAACAGACGCCCTGCTCGACTTCGCCGGCGCAAACGCCCTCGCCCCCAACTCCACCGTCACCTGGAAAGGCTCGCTCACGCCGCCCCACGCCGGCGTCTATTGGCTCTACCTCCAGGCCCTCGGAACCAATGCCAGCATCTCTCTCGATGGCAAGCGTCTCGCCGCCACCGGCGCATTCCAGGGTGGTGTTCATGGAGACATCCTCCAGGCCAACCAGGACAACGTGGTTCCAACCCCCGACGGCCTCGACAACGTTCGCCGCGCCGTTGAGCTCACCGCCGGACCGCACGCCATCGAAATCAAAACCAGCCCGGACTCCTCCAACGCGCCGGTGCAGATCCGTCTCAACTGGTACACCCCAGAGCAGCGCAAAGCCGACCATGAAGCCGCCATCGCCGCCGCAAAATCGGCCAAAGTCGCCGTCGTCTTTCTCTGGACTCGCCTCGAACCCGTCTTCGGCCTTCCCGGCGATCAGAACAAGCTGGTCGAAGAAATCACTGCGGTCAACCCCAACACCATCGTTGTCCTCAACACCAGCCAGCCCGTTGCCCTGCCATGGGTCAACAACGTCAAAGCGGTGCTCGAAATGTGGTGGCCCGGCGACGAGGGCGGTTGGTCCACCGCCAATCTGCTCCTCGGCAAAACCAGCCCCGCCGGCCGTCTGCCCGTTACCTGGGGCAAGCGTCTTGAGGACTACGCGGCCACCGATCCCAAACACCCTGAACGCTCCAAAAAGGGCGTCGATGGCAAAACCACCTACAGCGAAGGCGTCAACGTCGGCTATCGTTGGTTCGATAAGGAAAACATCGCCCCGCTCTTCGCCTTCGGCCACGGCCTCAGCTACACCACCTTCGAGTACTCCGATCTCAAAGTCGAGAAGGCTTCCGATGGAGGTCTTGAAGTAAAGGTCCACATCAAGAACACCGGCTCCGTGGACTCAGATGAGGTCCCGCAAGTCTACCTCGGTGCACCCGGCGAAGTTCCCGCAGGCGTGCAGTTCCCAGTCCGCGCCCTGGCCGCTTTCGAACGCACCCACATAGCAGCCGGTGAGAGCAAAACCGTAACCCTCCACGTCCAGCCGCGCCAGTTAGAGTACTGGTCCACAAAGGACGGCAAGTGGGTAACTGCCACAGGCAAGCGAACCGTAAGCGTAGGCGCATCCTCCCGCGACCTGCGCCTAAACCAAACCATCAACTAACTGATCCGTATAAGTCAGCAACGCCGGGGCCCACAGCCCCGGCATTGCCAAATAATCACCGATCACAATCCGAGATTTCACTTCTTCACTCGTTCACTTCTTCACTTTTTCACTCATTCACTTTTGCACTCGTTCACTTCTTCACCCGTTCACTTCTTCACTCTTTCACTCATTCACTTTTGCACTCGTTCACTTCTTCACCCGTTCACTTCTTCACCGCCGCGCCCACTGTTCACTGCACACTGTTCACTGTCCACTGCTTCTAGGCCGCCAGCCCCAACCCCACCAAATTCGCCGCCGCGATAATAATGATCATCCCCGCCCAAAGAATCCTCACAGGCCGGCTGCCCACGCCAACCCATTCGCCCAGCGCCAGCCCCACCAGCCCGCCGCACAGCACATACCCACTCATATGCAGCATCCAGTTCACATAACTCAGGTGCTGCGGAATATTCGCCGCGCCCCACGCATAAAAGAAGAACTGCAGGTACCACATGATCCCGCCCGTAGCCGCCAGCGCCCCATTCTTTATCAATGTTCCCGCCGGCTCCGACAAATCCCTCCTGAGCGAAAGCCTTTTCAGCGCCGCGAGCCGGATAAAGCAGTAACTCATGTTCACCACCGCGCCGCCCCCCATGATAATCACATAACTCGGCAGCGCCGCATACAGCGGGTTCACGCCGAGATGCAGCGCCGCGGCCTTCATTGGCTCCGCGGCATCAATCGCGAACGCCATCCCGGAAGAAAAAATCCCGCACAATACCGCCAGCGTCAGCCCCAGTTTCAAGTTGAACTCCGTGGGCTCGCCCCGCAGTTGGATCTCCTTCTGATGCCCGGCGTACGACACCACCGCCACGCCAATCAGCGCCACCACCACGCCGGCCATCGTGTAACGGCCGCTGACAGTCGAGAACAATTCGAGGAAGCGTCCATGCATGATCGGCGGTACCAGCGTGCCCACCATCAGCACCACGCCAATCGCCACGCCAATCCCAAGGCTCATCCCCAGGTGCCGCATCGTCAGTCCATAACTAACGTTCCCCACACCCCACATCGCCCCAAACAGCGCCACCTTCAGCAACAATCCCGTGTCGAACGACCCATAGAAACCCGCAATGTTGGGCAGCAGCAGCGCGCTCACGCTAATTGGCAGCAGTATCCACGAGAAGAACCCCGCCACAGCCCACGTCGTCTCCCACGACCACTTCTTCACCTTCCCAATCGGCGCATAGAATGACGCAGCCGAAGCCGCGCCCACCATGTGCCATCCAATCCCCGCGAATATCGATGACATGCGTCTCCCTCACTCCCAACCCAACGGATAATCTGTGCCCCATTCATCGGTCGCCGCGGAGACCGATGAGTGGGCTTACTGCAGGCTCACCACAAACGCATAACTCCCCGCCCCTAACTCATACCCGCTCTGTCCCTCGCGAGTTACAGCCTCAGCCAGCTTGCTCTCAGTCAGCGCAACCCCTTCCAGCTTCCATCGCGCCGACTCACCCGCATTCAACCCCAGCCATCCTTTGGTATTCGCAGGAATAGTCACATGCCACTCCGCGGTCGTCCCCGTCACTTTCCAGTCCGAGTGAATCGCCCCATAAGCCGAGTCATAATCAAACCGCACCCATCCCAGCCGCGCATCGAACACCGGATGCAGCACCACCGTGTGGAACCCCGCGTCCAGCGGCGACGCATCCACTCCCGCCGCGTACCGGTAGATCCAATCTGCCACCGCGCCATACGCGTAGTGGTTATACGAGTTCATGCTTGGGTCGTCCTTCATCTGGTCGCCGTTCCACCGCTCCCACATCGTCGTAGCCCCGTGCCCCACCAGGTAACCCCACGAGGGATACTCCGTGTTCAGCAGCAATTTGTAAGCAATATCCGGGTGCCCCGTCTTCGTCAATTCCTCCAGCAGATAAGGCGTCCCCAGAAACCCCGTCGCCAGCAGCCCATGATTGGCTTCAACTTTCTCCACCAGCTTCTGCGCTGCCTTCCCGCGAAGCTCTTCCGGCACAAGCTTCATATGCAGCGCAAGCACATAGCCCGTCTGCGTATCGCCTCGGCCGTTGTCAGCAGTCTTCGTTCTCTCTCCAAACGGTGAAGGCCCCTGATCCGCACCCGCCACAAACCCGTCGTCATGCACAAACTGCTTCTCAAACGCCGTGCGAATCTTTTCGAATAGCCGCGAATACTTCGCCTCATCCGCGGCCCGCCCCGTAGCATGTGCCATCTCTTTCATCAGCGTCGCGTCATAGGCCCAGTAGGCAGTCGCAACCAGCACCTGATTCGTGCGTCCCTCCGGCGAGAGCCAATCCCCAAACGGAATCCCCGAGTCCTGCCGCCACAATCCATCGGGATTCGCCGCATCAATCGCATTCAAATACTTATCCATTGCGATCCAGTTCTGTTCAATCACACTCGTATCGCCCGTCTGCACCCAAGACGTCCACGGAATAATCACCCCCGCGTCGCTCCACCCCGGCGCATGGCCGGCATTTGGCGTCACAGTCCCCGGCGAATAGATCCCGTAGTAAGGCGTCCCTACCTGTGTTCCCCGCATATCCCCCGCAAACTTCCTAGAGAACGCCGCCAGGTCCATGTTGTAACTAGCCGCCCTCCAGAAAACCTCCGCATCCCCCATCCATCCCAGCCGCTCATCGCGCTGCGGGCAGTCAGTAGGAATCCCCACAAAGTTCGACCTCTGCCCCCACAAAATATTGCTCCAGAGCTGATTGATCATCGCGTTCCCGGTTTCCAGCTT